>Ga0208849_1001333_pt1 | contig 17572 bp, 15 predicted proteins | sample NGESurdeep072012_10_FD_184470 | JGI IMG/M metagenome (GOLD analysis project Ga0208849, IMG submission 184470) | Arctic peat soil microbial communities from Barrow, Alaska - NGEE Surface sample 53-3 deep-072012 (SPAdes) | ecosystem: Environmental > Terrestrial > Soil > Wetlands > Peat ... | reverse complement strand
GGCCGGCGACGGCCAGACCAAGCTCAACGCCGTGATCAACGGACAGGCCGATCTCCTGCTGGGCTACGTCATGGACCAGTCGATGAAGATCAAGGACGCCACCGGCAAGGACGTCTATCCCATCAAATTCGCCGACTACGGCATCAACATGGTCTCGTCCGGAATCATCGCCAATACCGACTACGTCAAGGCCAACGCCGATCTGGTCAAACGCTTCATGTCGGCCACCACCAAGGCGGTCGAAGCCGCCGAGAAGGATCCGAAGGCCGCCGCGCAATCGATCCTCGACGCCAACCCGAAGGGCGGCAAGATCGGCACCCTGACGCAGGGCTTTGAGCTGACGATCCCGCTGTATCGCACCCCGGCAACCAAGGACAAGCGGCCGTTCCAGGTCACCGACCAGAACATGACCGACAGCGTCAATTTGATGGTGGAATATGGCGGGCTTGACGCCAAGGCCAAGGACAATCCCAAGGCGTTCTACACCAACGATTACCTGCCGAAATAGGTGTCTCCGTCATTGCGAGGAGCACAGCGACGAAGCAATCCAGACTGTTTCTGGCTTACTGGATTGCTTCGCTGCGCTCGCAATGACGGCGTCTCAAATGGACTTGGCTGAATGAACGCAGCGACCAACACAACCGCCGCAACTCAACCCGCCGCGCATCTGCGCGTGGTGTCCGATCGCGCCGTCGGCACGCCCGGCATTCACCTTTCCGGCGTCTCCAAAACCTACCGGTCGCGCGACGGCGACGTGCCGTCGTTGCGGCCGCTCGACTTCCACATCAATGCCGGCGAGTTCTTTGTCGTGGTTGGTCCGTCCGGCTGCGGCAAGTCGACACTGCTGAAGATGATCTCGGGGTTGCTGCCGCCCTCGACCGGCGAGATTTTTGTCGAGGGCGAGCGGGTGACCGCGCCGCACGGCAATGTCGGCATCGTGTTCCAGAACGCGCTGTTGCTGCCGTGGCGCAATATCCTCGCCAACGTCATGCTGCCGATCGACATGAAGCGGCTGCCGCGCGAAAAATATCTGCCGCGCGCCAAGGCGCTGTTAAAACTGGTCGGACTCGAGGGCTTTGAGACAAAACTGCCCTGGCAATTGTCGGGCGGGATGCAGCAGCGCGCCTCGATCTGCCGGGCGCTGGTGCACGATCCCAAGATCATGCTGATGGACGAACCGTTCGGGGCGCTCGACGCCATGACCCGCGAGCGCATGAACGTCGAACTGATGCGGATTCAGCGCGAAACCGGCAAGACCGTGCTGCTGATCACCCACTCGATTCCCGAAGCGGTGTTTTTGGCCGATCGGGTGCTGGTGATGACTGAGCGGCCCGGCGCGATCGCCGCGATCTACGACGTGCCGCTGCCGCGGCCGCGGTCGCTCGACGTCATGGCCGATCCGGTGTTCACCGAACTGGTGCAACGCATCCGCAAGCACTTCTTCACCCAAAGCGCGCTGGATTGAGGCAGGCCATGCCGTCACGTATCGCCGTGCGGGACATCGCATTCTTCGAACGCCCGGTGCGGTTTACGCGGCCGTTCCGGTTTGGCGCCGTCGTCATCCAAGCAGCATCGCAGGCGTTCGTGCGCGTCGAGATCGAGATCGAAGGCAAGGGCACGGCGGTCGGCGCCAGCGCCGAAATGCTGGTGCCGAAATGGTTCGACAAGCGGCCGCAGCTTTCGCCGGAGCAAACCGTTGCGGAATTGCGCCGCGCGCTCGAAATCGCGCGAAAACTCTATTTGGCCGGTTCGGGGTTCGAGACCGCGTTCGGCCTGCATGCCCGCTACCTCCCAGCGCAGATCGAGGCCTGCGCGCGCGAAGATATCCCGCCGCTCGCCGCGGCCTATGGGCCGGCTGAAATCGACAAGGCCGTATTGGACGCGCTGCTGCGCGGCCTCGAGATGAATTTCTTCGATGGCATGGCCGGCAATATCGCAGGCATCGACGCCAGCCTGACGCCCGATCTGCGCGACGACGATATCGCGCGGTTTCTGGCGGGACGCCGGCGGCTGGAGCGTGTCGCGATCCGGCATACCGTCGGTCTCGACGACCAGGTCGAGGGGCCCGGCGGCGTCGCCGACGCCAAAGAAAATACCGGCGCGCGCTATTTCAAGCTCAAGCTCAACGGGGACCCGCAAGCCGACGCCGCGCGCCTGACCCGGATCGGCAATGAACTCGCCACGCTACCGCATGACTACGGCGTCACGCTGGATGCCAATGAGCAATATGCCGATCTGGCAGCCCTGGGCGCGCTGGCCGATCGGCTCGACCGTGACAGCGCGCTAAGGCCGATCGCGGCAAAGCTGCTATACGTGGAGCAGCCGATGCCGCGCGAAATCTTCAGGCAGTCGCCGCTCGGCGCGCTGGCGGCGCGCGATTTCATCATCGACGAGGCCGACGATAGTTACGATGCATTCCCGGCCGCGCGCGAGCTCGGCTATCGCGGCGTCTCGTCGAAATCGTGCAAGGGAATCTACAAGTCGATCGTCAACGCCACGCGCGCGGCCAAATGGAGCGCAGCGGACGACCAATTCTTCGTGACCGGCGAGGACCTGACCTGCCAGGCCGGCCTCGCCGTTCAGCAAGACCTCGCGCTCGGCGCCTTGATCGGGCTCGACCATGCCGAGCGTAATGGCCACCATTATGTCGACGGCTTTGCGGACGCGCCGGCCGCCGAGGCAGAGGCGTTTCGCGCTGTGCATCCCGATCTCTATCGCGACGTTGGACATGGCGTCCGATTGTCGGTCCACGGCGGCGATCTCTTGACGGGATCGCTGATCGCGACCGGATTCGCCACCGGCGTGCATCCGCTGTGGTCGGCGCTGTCGCCGCTCGAACAACCAAAAGCAAAAACCCTGCAGGAGCAAATCATATGACCACGCAACGCCTCGGCATCATCATGAACGGTGTCACCGGCCGCATGGGACTGAACCAGCATCTGATCCGCTCGATCATCGCGATCCGCGATTCCGGCGGCGTGCTGCTGGCCAACGGCGACCGCATGATGCCCGATCCGATCCTGGTCGGCCGCGACGCCGACAAGGTCGAGCGTCTGGCCAGGCGGTTCAACCTGCAGCGCTGGACCACCGACCTCGACGAGGCCCTGAGCGAGAAGAGCGACAGCATCTTCTTCGACGCCGCCACCACGCAGGCGCGGCCATCGCTGCTGACCCGGGCGATCAATGCTGGCAAGCACGTCTATTGCGAAAAGCCGATCGCCACCAATCTCGACGAGGCGGTGGCGGTGCTGCGGCTTGCCAACGAGAAAGGCGTCAAGCACGGCACCGTGCAGGACAAGCTGTTCCTGCCCGGCCTGAAGAAGCTGGCGTTCCTGCGCGATTCCGGCTTCTTCGGCCGCATGCTCTCGGTGCGCGGCGAATTCGGCTACTGGGTGTTCGAAGGCGACTGGCAGGAAGCGCAGCGGCCGTCATGGAACTACCGCAGCGAGGACGGCGGCGGCATCATTCTCGATATGGTCTGCCATTGGCGCTATGTGCTCGACAATCTGTTCGGCGAAGTCGAAAGCGTGAGCTGCCTCGGCACCACCGACATTCCCGAGCGCTGGGACGAGAGAAACAAGAAGTACACCGCGACCGCGGACGATTCCGCCTACGCCACCTTCCGGCTCAAGGGTGGGGTGATCGCGCACATCAACATGTCCTGGGTGACGCGGGTCTATCGCGACGATCTCGTCACCTTCCAGGTCGACGGTACCCTTGGCTCGGCGGTGGCGGGGCTGACCGATTGCGTCATTCAGGCGCGGCAGGCAACGCCGCGGCCGGTGTGGAATCCGGACGAGAAGCGCACCCACGATTTCTATGCCGACTGGCAGACGCTGCCGGAAAACACCGTCTACGACAACGGCTTCAAGGAACAGTGGGAAATGTTCATTCGCCACGTCTGCGAGGACGCGCCCTATAAGTACACCCTGCTCGAGGGCGCCAAGGGCGTGCAACTGGCGGAATGCGCGCTGCTGAGCTGGCGCGAGCGGCGCTGGATCGACGTCGCCCCGATCAAGGTCTAGTGGACAGAGCCATGAACAAACCGGTTTTGCCCGTCTCGTCGCTGTCGCTGAAGCTGCCGAACGCCGATCGAAGAATCGAGACCTATCGCCTGGCGGCATCGCGGGCTTTTCCTGCAAAACTGCTGGGCACGCTGAACCGCGTGGCGTTTTCCGCCGCCCATGTGGTCGCCGATCCCTTGGCCGATGGCGATCCGTGGCTGTCGGCGGCGGTGGACTGGGACCGGACCATCGCCTTTCGCGAGCATGTCTGGGATCTCGGCCTCGGCGTTGCCGAAGCAATGGACACCGCCCAGCGCGGCATGGGGCTGGACTGGCCGACCTCGCTGGAATTGATCCAGCGCTCGGTCAAAGCGGCGAAGGCGCGGGGCGATGCGCTGGTGTTTTCCGGCGCGGGCACCGACCAGCTCGCGCCGGAGGATGCAAAAAACCTCGACGACGTGATCCGTGCTTATGAGCAGCAGATCGCGGCGGTCGAAAAGGCCGGCGGACGCATCATCCTGATGGCGTCCCGCGCGCTGGCGAAAATAGGCTGCAGCCCCGACGACTACGCCAAAGTGTACGATCGCGTGCTGTCGCAGGTAGCGCGGCCCGTCATCATCCACTGGCTCGGCGATATGTTCGATCCGGCGCTAGCGAATTACTGGGGCACGCCCGGCCTCGACCAGGCGATGGACGTCGCGGTCGGCGTCATCAATAGCAACGCGGCGAAGGTCGATGGCGTCAAGGTCTCGCTGCTCGACAAGCAGCGAGAGATCGACATGCGCCGCCGTCTTGCGCCCGATGTGAAGATGTATACCGGCGACGACTTCAACTATGCCGAACTGATCGCGGGGGACGCGCAGGGCTTTTCGCATGCGCTGCTCGGCATCTTCGATGCCATCGCGCCGGCGGCGTCCTACGCACTGTCGCGGCTGGCGGCCGGCGACGACAAGGGCTTTCACGACGTGCTGGGGCCGACGGTGCCGCTGTCGCGCCACATCTTCAAGGCGCCGACCCGGTTCTACAAGACCGGGGTGGTGTTCATGGCCTATCTCAACGGTCATCAGGACCATTTCACCATGGTCGGCGGCCAGGAGAGCGCGCGCTCGACGCTGCATCTGGCCGAACTGTTCCGGCTGGCGGATCAGGCCGGCCTGCTGGCCAATCCGGAATTGGCAACGCGGCGCATGAAGGCGGTGCTGGCGCTGCGCGGCATCGAGGCGTGATGCGGGATTTTTCGGCCGATCATCGCTGGCTGTCACTCAATACCGCGACGGTGCGCAGGCAGGGCGACCTCGCCGACATCGTCGAAGCCTGTGCGCGGCACGGCATTCGCGCCATCGATCCCTGGCGTGATCAGGTTGCGGCGATCGGCCTCGATCATGCGGTACGCGCGGTGCGCGACGCCGGTCTCGAGTTGTCGGGCTATTGCCGCGGCGGCATGTTCACCTCGGATACCGCGCATCGCATCGAAGTGCGCGACGACAACCGCCGCGCGATCGATGAGGCCAAGGCGCTGGGCGCGCCTTGCATCGTGCTGGTGGTCGGCGGGTTGCCGCAATATTCGCGGTCGGGAAGTGTGGCATCCAAAGATATCGCCGCGGCGCGGAGCCAGGTGGACGACGCCATCGCCGAAATGCTGGTCTATGCGCGCGAGGCGCGGATGCCCCTGGCGATCGAGCCGCTGCATCCGGCCTATGCCGCCGACCGCGCCTGCGTCAACACCACCAAACAGGCGCTCGACATCTGCGACCGGCTGGACCCGCAGCGCAGCGGCGCGCTCGGCGTTGCCCTCGACGTCTATCACCTCTGGTGGGATCCGGAATTGCTGCCGCAGATTGTTCGCGCCGGCAACGACCGCTTGCTGGCGTTTCACGTCTGCGACTGGCTGGTGCCGACCAAGGACATTCTCAACGACCGGGGCATGATGGGCGACGGCGTAATCGACATCAAATCGGTGCGATCGGCGGTCGAGGCGCAGGGCTTTGCCGGCTATAGCGAGATCGAGATTTTTTCCAATATCTGGTGGGAAAAGCCGATCGATGAGGTGTTGCGGACCTGCATCGCGCGGCATCGGTCGGTGGTTTGAGAAATTGACTGACCTCATCCGGAGCAGCTGCCTCTTGGCCGCGTCTCGAAGGATGGGCAAGATGAAGTGATCTGATGCCGGTGGTTAATCGGCCAAACCTGAGGATGCGAATGGATTTCGAGCAACTCGTCAACACCCGCCGCAGCGTGCGGGGTTTCAAGGCCGAACCGGTGCCGCGCGCCGTGATCGAGGCGATCATCGAGGTTGCCAAGCGCGCGCCGTCTTCCATGAACACCCAGCCATGGCATGTCCACGTCTTGACCGGCGAGCCGCTGGAGCAGGTCCGCCGCCGCAACATGGAAGAGATGATGGCCGGCGCCAAGCCGAAACGCGACATCGTTTCGCACGGCGAATATCACGGCGTGCACCGCGGCCGCCAGGTCGACATTGCCAAAAAACTGTTCGGCGCCATGGGGATCGCGCGCGACGACAAGCCGATGCGGCAGGACTGGGTGCTGCGCGGTTTTCGGCAGTTCGATGCGCCGGTCTCGCTGGTGCTGACCTATGACCGGGTTCTCGACCCCGGCGCGGTGGCTCACTTCGATCTCGGCGCGCTCTGCTACGGCATCGTGCTGGCCGCCTGGGATCGCGGACTGGGGTCAGTGATCAACGGCCAGGGCATCACCCGGTCGGATATCGTGCGCGAGGTCGCCGGCATTCCCGAGGACGAGGTCATCATGACCTGCGTCGCGATGGGATATCCTGATGATAATTTTGCCGCCAACGCCGTCACATCCGACCGCGAGCCGCACGGCGACTTTGTGCGGTATGTCGGATTTGGCTAATAGGTGTTCAGAATCTAGGGTGGGCAAAGCCGACGGGTCGCGCGAATGCGCGCGCCGTTTGGCGTGCCCACCATTCAACATCAAACATCGGAGCGATCATAGACCCCCGGTCTGCTTGAGCGGCTGATCGAGGATCTCGCTCTTTTTGACGCCGCCGGCGTGCTCCGCCAGCGAGGGCGGGGCCAACAAGCCGCAGGCACTACGGCTGCTTCACCAAGGTCCAAAACCTGCTGTCTCTCCTCAGATTCTCGAAAATCCTTGTCGAGTTGAGCATTGCCGCCACTGCCCCACGCCTTGTTAATCGAGATGGCGAGCGTAAGGAACTTGATCGATTGATCCAACTGGTTGAGCTTCGAATATACCCTGGCCACGGCGTAGTATAGCGATCCGTTTCCAGGACCGTTCATTTCCAGCAGATGCAGGTATATTTTCAAGGCCCCCTGCTGGTCGTTGATCGCGCCGCTAAGCAGGGACGCTTTTTGTTGTAACGCATCCGGGTCATCAGGATAGTATTTCAGCAACAGGTCGTTGTACTCCTTCGCCTGACGGAATTTGTCGTCCCTGAGCAGCAGCGACGCCATGTGGTTCATGGCGAGCTTGCATTGCGGACTGTCCAGCAGGGCCTGCTCGTACAAGTATTCCGCTTTTGCGGGATTGCCGGTGTTATTCGGAGAGCGATCCATGGGTTGTTCGGCCCACGCCTGCTCCAGTAACTGCCTGGCATTGTCGCTGCACTTTGCACGTGTATCTGTTTCGGCTTTGGCCGATGCCGCAGCGAATAGCAACAGCGTTAGTCCAACGATCTTGCGCATCAGAACCATCCCGACCGGGAAGAAACCATAACGGCTGTTCCGATTGATGCCAACCGAAGTACGGCCGTATCGTTCCGGAAAGCACCAAGCCGCCTTGCGCCCAAGCCGCGGTTTCCATAGGCTTCGGCAGGTCACGTTTGGTCGAGGGGGAAGACCGTGCGCCGAAAACTGGGAGTTTTGGTAGTGCTCGCGAGTGTTGCATTCGCGACCCTGGCCCCGGCGCAGAACCGCGCCGCGGCGCCGCTGCCGGCGGCATAGGGCGTGAGCGAAAAACCCCTGGTGGCCAAGGCGCAGGCGGCGCTCGACGCCAGGCAGTGGCCGGATGCGGAGGCAGCCCTGAAGCAGGTGGTGACAACCGAGCCGCGCTGGGAATATTTCGAGGCGCTGGGCAACGCGCAAATCGGCCAGGGACGCTCCGCGGTTTCGATTGCATCCTACCAGCGCGCGCTCGACCTGGCGCAGAACAAGGCCGCCCCCGCCGCCGTCGCCCGGATCTGGACCATGATCGGCAACGCCAATCTGAAGCTGAAGAAGAACGATGGGGCGATTGCCGCCTACAACAAGGCGGCCGCACTCGACCCCAATCCGGCCGTCGCCTACTTCAATATCTGCGCGACCCTCTTTAATGCCGGCGAGACGGTGAAGACGCTCAGTGCCTGCGACAAGGCAATCGCCGCCGATCCGAAAAAAGCCGATGCCTATTTCATCAAGGGCTCCGTCTTGTTCGGCCAGGGGAACGCGGGCAAAGACGGCAAGATGGCGGTGCCGCCCGGGACCGTGGAAACCCTCAAACAGTATCTCGTGCTGGCGCCGGACGGCGGGCATGCCAATGACGTCAAGCAGATGCTCGATTTCCTGAAATGAGGGCGATGGTTTCGTCCGCGACAACGGACGCTCGTGGGCGAGCGGCCATCACCAGATATTGCGGAACTGGGAATTGTAGACTTTGACGACGCGGTCGGCGCGTACGGTCAACCGCGCCACCGCGTCGTCGAGCCCGGCCTGCCGGGCCAGATCGATGGCCTTGGCCAGAAAGCCGCGCGCATCGTCGAAGCATTCCCTGGCCGCGGAGGGACGCGCATCGCACATCGCGTCGTAAGCGACCTCGGCCTGGCGCTGGTTCTCTTGCATCGCGGCTATCAGGTCTTCCATGTCGATCTCGGCCCACTCTACGTTTTTACCACGCACGGCACGCTCAGAAATCCCCTGAAGCGAACCCGGCCGCCGCGCAGCGGCTCGCCGTTCAGCGTGTAATCCGGGAACCGCGCCAGGAATCGCGAGATCGCGATCGCGCCTTCGAGGCGCGCCAGCGCCATGCCGGCGCATTGATGCGCGCCGGTGCCGAAGGCGAGATGCCGGTTGGGGCTGCGGCCGATATCGAGATGGTCAGGATCAGTGAACTGCGCGGGATCGCGGTTGGCAGCCCCGATGCACAGCGTCACCGGCGTGCCGGCCGATAGCGTGACGCCGCCGAGTTCGACCGGTTCGGTCGTCATGCGGTTGCCGAGCTGGTTCGAACTCTCGAACCGAAGAATTTCCTCGACCGCGGTCTTGATCATCGCGGGGCTTTCGATCAGCCGCTTTTTCTGCGCAGGGTTGACCGCCAGCGCCACCAGACCGTTGCCGATCAGATTGGTGGTGGTCTCATGGCCGGCGTTGAGCAGGAAGATGCAATTGTGCAGCAATTCCTTTGAGGTCAATCGCTCGCCATTGTCCTCGCCCTGGATCAGGCGGGTCAGCACGTCGCGTTCGGGATTGCCCGGTTTTTTCCGCCGGCGCTCGACCAGGATTTCCAGGTAGGCCAGAAAATCCCGCACCGCGCGGTTGCCGCGGGCAAACACCTCGGGCCCGATCACCGGCTCGAGTGCTCCCAAGATCGCCAGCGACCAGTCACGCAAGGGTTCGCGCTCTGCCATCGGCACATCGAGCAGATTGCCGATCACCTGGATCGGGATCGCGGAGGCAAAATCCCCGATCAGCTCGACATCGCCTTTGGCGGCAAGCGCATCGAGCAGCCGATCCACCAGCGCGATTAGGTCGCCCTCCATCTCGGCAATCGCGCGCGGCGACAGCGCGCCCATGATCAGCCGCCGCACCCGCGTGTGCGCCGGCGAGTCGTTGAACACGAGGCTGGTGGTGTGGTGCTCGTAGAGCAGCGAATCGCCGTATTTCGGCAGAAACTCGCGCTTCTTGTCGGAGCTGAACTGTTTTGTGCTTTTGTAGGCGCCGACCAGGTCGTCATAGCGCGTCAGAAAAAAGGAGCCGTTGGGCATGCGCTTGACCGGCGTATGCTCCCGCAGTGCACGATAGGTCGGATAGGGGTCGGCATAGAATTCCGGGGTCAGTTTCTCGATATCGAAACCTGCCGCCAGCTCTCGCGCATTCGCATTCATGCTGCCATACTCTTTGGTGGAGACCGATATGCCGTTTTCGCGCTTTGGCCAAACCGCGGCGGCCTCTACAGTCCCGCACCGAAATAGCCAACCGTCAACCGACTGGAAATGGAAATGCACGCCCGCGCCGATGCTCCCGCCGAAAACCCGCCGTCCTGGCCGGAGGATATTTTTGAGATTTTGCAGCGCTTCGACGTCCGTCAGGTGCCCTATGTGCCGGACGCCGGGCATTCGCAGCTGATCGATCGCGTGCTGGGTGCCCCCTCGATGCGCGCGGTGCCGCTGACGACCGAGGAAGAAGGCGTGGCGCTATTGGCCGGCGCCTGGGCCGGCGGCCAGCGCGGCGTGCTCTTGATGCAGTCGAGCGGCGTCGGCAACTGCGTCAACATGCTGTCGCTGACCCAGATCTTCCGCCTGCCGTTCCTGACCCTGGTGACGATGCGCGGCGAATGGGGCGAATTCAATCCCTGGCAGGTGCCGATGGGCTCGACCACTGCAGGCGTGTTCGAACTGTCGGGCATCAAGGTGTTGAGGGCCTCGCATCCGGACGAGGTGCGCGAGGTCGTCGAGGCCGCGGCGGGGCAGGCGTATAATGCCTGCACGCCGACCGCCGTTCTGTTGTCGCAGCGCCTGATCGGCGCCAAGGTTTTCATCAAATGAGCAAAGCAAATCTTCTCGGGCGGCGCAGCGTCGTCTCCGGCCTGCTGGCGCAGCGCAAGGATGCCATCGTGGTCGGCGGATTGGGCGCCTCGACCTATGATATCGCCGCCGCCGGCGACCACGACCGCAATTTCTATCTGTGGGGCGCAATGGGCGGCGCGGTCATGATCGGCCTCGGCATCGCGCTGGCGCAGCCCGACCTGCCGGTGGTGGTGATCACCGGCGACGGCGAGATGCTGATGGGGATGGGGAGTCTCGCCACCGTCGGCCTGCAGACGCCCAAGAATCTCACCATCGTCGTGCTCGACAATGAGGTCTATGGCGAAACCGGCGGCCAGGCGAGCCACACCGCGGCCACCGTCGACCTCGTCGGCGTGGCGCGGGCTTGCGGGATTGCGGACGCCCGCGCGCTCGCCACCATGGCCGAGATCGAGGGTTTTGCATCGTCGATGCACGACCTCTCGAGCGGGCCGCGCTTTGCCAGCATCAAGATCGACAGCGCCAATCTGGAGCGCGTGCTCTCCAGCCGCGACGGTCAGTTCACGGTGGGACGTATCCGCGGCGCCTTGGGGTTTGGTCCGATTTAGGATCGGATCCATCCTGGTGCATTGCAACATGAATTCCTTGACATTTTCAAAGGTGAGTGCTTACTCACGAAAATGAGCACCCTTCGCATGACCGGCGACCTGCGGCGGCAGCTGATATTGAGCGCCGCCAGGCGTTGCTTTGCCCGCCATGGTTTTGCGGGAACCACGACCAAGAGCGTCGCGGCGGCGGCTGCCATCTCGGAAGGCTTGCTGTTCAAGCACTTCCCGAGCAAATCGGCGCTCTATGCCGAGATCCTGGCCGAGGAATGCGAGGCGGATCCGGATTTGGCGTATCTGCTCGGGCAGGAGCCCTCGACTGGAACGCTGGTCGTGCTGGTCAAGGGCATGGTCCGGCACTTCCTGCAGATATCGGACGGGCCGGACCAGCAGGAAGCCGAGCGCGTCCGGCTGATGGCCACCAGTCATCTCGACGACGGTGAATTCGCCCGCCTGCTTTACGCCAAGGTGGGAACGTTGATCGGGCCGGTGTTTACCGCGTCGCTGGAGCGCGCGGTGGCGGCCGGCGATGCCTCGCGTATCGGAACCGAGCCGCTGAACCTGTTCTGGTTTGCGCATCACACGTTGCTGATGGCGGCTCTGGCGAGACTTCCGGCCGTCCCCTGCCTTGCTTGCGGCGACGCTGCCAATCTCGAACGGCAGCTTTGCGAATTCATTCTCCGCGGAATTGGACTTAACGAAACCGCTGTTGCCTCACACCTGGACCGCGAGTTGTCGCTGAATCCGGGGCAACCGGTAACTGCAGAAGGTGCGTGACATGAACATTGTGACCGAACCCAGTATCTCGGGCCGGGCGATTGCCGAGAAGCCGCGCGCGCGTCCTATTCGGATGGTGCGCTGGTTCATCATCGTGGGGCTTGTGCTGGCGTTGCTGGTGGGCGGCCTGGTCGGCTTCAACGCCTTCCGCAGCCATATGATCGCGCAGTTCTTCGCCAACAACAAGCCGCCGCCGACGACGGTTACGGTGGCCGAGGCCAAGTCCGAGGTGATTCCGAACCTGCTGACGGCGGTCGGCGATCTCGCCGCCGTGCATCAGGTCAACGTCACCTCCGATGTCAGCGGGCGCATCACCGACATCATGTTTACCGCCGGCGCCACGGTGAAGGCGGGCAGTCCGCTGGTGCAATTGTTCGACGGCCCCGACCAGGGCGATCTTGCGAGCTTCAAGGCGCAGGCCGTCGTCGGGCAGCTGTCGCTGGATCGCGCCAAGCAGCTTGCGGCGCGTCAGTTCGGTCCGCAGGCGACGGTCGATACCGCGCAGGCGGCGTTTGACCAGGCCAATGCCGGCATCGCCAAGACCGAGGCGATCATCTCGCAGAAGCTGGTGCGCGCGCCGTTCGACGGCGTGCTCGGCGTCCGCCATGTCGAGGTCGGCCAGTTCCTCACCGCGGGCACCCAGATCGTGACGCTGACCGACCTGTCGCAGATCTATACCAACTTCACCGCGACGGAAAAGGACAGCGCGACGCTCAAGAACGGGCAGACCGTTCGCGTCGCGGTCGACGCCTATCCGGGCCGGGTTTTCGAAGGCAAGATCACCACCATCGAGCCGCAGATCAACACCGATACGCGAAACATCCGCATTCAGGCCACCATGGACAATCCCGATCATGTGCTCAAACCCGGCATGTTCGCCACCACCACGGTGGTGCTGCCGGACAAGCCGGCGGTGGTCACCGTTCCCGAGACCGCGGTCGATTACACGCTGTACGGCGACTCGGTGTTTCAGATCATGGAAAAGAAGGCCGATGACGGGACCACCAGCCTGACCGCGGTCCGCACCTTCGTGCGGACCGGCGATCGCATCGATGGCCGCGCCGTGATCACCAGCGGCCTGAAGCCGGGCGATCGGGTGGTCGCGGTCGGACAGCTGAAATTGCAGTCGGGCTCGGCGGTCGCGATCTCGACCGATCCGCCGCCGCCGGTGCCGGCCACCCCGCCGCTGAACTGAACCTGAAGGGGTTGCGAGATCGATCGCAGCCCGACCGCTAGTTGATTTTGCCGCATTTTCGCGCGAGGCCGTCGCAGGTCCGGCGAGATGCATGACGGAGCGCCTGCAATGGCCTTAACCGATCTCTTCATCAAGCGCCCGGTGCTGTCGGTCGTCGTCAGCCTGCTGATCCTGCTGATCGGCTTCAAGGCGGCGACCAGCCTGCCGATCCGGCAGTATCCGAAACTGTCGAACACGGTGATCACCATCACCACGGCCTATCCCGGCGCGTCGCCGGAATTGATGCAGGGCTTCATCACCACGCCGATCGAGCAGGCGGTGGCGGCCGCCGAAGGCGTCGACTACATGTCATCGGCCTCGACGCTGGGCCGGAGCCTGATCTCGGTCTACATCAAGCTCAACGTCGACCCGAACCAGGCGCTGACCGAAGTGCTGGCCAAGGTGAACTCCGTCAAATACCTGATTCCGAAAGAGGCCAACGATCCGGTCATCCTGAAGTCCACTGGCCAGACCACGGCGGTGATGTATATCGGCTTCTCCAGCGACAAGCTTTCGGGCTCGGCGATCTCGGATTATCTGACCCGCGTGGTGCAGCCGATCCTGTCCACCGTCGATGGCGTGGCGTCCGCCGATATCCTCGGCGGCCAGACCTTTGCGATGCGGCTGTGGCTCGATCCGGAGCGGATGGCGGGCCACGGCGTCTCACCGGACGACGTCTCCAAGGCCATTCTGGCCAACAACTTCCAAGCCGCCGCCGGCCAGACCAAGGGCTATTTCATCGTCTCCAACGTCACCGCCAATACCGACCTGCAGAACGTCGATCAGTTCAAGCGCATGGTGGTCAAGGCCAAGGACGGCGGTTTTGTGCGGATGCAGGATATCGCGACCGTCGAACTATCGGCGCAAAGCACCGACGCCAGCGTGGCATTCAGCGGCGAGCACGCGATCTTCATCGGCGTGCAGGCGACGCCGCAAGGCAACCCGCTCAACATCGTCACCGGCGTGCGCGCGCTGTTCCCGGACCTGGAACGCAACCTGCCGCCGTCGCTGAAGATGAAGGTCGCCTACGACTCCACCAAGTTCATCCGCTCCTCGATCGACGAGGTGGAGAAGACCCTGATCCAGGCGGTCGGCATCGTTATCGTGGTGATCTTCCTGTTCCTGGCGTCGTTCCGCTCGGTGATTATTCCGGTCGTCACCATTCCATTGTCGCTGATCGGCGTCTGCAGCCTGATGCTGGTGATGGGCTTCAGCATCAATTTGCTGACGCTGCTGGCGATGGTGCTGGCGATCGGCCTCGTGGTCGATGACGCCATCGTGGTGGTGGAGAATATCCACCGCCACCTCGAAGAGGGCAAATCTCCGGTGCAGGCCTCCTTGCAGGGCGCCCGCGAGATCGTCGGCCCGGTGATTTCGATGACCATCACGCTGGCCGCGGTGTATGCGCCGATCGGCTTCCTCGGCGGCCTGACCGGGGCGCTGTTCCGGGAATTTGCCTTTACGCTGGCGGGCGCGGTGATCGTCTCGGGCGTGATCGCGCTGACCTTGTCGCCGATGATGTGCTCGGTGCTGCTGAAGCAGGAGCATGGCGGCTGGTTTGCGAGGAAGGTCGACACGGTCTTCGGCGCCACCACCCGCTGGTACGGACGTCAGCTCGATCGCTCGCTCGACTACCGGCCGATCACGGCGATGTTCGCCATCACCATCCTCGGCCTCGTGGTGTTCCTGTATCAGCACACCTCCAAGGAGCTCGCGCCGGAAGAGGATCAGGGCATCGTGTTCTCGGTGGTGAAGGCGCCGAAATACGCCAACATCGACTACACCGATTTCTACGGCGAGAAGCTCGACAACGTGTTCGCGAGCTTTCCCGAAACCGATCTGCGCTTCGTGATCAACGGCACCAACGGGCCCAGCAACGGCATCGCTGGCATGCTGCTCAAGCCATGGGACGAACGCAAGCGTTCCTCGATCGCGCTGAAACCGCTGGTGCAGGCCAAGCTCAGCAAGATCGAAGGCGTTGCCGCCTTCGCGTTCAACCTGCCGCCGTTGCCCGGCGGCCCGGGCGGACTGCCGATACAGATGGTGATCTACTCCACCAACGGCTTCCAGGCGATCTATGAGCAGATGGTCAAGCTGAAGGACGCCGCGCGCAAGAGCGGCCTGTTCATCGTCACCGACAGCGACCTCGACTTCAACCAGCCGGTGGTCCGGGTGAAGATCGACCGCACCAAGGCCAACGATCTCGGCATTACCATGCAGAGCATCGGCAGTACGCTGGCGACCCTGCTCGGCGGCAACTACACCAATCGCTTCAATCTCGAAGGACGCTCCTATCAGGTGATTCCGCAGGTCCCGCGCGGGTTGCGGCTGTCGCCGGAGTCGCTTTCGAATTATTATGTGCCGACGCTTGCCGGGGCGCAGGTGCCGCTGTCGACGCTGGTGTCGATCCAGACCGCGACCGATCCCAACGCGCTCACGCATTACAACCAGTTGAACTCCGCGACCTTCCAGGCGGTGCCGATGCCCGGGGTGACGGTCGGCAAGGCCGTCGAGTTCCTTGAAAGCCAGGCCAAGCAGCTGCCGGCCGGATTCAGCCACGATTATCTGGCGGATTCCCGGCAATATGTCCAGGAAGGCAATCAGCTTGCGGTCGCGTTCGGCTTCGCGCTCATCATCATCTACCTGGTGCTGGCGGCGCAGTTCGAAAGCCTGCGCGACCCGCTGGTGATCATGATCAGCGTGCCGATGGCAATCTCGGGTGCGCTGATTCCGTTGTTCTTCGGCGTCGCGACGATCAACATCTACACCCAAGTCGGGTTGCTGACGCTGATCGGCCTGATCAGCAAGCACGGCATCCTGATGGTCGAGTTCGCCAATGAGCTGCAGCTCAATGAAGGCCTCGACCGGCGCTCGGCGATCGAGATGGCGGCGCGGGTCCGGCTGCGCCCGATCCTGATGACCACCGCGGCGATGGTCACCGGCCTGCTGCCGCTTCTGACCGCGACCGGGGCGGGCGCCGCCAGCCGATTCTCGATCGGCCTCGTCGTCGTCTCCGGCATGTCGATCGGAACGCTGTTCACCCTGTTCGTGCTCCCGGCGGTCTATGTGGCGATCGCCACCGACCACAGGGCGGGCGCCGAATCCCAACGGGCCAAGGATATTGAGAACTTCGATCTCGGCCCCAAGGTTCTCAAGGCGACCTGAGCCAGGGCCGGGGGCGGAGCCATGGGGGAGGCGGCGTCACAGGCGTTGGCGCTTTCGCGTGGTCTCGTGATATCCTGCGCGGACCGGCGCCCCATCGATGGCGTCCGGGAAACGGGATGCCGCGATGAAGCGACGCGAGTTCTTGGCCCTTCTCGGCGGGGCGGCGCTGGTTGACCCCAAAATGGCGTCGGCGCAGGCGTCGGGCCGCATCTATCATCTTGGTACGCTGCATCCGGCCGGACCGGTAACCGAGACCAGTCCATTCGGACAGATCGTGATCAAGGCGCTGGCCGAGCGCGGTTATATCCTTGGCCACAACCTGACCTTCGACGGCCTCGGCGCCATGGGCGACGTCGCAAAACTCCCCGCGCTGCTGCAGCAGCTCAAGGCGCGCCATGTCGACGCCATCATCGTCGTCGGCTATCCGGCGGCGCTGGCGGCGATGTCGACGGGAATTCCGATCGTCGGCGCGGTCGGTCTCGGCGACCCCGTGGAAACCAGGATGATCACGAGTCTCGCGCATCCCGGAGGCAACATCACCGGCATTTCCGATGTCGCGACCATGCTCACCACCAAGCGCCTGTCGCTGTTGAAGGAGCTGTCGCCAAAACTCCAGAAGGTGGCGATGCTCTGGAACAAGGACGATCTCGGCATGACGCTGCGCTACCAGGCATCGGCCAAGGTGGCGCAGGAGATCGGGATTACGGTGCAGGCGCTCGGCGTTCGCGAGCCGGATGATTTCAACGAAGCTTTCGCGGCCATGAACAGCGATATGCCCGATGCCATCCTGATGGTCGCCGACGCGCTCACCACGCTCAACCGCAAACGCGTGTTCGAATTTGCCGCCGCCCGCAAACTGCCGGCGATCTATGAATATGACTTTCTGGTTCGCGACGGCGGCCTGATGTCGTACGGACCTGATCTGACGGAATCGTTCGAGCGCGCGGCCGCCCTGGTCGATCGCATCTTCAGAGGCGCCAAGCCCGCCGATTTGCCGTTCGAGCAGCCGACCCGCTATCTTTTCGTGATCAACCTTAAGACCGCAAAATCGATCGGCCTCGAAATCCCT
>Ga0208849_1001332_pt1 | contig 17572 bp, 20 predicted proteins | sample NGESurdeep072012_10_FD_184470 | JGI IMG/M metagenome (GOLD analysis project Ga0208849, IMG submission 184470) | Arctic peat soil microbial communities from Barrow, Alaska - NGEE Surface sample 53-3 deep-072012 (SPAdes) | ecosystem: Environmental > Terrestrial > Soil > Wetlands > Peat ... | reverse complement strand
TGGTGCCCCCTCGCTCGGGGCGCACAACCGCGAGGTGTGGTGCGACATCGTGGGCCTGTCGGGGACCGAGCTCGACGAGCTCCAGGCCAAGGGGATCGTGTGAGCACGACAGAAAGAGGACCGACACCGTGAGAGCACTCGTGTTCGGCGCCGCACCCGCGCCCGACGAGGCCAGACCGCAACCCACCGACGATCTCGAGCGCATGCTGGCCGCGCTCCCCTTCGGGCTCCACGTGGTCGAGGACGCCCGACCCCCGCGCCCCGACTGGGTCGTCACCAGGCCCATCCTGTCGGGCATCTGCGGGTCCGACGCCAAGCTCGTCCTGGGTGATTTCGGCGAAGGCGATATCGACAACCCCATGTCCGCCTTCTCGTCGCTCCCCCATGTCCCCGGGCACGAGGTGGTGGCCGAAGTGGTCGAGCTCGGCCCCGATGCCCGAGGAGTGGAGGTCGGTGACCGGGTGGTCCTCAACCCCTGGCTCACGTGTGCGCCGCGCGGGGTCGACCCGATGTGCCCCCCCTGCCAGGCAGGGGACCTGAACCTGTGTTGGAGCTTCACCCGCGGGGCACTCGGCCCGGGCGTCCACGTGGGGGTCACCACCGACGCGCCCGGCGCCTGGGCAGACCTTCTCGCCGCCCACGACTCGATGCTCATCCCCGTCCCGGCCACGGTGTCGGACACCCTGGCGGTGCTGGCCGATCCGTTCTCGGTGTCCATGCACGCCATCCTCCGCCACCCGCCGCCCGCCGGCGGCAAGGCACTCGTCTACGGCGCCGGCGCGCTGGGTGTCACGAGCGTCGTCGTCCTGCGGACCTTGTTCCCCGACGTCGAGGTGGCCGTGGTGGCGCGCTTTGCCGCCCAAGCGGAGTTCGCCACCCGACTGGGGGCGAGCAAGGTGCTGTCCCACGAGCCTCGCCTGGCCGTGGTGGAGGAGCTCGCCCAGTGGTCCGGCGGTGTCCTGCACACGCCCTTCGACGGTCTGCCCGTCGCCCACCCCGGTGGGATCGACGTCGTCTACGACACCATCGCCAGGCCCGAGACCCTCGAGGTGGGCGTGCGGGTGCTCGCCGAGCGCGGCACCCTCGTCCAGAGCGGGGTGTCCACGCCGGGACGCTGGGAGTGGACGCCCATCTACTTCAAAGAGCTCACCATCGCCGGCTCCAACGCGTTCGGCATCGAGGAGGTCGACGGCGTCCGCAAGCACGCCATCGCCCATTACCTGGACATGACGGCCTCCGGACGAGTGGACCTCACGGGCATGCTGACGCACCGGTTCCCACTCGACCGGTGGTGGGACGCCCTGCGGGCCATCGCCCGCCAGGACGAGAGCGGAGCCATCAAGGTCGCTTTCGAGGCATCTTGAGCCGGTCGGTGACTACGATGCCCCGGGAATGGGACCGGCGACCACGCCGAGCGCCCCATCCGGGCCCGACCCGGTGAGCACCCGGGGCGCGAAGAGCGGCACGAACGGGAAGCGGGCTGCGGCGCGCGGCACCAAGGTGGCCGTCGTGGCCGGTGAGCCCGCCAGTAAGCGCGCGCTGCGCTCGCAGGGTCGCAAGACCATGCGCAAGTTGCTCGACGCCGCCATGGTCGTTTTCGCACGTCGGGGGTATCACGCCGCACGCGTCGACGACATCGTCAAGGTGGCCCGCACCTCACACGGGACCTTTTATTTGTATTTCTCCAATAAGGAGGACCTTCTGCGCGCCCTCGTGGGCGAGGCGGGCGAGGTGGTGGCCGCCCTCGACCACGGGCTGGGCACGGTGGGCCCCGACGCGGCGGGATGGCAGGAGCTCCGGGCCTGGATGGAACGCTTCTCCGAAGCCTGGCAACGCTACGCACCGGTGCTCCGGGCCTGGACCGACCTGGTCATGAGCGACACCGAGCTCGGGGCCCAGGCCCACGCGGCGGCGGGCGGGGTGGCGAACACGCTGGCGGCGCGCATCGACGGCGCCGGGCCACACCCGGGCATCGACCCCAACGCGGCGGCCGAAGCCGTCGTCGCCATGGTCGACCGCTTCCATCAGCTACGGCAGTTCGCCGGTGAACCCGTAGACGCCTCGGCCCTCGACACGCTCACCACCATGGTGCACCGCGCCCTGTTCGGCGGGGGCCCCCCGCCGGCCTACGTGTTGTCGGACTGGAACCCCGCCGACCAGGACCCGAAGGAGACGGGCAGGCCCTGAGTCACGCCGGGGAGCGCCGCCGCTTCCCCCCGTCGTCGACGGTGGAGTGTCCCCGCTCCCACCCCCGACGGGCCCAGGGCAGGGCTTCGACCACCCGCAACAGCCCGAACGCAGGCTCGGTCAACACGACGCTGCCGGCGATCTCCTCCCAGGTGGCACCCACCTCGGCCGCCAGCATGGCGTGACGCTGGATCCCGGGCGGATTGCGCAGGATGACGGTGCACACCATGCGGATGAGCTCGTGGGTCTTGCGGTCCGGGGCACGCAGCGAGTCGATCTGGGCCAACCAGGCGTTCTGGGCCTCGTGCAAGCCCGGCGCGAAGGCGTGCAGCTCGGCTTCGAAGGGAAACACCCATTCGTCGCCTGCACCGACGCCGTCTTCGTCGTGCTCATGTGCCTTGGGGCTCACCGCGCCACCTCCGATCCCCAGCATGGCAGAGCACCTCGACGACCCCCAACCCGACGGTCCCGGACCTCAGGTGCCAGGGCTGAGCGCGAGAAACCGCGCGTACCGCTTCGAGGCGGCCGCGGCCCAGCGCGCCTCGGGCTCCACCCGTCGCCCCACCCGCGCCCACCGCTGGGCGCCGTCGAGCGACGATTCGAGACCGGCCGTCCAGCGGGCGATGTAGGCGGCACCGAGGGCCGAGCCTTCGGCCACACCCACCGTGTCCACGGGAAGGCCACACGCATCGGCGACACCCTGCATCCACGGCACCACGTGGGTGCCCCCCCCGCTGGCCACGATGCGACGGGCCGTGATGCCGGCTCGATCCAGCATGTGCCGGATGACGAACCCGCTCGCCTCGTAGGCGGCGCGCTCGACCGCACCGGCATCATGGGTCAGGTCGAGATCGTGCAGTCCGGCGCGCAGAGACGTGTCGTGATACGGCGCCCGCTCGCCCCGCAGGTACGGCGTCCACACCGGCACACGCCCGGGGTCTCCTCGGCGCTCGGGCTCCGCAGCCGTCCCCGCGGCCGCCGGGGCCGAAGCCGCCGCCGGTCGTGGCGGGCGGGGGGCGGTGCCATGGAGCAGGGCGCGGGCCCAGTCCAGAAACAGCGCACCGGCGTTGCTCGGTCCCCCCACGAGGACCTTGCCGGCGACGGTGTGGGGAAGCGTCCACAGCCCCGGTGCCTCGATCCAGTCGTCGACCACGGCCCACACGATGAGCGTGGCCCCGAAGATCACGAGGACGTCCCCGCTGTGATCCGCGCCCGAGACGATCTGGTCGCACAAGGCGTCGACGGTCCCCGCCGCCAGCACCGTGTCGGAGCCGGTGAGCGTGCCGGCCGCCTGGCCCATGGGGACCACGACGGGGAGCTGCTCCTGGGTGACACCGAACGTGGTCAAGACGTCGTCGTTCCAGTGGTTCCCGGTACGCATCGAGCCCATGCAGATGGCCGTGCCCGTGTCGATGGCGGGGACACGCCCCAGCGCGTAGTTGGCGACGGCCTGGGCGGGCCAGTACCCGCGCGCGCCCGGTACCTCGCGCACCGCCCACCGCACGAAGCCTCCCGCGTCGGGCATGACCGAATCGGTGTCCCCGACGTCGGGCCCCGCCACCACCTGGCCTCGGACATCGCCGTAGAGGAGTCCGGGGGACCGGGGGATGCCGCGCCGGTCGACCGCCGCCAGTGAGGGCACCATGCTCGTGACACAGACCCCGGCGACGTCCGCGCCGCCTGCGGTGACCTGGGCCAGGGCGCGCATCGGGCCCCGGCGCCACGCTTGGCCGGCGTCGTGCTCGAGCTGGTCCGGCGCGGGGGTCAACAAGCGATGGGGGATGCGGGCCCGGGCCAGGACGGCGCCGGTCTCGTCGGCGGCGACGGCCTTCACCGCCGTCGTCCCGATGTCGATGCCCACGGTGATCGAACCTGACACGACCGTCATGATTCGGCCATTATGAAGGAGTTCGGCGCCCGAAGGAGGATCGATGGATCGGACCCGCCATCGGGCCCTTGTCACCACCCCAGTGCGGGGCCCCGGGCTCGATCTGCTGCGCGAGCTCGCTGACCTCGTCATCGATCCCTGGATCGACCACCAACCCCTGCGCATCTACAACGCCGAGCAGCTGGCCGAGCGGGCCGCGGCCGAAGGGGCCACCATCCTCATGGTCGAGGCCGACCGTTGCGCCGGCCCCGTGTTCGAGCTCCCGCTCGTGGCGGTGGCGAGCACCCGCGGCGATCCCAACAATGTCGACATCGATGCCGCCACCGCGGCTGGGGTCCCGGTGTTGCGGGCCCCGGCCCGCAACGCCGACGCCGTGGCCGAGATCGGCGTGGCTCTGCTCTTGGCCGCCACCCGCGGCGTGCTGGGCGCGGACCACGACGTCCGGGCCGGCGAGATCTACAAGGACGGGACGATCCCCTACCAGCGGTTCCGAGCGTGGCAGGTGGCGGGGCGCACCGCCGGGCTGGTGGGCCTGGGTGCGGTGGGGCGCGCCCTTCGTTGGCGCCTCGAGGGCCTGGGCATGCACGTCGTCGCCTACGACCCCTACGCCGCTGATGCCACCCACAGCCTCGACCAGCTCCTCGAGGTATCCGACGTGGTGTCGCTGCACGCCCCCGTGACCGAGGAGACCAGCGGCATGATCGGCGCCGCCCAGTTCGCGGCGATGCGCGGCGGCGTCGTATTCCTCAACACGGCGCGCGCCCAGCTCCATGACGGCGACGCGCTGGTCGAAGCGCTGCGGTCCGGGAAGGTGGGCGCGGCCGGGCTCGACCACTTCGTGGGGGAGCACCTGCCCATCGACCATCCCCTCACCACCTTCCCCAATGTCGTGCTCACCCCCCACATCGGGGGCGCCACGTACAACACCGAGGTGAACCACACCCAGACCATCGCCGACGACCTGTGCCGCCTCCTCGCCGGCGCCACACCCCGCAACATCGTGAACCCCGACGTCCTGAAACACTGAGGAACCCGTGGACTTCTCCTACACAGCCGAAGACGACGCCTTCCGATCCGAGCTGCGCCAGTGGCTCGATGCCAACCTGCCGGCGTTCATGGCGTCGGGAGAGATCGGGGACGAGAACAACCCTGACCGCCGCACCATGCTCCGCCGCCAAGCCTGGCAGCGCCAGCTGCACGGCGGCCGGTGGGCGGCCATCAACTGGCCCAAGTCCTGGGGGGGCCGCGAGGCCACAGTGATGCAGAACACCATCTACTCCGAGGAGATGGCCAACGCCAAGACGCCGGGCATCTACAACGCCAACGGCCTGTGGCAGATCGGTCCCATGATCCTGCGCTGGGGCACCGAGGAGCAGCAGCAGATGTGGCTCCCAGGAATCCTCAACGCCGATGTCCACTGGTGCCAGGGATTCACCGAGCCCGAAGCCGGCTCCGACCTCGCCAACCTCCGCACCCAGGCCGTGCTCGACGGCGATGAGTACGTCGTGACGGGCCGCAAGATCTGGATCTCGACGGCGCACCTGGCCAAATGGGGCCTGTTCCTGGTGCGCACCGATCCCACCGCCATCGAACGCGGGTTCAAGCACGAAGGGATCACGGCGCTCATCATCGACATGGAGCTCCCGGGCATCGAGGTCAACGTCATCCGCGACATCACCGGCGGCGAGTTGTTCTGCGAGGTCAACTTCGACGGGGCACACGTGCCCGCCGCCTACCGCCTGGGGGAGGAGAACCAGGGCTGGAACGTGGCCATGGGGACGCTCGCCAACGAACGGATCGGCACGGCGGGACTGTCGGTGTCCATGCGCATCGAGCTCGACAACCTCATCGCCACGGCGCGCAAGAACAACCCCGAGGCACTCGAAGACCCCGGCATCCGCGACCGCATCGCCCGCCTGTGGACGCAGTTGGAGCTCACCCGGCTGCTCAACGCCCGTGCCCTCTCGAAGATCCTGAAGGGCGAGAAGAACTGGCCCGAGGTGCCTCTGGCCAAACTGCAGTGGAGCTACCTGTCTCAGACCATCGCCGAGCTCGGGGTCGACATCCTCGGCGCCGCCGGCGTCCTGGCGCGCGGCGGCCCCGATGCCGTGGACAAGGGTCACTGGAGCCACAACTACGTGTGGCAGCGCTACACCTCGATCGGGGCGGGCACGACCGAGGTGCAGAAGAACATCATCGCCGACCGCGCCATCAAGATGCCCCGCCGCTGAGGAGCTCGCTGGCGGTGCTGGGTCAGGATGCCTGGGTGAGCGACAGGACGTTGCCGTCAGGGTCGGCGAACCACGCCACGCGGGCCCCACTCGGTGCCGCCCACACGCCCAGGTCGTCCTGTTCCATCTGGACGAATCGCTCGAAGCGGACACCCTCGTGCACCAGCGCCTGCACCATCGCCGCGATGTCATCGACGACCCATCCGAGCACCGTGTAGGGAGCAGTCCGGATCTCACCGACGGGCGTGACCCGGAGCTGAGTCCCGTGGGCATCAAAGACGCATGCGAAGGGGCTTTCCTCCACCACTGTCAAACCCAGGACCTCGCCATAGAAGGCGCGGGCCCGGTCAAGGTCGGACGTCGCCACAAATGCCACCAGGTCACTCGATCCAAGCATCAGGGTTCCTCCCAGGAGCAAGCGTAGGACTGGCCGGCGGTTGCCTCGGAGTGGTCCGGACTGGTCCGGAGCTATCGGTAATTGTCACTTGCTACTTACGTAAGGATCTGCTTACATTCATCGGGTGGACGCCGCCCTCCGAGCCATCGCCGAGCCCCACCGGCGCGAGATCCTCCGACTCGTGGCTGACAATGAGCTGGCGGCGGGGGAAATCGCCTCGCATTTCGAGCTCAGTCGCCCGGCGGTGTCCCAGCACCTCCGGGTCCTCGTCGAGGCCGGCCTCCTCGAGAGCCGTCGAGATGCCACCCGCATCATCTACTCGGCCCGGCCCGAGGGTCTGGACGAGCTGCGCGAGTACCTCGAGGTGTTCTGGTCGACCGGACTGCGCCGCTTGAAGCGGGCAGTGGAGCAAGAGATGCAAGAGATGGAGGACAGCGACCGTGCCCACAGGCGATGACGTCATCGAGCAGGAGATCCGGATCGCGGCGCCACCCGAGGCCGTGTTCCCGTTTTTCACCGACCCCGACAAGATGCGGCGCTGGAAGGGCATGGACCACAAGGTCGACGCCCAGCCCGGCGGCATCTACCGGGTCAACATCGACGGCACCCACGTCGCTCGCGGGGAGTACGTCGAAGTGAGCCCTCCGCACCGGGTCACCTTCACCTGGGGGTGGGAGGACGAGGGCAACCCCGTGCCCCCCGGGTCGAGCACCGTCGAGATCACCCTGACCCCCGACGGCGACGACACCATCGTGCGTCTCGTGCACCGCGGGCTTCCGCTCGAGGCCGTCGAGCCCCACGCCGCGGGCTGGCGCCACTACCTGGCTCGGCTCGCCATCGCCGGCGGTGGCGGGGACCCCGGCCCCGACCAGGGACCGGCGTAGACCGACACCCGATCACCGACAGAACCGACAGACCGACCACAACCGAACACCAACAAGAAAGGCAGGACGCACGATGGGGAAGTTCGTATTTCTCTACACCGGTGGCCAGATGGCCGACACGCCCGAGGGCCAGAAGGCGGCCATGGACGCGTGGATGGGATGGTTCGGCACGCTGGGTGACGACATCGTCGACCCGGGCAACCCGTTCGGCGCCTCGAGCACCGTGAAGCCCGACGGTTCCACCAAGGACGGCGCTGCCGGCGCCATCGGGGGCTACAGCGTCATCTCCGCCAACAGTCTCTCCGACGCGGCGGGCAAGGCCAAGGGCTGCCCCGTCCTGGCCGGGGGTGGCACGGTCGAGGTGTACGAAGCGATGCCGATGTAGGACAGCTCGTTACGGGGACGGGGCCGACTCGCTCGGCGCAGGCGCCAGAGCGACGGCCTCGATCTCCACGAGTTGGTCCCGGTACATGGGGTGCGACGGCGGCGTAGGCGTACGGGGCGCCGCCTCGTCGGTCATTGGGCGGGAACCCGCTCGAGCTCCGCGCTGGGGTCGTAGTACAGCTCCTGCCGGGCGATCAGTGTGTCGCGGTAGCGGTACACCACGACATAGTTCGATCGCAGCCGCACGCCCCGCATGTCGAAGTCGAACCGCACCTTGACGTATGCGCCGCGGTCGCCGTCGATGAGCGCCCGCTCGTCGATGCCGTAGGAGACGTCGCACAAACCCGTGATGGTCAGCTGGATGAACTCGAGCGCCTGTTCGACCCCGACGATGCGCGCCGGCCATCCGAAGAGCCGTGTCGTGGGGCTGACGTAGACCACGTCGGGCGCATACAGGGTCCCGGCCAACGAGATGTCCCCCGCCTCGAAAGCGGCCGCGAACCGCTCTTCCTGGGCGTCGACGACCTCGAGCGACAGCGGCCCGCGCGTCACACCGACAACAGGACGTGCAGGTCGAGGTCGTCGAGCCGGGCCCGGCCGCCCAACGCCACGATCTCGAGCAGTGCCGCCACACCCACGACCTCGGCGCCCCCCCGGCGCAGCACCGAAGCGGTGGCGAGCAGGGTCCCACCGGTGGCGATGACGTCGTCCACAATCAGCACCTTGTCACCGGGCTCGACGGCGTCGGTGTGCATCTCCAGGGTGGCCTCGCCGTACTCGAGCATGTAGGCCTGCGACATGGTGTCGGCGGGAAGCTTGCCCAGCTTGCGCACCGGGACCAGTCCGGTGCCGAGCGCGTAGGCGACGGGCGCACCCAGGATGAACCCCCGGGCCTCGATGGCGGCCACCTTGTTGGTCCTTCCCGCGAACGGGGCCCCCAACCACGCCACGGCGTCGGCGAACACCCCGGCGTCGGCGAGAACGGGTGTGATGTCCTTGAACGTCACATCAGGCTGGGGAAAACCGACCACGTCGCGCACCAGCGCCCGCACCCGGTCCCGGATCGCCTCGTCACCGACGCGTCCGGGTGTCTCGGCCGGCATCTAGGCGGCGGGTGCGGCGGAGGCGAATTCGCTCGGGTCGAGGGGTGGCCCCAACGCCGCCGACGCGCCGAGCACGGCGAAGGTCGAGCCCATGCCGGCCACCATGAGCCGGCTCCAGATCGGCAGCTCGCGGCTGCGCAACGCCGCGATGGCGTCCCACGCGTCGCATCCCGCCCCCAGCAACAGGGCCCGGGTCACGGCCTCGGGCCGGTCCTCGCGCAGCGCCTGGAGCAACACGATGCCGAGCGCGAGGTCACGGCCGCCGAACACCCGGCTCATGAAGCGCACGCTCGGTCGCCTCGCCTCGGCACCGAGATAGACAGCCGCCGACGCTGCCGGCGTGGCCATGAGGCCCAGTCCGAAGGCGATGCGGCCCAGTGCGATCACATGGGGGATCCTGCGGCGCAAGTCGTCGTTCACCGGACCGAGGTTAGCGGCGGGCCGGGGGCTCAGGACGCGGACGAAAGCCCGTACAGCGCGGCGGCGTTGGCGCCCGCGATCAGGCGCTGGTCCTCGGCCGGAAGCTCGGCGATGGCCTCGGACAGCTCACGGGTCACACCCGGGAACACGGCATCGGGATGGGGATAGTCCGAGGCCCACACGATCCGGTCGGCCCCGCACAGCGGGGACCGGGCCGTGAAGGCGAGCGTGGACTCGTCAGGGTCGAAGCTGATCCAGCACTGGCGGCGGAAGTACTCCGAGGGCTCCCGGGTGAGCTGGGGCACGTCCCAACCGAAGATCTCGTAGTGGTGGTCGAGGCGCTCGAGCCACGGCACGAGCCACCCGCCCCCGGCCTCGAGGAAGACCAGGCGCAGATCGGGAAAGCGCTCGCACACGCCCCCGGCGAGGAGGAAGGCCATCGAGTTCATCATGTCGAAGGGGTTGGCGATGGCCTGGGTGAAGAAGATGTTGTCGATGGCGACGGTCCCGGTGTCGTCGGGGAGCGGCTTGGCCGAGCTGCGCAGACGGTTGATGCGCAGGCCCTGACAAGCCCCGGGAAGATCCGCGGCCAGGAAGGGGTGGAGCCCGATGGGCATACCCGTCTCGGACGCGGCCCTCCACAGCGGGTCGTAGACCGTGTCGGAGAAGGGTCGCCAATCCGCGCTCGGGTTGGGGCGCAGGAACACGCCCACGATCCCCGGCAGCGTCGCCACCCGACGGATCTCGGTCGCCGCCAACTCGATGTCCTGCTGTGGGAGCACGGCCACCCCGAACAGGCGCCCCGATCCGGCCTGGGTGTGTTGGGACACCCAGTCGTTGTAGGCGCGGCACATCACGGCCGCGAATTCCACGTCGGGGTGTCCCTGGATCCCGAGCAGGAGCGTGGGGTAGAGCACCGACTGGTGGATGCCGTCGGTGTCCATGTCCAGCAGGCGGGCCGGCGCGTCCCACGCCGCGGGCCGCACCTCGGTGTAGCGGAGCTCGCCGCGCTGGGCCCGGTCCCGGTCGTGTGCCGACATGCCCGCCGTGCCCGCCAACGACATGAAGTTGGCGAGGGTGCGGGTCCCGTCCATGACGGCCCACTCCTGGCCCTTGGCGTCGACCTCGATGTGCCACACCCGGTCCTCGAAGCCCTTGGGGGCGAACGCCCGGAATCCGTCGGGATGCTCGAGCACGTGCCCGTCGGCGTCGATGTAGGCGAGCCCAGAGACGAGCCCTGTGGATGCGGTTGTTGCCATGGTCTCTCCGATCACCGGGGCAGGTTGTAGAAGTCCAGGGCGTTGGCGCCCGCCACCCGCGCCAGGGCAGCGTCGGTGAGCCGCCCCTCGGCGTGCTCTTTCAATTCGGCGGTGGCCCGGGGCCAGGCACCGTCCCAGTGGGGGTAGTCGCTGGCGAACATCACGCAGCGGTCTCCGAGGAGCTCGACCACGCACGGCAGGGCGTCCTCGTCGGGCTCGCACGTCACCACGACGTTCCCCGCCGCCACGTAGTCGGCGGGTGGACGCTGCCACCCATTGGGGATCCAGTCGCCGCGCGCCTCATAGTGCTCGCCCAGGCGCTCGACGAACCACGGCAGCCACCCCGCTCCGGCTTCCAAGAAGGCCACCCGCAGCGTGGGGTGTCGGTCGAAGACCCCGCCACTCACCAGTGCGGTCATGGCGAACATCTGGTCGAAGGGAAAGCTGACGCAGTGGACCTGGATGTAATTGTCGAATCGGTCCACCCCGATCTTGGGCAGGTGGATCCCCGGAGCCCCGTGCACTCCCAGGGGCATGTCCAGCGCCGCCGCAGCATCGTAGAAACGGTCCATGTCGGGGTGGTCCAGGTTCCGGTCCTTGAGCGCGGGGGGGACGATGGTGGCGACGAGCCCGAGCCCCTTGGCCTCCTCCATAACCGTGACGGCCAGGTCGCCGTGCTCGATCGGCACCACGGCGATGCCGTGCAGGCGGCCGCCGCTCTTGGCACAGAACTCCGAGACCCACTGGTTGTACATGCGGGCCAGCCCCGCCCCGAGCACCGGGTCGTCGAGGGTCGGCACGCACAGGCCGAAGCTCGGGAACAGCACCATCTCGTCGATCCCGTCGGTGTCGGCGTTGGCCAGGACGCCGTCGACGGTCCCGGGGTCGACCCCCGGAGCCGTGGTCAGGCCGTGCTGGGGGGGGCATCCTGCGCCGGGCCCCTCGTACTGCGGATACGGCCTCCCCTCGATCAGGACCCCGAGCCTGGTGTCGGTCCGCAGCGCCACATGCTCGGGATAGCGCTGCATCAGCTCGGCGAAGAACTCCAGGGGTTCGACCGCGTGCGCATCTGCGTCCACGACGTGCAGGTCCGTCGCCATCACCGTTCCCTCTCGTCTTGGGCGCCCGCACCATCGTCGTCGTAGACGATCACGCTGCGCGCCACCTCACCCGCCTCCATGGCCCGGAAGGCGTCGTTCACATCGTCGAGCCCGATCCGCCGCGTCACGAGGCCTTCGGCGTCGATCGCCCCTTCCCGGACCAGGTCGACGAGCACGGGAAAATCCCGATCGGCGTCGGTCGAGCCGTACACACAACCCATCACCGTCTTGGCATCGACGAACAGCTCGAAGGCGGAGAACGACACCTGCTCGGCGGGCGAGCCCGCCCCCACCAGCACCGCCGTTCCGCCCCGCCGCACTGCGGCGAAGACCGTGCGGATGGTGGCGGCCCGCCCCACCACCTCGAAGCCGAAGTCCGCACCGCGGCCCCCGGTGTGGTGACGCACCGCCTCCACGGCGTCGACGGTGGAGCCGTCCACCACGGCGGTGGCTCCCATCGCCTTGGCCAACTCGAGCTTCGACGCCACCTGGTCGACCGCCACGATGGTGGCGGCCCCGGCCAGGCGGGCCCCCTGGATCACCGACAGCCCCACCCCGCCACAACCCACGACCACGACGCTGGACGCAGGGGTGACGCGCGCCGTGTTCCACACCGCACCCACCCCGGTGGCCAGTGCGCACCCGACCAACGCGGCGAGCTCCAGGGGCACGGCGGGGTCGACGCGCACGACCTCTCCTTCGGGGACGAGGGTCTCCTCGCCGAAGGTGGCGGTCCCGAGGCCGCGCACGAGAGGGACGCCGCCCACCCTGGCGTAGGCACCCGACAGCGATTCGGTCAGACCCACCTCACACAACATCACCTGACCCCGCAGGCACCAGAAACAGCGTCGGCACGCCGGCATCCACGTGAGCACGACGTGGTCCCCCGGCACGACGCGCGTGACGGCATCTCCCACCTCGACGACGACACCCGCACCCTCGTGGCCGAGCACGGTGGGGAACATGAAGGGGATCATCCCCTGCTGCACCGACAGGTCCGAATGGCAGACCCCGCTCGCCGCCATCTTGACCCGCACGTCCCGGGGCCCGGTGGGGGCAAGCACGATGTCCTCGATGACGAAGGGTGCTCCCACCTCGTGCACGACCGCGGCCTTTACCGTCCGATCGGCCCGGGTGCTCGCACCAGAGGACCCCATCAGCGTTGGACCCCCGGGGCGGTACCGGCGGTCGCCCCTGTTCGCGCCCCGGCGCGCACGGTGTCGGTGTCTGTCCCCGACCGCAGGACCGTGCCCGGCAGCGCTCCCGTGAACGCCCCGCCCCGCACGATCTCCTGGCCGTTCACGATCACGTGCTCGATGCCCACACCTTCGGCATAGAGCCGGCTCGCCCCGCCGGGGAGGTCGTGGCGAGTCCGCTCGGGCCCGTGCCCCACCCGCTCGGGGTCCAACACCACGATGTCGGCCCAGAAGCCCTCGGCCAGCCGTCCCCGCTCCCGCAGGCCGTAGAGCCGGGCGGGGACGTCGGTCAGCTGCCGCACCGCCTCCTCCCAGGACAGCAAGTTGCGGGCCCGCACGCCGTCGCCGAGCATGGAGGTGGAGTAGATGGCGCCGCACATCATGTCGAGGTGGGCCCCGGCATCGGACCCCCCCACCACGGTCCGGGGGTCCTGCCACACCTTGGCTCGCAGCTCCCAGTCCGCGTCGGACTCCCCGATGGGCGGGCGCAGCCCGGTCCGGAGCTTGTCGGCCACCACGATGTCGAGCAGCGCGTCGAAGGGGTCCTTGCCCGTCTCCCGGGCGATGTCGCCCACCGACCGTCCTTCGAAGGCGGTGTTCTGCTCGGCGAAGGTCTCGTCGATCACCAGGATCTCCCAGCGCGCCAGCGCACCGATGATCCCGGCCTCTTTCGACTTGGCCCCGGCGTCGAGCCGGGCCCGCTCGGCGGGATCGGACAGTACTTTCATGCGCTCGGCTACGGGTAGGGCGAACATCGCCCCCCACCCCGGCAGGCTGTCGAGGATGGCGCCGGGCTCGAAGCACAGCCGCAGCTTCATGGTGTGGGGCAGCGTCAGCGCCACCACGGTGGCGCCGCGTTCGGCTGCGCTGGTCGACGCCGCCAGCTGGTGCTCGAGGCCACCAGGATTGAGGGAGGAGACGCCGAGCACGTTCCAGTTGGCGGGGCGGTCGGCCAAGAGCGACAGCGTGGCCATGAGGTCGACCTCGTCCTCGCTGAACCCGTTGAGACACCCCGGCACGATGAGCTCGAGCGTGGTGCCCGGGTGAGTCTCCAGGACCCGGCACAGCGCCTCGAGCTCGGTGCGCGACGCGGCACGCGAAGGCACAGGCATGCCGTCCCCGTCGTTGTGCGTCGGCGCCTGCGACGTGGAGAGCCCCAGAGCTCCTTCTTCGAGCGAGCGGGCCACCATCGACGCCATGGCCCGGACCTGGTCGATGGTGCCCACGGCACCGACGGCCTCGTCGCCCATCACGACACGGCGCACGGCCGAATGCCCCACCAGGAACCCGGCGTTCACGGCCACCGAACCGTCCAGCCGGCCCAGCCATTCGCCGAAGGAGTTCCACGACCAGTCGAGGTGTTCCAGCGCCGCGATGGGCATGCCCTCGACGCGGGCCATCATGCGCGCCAGATAGTCGGCATGCTCGGCGCCCGCCGGTGCGAGGGAGAACCCGCAGTTGCCCCCGATCACGGTGGTCACCCCGTGCAGGGGCGAGGGGCTGGCCGTGGGGTCCCACGACAATTGGGCGTCGTAGTGCGTATGGAGGTCGACGAACCCCGGGGTCACGAGCATGCCGTCGGCGTCGATGACCTTGGCGGCGGGCTCGCCGGGGTCGGGGCCCGTGCCCGGCGCGCCCATCGACACGACCCGACCGTCGCGCACGGCCACGTCGGCACGGCGGGCCGGGCCCCCGGTCCCGTCCACCACCGTGCCGCCCTTGATCAGCAGGTCCAACATGGCGCCGTCGTCCGTGTCGAGTCCAGGCCCGGGCCCGTCACCGGGCGGGGGCGGGGAACTGGAGGATGGTCTTGGGACGGGTGAAGGCGAGCATGCCCTCGGGACCGAGTTCGAGCCCGTAGCCCGACTGCTTCCATCCCCCGAAGGGGGCTCGGTGGTCCATGGCTGCGGTGCCGTGGTTGTTCACGAACACGGTGCCGGCCTCGAGTCGCTTGGCGGCACTGGCCGCCAGGTCCTCGTCGGCGGTCCAGATGGACGCGCATAATCCGTAGGGCGAGTCGTTGGCGCGGCGCACCGCCTCGTCCACGTCCCGGTAGCCGATGACCGGGAGCGCCGGTGCGAATTGCTCCTCGCACACGATCTGGGCGTCGTCGGGGGCACCCTCCACGATGGCCGGAGACACCAGGTAACCGCCGGCCGCGGCGTCCTCCTCGCGCAGCCGCGCCGGACGATGGACCCGGGCGCCGAGTGCGGCGGCCTCGTCCAGCATGTCCTCCACGCGCTGGCGCGCCGCGGGACGGTGGACCGGGCCCATCGTCACCTCAGGAGCGAGCCCGTCCCCGACGACCTCCGACGAGACCCGGGACACCAGGGCGTCCACCATGGCCCGGACCTTCTCCTCGGGAACGTAGAGGCGCTTGATGGCCATGCACACCTGGCCCGAGGTGATGAACGTGGCCCCGGCCAGCTTGTCGGCCAGCGCGGCGTCGATGTCCACGTCCGGAGCCACGATGGCGGCGTCGTTCCCCCCGAGCTCGAGCACCACGGGTCGCACCGCGCTCGAGGCGGCGGCCATGACGGCCCGACCGGTGGGAACCCCACCGGTGAACGACACCATGTCCACACCAGGGTGCGACACGAGCATCTCGCCGATCTCGGGGCCGGGCCCGTTGACGGCATTCACCACCCCCGGCGGCAAGGCGTCGGCCAGCGCGGCGGCAACGGCCAGGACCGCACCGGGGCAGGTGGGCGGGGCCTTCACCACCACCGTGTTCCCGGCCAGCAGGGCGGGCAGCACCTTGTTCCCGAGCACCGAGACCGGCCAGTTGAACGGAAGCAGGGCGGCGACGACGCCGAAGGGCTCGTGGACGACGCTCGTCCGGCGTCCGCCCCCGGTGAGCGACCGGGTGGCCAGTGCCTCGGCGACCAAGGGGGCGAAGGCGCCCGCCATCCCGCCCACGGTGCCGGAGTCGAATTGCGCCTCCCACAACACCTTGCCGTGCTCGCGCGTGAGCAGGGTGGCCAGGTTCTGCGCCTCGACGGCGGCCCCGGCGGCCGACGCCGCCTTGGCGACGAGCTCGGCCCGCTCCTCGTAGGCCATGGCCGCCCACGACGGGAAGGCGGCGCGGGCCGCGGCGACGGCCCGGTCGAGCTGGGCCGGCGACGCCGAGGGCGCTTCGAACACCACTTCGGCGGGACGAACCGGGTTGGTGACGGGATAGGTCCCCGACTCCCCGCGCACCACCCCTCCGTCGATCACGAGCCCGATGGCGTCGCCCACTGTCGTCCTCCCGTCCGGAGAATGCCGTTCTCCGGCGGATGATAGTTTCCGATCTCGATGGCGTCAGGGGCGCGCGACACCGCAAGCGCCGAGCCACCGGCCCACCCGATCCGGACCGGCGGTGAGACCGGCGATGACCCGATGGACATGGGGCGAGCCGGGCTGCGCTCGGTGGCCGGCGCCCGCAGCCGGCAGGTCGAGGTCACCGCTCGGCTGGTGGAGTCGGCCCGAGAGCTGGTGTGGGACGCGGGCGGTCCCACCTTCACCGTGAACCAGGTGGTGGCGGCGGCGGGCACGTCGCTCAAGAGCTTCTACCGATGCTTCGCCGGCAAGGACGAGCTGCTCGTGGCGCTCTTCGAGGACGACGCCCGACGGGGCGCCGACGCTCTGGCGTCCATGGTCGACACCGAGGCCGAGCCCCTCGAGCGGCTGCGCGTCGTGGTCGTCGGCTTGTTCCGCTTCCTCACTGTCGAAGGGCGCCTGCCCTATGCCGCCGCGTTGGTCCGCGAGCACCTCCGGCTGGCCGAGTCGCATCCCGACCAGTTGCGGGGTGTGCTGCATCCCTTCGTCGGCGTCTTCGAGGACGCCGTGGCGGCCGCCCAGGCGGCCGGGGCGGTCCGTGCCGGAGATGCCCGGCGCGACGCGCGCACCCTGTTCCATCTGGTGCTGTCGCACCTGCACGCGCTCATCTGCCACCAGATCGAGGAGCCCCCCACCGAGGTCGCCGAGGAGCTGTGGGCGTTCTGCCACGCGGCCCTGCGCCCATGAGCCCCGACGACGGGGTCCTGCTCCCCGATCCCGCCCCCCGTCCGATCCGGGTGCCGGTGATCTCGGTCGACGACCATCTCATCGAGCCGCCTGACATGTTCGAAGGTCGTCTGCCCGCGCACCTGGCCGAGCGCGCCCCTCGGATCGTCGAGCGCGACGACGGAGTGCAGTACTGGCTCTACGAGGACCGCACCTATCCCAACGTCGGGCTCAATGCGGTGGCCGGTCGGCGCCGGGACACCTGGAGCATGGACCCGTCGCGTTTCGACGAGATGCGGCCCGGTTGCTACGACATCCATGCCCGCGTGGCCGACATGGACATCAACGGCGTGTGGGCCTCGCTGTGCTTCCCGTCCCTCGTGGCCGGCTTCTGCGGCTCGGTCTTCTCACGCTCGGAGGACCCCGAGCTCGGCCTGGCCTCGCTACGCGCCTGGAATGCGTGGCACGCCGAGGTGTGGGCCGGCACCTATCCCGAACGCATCATCCCCTTGCAGCTGCCGTGGCTCGCCGACATC
>Ga0208849_1001331_pt1 | contig 17614 bp, 11 predicted proteins | sample NGESurdeep072012_10_FD_184470 | JGI IMG/M metagenome (GOLD analysis project Ga0208849, IMG submission 184470) | Arctic peat soil microbial communities from Barrow, Alaska - NGEE Surface sample 53-3 deep-072012 (SPAdes) | ecosystem: Environmental > Terrestrial > Soil > Wetlands > Peat ... | reverse complement strand
CGAGCACATTGAGCGTTGCAGATTCGCTGAGATCACGCGCAGCGTCATGCGTGCCGGTCGCAATCGTGGTCGCTGCCTTGAGTTCCGGCAGCGGTGCCAGCGTTGGTGCGCTACCGGTATCCTCCAGCGAGGCGATCGCGGCGCGCACATTGCTGAGCGCGTGCCTGGCGGCTTCATGTTCGCGCCCGGTCGCGTGCGAAGCCGATACCCGGCGGCCTTCATCCGGCAACAGAGCCAGCGCCGTTTCCGGTGCGGATGCCGCGACCGGCGTCGGTTCTACTATGGGCTCCGGCTGAACAACCGGCTGCGACGCCGCAGCTCGTGCGGTCGCAGGGGCTTGCGCCGCATCCGCGGCCACCGCATCCAGGCGCTTGCTCACGGCGGGATTGATGTTCCCGGTTTCGGCGGCGGCCGTGGCATCGGCAGCGGCGGCCTCAGCCTGAGCCTGGGCTCTGGCGCGCAGGCGCTGGCCCGGGGACAGTCCTGCCCAGGCGCCAGGATAAATCTCGCGCACGATGTCCAGCAGTTTCTCGGCCTCTTCCTGGCTGTCGAAATAGCCCATGTGCAGACGAAAGCGCTCCCGGCCTTCTTCGCGGCGGCGCGAAACAAAAAAAGTAAATCGCTTGAGGCCGGCATGATCGGGCGGCGTGAGTGCGACCGGCGTGGTGGCGGCGCAGAGATTGATCACAAAAAGATTGCGCGCTGTCGCCGCTGTCCCTGCAGGATCGCCGGACGCGGGAGCACTCGGATTCTGGGCTGTGGCCTGCTGCATGCGCTGTCCCCTGTCGATCAAACGGAACTGCGGCGTCCGGAAGACATGCAGCGAGGAGGACACTGGGCACACCACCGCACACCGTGCAGTCTTTCAGGCCCGTGGCAACCCCGCTATCCCTTCACGAGTCCGGGACCGGTGGCTTTGCGTCCCTGTCTTGCGACAGGTTTGCTTTTAAGTCACGGATGCAGTGTGCCACTTTGCGACAGCACGTCAAGGCGCAACAACCAGAAGGGAGTCACACGTAGACAAAGTGCAGTGCAGGGAAACTATTCTGTCAAATGAATGTCAGAGACTTCAGCCCGCAGCGCGCTGTATCCAGGGTTCCGCGGGCTGGCGCGCGGCCAGCAGATCGCTGATTTCCGCCACCGTGGATGGTCGTGCGAGCACGAACCCCTGTGCGATATCGCAGCCGCGTTCGCGCAGAAAATCCAGTTGCTCGAGCGTCTCGACGCCTTCCGCGATCACTTGCTTCTCGAGCGCATGCGCCATGTGAATGATGGTTGCGGCGAGCGTCGTGGCCTGCAGACTGTCAGGTACTTCCTGCATGAATTTGCGGTCGATCTTGATCGCGTGCACCGGGTACTGACGCAGATAGTTGAGCGAGGAATAGCCGCTGCCAAATTCATCGAGCGCCAGGCGCACGCCCAGTGCCGCCAGTTGCTGCAGCGACACGCGCGCCTCCTCTTCGGCGAACACCGCTTCGCTGATTTCCAGCTCCAGCAGCGCCGGCTGCAGGCCGTGGCGCTGCAGTGTGCTGCCCACAAGACTGGCGAAATCCGCCACGCGCAATTGCTGTACCGATACGTTCAGCGCCAGCCGCGGCGGCGCGACGCTGCGGTCGCGCCAGACCGCGAGCTGATGACAGGCGCTCTCGAGCGCCCAGGCGCCGATATCAACGATCAGGCCGCTCTCTTCTGCGGCCGGAACGAAGTCCTTCGGCAGGCGAATGCCGTCGCGCGGATTCTGCCAGCGCAGAAACCCCTCGAGTCCGACCAGCTCGCCGCTGCGCAAGGCGTATTGCGGCTGATAGTAGAGCGCGAACTCGCGCCGTCGCAACGCGCGGAACAGGCCGCTCTTGGCCAGCGGCACCGGCGCGCGCGCCATCATGCTGTCAAAGAACACGGCGCGCGAACGGCCTCCATCCTTGGCCTGGTACATCGCCAGGTCGGCATTGCGCATGAGTTCTTCGATGGTATTGCCGTCGTCCGGGAACAAGGTGATGCCGATGCTGGCACGCACGTAGTGGTCACGCCCGGCGATGCTCACCGGCCGCTGCAGCGTCTCGATGATGCGCTGGGAGATTTCACTGGCGGTATCGACCGAGGCGAGATTGCGCAGAATGACGGTGAACTCATCCCCGCCCAGGCGCGCCACCGTGTCACCATCCTTGACGCAGGAGCGCAGGCGTTGCGCCACGATGGTCAGCAGCTGATCGCCGGCGATGTGCCCGACCGAATCATTCACCTTTTTGAAGTGATCCAGATCCACATACAGGACCGCGCCGCGCTGCGCGCCGTCGGCGGTGCTGGCCAGCTCCTGCGACAGGCGATCGCGAAACAGCAGCCGGTTCGGCAGCGAGGTCAGCGAATCGAAGTGCGCCTGGCGATACAGCTGTTCGTCGCGCGCGCGATTGGATAGGGCAATCCGCAGGCGCTCGGCGCATTGCGCACCATAGGCGACCTGCTGCGACGGCAACGGCGCCACATTGCGCGAACCCACGGACAGGATGGCGGCGATCTGATCGTCGACGACGATTGGCCAGAGATTGAAATGCGTGGTTTCAAGCGCATCCAGCGGCGCCAGAAAGCCAAATCGCCCGGCTTGATCCTGGCTGACGCTCAGACCCGCGGGTTCGCGCGCCAGGCTGGAGAGCACTTCCGCATCCAGACTGATGCGGCTCACGGGATAGTCGGCGCCATCGGCGCCGCCGACGAACGAACGTGCGTAGCCCGGCGCGTCGCGATCGATCAACAGCACCGCCGCCACCTGGGCGCCGGTCACGGCGCACACGCGCGGCAACATCGCATCGAGCGACTGTTCGAGTTCCTTGGCCTCGAGCAGCAGACGATCGATCTGCTCCAGGCGCGCCTGCGCGCCGACGCGTTGCTCGACCGCGCCCAGCGCCAGATTGAAGGCCTGCGCTACCGCCCGCGGCGCATCGATCGCACCCTCGGTATCTACGCGCTGATATTTGCCCTCCTGCAATGAGCTCAGGGCCGCGTGCAGGCGTGCCAGTACCGGCTCCCAGCGCCGTCCCAGGTAGTAGCTGGCCAGAGCCGCGCACGACGCGGCCAGCAGCAGCATCGGCAGGATCAGCAGCAGGAAAGAGCGCAGCACCGGCCGGGCATCCGTGAGCCGCACGTAACAGATGACGTTCCATGGCATGGCGTGCAGACGCGCGGCGCCGGTGAAATCGAGGCGCACCGCCGCGCCGCGCCAGCTGGTGTTGTCCTGTAGCCAGTCGCGCTGCACGGGCTTCAGCGGCGCGTGCTCGTCAATGGTGGTGAAGGCGAATTTCCGGAACGCGTCGAGCGGCAGATCGCCGCCGCGATAGATGATGCGCCCGGTGGTATCGACGACGGCGATCGCGGTCACGCCGCTGCGAGTATCGGCCCCCTGCCAGAACCAGGCGGGCGCCAACTCGAAAAAGGCAATCTGACGCACGCCGGCGCTGGTCACCATATGCGCCACATAGATGCTGGTACTGCCATTGGCGGCTGGGACCATCTTCAGCAGGCTTTGCCCGCCGCTCAGAGTCAGCCGGTCGGTCGGGCCGAAACTGGGCAGATTGGCGTCGGCGGCGGCTTCGGCATCGGCGTCGTCATCAATGAAATTCGACTGCCAGGGCACAAAGAACACGCTGCCGAACGTGTCTGAGGCCACCACCCTCTGGCGCAGCACCGAGTCGCCATCACCGGCGTCGGCGGCCGACAGGTATTGCACCAGCGCGTTGGCCATCTCGAGTCTGGATAACAGTTGCTGCGCGAAAGCCGGGGCCAGGCCGCTGACGCGGTCGCCGAGGTCGGCGTCGCGATCGGCAGCAATGACCAGCACGGCGATCCAGGTCGCCGCCGACAGCGCTACCAGCACCACCAGCGTAACGACCAGCACCATGCGCCGTCGCATCGATCGGAATGAAACCGGGGCAGATTGCATATTATCCGTGTCGCCTCGGACACGGCCGTGGCCCTGAGCCTCCTTGTCTCCACCGGATTTAACGACACCGTACCCCCGTCATTGGAGTGCGTAGGCCCAGAATCGGTGAAAAGCTCAGACCGGAAATGCGCAGTGCGTCACACTCGCGCGCTATCGGGCGCCAGCGTGCACACCGGCTGCCGCCAGGGTGCGCATTTCACTGTACGTGTAGCGGTTTACGCCGATGCGGCCGCTGCGTGCAGCCCCCAGCATGGCGGCCGCCACGGTTCCGGCGGCGATGCCGCGAAAACGCATCCAGCTGCCGAGTAACAGCGGATTCACGGCCCATAGTGCTCCTTGCCCCAGGAGTTCCAGTGGCCGCAGCGTGCGGCGCGCGCCCAGCAGCACCGACGGCGACATGATGTCCAGCGCGCGAAAGCGCAGCGACTCGAGTACTCGTTCGCTTTCGCCTTTGACGCGCAGGTAGAAGTTGCGTGAGGCCGCATCGGCACCGATCGCCGAAATCACTACCAGGCGCTCGGCGCCGCCGGCCAGCGCCAGGCGCGCAAACTCCAGCACCAGATCGTGATCGACAGCGCGAAATCCCTCGCGGCTGCCGGCATCACCAATCGTGGTACCGAGGCAGCAAAAGGCATGCTGGCACTTCAATCCCTTGATCTGGGTAGCGAGCGATTCATCGAAACGCGCCACGCGGTTGGCCAGTCGCGGATGATCGAGCGGTAACGGCCGCCGCGAGAGCGCAGTGACGCGCATGTATTCGCCGGCGTTGAGCAGCAATTGCAGCAGGCGAGCGCCAACCAGCCCGCTGCCGCCGGCAACCAAAGCCGCCCGTGTCGCTCCCTCCGCCATGCAGCAATCCTACCAGTACCCGAAGGGCACCGACATCGACACCAATGGCGGTCTAGATTCCCAGAGTCATCTGCCCGCCGCGCAACGGCGGCTTGAAGTGCGCGCACGAGAGCTCGCGCATTCTGCCCACCGACAATCCGTGGCGCTTGCACGCGAGCGCGAAACGGTCGTGCAGCAATTGCGCCCAGGCGCCACTGCCGCGCATGCGGCTGCCGAAACGGGGATCGTTCTCCTGGCCGTCGCGGGCGCCGCGAATCAAAGACATCACGTGCTCGGCGCGGTCGGGCATATGTTCATCCAGCCACTGGCGAAACAGCTGCTTAAGTTCGTGCGGCAATCGCAGCAACACGTATCCGGCCCGGAATGCTCCTGCCTCGGCGGCAGCCGCGACGATGCGTTCGAGTTCCGAATCGTTCACCGCCGGAATGATCGGCGCCACCAGTACACCGGTGGGAACGCCCGCCGCCGCGAGTTCGCGCACGACCCGCAGGCGCGCCGCCGGCGAGGCCGTACGCGGCTCGAGCGTGCGCTTGAGTTCAGCATCGAGCGAGGTCACGCTGACGAACACATTGATCAATCCGTCGCGGCTCAGGCTTTGCAGCAGATCCAGGTCGCGCAGGATCAAGCTGCCCTTGGTGATCAGGCTCACGGGATGGCGTGTGCGCTCGAGCACTTCCAGCAGCGAGCGCGTGACCCGCAGGTCACGCTCCACCGGCTGGTAGGGGTCGGTATTGGCACCAATGGCGATCGGCTTGACGACATAGGAGCGCTTGCCCAGTTCCTCCTCGAGCAGCCGCGCCGCATCCGCCTTGTAGAAAATCGCCGGATCGACCGTATGAAAGAACCGCAGATGTTCCCGCAGGCCGCCGACGACGCGTACGACATCGATCGAACGGATTGTTTCACGCGGGATGTGCTCGATCACGAACCTGAACGTCAATGCCTTGAGGCAGTCGCCGATCCGGTCAATGATCTGTGGATCGGTGTTGGAGATGCGCAGGATGCCTTCGCTGTAGCTACCCTCGGCGTCGAATATGCCGGCGAGAAATCCAACGCTCCAGGAGCGAGTGCGAAATGCGGGACGAGGCCAGCAAGTGAGGTCACGAATCAGGTCCACACGTCGCTGTCCCGTGGCAGCGATGGCCTGCATCGGTCGTCGGGTATCAGAGCCGGCGCAGAACTGGAAACGGCGTGTTCGAACATCGGCTTGCAGCAGCCAGGCTTCGGCACGCCGTAGCGCCTCATCATCACACAACGCCAGCCGGAAATATTGATGCACGCGTCCGATGCCATCGCTGCCCCGAAAGTCTCTCCCGATGCTGCCATCGCCCCGTATCATTGCGCACAGATACCCCCGCCGATAGTCCTCATCGTGCTCAGGCGCCTTGGCAAACTGGCCGACGCCCATGAGCTTGTTGTTGATCGTCAGGTGCGGCCGACACAATGGCCCCTGCTCAGTACCCGTCACATGTTTCCAGCCGCGCTCCGTCAGAAAACGGTGATCGCCGCCGGCTATGAGTTCCGTACCATCCTCGAGAGTTATCCGATACGCGGGCTTGATGACGCTCCAATGAGCCATCACCTGCGTCGTGACGTAGCGCCGATACCAGCCGTCGCGAGTCGTACCATAAATGGAATCACCGACGCGCAACGCCGCGATCGGTCGAGTCGATCCATCGTCCATCAGAATCGGAGTTTCAGGGCCGACACAATAGGGGCATCCATGCTCGCATCCCCGATAAGGGTTGATCGATTGCTCGAACGGAATGTCGGGTGAGTCGTTGTGGCTGATGATCGAACGCGCCGGTTCGGGCCGCACCTGGGTCGCAATCGAGTGCGGCACTTCTTCCCGGTACCAGCCATCCTCGGCCCGCTCGACACCGCGATCGAGAAAGCGCGGTCTCGGATTTCTCAGGGCGCCGCGGCCGCTGAATCCGCCGGGCGGATGATTCGGATCGTCCATGGCCGATACTGTACATCCATACAGTGCTACCGTAAACGGTCGAGCTTGCGCAGTGCCGGGAACATGCCGATCCAGCCCGCTACCACGGCAAGCGTCAGCACGCCGCCCAGCACCGCGGCCGGCACCGCTCCAAACCAGCGCGCCGTGACGCCCGATTCGAATTCACCGAGTTCGTTGGAACCGCCGATGAACATCGAATTGATCGCGCTCACGCGGCCACGGATCGAATCCGGCGTATTGAGCTGCACCAGAATCCCGCGCACGTAGATGCTGAGCATGTCGCCGCTTCCGAGCACCAGCAACGCGGCCAGCGACAGGGCTACATTGCGCGACAGCGCGAACACGATCGTGCAGACACCGAACAGTGCGACGCCGCCGAACATATAGGCGCCGGCGTGGCGCTCGATCGGCCGCAAGGTCAGCGCCGCGGCCGTCAAGCCCGCGCCCACGCCTGGAGCGGTGCGCAACAGCCCCAGGCCCACCGGGCCAATGTGCAGCACCTCGCCCGCGAAAATCGGCAACAGCGCCGTTGCGCCACCGAACAATACCGCGAACAGATCCAGTGAGATCACGCCCAGTACCATTCGTTGATGCATCACGTAGCGCAACCCTTCCAGCAATTGATGCGCGGTACTTGTACTGGCGCTGGTCGCAGCGCGCACCGCACGGTGCGAACCCATTGACAGGACCAGCAGCACGGTGGCGACGAACAGCGCCAGGCACACTCCAAACACCACCGCCGGGCCGAGCAGAAACAGCACCCCGCCGAGCGCCGGTCCGCTGACCACCGCGATCTGAAACAGAGTCGAGTTCAGCGCCAGCGCGCGCGGAAACTCCTCGCGGGCTACCAGGGTTGGCACGATCGACTGCATGGAGGGTGCATAGAAGGCGCGGGTAGTGCCGAAGGTGGCGATTACCACATAGATCGGCCACACGGTGCGCAGGCCGGCGACCGTGAGCCACAGCAATGCACCGATGCACAGCGCCTCGATGCTCCAGGTGATGACCAGTACGTTGCGGCGATCGGCATGATCGGCAACGTGGCCACCGAGCAATACCAGGCATACGAATGGCAGAAACTCGCTCAAGCCCGCGAGACCGAGCGCCAGCGGGTCGTGCGTCAGGGCGTACACCTGCCAGCCCACGGCGACCGCAAGCATCTGCCAGCTCAAGGTGGTGAAGAACCGGCACAGCGCGAAGCGCGCAAACTGCGCGTGCCGCAGCACCGCGAGCGATGGCAACCGCGCCGGCGCGTTCGCCACTACGCGCCGAGAAACATGCGATAGGCCGCGTTACCCGTTTCGTCGGTGTAGGGATAATGCAGTTCGTTCAGGTGCAGCAGAAATTCCCCGCGCTCGGCCCTCGGCACTTCGATGCCTGCCAGCACGCGGCCGTAGTCGGAACCGTGATTGCGATAATGAAACAGACTGATGTTCCAGGCGCTGCCGATCGCCCGCAGAAACCGCAGCAATGCGCCCGGCCGCTCCGGAAATTCAAACCGGTATAGCAGTTCATCGTGGCCTTGCTCTGCGCCCGGCCGGCCGCGGCCGCCGATCATGTAGCGTATATGCAGCTTGGCAATTTCGTTGCCGCTCATGTCGGTGACGGCATAATCCGCGGCGCGCAACTGCGCGATCACGGCCGCACGTTCCTCATGGCCGCCGCTCAGACCGAAGCCGACGAAGATGCGTGCGCGCTCGCTGCCCTGGGCCCGGTAGTTGAATTCGGTGATGTTGCGCTGGCCGAGAGCCTCGCAGAAGTGCAGGAAACTGCCCGGCCGCTCCGGTATCTCGACCGCCAGCAATGCCTCGCGCTCGGCGCCCAGGTCGGCGCGTTCGGCCACATGGCGCAGGCGGTCGAAGTTCAGGTTCGCACCGCTGTTGATCGCCACCACGCGCTGATCGCGCCAGTTATTGCGTGCCAGGTGATGTTTGATGCCCGCGACCGCCAGCGCGCCAGCCGGCTCGGATATCGAGCGCGTGTCCTCGAAGATGTCCTGCATGGCGGCGCAGATCTCGTCGCTGTTGACCAGGACGATCTCGTCGACGTAGCGTTTTGCGAGCTCGAAACACTCCTCGCCCACGCGCCGCACGGCGACGCCGTCGGCAAACAGGCCCACGCGCTCGAGCGTGACGCGCTTGCCGGCGCGCAGCGATTCGTACATTGAGGCGGCATCCTCCGGCTCCACACCGATGATCTTGACGCGCGGATAGAGCTGCTTGATGAAGGTGGCGATGCCGGCGATCAGGCCGCCGCCGCCCACCGGCACGAACACGGCATCGAGTTCGCCGGCGGTCTGGCGCACGATCTCCATGCCGATGGTGCCCTGGCCGGCGATCACATCGGCGTCATCGAACGGATGCACGAATACCAGATGGCGTTCGCGCGCAACGATCAGCGCGTGCTCGTAGGCGGCGTCGTAGACATCGCCGTGCAGTATGATCTCGCCGCCCAGTTCGCTCACGGCCTGCACCTTGATGGCCGGCGTGGTCTGCGGCATCACCACCACTGCCGGGATGCCCCGGTGACGCGCGGCCAGCGCCACGCCCTGCGCGTGGTTGCCGGCCGAGGCGCAGATCACTCCGCGCGCGGCGATCGCCGGCGACAGGTGTGCGATCTTGTTATAGGCGCCGCGCAGCTTGAACGAGAACACCGGCTGCAGGTCTTCGCGCTTGAGCAGGATGCGGTTGCCGAGGCGGCTTGAGAGGCGTGGCGCCGCATCGAGCGGCGACTCGATCGCAACATCGTAGACGCGCGCCTTGAGTATGCGCTGCAGATAATCTTCGGACATGGCTTGCCAGGCTGACGACGTGAACGGCTAAGCTTAAGCGATTCCCCCGGCGCGCGCGCAGTCCTGTCAGGCCGGCGGCGGTTTGTTGACCGTGAAGCGAAACTCGGTCTTGCCCAATGTCACCAGGTCCCCGTCCTTGAGCGTACGCCGGTTGACGCGCTGGCCGTTGACGTAGGTGCCGTTGGTGCTATTGAGATCCTCGATCACGGTCTTGGAGCCGGCACGCAGCGCCACGGCATGGTGGCGGCTGATGAATTCGGCATCGATGTGCACGTCGTTGTCGGGCGTACGGCCAAGTGTGGTGCGCTTGCCGAGCAGGTGCAGGATCCCGGTCGAGCCGTCCGAGCGCACCAGCAGGTGCGTCGGCTCCTCCGCGCCCAGATGCTCGAGATTGTGCTGAATATTGCCGAGCATGGCGACGCTGCTGGCGGCTTCGGCCTCGACGCGCTCTATCATGGCGTTGCGCTGTGCCAGGGAATCGCGCACCGCGCCGAACTGCACGCGCAGCTCGTGCAGGCTGCTCGCCTGTTGCCGGGTCTCGGCTTCCAGTGCCGCAATGCGCTCGCGCGCGATGGCGGCGGCGGCCTCGGCCTCGGTATGCGCCTTGGCGGCGGCGGCGTCGGCCAGCACGCGAGCCGCTTCCAGCTCGGCGGTGCGTTGCTGTTGGGTACGCAGCTGGGTATCGAGTTCTTCCTCGCGGCCGCTGGAGCTGGCGCGCAACTGGCGCAGACTCTCCGCCTGTTGCCGCGTCTCGGTTTCCAGGCTCGCGATGCGTTCACGTGCCTTGGCGGCGGCCGCATCGGCTTGTGTGCGCGCGGCATCCAGTTCGGCATTGCGCCGCTGCTGAGCACTGAGCGCTGCGGTCATTTCCTCTTCGCGCGTTCCGGATTTCGCGCCCAGTTCTCGCAGGCTTTCGGCCTGCGTGCGGGTTTCGGCCTCCAGGGCCGCGATACGCTCGCGCGCCTTGACAGCGGCCGCGTCCGCCTCGGTGCGCGCCTTGGCGGCAGCCGCATCGACCTGGGCTCGGGTGGCATCCAGTTCGGAGTTGCGCTGTTGCTGACTCTTCAGCGCCGTCGCCATCTCCGCCTCGCGCGTGCCGGATTGCGAGCGCTGCTCGCGCAGCTTCTGTTCCTGCTGGCGCACTTCGGCCTCCAGCGTCGTGATGCGCTCGCGCGCGGTCTTGGCGGCGGCATCGGCGCGGGTACGCGCCGTATCCAGCTCGCTGGCGCGCTGTTGCTGATTGCGCACGGCGACGCGCAGATCTTCCTCGCGCGCTCCGACATGGCGCTCGCGTTCGGCCGCTTCCTGTTCCAGTGAGGCAATGCGCACCTCGCGCTCGGCGATCATGCCGTCGTACAGTTCACGCCGGCCTTCCAGGGACTGCAGAGTCTCCTGATAGCGCTCGCCGCGTGCCCGCCATTGCGCCAGATCGAACTCCGCCGACTGGGCACGCTGCAGTATTTTGCTGCGCTCGGCCTTCAGGCCCAGCAGCTCAGCCGCCTGCGATTCGATGCGTGCCCGGGCAGTCTCGGCGTCCGCGCGCACGGTGACCAACTGATCGCTCAATCCCGTGCGCTGCGTGTTCACGCTCGCGAGTTCGGAAGCGAAAGAGCTCTGTTTTGCGGTGAGTTCGCTGTCGAACTTCAGCTGGCGCGCGGCCACGGTCGCATCCAGCTGTGCAATCTGGGCTTCAAGTTCGGCGATGCGGCGGTCGCGCAGTCCGACCTCGCGCTCGTATACCGATAGCTGCTCGCTCTTGCCGTTGAGCATCTGCTCGAGTTCGCGCAGGTTGCCGCTGAGACTTTGCAGATCGCGTTCGAGATGACTGCGGCTTTCGCTGACCGAAGCCAGGTCTGAGCGCAGGGCGCCGATTTCAGCTTCGCGCAGGCTGCGCTCCAGCGGCTCGGTGTCGGTACGCGAACCGCGCGAGCGCTGCTGCCCCAGGGTCGGCAGATTCGACGTGTCCGCGGTATCGTCGTGGATCGCCGGGGATATCCAGGCGTCGGTGCTCGAATTGGGATCGATGGCGGACGCGCCGCTGGCGGACAGCAGCGGCAACTCGGCTGTTTCTTCGAGATCAGCCGACGGCGGCGTATTGGCTTTTGTGTTGCTAGACACGATGTTTATTCCTCGACACTCGGGGTGCGCTTCAGGCGAGCCCCAGGAACTCCCGCAATTGTGCTGCCTGCCGCTCCAGCTCGGCCGCGCCGCGGTCGCGTTCATCGGCGGCGCGCAGGTCTATGACCAGCGAGGAATGGCGCAGGGCGCGTGCCTCTGCGCGCACCGTATCGGTGTCGGGCGAGAGCACTATACGTCCCACCTGAGCCCCGCGCTGCTGCAGCAGTGCAGTGGCGATGGCAACGCCGCTCTCGTGCGCGAGCAGATCGACATGGCGCACGTGCATTGAATCCAGAAATTCACCCAGCGCTTCCGCGGTGGCGACGGTCGTGAGAGGCTCGGCGCCGCCATCCGATTCACCGCAGCCGGGCAGGTCCGGCGCGTACACCGAGCGGTCGCGCCCAAGCGGCGGCAGCAGCGGCAAAAAAAATCTTCCGGAACCGGGGGCCCCCGGAATGCACAGCAGCGTCGTGGCCTCGTCGAAGCCGCCGCCGGCCGGAATTGCATAGTGCATATGCAGCTGGCCATAGCGGCTGTCGAAATAGGCGCGGCGCAGGCGCGGCTCCATTTGCATGGGACTGCTGGCGCGACGGGCTTTGGTCATGGACGTAAAGCACCCCTTGCGGCTGCGTGATGGACGGCACGATTATTCCCGAACCCGCCGCCGCGCCCTGCGACCCATTGCCCAACTTGCGCGACCGGTCGCCGTCATGGGCAGGCCCGGAATAGCCGGGTGCGTACCCGCCCTTGACATAACGTGGGCGCGCTGCGCCGCAACAATCATATCTCTCCGGGGCACCCTGATTGTGCGGCCGCCAGGCGACGCCGGCAATGTCGCGCGTTAACGGCTCGATTGACGCCGCACGCCGCTCGGTGTTCCGATGTGCGCGATGCACGACCTGCGCTCGCTATTCGTCGCCGGCCTGTTGTGCACTGCGGGACAGCCAATGGCGGCGCTGGCAGCCGAACCCGTCACCGCCGCCGATGAGCTGCCGTCCGATGCGCAGCTGGAAGCCGCCGGTGCCCGCATTGGCGAAATCCGCATCGAAAACCAGGAAATCTTCGATCTCGACAATCCCAAGGAGAACAACTGGCTGTTCCGCACCGCCGATGCGCTGCACATTCGCACGCGCGAGTCGGCAATCCGCGCGCAACTGCTGTTCCACAGCGGCGATCTCTATTCGCGTCACCTGCTCGATGAGACCGCACGCAACCTGCGCCAGAACGCCAGCTTCATGCGCGAGCCGGAAATCTATCCGCTGCGCTATCACGACGGCGTGGTGGACCTCATGGTGGTCACGCACGATGTCTGGACACTGCAGCCGGGCATCAACTTCGGCCGCAGCGGCGGCACCAACACCGCCAGCGTCGATGTCAGCGACGATAATTTCCTGGGCCTGGGCAAGTACGTCGAACTCGGTCACGGTCAGAACGTCGATCGCACTTCGACCTTCGCGCAATGGTCGGATCCCAACGTCTGGGGCAGCCATTGGCAGGATTCGCTCTCTTACCAGAACAATTCCGACGGTAACGCCTGGGGCATCGGCGGCGCCTATCCCTTCTATTCGCTCGAGACGCGCTATGACGGCGGCGGCTCGACCGGCAGTTCGCGCTCCGTGGTCACGCGCTACAACCTCGGCAACCCCTACGATGCCTATCAGTTCCGCTGGCGCGTCACCGACTTCTTCTTTGGCCAGGCTCTGCTGGTCAATGACTTCTGGACCGAGCGGCTGCTGATCGGATTTCGCCACGACCAGAGCGAATTCTCGCCGGCGGTGCACCAGACGCTGCTGGCGCCGTTGCCGGCCGATCGCAATCTCGCCTACCCGTACGTGCGCATGCAATGGCTGCAGAACAACTACACCACCACGCGCAACCTCGAACTGATCGCCTTTACCGAGGACCTGCATTTCGGGCTGGACGCAAGCGCAGGTCTGGGCTGGGCCGCGCCAGCATTCGGCGCCGATCGCAAGGCGCTGCTGGCGGACGCCGAGATCGGTTACAACTGGCTGTTCGGCCCGCGCAATTTTCTGTTCGTCTATAGCCGGCTGTATTCGCGCTTCGAAGACGGGCGCTTGGACGACGCGGTGGTGTCGGGCAATGCCAGCTACTACCTGAGCACCTCCGCGCGCAGCAAATTGCTGGTGCACGTGTCCGCCGATGCCGGTCACAACCTGGATGCCGACCACAACTTCGAGATCGGCGGCGACTCGGGCCTGCGCGGCTATCCGCTGCGCTACCAGAACGGCGACGGCCGCGCGCAGTTCACGGTGGAGGAACGGGTCTATACCAACTGGTTTCTGTTCCAGCTGGTGCATGTCGGCGGCGCGGTGTTCTTCGACATGGGCCGCACCTGGGGCGGCACGCCGGTGCCCACCCCGCAACTCGGCCTGCTCAAGGATTTCGGCGTCGGCTTGCGGCTCGGCAATGCCCGTTCATCGTTCGGCAGCGTGATTCACATCGATCTGGCCACACCGCTCGATGGCGGCAGCTCGATCAGCAAATTGCAGTTCCTGGTCAGTACCGAGCAGACCTTTTAGAACATGCTGGATGGATCGATATCCGTGGGGCCGGCATCCTGCGCCCGGGCAGTGATGAAATCACCGGTGATCATGGCGTCGTAGCCCAGGCCCGGGCCCACCATCGGGTAGACGCCGGCATCGGGGTCGATGATGACCTCGAGAAATGCCGGACCCTTGAAGCTCAGGAACTCCGCCACCACGCTGGCCACGTCCTGTTTGCGATCCAGGCGCCGCGCCCACTGAAAACCGTCGGCGCTCGCCGCGCGCACGAAGTCCTTCTTGTGAAGCGACTTGTCGCTGCCCGACAGCCGGCCCTTGAAGAACAGCTTCTGCCATTGCTTGACCATGCCGTCGCCGAAATTATTCAGCACCACCACCTTGATAGGCAGATCGTAAGTGGTGGCGGTCTCCAGCTCGCCGATGTTCATGCGAATGCTGGCATCGCCGTCGAAATCGATGACCAGCCGCCCGGGATGCGCGACCTGTGCGCCGATTGCCGCCGGCAATCCGAAGCCCATGGTGCCCATGCTGCCGGAAGTCAGCCATAGCCGCGGGCTGCGGAAGTCGAACATCTGTGCCGCCCACATCTGGTGCTGGCCGACGCCGGTGCTGATGATGGCTTCCCCGCGCGTGTGCCGGTTGATCTCCTCGATCACGTAGTGCGGCTGCACCAGCTCGCTGTTACGGTCGTAGTTCATCGCATGCACGCGCTTGAGCTCCTGCACCTGCTGCTGCCAGCGGCTGAAATCCGGCTTCGGCGCCAGCCGCTCAGCATGCAGCGACAGCACGCGCAAGGCCTCGGGCAGCAGGCCGACATGACTCCAGTGCGAATTCTTGACCTTGTTGATCTCGGCCGGATCGACATCCAGGTGGGCGATACGGCGCGCATTGCGCGCGAACTTGCGCGGGTCGCCGGCCACGCGATCATCGAAGCGCGCGCCCACCGCGATCAGGAAATCGCAATCGTCGACCGCGTAGTTGGCGAAGGCCGCGCCGTGCATGCCAAGCATGCGCATGGACAACGGCAACGTGGTGTCGACGGCGCCGATACCCATGAGCGTGGTCACGACCGGAATACCGAACAGTTGCGCAAACTGCGCCAGCTCGCCGGCCGCGCCGCCGTTGATGACACCGCCGCCGGCATAGATCAATGGCCGCTGCGATTGCTGCAATAGCTCCAGGAAACTCACCGCCGCTGCCTCGCTGAGCACACTGGCAGTCAATTCGCGCAGACGCTGGCGGTAACCGGGGATGGCCAGCTGGCCTTCACCCAGAAACACGCCGGCCGCGGTCTGCACATCCTTCGGAATGTCGATCACCACCGGTCCGGGCCGCCCGGTGCGCGCGATCTCGAACGCGGTGCGCACCGTGGCTTCCAGGCGCTTCGGATCGGTCACCAGCAGCACATGCTTGGCGACCGAACCCATCATCGATGCCACCGGCGCCTCCTGAAAGGCGTCGGTGCCGATCGAGGCGGTCGCCACCTGGCCGCAGATCACGACGATGGGCACCGAGTCGGCCATGCAGTCGCGCACCGGGGTCACGGTATTGGTGGCACCGGGACCGGAAGTCACCAGGCACACGCCGACGCGGCCGCTGGCGCGCGCATAGCCCGCGGCCATGAAGCCCGCGCCCTGCTCATTGGCCGGCACGATCAAGGGCACCTGCCGGCCGCCGGCCTGCTTCTGCTGTTCGTTGAAGGTGAAGACGGCATCATAGGTGGGCAGGATCGCCCCGCCGCTATAGCCGAAAATCGCCTCGCTGCCCTCGTCCGCGATCACCTGGACGATCATCTGCGCGCCGGACATGGACTTGCCGGCCAGCGGATGAACTACGGGACGCACCATTTTCGCACTATCAGTCATCGCTCGATTATGGCCGACACGGCCTGCAATTGGCTATTCTGGGACCATGCGACACATCATTGGCATATTGCTCCAAAATGAGGCCGGCGCCCTGACACGCGTGGCGGGCATGTTTTCCAGCCGCGGCTACAACATCGAATCGCTGGCCGTGGCCGCCACCGACGATCCCACGGTCTCGCGCCTGACGCTGGTGACCAGCGGTTCGGAGGCAGTCATCCTGCAGATTGCCAACCAGCTCAAGAAGCTCATTGACGTCGTCAGCGTCGAGGACATGACCCGCGGCGAGCACATCGAACGCGAGCTGGTGCTGATCAAACTGCGTATCGATGCCGCCCGGCGCGACACCGTGCGCGGCTACGTGGTGCGCACCGGCGGCCGGGTGCTGGACCCGGCGAGCGAATGCTTTATCGTCGAGCTGCTGGGCAGCGAGGCCGAGATCAACGGCTTTCTGCGCACGCTGGCCACGCACGCAGAACTGGTCGAGGTAGTGCGCAGCGGCGCCCTGGGGATCAGTCGCAACCAGCGCACCCTGAGACTGGTGGACTAGCTGGCGGCTGTCGGGATCAGCACCGAGGCGCCGACGGTGCGGCGCATTTCCAGATCCCGGTGCGCCTGCGCCGCATCCTTCAGGGCGTAGCGCTGACCGATCGGCACCCGTAGTTTGCCGGCCTTCACCTGCGCGAACAGTACGCGCGCGGCGGTCGCGAGCTCTTCATGCGTGGTGATGTAATCGAACAGTGACGGGCGGGTCAGGAACAATGAGCCGCGGCGCGAGAGCTCCAGCGGCGCAATCGCGGGCGCCGGACCCGAGGCATTGCCGAAGCTCACCATCATGCCGCGCCGGCGCAGGCAGTCGAGCGAGTCGATAAATGTGTCCTTGCCCACCGAATCGTAGACCACGTGCGCCATCTGGCCGCGTGTATAGCTGCGTACCGAATCGACGATGTCATCGCGCCCTGCAACGAACACCCGGTGGCACCCCTGCCGGCGCGCGATCGCGGCTTTGGCCTCGCTGCCCACGATACCCATGACCCGCGCTCCGAGCGCGCGTGCCCATTGCGACAGCAGCGAGCCCACGCCGCCGGCCGCGGCATGGATCAGTACATAGTCCTTTGCCTGCACCCGGTACGTGCGGCGCAGCAGGTATTCGGCCGTGAGCCCCTTGAGCATCAAAGCCGCGCCCTGCTCATCGCTGATCGCGGCCGGCAGGCTGACCAGCCGCGCTGCCGGAATATTGCGCTGTTCGCTGTAGGCGCCGCTGCCGGCATGGACATAGGCCACGCGCTGGCCAACGCGCAAGTCCCGCACCCCCGGACCCAGTGCCACCACCACGCCCGCGGCCTCGCGTCCGGGTGTTTCCGGCAGCGGCCGCGCATACAGGCCGCTGCGGTCGTAGACGTCGATAAAGTTGACGCCAATGGCCGTGTGGCGCAATCGCACTTCACCGCGCGCCGGCGGCGGCACCTGCTGCGGCTCCCATTTGAGCACCCCGGCATCGCCGTGCTCGTGGAACACGATGGCATGGGAGGTAACCGCTGGCATGGGCGGCTAGAGCGCGGCGTTATCGGTCTCGCC
>Ga0208849_1001330_pt1 | contig 17615 bp, 9 predicted proteins | sample NGESurdeep072012_10_FD_184470 | JGI IMG/M metagenome (GOLD analysis project Ga0208849, IMG submission 184470) | Arctic peat soil microbial communities from Barrow, Alaska - NGEE Surface sample 53-3 deep-072012 (SPAdes) | ecosystem: Environmental > Terrestrial > Soil > Wetlands > Peat ... | reverse complement strand
GGCTCTTTGGACAGTTTCTGGCGGAGGGCCAGAGTGACCCTGAATTTCTCGCGCTCTTCCGCGAACGGTTCCTCTATGCTCGCCGCGATGCCGCGCGCGTGATGTGGCAGCGTGGCGTTGAGCGTGGTGAAATCCGTGAGGACATTGACAGCGATACAGTCCTCGACCTTATCTATGGCCCCCTCGTCTTTCGCCTGCTGGCCGGCCATGGGCCGCTCAATGACGCCGAAGCCCAAAAAGTGGTCACTGTGGTCTTTGGCGGTATCCGCAGCCAGGCCACCGTCTCCCGCAATTCCCCGACGGCCATTCGGCCTTCCTTTACTGCTGAATCCTCACGACTACGGAGAGCGTCCAAAATAACTGAACGTTTCGTCTAGTAAAATAACAGCGGCGTCGAATCGCGCCGTATTCGCTTCACAGGCCGGATAGCGCGCACGCGCCCGCCTTCGCTGTCAGGTGATCTTCGATGTGGATTGTCCGTCTCGCTCTTCAGAGACCCTACACCTTCGCTGTGCTGGCGCTGCTGCTCTTCTTTCTTGGGCCGGTGGTCATCCTGCGCATGCCGGTGGACATCTTCCCCAACATCGACATCCCTGTCGTCTCCATCATCTGGCAGTATCAGGGCCTGTCGCCGCAGCAGTTGAGCGACCGCATCGTGGTGCAGTTTGACCGCATCATCACCACTACGGTCAATGACATCGAGCACACCGAATCGCAGACCCTGAACGGTATCTCGGTGACGAAGGTCTACTTCCAGCCGGGGGTCAACATCTCCCAGGCCGTCGCGCAGATCACCGCCGTGGGGCAGACCGCGATCCGCGCCTACCCGCAGGGCACCAATCCACCCCTCATCATTCAATACAGCGCCTCCAGCGTGCCTGTGCTGCAACTGGGCCTCTCCGGCAAGGGCCTCAGCGAGCAGCAGCTCTACGATTTCGGCGGCAACTTCATCCGCACGCAGCTCGCCACCGTGGAGGGCGCCTCGCTGCCCAATCCCTATGGCGGCAAGCAGCGCGATGTCGAGGTAGACATCGACACGGAGAAGCTTCAGGCGTTGGGCCTCTCCGCCTCCGACGTGGTCAACGCGATGAGCGCGCAGAATGTCATTCTTCCCGCCGGCGATGCCAAGATCGGCCACTTCGACTATCAGGTTGAGACCAACAGCGCGCCCCAATCCATCGCCGCCCTCAACGACCTGCCCATCAAGACCGTCAACGGCGCCACCATCTACATCCACGACGTCGGCAACGTGCGCGACGGATTCCCGCCGCAAACCAACATCGTCCGCGTGGATGGCCAGCGGGCCACGCTGATGATCGTGATGAAGACCGGCCAGGCTTCCACGCTCAGCATCATCGATAACGTCAAGGCCCAGCTGCCCCACATTCGCGACCAGCTTCCCGCCGCGCTCCAGATCGAGCCCATCGCCGACCAGTCCATCTTCGTCAATGCCGCCATCCACGGCGTCGTGCGCGAAGGCCTCATCGCCGCGTGCCTTACCGCTGCCATGATCCTCATCTTCCTCGGCAACTGGCGCTCCACGCTCATCATCGCCATCTCCATTCCGCTCTCTATCATCTGCTCGCTGCTGGCGCTGGCCGCTCTCGGCCAGTCCATCAACATCATGACGCTCGGCGGACTGGCGCTCGCCGTCGGCATCCTCGTCGACGACGCCACCGTCGAGATTGAGAACATCAATCGCAACCTCGAGCTCGGCAAAGAGGTCGAAGACGCCATCCTCACCGGCGCCTCGCAGATCGCCATCCCCGCCTTCGTCTCCATGCTCGCCATCTGCATCGTCTTCGTGCCGATGTTCTTCCTGAGCGGCGTGGCGAAGTATCTCTTCGTTCCGCTGGCGGAGTCAGTCGTCTTCGCCATGATGGCCTCCTACTTCCTGTCCCGCACCGTTGTGCCCGTCATGGCCCGGTACCTCCTCAAGGGACACGAACACGATCGCGTCGAACAGGCACGCGCCAGCCGCAATCCCTTTGTCCGCTTCCAGATCACCTTTGAGCACTACTTTGAAAAGCTGCGCACCTGGTACCACGGCGCGCTCGCCCTGTGCCTGCAATACCGCGCTCCCACCCTGCTCGGTCTGGTTGGCTTCTGGGTACTGTCGCTCGTCGTTCTGTATCCCCAGCTCGGCCAGGACTTCTTCCCCTCCGTCGACAGCGGCCAGTTCAAGCTGCATGTGCGCGCACACACCGGCACACGCATCGAGGACACCGCGCGCCTCTGCGACCAAATCGAGGCCGTCATCAGGCAGAAGATCCCCGGCGACCAGCTCGAGACCGTCATCGACAATATCGGTCTGCCCTACTCCGGCATCAACCTCAGCTACTCCAACTCCGCGCCCGTCGGCACCGGCGATGCTGACATCCTTGTCTCGCTCAAGGGCAGTCACCCATCCACTTCGAGCATCATGCACGACCTCCGCGACAGGCTCACGCGGCAGTTCCCCGGAGTGGAGTTCTACTACCTGCCCACCGACATGGTCAGCCAGATCCTCAACTTCGGCCTGCCCGCGCCCATCGACGTGCAGATCACCGGGCTGCAGCTCGAACAGAACCGCCAGATCGCCCAGCAGTTGATGCAGAAGATCGCGCGCGTCCCCGGCATCACCGATCTGAGAATCCAGCAGCCCTCCGACCAGCCCAAGTGGACCATCAACGTCGACCGCACCCGCGCCCAGCAGGTAGGTTACACGCAGAGCGAGATCGCCCGCGACATCCTCACCAGCCTCAGCGGCAGCTTCCAGACCTCGCCCACCTTCTACCTCAATCCCCAGAACCACGTCAGCTACAACATCCTGGTGCAGACGCCGCAGTATGACGTCACCAGCCTGCAGCAGTTGCAGAACTTCCCCATCTCAATTAGCGGCTCCGGCCATGCGCCACAACTGCTCGGCAACCTCGCGACCATCACCCGCGGCACGGAGCCCGGCCTCGTCAGTCAGTACGACGCGCAGCCCACCATTGATATCTACGGCTCCGTCGAAGGCACAGACCTCGCCACCGTCGCAAAGCAGGTGGAGAGCTATGTCGACGATGCGCGCAAACACGGGCAGCGCGGCACGCAGATCTTCATCCGCGGCCAGATCCAGACCATGCATGAGTCGTTTCAAGGGCTGCTCTGGGGACTTCTCTTCTCCATCGTGCTCGTCTATGCGCTCATCGTCGTCAACTTCCAGAGCTGGCTCGATCCCTTCATCATCATCGCCGCGCTGCCCGGCGCGCTCGCCGGCATCGTGTGGATGCTCTTCATCACCGGCACGCACTTGAGCGTGCCCGCGCTCACCGGCTCCATCATGTGCATGGGCGTGGCCACCGCCAACTCGATCCTCGTCGTCAGCTTCGCCAAGGAGCAGATGGCCGAAGGCTTCACCGCTGCCGAGGCCGCGCTGGCCGCGGGCTTCACGCGCTTCCGCCCCGTCATTATGACGGCCCTCGCGATGATCATCGGCATGGTGCCCATGGCGCTGGGCCTGGGCGCGAGCGGCGAGCAGAACGCGCCGCTGGGCCGCGCCGTCATCGGCGGTCTGATTCTCGCGACCTTCGGTACATTGACGTTTGTGCCCGTATTGTTCGCGCTGCTGCATCGCAACACGCCGCCGCCTGCGCCCGCGGAGCTTCACCCGCTGCAGCCGTTGCAACCTGAGGTGCAACAATGACCGGCACGAATGAACAGCAGCGCACCGTCCCAAGGAGCAGCCTATGAGCGCTGACAACAGAATCGAATCCGCACAGCAGAACGGCCCGCAGCCGCCTGCGATCCGGCGCAGCCCGCTCACCGCGCTTGCAATCATCGTGGTCCTCATCGCGATCGTGATCGCCGTCGTCGGCATTCTCTCCCGCCATCACTCCGCCGCGGCGCTCGCCGACTACACCGCCGGCTCCGCCGCGCCGCCCGTCTCGCTCGTCTCGCCGCAGATGGAGAAGAACGCCCGCGAGATCGTATTGCCTGGTAACATGCAGGCCTTCACGCAGGCCCCTATCTACGCGCGCACCACCGGCTACGTCAAAGCCTGGTACCACGACATCGGTTCGCATGTGAAGAGGGGCGACCTGCTCGCCGTCATTGAGACCCCCGAGCTCGACCAGCAGCTTGCGCAGGTCAAAGCGGACGTCGCCACCGCACAGACCAACGCGGCGCTCGCTAAAATCACCGCCGACCGCTATCAGGGCCTCATCGCGCAGAACGCCGTCTCCCAGCAGGACACCGACAACGCGCTCGCCGCGCTGGCCGCGCGCAATGCCGAGGTCACCTCAGCCCAGGCCAACGTCAAGCGCATTGAAGAGCTACAGTCCTTCGAGCGCATCACCGCGCCGTTCGATGGCGTCGTCACCGCGCGCAATCTCGATATCGGCCAGCTCATTACGACCTCTGGCGCTACCACTACCACCGGCGTCGGCGCCGCCACTACTAGCAAAGAGGTCTTCGATATCGCCGCCATCGGCACGCTGCGCGTCTTCATCAACGTGCCGCAGGTCTACGCGCCGGACGCGAAGAACGGGGTCACCGCCACGCTCAGCCTTCCGCAGTATCCTGGCCGCGTCTTCAAAGGAAAGCTGGTCCGCAGCTCGGACTCGCTCGATCCCGCCACGCGCACGCTGCTCGCCGAGGTGGATGTCGACAACCGCAGCGGCGATTTGCTGCCCGGCAGCTACACGGAGGTCCATCTCAACGTCTCGACAGCCGTGCCCACGCTCGCCATCCCGGTCAGCGCGGCGATCCTTGGGCAGGACGGGCTGCACGTCGCCACCGTGGACTCCAACAACCGCGCGCACATCGTCCGCATCGTGCCCGGCCGTGACAGCGGCAACACCATCGAAGTGCTGGGCGGCCTTGCGCCGGGCCAGAAGATCATCGCCAATCCGCCCGACTCGCTGACCGACGGCGAAGAGGTGCGCGTCATCACGCCGCAGCAAAGCAGTTCGCAGCAGCAGGAGGCCGCGCAGTGAGGCGGCGCCTCCATCTCCGGGTGCCCCGTTCATCGCGCGCATCTTGCGCGATGATTGTGGGAGAACAATCTCCGGGTGCCCCATTCATGGCGCGGCGTCAGTCGCATCATGGGTGGGGTTGGGTCTCTCTCGCCGCCTGCCTTCTTCTCTCCGGCTGCCTCGCCGGCCCCAACTACAAGAAGCCCATCGCGCCCGCACCCCCTGCCTACTCCGGCAACGGCCGCAACGGCGACTGGGCCGCCGCGTCTCCCGCCGATGCCGCCGATCGCGGCGCATGGTGGACCATCTACAACGACGCCCAGCTCAACGACCTGGAGCAGCGCTGCGCCGCCGCCAACCAGCAGATCGCCGCCGCGCTCCACGCTTACGAGCAGGCGCACGACATCGTTCGCATCAACCATTCCGCGCTTTACCCCAGCGTCTCCATCGGCGCGGGCGCGTCGCGCGACAGCATCGCCGCCAGCCGCCCCAACATCTCGCCCAACGCCGCGCGCAACTACTGGGACTTCCTGCTGCCCGTCAACATCTCATGGGAGCCCGACCTATGGGGCGCCGTCCGCCGCCAGATCGAATCCAGCTCCGCCAGCGCGCAGGCCACTGCAGCCGACCTCGCCAACACCCGCCTCAGCCTGCAAGGCGCGCTCGCCATTACCTACTTCCAGCTTCGCGGACTCGATCTTCAGGCGCAACTCCTGCGCAACTCGCTCGACGCCTTTCAGCAGGCGTTCAACCTCACGCAGGCCCGCTTCAAAGGCGGGCTCGCCAGCCAGAGCGACGTCGCCCAGGCGCAGGCGCAGCTCGAAGCCACTCGCGCGCAACTGGTCGACCTCGGTGTCGCGCGCGCACAGCAGGAGCACGCCATCGCTGTGCTGGTCGGCGTGCCGGCCACGGACTTCCACATCGCGGAGAATCCCCTCGCAGGCAATCCTCCCGGCATTCCTACCGGCGTTCCCTCGCAGCTTCTCGAACGCCGCCCGGACATCGCCGCCGCCGAGCGCCGCGTCGCCGCCGCCAACGCGCAGATCGGCGTCAACCAGGCCGCCTTCTATCCCAACATCGCGCTCGGCACGGAAGGCGGACTGGAATCCGGCGCCATCAGCCGCCTCTTCAGCGCGCCCAGCGCGGAGTGGAACGCCGGCATCTCTGCCAGCGAGCTTGTCTTCGACGCCGGCCGCCGCCGCGCCCAGGTGGATTACGCACTCGCTGAGCGTGAGCAGACCACCGCGCTCTACCGCCAGCTGGTGCTCGGGGCCTTCCGCGATGTAGAGGACCAGCTCGCCGCGCTCCGCGTCCTTGAAGAGGAAGCGGCCGTCCAGCAGCGCGCGGTCGATGCAGCCACGCAATCCACGCGGCTCTCGCTGCTGCGCTACCGGCAGGGCCTCACCGCGTATCTTGAAGTCCTCACCAACCAGACCATTGAGCTGAACGACGAACGCGCTGCCGCTGCCCTCGTCTCACGCCGCATGGTCGCCAGCGCGCAACTGCAACTCGCCCTCGGCGGCGGCTGGAACAGGGCACAGCTGCCAGCCAACTAACCTCAAGAATTAGTAGGTGTCTCAATTTGGGTGCAATAGGAGCGGAAATGTCTGGCCCAGTCGAGAGGCAATGCAAAGAATCGATGCGAGAACAGCCGTAGCGCCGATTGTGAAAAGACCAGACCAATGAAACAAGAATCCAATCCACCACTCCAACTGCTTCGGAAGGATAAGCCTTGGAGAAGCCTCAACTGTATAGTTGGAATCCAATAGAAGCCGTTCGGCCTGTAGCCTGAAATGATATGCGCGATTGATATACGTTCGGTTGCCGACGTAAACGCCGCGTATCCAAACTGCGTGAAGGAGCACCACGGCGGGAATAGCGCTCCACGGCACGATATCCGGTTTACCGTATACGAAGGCTGTACCAGCCCCCAGCAGAGTCCAAAATCCGAGTGTTATCTTCCACTCGTAATCGCGCCTGGCATCGAAGCGTTTCGCAGAGAACTCCGCGAGATCAAGGCACGTTTGAATGGTTTCCTTTTGTTCCACTGTGCCACATGCTATCGCGCCTGATCGCTCATGCAAACCTAAAAGCTATGGGTTCGCTAAGACAAGGCGCTGGCCAGCTTCGCGCCCACCCATACGGCAGCCAGCCCCAGCGCCACGCTGGAGAGGACGTAGAGCAACGCGATTGCGAGTTCGCCGGCTTCCATCATGGTGAACGTTTCCCACTCGTAGGTGGAGAAGGTGCTGTACGCCCCGATGAATCCGACCGGGATCAGGTACAGCCATGCCCGGCTCAGCTCAATGTGCCGCCCCAGCCAGGTAATCGTAAACCCGATGATGACGCAGGCCGTGATGTTCACCACGAACGTGCCCCAGGGAAAGCGCGTGCCCGCACGCCCTGAGAGAGTGCCTGCGACCCAGTAGCGGGCCATCGAACCCAGCGCGCCGCCCGCGGCGATCAAGAGATACTTCTGCAACGTGCGGCTCCTCTCCTGCCGAACCCATGGTAAACGAGCCGCACACATCAGTTACCCTCAGCGGTTTTCCATCGCGCTGGACCGCCGCTGCAGCACCAGGATCGCCGCACCCCTCAGGTTCGCGACCTCCGCCTCATGCGTCGGCAGGATCTTCGGCCGCACGTCGTCCAGCGCCGACTCCGCGAACGACCGCTCGATGATTGGTTGCAGCCGCGCCCAAGCGCCCACGATGTCGCCCGCGATCAGAATCATCTCCGGCGCCAGCGCCGCCGAGATCAGCCGCAGTCCTTTACCCACGTACTCAGCCTGCTTCTCCAGCGCGGCAATCGCGGCGGGATCGTCGTCATTCGCCAGCCGCATCAGGTCGTCGATGGTCTGCACCGGCGTCTTCGGTCCACTCTCCGCGTAGTAGCGCAGCGCGGCGTTCGACGACGCATACATCTCCCAGCATCCGCGACCGCGGCAGTGGCAGAGCGGCCCGTTGATGTCCAGCGGCACATGGCCGAACTCGCCCGCCATGTTCTGCTTGCCGTACACCAGCTCGCCATTGCACAGCACCGCCGCGCCAATGCCCTCGGAGATCGTGACCAGCACTGCATTGCGCACGCCGTCCATGCTGCCGAACCAGCTCTCGGCCAGCAGGCAGGCGTTGGCCTCGTTGTCCATCTCGACGATCATGCCGGTGCCCTTTTCCACGGCACCTTTGATGTCGAAGTCCCGCCAGCCCAGGTTCGGGGCAAAGCGCAGCCGCTTCGTCACCGGATCCACGCGTCCCGGCAGCGCGATACCCACGCCCTCGAAGGAGCGGCCCGGATGGCCCTCCTTCATGCGCAGCATGGCCTCAACGATACTCGAGATTGTCTTCTCAGGGTCGGAGCTGACCGGCAACTGCGTCCGCGAGAGGAACCGGCCGTTCATGTCCACAATCGCGACCGTCGCGCGCCGCGGATGGATGTCCGCCACCAGCATCACCAGGTTGTCGTTGAGCCCCACCAGCGTCGGCCTGCGTCCGCGGGGCAGCTTCGCCGTTGCGCCCTCGCGCACCCAGCGCTCCTCGATCAGCTGGTTCACAATCAGCGAGACGGTGCTGGGCTGCAGGCCGCTCAGCCGCGACAAATCGGCGCGCGAGATGGGCTGGTGCGAGCGCACCACCTCCAGCACGATGTCGCGGTTGATGTCCCGCGCTATCTCGCTCGAAGCGAGCCGCACATACGCCAGGTCAACTTTCTGCAACCCTCGAATCAATGTCTCTTTCCACGCGGGCGATAGTTATAACCTCCGGCGCCCAATCCGGTAAGCGTTTTCTTCGCCCCAAATCATACATTGCGGAGACCATCGCGTGGGCCGAACTCTTTGCTACCAATCGGTCACAGTCCCGTCCGGCTTACGCGCAATCGGCAGGTAAGCCCGCTGGTACGGATGCTTCGCTGCCAGCTTCTCGTCGATCTCGACACCCAGCCCTGGCGCATCGCCGGGATGCATGTAACCAGCGTTGAAGCTGTACTGGTGCGGAAAGACCGCGTCGGTCAGCGCGGTGTGCGGCATGTGCTCCTGGATGCCGAAGTTGTGGATTGCCAGACCAAAGTGCAGCGCGGCCGCCATCGTCACCGGCGAGAGGTCGGTTGCGCCGTGAAAGCCGGTCCGCACATGGTAGAGCGCAGCGAAGTCCGCCGTCTTCTTCGCATGAGTGATGCCGCCGCCATGCACGATAGTCATGCGCAGGTAGTCGATCCACTGCTTGCGGATCAGGTCATGCGCATCCCACACGGAGTTGAAGACCTCGCCCGTCGCAATCGGCGTGGTGGTGTGCTTGCGGATCAGCTCGAAGCCCTCCTGCAACTCCGCCGGGCACGGGTCTTCCATCCAGAAGAGATGATACGGCTCCAGTTCTTTGCCAAGGCGCGCGGCCTCGATGGGCGTCAGCCGGTGGTGTACGTCATGCAGCAGATGGACATCCTCACCGACCTCGGCGCGCAGCCGCTCGAACAGTTTCGGCGCGAAGTTCAGATAGCGCTCCGTGGACCACAGGCTCTCGCCCGGGAGACCGCGCTCTGCCGGCTCATACGGCTTGCCGCTTTTGGGCACGCCGTAGCTGGAGGCCACGCCAGGAACGGCGCTCTGCGCGCGCACAGCAAGATAGCCTTCGGCCATGTATTTCCGCACCGAATCCAACGTCTCTTCGATGTCCCCGCCGTTCGCGTGCGTGTACACCAGCACGCCCTGCCGGCTCTTTCCTCCCAGCAGGTTGTAGACGGGAGTGTTGAGCGCCTTGCCTTTGATGTCCCACAGCGCCACATCCACGGCGGCGATGGCCGTCATCGTCACCGGCCCGCGCCGCCAGTATGCACCGCGGTAGAGGTACTGCCAGATGTCTTCGATATCGAAGGGATCGCGCCCGATGAGGCAGGGAATTACATGTTCGGTCAGGTAGCTGGCGACGGCCAGCTCGCGGCCGTTGAGCGTGCCGTCGCCCAGCCCGTAGATTCCCTCGTCTGTCTCAATGCGCAGTGTGACGAAGTTGCGGTCGGGTGAGCAGACGATCAGGCGTGCATTGGTAATCTTCATTGGACCTTCGCGCTCGCAGGTGTGATCTCAATGTAGTCCACCGGGGCCTGTTCGTTGTTGTTGGGCGTGCCGTGAATTTTCAGCGTGTCTCCCGGCTTCAGGTGAACATTTGAAACGGTGAAGCGTGTGGAGTTGTCGGCGTCCGGGCGTCTGCCGGGCCATGTCTCGTCTGCCTTCCATTGGCCAATGCTCTTGCCGTTCAGCAGCAGATCGAAGGTTGAAGCGCCGCCGACCGTGTCGAAGTACTGCACACCGATGGAGTAAGTGCCCGCAGGTTTATCGAGCGCGGTCTTCAGCGTGCAGCCCGCAGCATCCGCGCACGTCGCGAACTTGCCGTTCGACGCGTTCTCCCAGTACGGTGTCATGTCGGCGGTCTTGTAGCCCACAGCCTGCATGGACTCGGCTTCGATGCGGTTCGGATCATGCCCCACGCGTCCCAGCTTGTCCGGAATGCCGGACATCTTCTGGAACCACTGCTCCACCGCATCGCGCCATACATCGGCGTGCGCGGCCTGGTACTCGAGCATCGTCAGAGTCTTGTCATAGCGCTCGTCGTCCACCAACCCCTTCAGCTTCTGCCACTCCGGCGCGTAGGTCGCGGCGATCTTCGCGCCGTCATAGTGCGTGTCGTACACGTACTGCACCACCGTCTTGCCGTCGTGCAGCACATAGTTGTACGGCACGTGATGCATGAACAGCAGCAAGTTGTCCGGACAGGTCTTCAGCGACTCATACTTCGCCGCCAGCTCCGGCGGATACTGCCCGATGTAGCCGGTCCCCGTAGCCACAGTCCGGTCCATACCGATGCCGTCATGGTCCGCGCGGATCCACTGCCCCCAGCCGTTGCGCTCGGCCGACTCAATGCCTGGCCCGTAATGTGGCCCGGTGATGTTGGTCAGCCCGCCCACGCCCAGCGGCCCGGTGTACTCCTCATACGCATGCCAGCTTTCAAGGTTGAGCTTGTCAACCGTTGCATCCACCTGCGGATTGTTGCCCCACGTCATCCGCGTCCATGCATCGATGATCTCCTCCGACGAGAGGTCGGGGTTCCACGCCAAACGCCCATACCCATAGAGGTTCGCCATGGACATGGGGTGATGCATCCAGTTTTCTTCGAGGCCAACGTTCACCACCGACACGTACCCGCTGGTGGAGCGATGGAAGGTCTTGCCCTCCACGATGTCTTTCAGCAGACTTGGCTTGTTGTCGACGCGCAGGTCGGTATCGAGATACGTCTTCCACATCGGCACCAGAAAGACCATGTGGTGCGCCTGGCCGGTGTACTCCTGCGTGGTCTGCACCTCGATAGCTTCGTTGGTCTGCCGCAGTGCGGTAAACAGCGGCGACACCGGCTCGCGCACCTGGAAGTCAATCGGCCCGTTCTTGATCTGGATCACGACGTTCGACTCGAACTTGCCGTCGAGATAACGGAAGTTGTCGTAACCCGCGCGCGCGCGGTCGGCCTTCATGTCGTTCCAGTCGAGATGATTGTTGTAGACAAAGCCGCGATACATCACCACGCCGCCGTGGCGTTGGAGCGGACGCGCCAGCACATTGGCGGCATCCGCTGGCGTGCGGCCGTACTGCGCCGGTCCGCGCTGGCCCTCGGAGTCCGCCTTGACGAGATAGCCGCCGAAGTCTGGGATCAGGGCATAGATCTCGTCCGTCTTCTTCTGCCACCACGCGATCACGTCGGGATCGACCGGGTCGAAGGTCTTCAGTCCGCCTACCGTCTGCGGACTCGCCATCGGCACCGAGAGCGAGATGCGCACACCCCAGGGCCGGAAGGCATCGGCTACGCGCGCAATCTCCTTCAGCATGTCGGAGTCGAGCGTTTTGGGGTTCGCGTTCACGTTGTTGATGGCGACCCCGTTGATGCCGATCGATGCCAGCAAGCGGCCATACTCGCCCACGCGCGAAAGCTCCGCGCGCACGTGTCCGCCGTCAAAGAAGATGGAGCGCCCCGCCCAGCCGCGCTCGATGGTGCCGTCGAAGTTGTCCCACTGGTCCGCCCAGCGGATGGGCGCCGACGGCGACTCGGTATCGGCAACCAGCGGCTTTTCCGTCGCGACCTGTTGCAGCACATGGAAGGCGCCGTACAGCTCTCCGTGCCCATCCTTGCCTGCGATCACCCAGTCGTTGTGTCCGGCGCTGCGCACCTGGGCGATGGCAAAGCCCTCGTTGCCCATGCCGGCGGGCGCATGCCATGCCGGCAGCGCGGCCTTCAACTCATCCACCGTCCCCACCACAAATGCGTCGCCACCTGCAATGGATGTCTCCGCCGCGACCTCGCGTCCCAGCATCGATCCCAGGCCGCGCTTCAACTCAGCCGCTGCGCTTTGTCCCATGGCGGAGTCATCCAGCGCAACCACGCGCGCCGGCGCAGCCGCATACCGTTGCTGCGCGGCCTTGGGCAGCGGCGCATAGCGCAGCCAGCCCTCCGAGCCGTTCTCCGCGGGCGCGACTGCCGCGCTCATCATCGTTGTTGCAACTGCCGCTGCCGCACACCAAATCTTCGCCGAATATGAAACTCGCATCACTGATTCACTCCACTTGCCAGAAATCCGCCATCCACCGCAATAATCTCGCCGGTCACAAACGCGCTCTCGTCCGCCGCCAGATATACCGCCGCGCCTGCCACCTCCTCCGGCGTGCCAAAGCGCCGCATCGGCGTGCGCAGTTGCAGCTCCTGCCCGCGCGGCGTCTCAATGATCGATTTGTTCAGCGCCGTCGGAATAATCCCCGGCGCGATCGCATTCACGGTAACGCCTTTCTCTGCCCACTCGATTGCCAGCGACCTGGTCAGCGCGCCCACCGCTGCCTTGCTGGCACAGTACGGAGCCACCTCCTGGAAGGCGACGAACGTGGAGAGCGACGCGATGTTGATGATTCTTCCGCGACCGCGCTCGATCATGCCCCGGCCGAAGACCTGGCAGCCGTACAGCGTGCCCTTCAGGTTCACCGCCATGATCTGGTCCCAGAGATCCTCGGGGCAGTCGAGCGTCGGCACGCGCTTCGTCATTCCCGCCGAGTTCACCAGAATGTCTACCGGCCCCAACTCCGCCGTCACGCGGCGCTCCAGATCTTCCACGGACGCGCGACTGAGGATGTCCACCGTCGCGCGCAGCGTCTTGCGCCCCTTCGCTTCGATCTCGCTTGCCGTCGTATCGACGCCCTGCTGCGCGCGCGAACTGGCCACTACATCCGCGCCGGCCTCCGCCAGCGCCAGGGCTATGGCGCGTCCAATGCCAGATGTGCCGCCGATGACGACAGCACGTCTGCCGTGAAGACTAAACATGAAACCTCTTGAAGTAGGCGCAAGCGCGAGTCTCGCAAACAGAAGCGCACCGATGGCCAGCATTTATTTCGACAGTCATTGAATATACGCCGGTCACGCGCGCTCGCAGTGCCCGACGCCAAGCCCATGCAGAAAAATGGCCGGGTCGCTCGCACGGGCCTTGTGGCCTCGCGGACTGGCTGGCGCGCGAGAATACCACTCTTCGCGTCAGCGGAGTGCATGTGCAAGTCTGGTAATCGTTATCCCACGCTTAAAGAGAAAGAAAGCGTTTTCCATCTCCTCGGATAGTCGCGCCTGAGACAATTCTTTGCCGCGCCGCGTCCATTCGGTTTAGATTGATCTGCGTCGCAAACCACCACTGCGCAAAAAGAACTACGTGCAGCCATGCGACCGAATAAGGACACAGCCCCACAATGAAACCATCTCTGCCTAGCGTTCTTTCTGCCGTCTGCGTCGCCTCCGTCGCGCTTTCTCTTGCAGCTTTCGCACAGGCGCCTGCAACTCCTCCAGCCGCTGCGCCGGGCGCTCCGCCCGCTGCAACGCCAGCGCCTCGTCCCGCCGGATTCACGCCGCCCGCTGCAACACCAGCGCCCCGCCCCGCCGGATTCACGCCGCCCGCGCCGCACGTCAATGCTCCGCTCGGCAACATTCCGCGCCACCTCGGCGATGGCGACGGCGCCTACAAGACCGGCAAGTACCGCGACCTCTTCGCCGAGGACGGCCATCCCGCCGCGGAGACACAGGTGCGGCTTGAAAAGGCCTTCCAGCAGTTCTTCCACGGCGACGCGACCAACGAGCGCGTCTACTTCGAGGCCGGCTCCAACGCCAACGGCCCGCTGGCCTACATGACGGACTGGGCCAACAACGACGCCCGCACCGAAGGCATGAGCTACGGCATGATGATTGCCGTACAGATGAATCACAAGCATGAGTTCGACGCGCTGTGGAACTGGTCGAACACCTACATGCTCATCACAGACCCTGCGAACCCCAACGTCGGCTACTTCGCCTGGTCCATGAACACCGACGGCACGCCGCGCTCCACCGGCCCCGCGCCCGATGGCGAGGAGTACTACGCGATGGCGCTGCTCTTTGCCGCCAATCGCTGGGGCAACGGCCAGGGCATCTACAACTATCAGGAGCAGGCGAACCGCATCCTGAGCACCATGGTGCATCATCCGCCCACTACAGGTACCGGCCCGTTCAAAATCCATCCCGACGACCAGCCCTTCACCAACGCCGGCCCGCTGCAAAGTCCCAATAACTATGAGCGGCAGCAGGCGCAGGCCGATCTCGCCATTGAGCAGAAGGGCGCAGGCCAGACGCCCGCGCAGCCAGGCGCAGGGCGGAGACCCGGCGGATTCGGCGGCAACTTCACGCCGCGTCCCACCGTCGGCGGCCCAATGGTCGAGAACGACTACTACATGGTCCGCTTCGTGCCAGGCTCCGGTCCGGTTGGCAACACTGACGCGTCGTATCACCTGCCCGGCTTCTATGAGCTCTTTGCGCGCTGGGGTCCGCAGGAGGACCGCGAGTTCTGGCTGAAGGCCGCCGATGTCTCGCGCGATATGTTCCCCAAGGTCGTCGGGCCGAAGACCGGCCTCTCGCCTGACCAGAACTACTACGATGAGACTGACATGATGGGCCGCGATGGCCAGCCCACGCCGTTTGCCTATGACGCGTGGCGCGTCATCAGCAACTGGTCGTTCGACTACTCCTGGTTCCACAAGGACCCCAACGAGACCATCCTCTCCGACCGCATGCAGAAGTTCCTCATCGGCCAGGGCATCAGCATGTTTGCCGACCGCTACACTCTGGACGGCAAGCCGTTGTCCACGCGCCACTCCGTCGGCATGGTCGCTGCTACTGCTGCGGGCGGGCTGGCCGCAACGCGCGGACCGAATGAGAAGGCATTCGTGGAAGAGCTGTGGCGCACTCCGCTGCCCATGGGTGAGCAGCGCTACTTCGACGGCATGCTCTACATGTTCAACATGCTGCACGCCAGCGGCAACTTCCGCATCTGGATGCCCAAGTAATGAAGCCCGTCATGAATGAAGGTGTCATTCTGAGCCGAATCGGGGTCCCCGACGAGCGGTCTTTGCTCGTTGGGGTGAGTAGGCGAAGAATCCCCGCATTTGATCTTTCGCGGGTGCCCCATCCAAGCGCTGCTTGGGTGGGGTTCATTCTTGCGACTGCACTCACGTTCGCCGCACCACGCGCCTTCGCCCTCGGCGATCCCTCGCACGTCTCCGCTGCGCCCTCACCCACATCCTTCGCGCTCTCCGCCGCTCATCATCCCGCGCCGCTCTATCTTGACTCCGCCGAACTGCCCGGCGTCCTGCACGCGGCGGAAAATTTTGCTTCGGACGAGCAGAGCGTCACCGGCGATGCGCCCGCCGTCATTCATGATCTTTCTGCCCTCAGTTCCAAGCCGCAGGACATCGTCCTCATTGGCACGCTCGGCCACAGCGTTACGCTTGACCGCCTCGTCGCCGCGCACAAGCTCGACGTCTCCTCCATTCGCGGGCACTGGGAGATGTCCATCACCACCATCGTCGACCGGCCGTTCCCCGGCGTGCGCCGCGCACTGATCATCGCCGGCGCGGACAAGCGCGGGACTATTTACGGCATCTACGACCTCTCCGAACAGATCGGCGTCTCGCCGTGGGCGTGGTGGGCCGATGTCCCGGTCGCGCACAAGGACGCGCTCTACGTTACGGCCGGAACTTACGTCCAGCCTGAGCCTGCCGTGAAGTATCGCGGCATCTTCTTCAACGACGAGGCGCCCGCGCTCACCAACTGGGTGCATGAGAAATACGGCAACTACAACTCGCAGTTCTACACGCGCGTCTTCGACCTGCTGCTGCGCCTCAAGGCCAACTTCCTCTGGCCGGCGATGTGGAACAACGCCTTCGCAACTGACGATCCGCTGAACCCCCAGCTCGCGGATGAGTACGGCATCGTGATGAGCACCTCGCACGAGGAGCCCATGATGCGCGCCGAAAAAGAGTGGCACGCGCAGACTGACGGTCTGTGGGACTACTCCACTAACTCCAAGCGCATCGACCAGTTCTGGCACGATGGCCTGGTGCGCAACAAGAGCTACGAGCAGATCATCACGCTCGGCATGCGCGGCCCGAACGACACGCCCATGGCCAACGGATCTGACCTCGAGAAGGTAGTCGCCGACCAGCGCAGGATCATCGGCGAGACCATCAATCCCGATGTCGCCAAGGTCCCGCAGGTCTGGTGCCTCTACAAGGAGGTGCAGGACTACTACGACAAAGGCATGCGCGTGCCCGATGACGTGACGCTGCTGTGGAGCGACGACAACTGGGGCAACATCCGCCGTCTGCCTACGCCGGAAGAGCGCAATCGATCCGGCGGAGCGGGCGTTTACTACCACTTCGACTATCACGGCGGTCCGCGCTCGTATCAGTGGGTGAATTCGAGCTATCTGCCCGCAATCTCCGAACAGATGCACCTCGCGCTCGATTACGGCGCCGATCGCATCTGGGTGGTGAACGTCGGCGATGGCAAGCCGCTGGAGTTTCCCATTGAGTTCTTCCTTTCGATGGCGCGCGAGCCGAAGCGCTGGACCAACCAGAACACCCAGGAGTTCGCCGAGCTGTGGGCCGCGCGCAATTTCGGAGCGGACCACGCGAAGGAGATTGCACGCGTGATGGAGGAGTACACGCGCTACAACGCGCGCCGCAAACCGGAGTTGATCGACACCACCAGCTTCTCCAATCCCATCGAGGCTGACCGCATCCTCGCCGAATACAAGGACACGGTCTCTCGCGCCAAGGCCATCAGCGGCCAACTCGCGCCGCAGTATCGTGACGCATTCTTTGAACTCGTCCTCTTTCCCGCCGAAGCGAGCGAGAACGTGATCGAGATGAACGTCCTCGCCGCGAAGAACAAAGCCTACGCCACGCAAGGCCGTGTCTCCACCAACGACCTCGCCGCCGAAGTGCGCGCGGACTTCGCGAAGGACGCCGACTTGACGCGCCAGTACCACACGCTGCTCAACGGCAAGTGGGACCACATGATGGACCAGGTCCATCTCGGTTACACCACGTGGAGCGAGCCGCCCGCGAACATCATGCCGGCGGTCGAGGAGACGCAGCCTCTGCGCGACGGCAAGATGGGCGCTGCCATTCTTGCTCCTGCTGCTGCGCCCGGGGGCTTCGGGGCGAGACCAGCAGCAGGTGCAGGAGCAGCGGCGGGTGGCGCAAGAGCAGGTAGCGCTGGTGCAGGTGCTGGCGCTGCGGCACGCGGAACAGGTGCTGCTGGCGGCTTCGGCCGCGGCGGCTTTGGTCCGGCGCTT
>Ga0208849_1001329_pt1 | contig 17617 bp, 14 predicted proteins | sample NGESurdeep072012_10_FD_184470 | JGI IMG/M metagenome (GOLD analysis project Ga0208849, IMG submission 184470) | Arctic peat soil microbial communities from Barrow, Alaska - NGEE Surface sample 53-3 deep-072012 (SPAdes) | ecosystem: Environmental > Terrestrial > Soil > Wetlands > Peat ... | reverse complement strand
TTCTGCAATCTTCCCCCACAACTCCGCAATCCCGTACCCCGTCTTTGCTGAAACCGGCAGGATCGCATCAAATTCAAGCTCTCGCTCAAGCGCCGCCAGGTTGCGCGTGCGCTCGTTGCCGCTCAGCCTGTCCACTTTCGTCGCCACCACCAGCAATTCGCGATCGACCGATCGCAGCCAGTCCAGCAACTGCCGGTCATTCGGCCGCGCCGGCACAATCGCATCCACGATGCAGATGCACAACGCCAGTGTCTCGCGCGTCGCAAGATACGGCTCGATGAACTTCGGCCACTCCGCCGAGATCGATTTCGAAATCTTCGCGTAGCCGTAGCCGGGCAAATCGGCAAAGATCATCTTCGCCGCACCCCGCTCGCCCGAAACCTCAAAAAAATTGATTGCCCGCGTCCGTCCCGGAGTCGAGGAGACCTTCGCCGCCTTCGCGCCCACCAGCGCATTCAGCAGGCTCGACTTTCCCACATTCGACCGCCCCAGAAACGCGATCTCCGGCACGCTCGCCTTGGGAAACTGTTCCGCCGAAACTGCGGAAAGCATGAATTGGGTCGACCATCGCATCGCGTGCAACCTCTCTCCTGAGTTTACGGCTCGCGCACCGCTGCACGAACTCCCGTAGGGAGCGATAGAAGTTAGCCCAGGGCAAGTCCGCGGAGGCGGACGCAGCCCTGGGAAAGCTGCACAAATCTCAATTGAATTGTGAGAAAAATCAGAAGATTTGGTGCCGAAGAAGGGACTCGAACCCCCACACCCTTGCGAGTACGTGGACCTGAACCACGCGCGTCTGCCAATTCCGCCACTCCGGCACTTGATGATGCTCAGGCGGGGTTCCGCCGAGCGGGCAGCAATCCTGAGTCTCGCAAATGCGCTCCGCAGTGTCAAATCCCGCGAGCAAGCGCGGGCCGGGACCTTGCGCCCCGGCCTCCGCATCGGTTTTGCGCTTACACCAGCTTCGCGTCCAGTTCAATCTCCGTGTTGTTCGCGAAGAGCTTTGAAATCGGGCAGCCCGCCTTGGCATCCGCAGCGGCCTTGTCGAAAACTTCTTTCGTCGCGCCCGGAACGCTCGCCGTCGTGTTCAGCACAATTCTCGTGACCGCAAAGCCGCCGTCGACCTTGGCCAGCGTCACCGCCGCCTCAGTCTCAATCTTCGTCGGCGTCAAACCCGCGCCGCCCAGTTGCGCGCCCAGCGCCATTGAGAAGCAACTCGCGTGCGCCGCCGCAATCATTTCTTCGGGAGTGGTGCCGCTGGCTGCTCCCTCAAACCGCGTTGCGAACGAGTAGTTGGCGTCTTTCAGCACGCCCGTTGCCGTTGAAATCGTGCCTTTGCCTTCCTTCAGTGATCCTGTCCAAACCGCGCTTGCTTTGCTTGCCATGGTCCCTCCTCGGGGGTGCCCCGTACGGGGCGTCTTGTCGTCAGGTTGTCTGTGGGTTTTGCGGCGCGTCAATTCGCGGAAGTCCGTTGCGCCGCGCTCCTGCTGTTCTTGTCGGTTAATCTCGCTGGTTGCTCTCGTGGCTCCAGCTCGTCTGTTGATCTCTCGTGCGCCTGCTGCAATTTCGAATCGCAGGCCGCCACTCCTCCATGCTAATCTGTCGGGCATGTTGCCGCACCTTCCCCGCGCGCTGAATCCCGGCTTTCAACTCGATTCCGCGACGGAAATCTCACAAAGTGGTGCGGCCTGCATTATTGGCGCCGAATCGCCCGCCCAGGCTCCACTTTCCGAGGCTCCGCAAATCGACCACCACTGCCAAATCTGCCCCACTTGCAGCCATCGCCTCATCGGCCACCACTGCAAGCTCGTCTGCACCAACTGCGGCTACTACCTTAGTTGCGCCGACTACTACTGATTGCCATCCACTCTCAAAAGTTCCACCCGTGCCTTGGCGTGCCTGCCCGGTGTCTGTTGCCCACGGTGCCTTACGAAGCTCTGCTTGGGCGCGCTGACCTGCTGACTCGCTGACTTGCTATTCCCTGGTCCCTAATCCCGGGTCCCTGCTTTTCTCGCCGCCTCAAACTCATCGCCCGGCTGCCACTCGATCGGCTTCTTCTGCTCGCTCGCCAACCACCCCAGCACAAATCCGAACCGCGCCAGCTTGGCATTGCCGCGGAAATCCCAGTCCGCTTTGTATTCATCCGACGGCTGGTGGTAATGATGTTCCTCGTAATCCGCCACCTGTGCCTCGCCCCATGCCAGGTCGTGACCCGCGAATAAATCACCCTGGTCAACCGAGAACGCAGGAATTCCCACGCGCGCCAGCGAAAAATGATCGGACCGATAATAATGCCCGGCCATCGGCGAGGGATCGGGCAGCAACTCCAGATCGAATGCTTTGGCCACCGTCTTGACCGTTGGCCAGAAGTCAATCCGCTCCGCGCCGCCCAGATTCACTGACCGCGGAATTCCAACCGGCAGCAGCATATCGAAATTCAAATCCAGCCCCATCTGCGCCGCGGGAACCGGCGGATGCATTCCGAGATATTGCGAGCCGAGCAGTCCCTGCTCCTCCGCGGTCACTGACGCAAAGTACACCGCATGCGGCGGCTTCACCGGCGATTGCGCAAACGCGCGCGCCATCTCGATCAGAATTCCGCACCCCGTGCCGTTATCCGCCGCGCCGTTAAAAATGTTGTCGCCCTTCATCTCGGGATCGATGCCAAGATGGTCGTAATGCGCGGTATACAAAACCGCGTTCCCTCCCGGCTCAGCTCCCGCGACTCGCCCCACCACGTTCGCGCTCACATACCGTCGCACGCGGCTCTCAATGTGCGCCTTCAGCCGCACCGGCAGTTCAACCGCGTGAAATGCGCCCGGAACTCCCGCGCGATCGATCGCTTTATCCAGATCGCCCAGCCCCGCCATCGTGAACAGCTTCTGCGCCACGTCGTGCTGTATCCACGCCGCCGCGCGCAGCGTCGCGTTCGGATCGCCCTCCAGGTAGCTCTTCTCCACCGCCTGCGAGTTCCGCACCACATCCCACCCGTAGCTGGCGAGGTCGTCGCGATGAATAATCAACACCCCCGCCGCACCGCGCCGCGCCGCCTCCTCATATTTGTAGGTCCAGCGTCCGTAATAGGTGAGCGCTTTGCCTTTGAAAAACTTCTCATCGTTCGATGGCGGCTCGTTCACAATCACGAGCACCACCTTGCCCGTCACGTCGATAATTTTTCCGTCCGCGCCAGCGTAATCGTTCCAGTGGTACTCCGGCGCATCGATCCCGTAGCCAACAAACACAATCGGCGCGTCGATCTCCGCCGTCGCTTGCCCCGTCTGGTCCTTGGCCACAATCTCGTCGCCATACTCGAGATCCAGTGCGGCCCCATCCGCCGGCACAAACGCAAATTTCGTCTTGTCCTCCACCGTGTGTACCGCGTAGAGCGGCACCCGCTGGAAGTAAGTGCCGTTTTCGCCCGCCGGCTCAACGCCCGCCAGCGCGAACTGCGTCGCGATGTACTCCGCTGCCAGTTCGCCTCCGCGCGTCCCCGGTCCCCGCCCCTCCAGCAAATCGAGCGACAGGAACCGCACATGCGCGCGAATCTTCTCGCCGTCGATGCCCGCCGCTGCCGCGCGCGCCCCCGCCGGCAAGCCTGCAATCACCGGAACAGCACCGGCGTCGGCCTGCTGCGCTGGCGCCTCTTGCGCCTTCGCCGTCGCCGCCCCTGAACCAGCCGTCAAAATTGCTGCTGCCAAAAAAGCCGCCGCGCGAAAAGCCAGAATGAATCTCAAACGCATTCCATCTCCCTCCAAATAAAAGTCGGTCCGCTAAATACTTCAAGAAAAATGCACCGACAAACTTCGCACCAACCAAGTTTGCGCGAGAATTGCCGTTTCAGACTACGGCCTCGCCTCGCCCCGCGCAATTGCCTCTATCGCCGGTGAGGGCAGCAGCCGTGCGCGCATCAGCACCTTACGCGCAAGCCCCGTCAGCGCCATATTCCCGGCCTCGCGGGGCGCAACCCAGCGCCGCTCACCACCCGCTACCGTCATCGCTTCCACATCTTCCACGGCGACACTGCGGATGCGCACATAGTAGTTCACCTGCATGATCGCGTGCCGCAGCTCCATCCGCAGCTCGCTCGCCGCCACTTCCGCGTGAATCAGCGTCGGCAGCTCCCACATTCCCGGCATCACCGTCGCCTCCGCCGGTCGCTGCACCAGCAGCACTTGCTCCGTGTTTGCGCCGCGCCGCTGGCTCGGCCGCGGAGTTGCGCGCAGTACCAGCGCATAGCCCGCAACCCGGCTCGTCATCGGCGCGCGCCGCGTCGTCTTGTGTTCACCTCGCGTCTTGCACTCCGCCATCAGCGGGCACTCGCCGCACAGGGGATTCCTTGGCGTGCAAACCGTCGCGCCCAGCTCCATCATTGCCTGGTTAAAATCCCCCGGCCGCGACCGATCCAGAAACCGCTGCGCCAGCACTTCAACTTTTCGCCGCAGCGCGGTTCCCCCGCCCTTGCGGCTTCCCGCGCCCCACCCCGCAAAGCGGCACAGCACTCGCTCCACATTCCCATCCACCACAGCCACCGGCGCGTCGTGCGCAATGCTTGCTACCGCCGCCGCCGTATACGCGCCAATTCCCGGCAGCACGCGCAGTTCCTCCGCCATCTCCGGCAGATTCCCCGCCAGATTCTCGCTCACAAACTGCGCCGCCTTGTGCAGCATGCGAGCCCGCCGGTAGTAGCCCAGCCCGCTCCACATCGCCAGCACATCCTGCTCCGGCGCCAACGCCAGCGCCACCAGCGTTGGAAAGCGTTTCAGAAATTCCTGATACCGCTCCACCACCACCGCCACGCGCGTCTGTTGCAGCATGATCTCCGCAACCCATATCGCGTATGGATTCCTGCTGCGACGCCACGGCAAGTCGCGTTTGTTGCGCTCGTACCACTCCAGCAATCCCGCGCGCAACTCTTTCGTCTTTGCCCGTTTTTCGTGCTGCCCCGTCATGCGCCCAGCTTACGGCATCAGCCTGTTTCCCGCCCCATCCGCCACAGGTCAGTCCGCAGATCAGTCTGATCGGCGCTTTGAAAGGGCACAGCTTCAGCCGGGCCGCAAGTGCCGCAAATTAAGTTCGGCTTTAGCCGCCGAGGGATGGTTTTCCTCCTCCAGAGACTTTTTTCGCAGCCCCTTCAGCCACGCATCGAGGATTCTTTCGGTCCGCACCCCAACAAACGCGCGCCGCAAAATCCCCGTTCCCGCCGTTACCGAAGTGCTCCACTAACTCTTTCCGTGTATTGCCGGGCAAAAGTCCCATTGTTAGATTCAAAAAGGAAATTCCCATTCTGGCGAAATCCTGCCGAAACATTCATTTTTTTGAGTGGGCTAATGCTTAAAGGCTCGTCCAGGCTCAAAAATCGCCGATGCAGAATTCAGATTCTCTAGCTCCTGACCTGATCCCGCATTTTGGTCTACCACTCGGAGGCATTTTGAAACGACTCGTCTTCTCTCTCACCCTGCTCGCCCTCATCGTGGGCCTGCCCGCCGGCTTGTCCGCTCAAACCTCCTCTTCATCCGGCTCTTTATTTTCCTTCGGAGGCTCATCCGCTTCGTTTGGTGGTTCATCTACCGCGCCCGCCCGCGGCGTCATCAACAATCCCTCCCCAGCGCCCTTTTCCCGCCTCGCTTTTTCCGGCGGCATCGGCTCCATGGGCATCAATATGCAGGCCGCCGTCAACGCCAACCGCTTTTTCAACATTCGCGGCACAGGCAACTACTTCAGCTACAACGTCTCAAACGTCACCATCAACAACAGCGGCGGATCCAATGGCATCAGCGTAAGCGGCAACCTGAAGTTCGCCACAGCCGGCGCCTCGCTCGACATTTACCCGTTTCCCAATCATGGATTCCGCCTGAGCCCCGGCGCAGTTTTTTACAACCGGAATCAGGCCGCGGCCACGGGCCCCACTGCACCCGGATCCAGCTTCACCTTCGGCTCGCAAACCTATTACTCCGATACCGTCGATCCCCTTAACCTCGCGGCAAGTCTGGGGCTCAACAAACATCAGACCGCTTTTTCCATGACCTCCGGCTGGGGAAACCTCATCTCCCGCAGGGGCGGCCACTGGTCCTTCCCCTTTGAAATCGGCGCAGTTTTCGCCGGCGCGCCCACTATTGGTTTCAACGCCAGGGGCAACGCCTGCCTCACCCAGGCCGATGCGGCCATCAATGGCCCCTCCTGCGAAAATATGGCCACCAATCCCACCGCGCAGGCAAACATCGCCGCCCAGGTCGCCAAATATCAGAAAGACCTCAACCAGGTCCCCGTCTATCCCATCTTCTCCTTCGGCATCGGATACAACTTCAAGATCCGCTAACTCCGCAGCTGTCCTACTTCTCACACTTCCACGAAAATGGGTGCCCCATCCTCGCCGCGTTCTTGTTCTTGCGGCTAGGGTGGGATAGCACGAACCCAGATTCGCAGACCTCGTGTCATTGCATGAATTCATTCCGAATCCGCCACAAAAAAATCCGGGCCGTCTGGCCCGGACTCTAACCACTAATCACTGTCCACTAAACACTAAACAAGCATCTCCCCCACAATCCCCACCACGGCATCGAGAGCGCGATCAATCTGCGTCTGATCTTTTCCGCCGGCCTCTGCAATCTCCGCCTTCCCTCCGCCCGATCCGCCCACAATCTTTGCCACCGCGCCCACCAATTTCCCAGCCTGAATTCTTCCAATCAACCCCGGAGTCACCCCGGCAATAATCGACACCTTACCCTCCGGCTGCGCCGATCCCAGCACCACCACTCCCTCGCCGAGCTTCTGTTTCAAGTTGTCCACAAGTGTGCGTAGCTGCCCGCGCTCCAGCTCATCGGCGCGATGCGTCAGCACCTTCACGCCCTTCACGTCGACGGCTCGGGAAACCGCCTCGTCCAATCCGCCCGCAGCCGACTTCATCCGCATCTCTTCAATCTCGCGCCGCAGTTTTTTCAATTCATCATCCTGCGCCGCAAACTTCGCCCTCAACCCGTCCGGCAAATTCTCCGGTGATGGCAAATACTGCCCCGCCACCTTCGCCAGCTCAAAATCTTTCCTGAACGAATCCAGCGACCCCATCCCGCTGATCGCCTCAATCCTCCGCACTCCGCTCGACACCGACTCTTCTCCCGTCAGCTTCAGCAGCCCGATCTCGCCCGTCGCCGCCGTATGCGTTCCGCCGCACAGCTCTGTCGAAAATCCATCCGACAACTTCACCACCCTCACCTTGTCGCCGTACTTCTCGCCGAACAGCGCCATCGCGTGGTACTCGTTCACCGCCACGTCAATCGGCACATCCACCAGCGTTTCGACTTTTGCATTCGCGAGCACTTCGCGATTCACAATGTCTTCAATCTCCTGCAACTCCTCGTCGGCCACTTGCGCAAAGTGCGAAAAATCAAATCTCAGCCGATCGGGAGCCACCAGCGATCCCGCCTGCTTCACATGCGTGCCCAGCACCTGCCTCAGCGCCGCGTGCAGCAGATGCGTGCCCGTATGATTCCGCCGGATCGCGTCTCTCCGCACTCCATCCACCACAGTATTCACGCGATCGCCAACAGCGAGCGGCTGCCTCAGGATTGCATTGTGCGCCCTTACGCCTTGTACCGGAAGAGCGCATCCGGTAATTACTGCGACGGGTAGCCTGCCGACGGGCGAGAAAAACCAGCCCGTATCGCCAACTTGGCCCCCGGCGTCGCCATAAAAGCTAGTGTGGTCGAGAACGACTTCAACCTTCCCTCCTGCAACCGCCGCGGCAACCCCAACGCCGCCCTTCACAATCGCCAAAACTTCGCAGTTTGTAGACTCCAGTTGCTGATAGCCCTCGAATGCCGTCTTTGGCAAATCGCGAAACGCCGGACTGGCTGTCTTTTGGCTCCCGCCTTTCCAGCTCGCCCTCGCCCTCGCCTGCTCCTCCGCGCGCGCTCGCTCGAATCCCTCCTGGTCAAACTCAATGCCAGCATCGCGCGCCGCATCCACCATAAAGTCCAGCGGCAAGCCGTAAGTCTCATATAGGTGAAAGGCGTCACTCCCAGAAAGAACGCGGCCAACGGTGGCTTTTTCGTTCATCACGCCACGCAACTCATCCAACAAGCGGTTATAAGTCTCCTCAACCTTCAAGACACTGATATCAATGTTCTCAGCAGATTGACGGATCTTGAAAGCTTGGGCTTCAATCCGATCCAGACTCTCCAGGACCTCCTTCGAACGAGCCTGCCTCCTACCGCGCGCGACAATTTTTTCGAGCTCCGTTGCAGCATTTTCCATCCCGAGGATTGGGCCGCGAAGCTTATCGAGATGATCCTGAAGCTTCGAGTACCCCATCTTAAGCACCCGATCAAACTGCTTCTCCTCCGCCTCAACGACTTTCGCTACGCGGTCCGCAGAATCCACCAACTCCGGATAAGCGCCCTGCATCAGATCGCGCACCGCGAAAACCATCTCAAACAAGAACCGCATCTCCTGCCCAAGCAACCGCCCATGCCGAATTGCGCGTCTCAGAATCTTCCTGAGCACATACCCACGTCCCTCATTCGACGGCACCACGCCATCATTGATAAGGAATGTAGCTGCGCGGGCGTGATCAGCGATGATGCGAAGGCTTGCAGACCCAAGGCGCTCTTTTTCATAGCGCAAGCGAAGCTCTTCCTCAGTTGGCGGAGGAGGAATGCCAGCAGACCGCTTGCCTAAAAACGGATCGCTGTACTTGAAATCCGTAAGTTCTGCTGCCTTATCAATCAACGGCGTAAACAAATCCGTCTCAAAATTGCTCACCTTCCCCTGCAGCACCGCCGCCACGCGCTCCAACCCCATCCCCGTATCAATCGAAGGTTTTGGTAGTGGCGCCAGTTTGTACCCAGTCGTCTTTTCCGCCGCATCCGCCACCGCCGACCGATCGAATTGCATGAAAACTAAATTCCAAATCTCCACGTACCGCGCGTCGTCCTTGCCAAAAGGCAAATCCACTCCAGCCGTCTCCGCAGCCTCCAACCCCATGTCGTAAAAAATCTCCGAGCACGGCCCGCACGGCCCCGTCTCGCCCATCTGCCAGAAATTGTCCTTCGCCCCGTACTCGAAAATCCGCTCCTTCGGCACGCCAACTTCCATCCAGAACTTTTCTGCCTCATCGTCTCGCGGAACGTCAGCCGTCCCCTCAAAAATCGTCACGTACAAGCGGTCCTTCGCAATCCCAAACCAGTCGTCACCTTGGCCAAACCACTCTGGGCTCGTCACCAGCTCCCAAGCAAACTGGATCGCGTCGCGTTTGAAGTAGTCGCCGAACGAAAAATTCCCCAGCATCTCAAAGAACGTATGATGCCGCCGCGTAAAGCCAACGTTCTCCAAATCGTTGTGCTTGCCGCCCGCCCTCACGCACTTCTGCGATGTCGTAGCCCGCCTGTAATCCCGATTCTCCGCTCCCAGAAAAATGTCTTTGAACTGGTTCATTCCCGCGTTGGTAAACAGCAGCGTCGGATCGTTCTGCGGCACCAGCGAAGACGAGTGCACCCTGCGGTGACCCTTCGTCTCAAAGAAGCACAGAAATAGCTCGCGTATCTCATTTCCCGAGCGCATTTTCATAGTTCCTTCAGTGTAATGTCCCGCGCTGTCCCAGCCCTTGTCAGCTCCCCACGCGCCACTCATGGCTCATCACAATCGCCGGGGTGCCCCAGGTCTCGCTTTTGAGACCTGGGATCGCAAGAACTCGTTGTTGCCCCCACCATTTTCGGGGCTTCATCGCGAAAGGGGTGGGATAGCACGATTCCAACCCAGGTCCCTTGTTCCCTCGGTCCCTTGGCCCCTGTCTCCCGTCCAACAAACAGATGACCTCTCGACTCCACGCGGCTACTCTCGCTCTCCTGATATTCGGGTGCCCCATCCAAGCTTTGCTTGGGTGGGGTTCCGCGCCCCTCCACGCCCAACCCGGCTCTCATCTCCCAGTCGTCGAAACCGACCACATCCAGGTCGGTGCCTCTCTTCTTCAAATTGACTTCGCCGATGGCCCGCTCGATCTTCCTCGATCCGCAATCGTCGCCCGCATCGCCACTGCCGCCTCCGCCGTCGCCACCTACTACGGCCGCTTTCCCGTTGTCACCGCTCGCGTCCTGGTCATTCCCGTCCCCGATCGTCACGGCATCCTGCAAGGCACCACCTGGGGAGACTTCCACGGTTGGCCCGGCTTCACACGCCTCCGCATCGGCGAGCACACTACCGCACCCGAACTCTCCGCCGACTGGACCATCACCCACGAGCTCACCCACATGGCATTTCCATCCATGCCCCAGGATCCGAACGAGGACCAGTCCGCCCAGCACTGGATCGAGGAAGGCCTCGCCACCTACATTGAACCCGTCGAGCGAGTCATGATCGGCGATCTCACCGCCGAGAAAATCTGGCACGATATGGTCCGCGACATGCCCCAGGGCGAGCCAGCATCAGGCGATCAAGGCCTCGACCACACTCACACCTGGGGCCGCACCTATTGGGGCGGAGCCATGTTCTGTCTCGTCGCCGACGTCCAGATCCGCCAGCAGACCCACAACCGCCTCGGCCTGCAGGACGCGCTGCGCGCCATCGTCGCCGCCGGCGGCACCATCGACCATAACTGGACCCTGCCGCAAGCCCTCGCCATCGGCGACAAGGCGACCAATACCCACGTCCTCACCGATCTGTATGCCCAGTGGAAAGACACGCCTGTTCAGTATGATTTGCCCGCGCTCTGGGCCCAACTCGGAATTCTCTCTACTCCAAACGGTCTCGAGTTCTCGAGCACTGCTCCCCTCGCCGGCATTCGCGATTCAATCACGAAGTCCAAACAAAACCGGATCGCCGCAACGGTCGCCGCCCCCGCCGCCGTCGTCCAGCCACCACCAGCCACCAGCCACTAACCACTGTTTTCAATCCTCGCCACGCTCGACATTGGGTTCGGCTTCGAGATTCTCCAGCGCCGCCAGCTCTTCCTCCGCCACGTTCCACTGCCGCAGAATTTTGTAGATCGTCCCTGTCGAAAATCCCGCCGCCACCAGCCGCCGCATCACGCGCGCGGTTTCTTTTTCATTTGCCGGCTTCCGGATGCGTTTCCTCTCGAGGTGCTCGCGCGCCAGCTTCTCTTCATTCGCCAGCCTCTCATCGCTCGCGCCGCCGTATCGCGCCTCAATTGTTTCGTTCACCAGTTCGGAGTGGATTCCCTTCTTCTGCAAATCCTGCCGGACGCGCCGCGCGCCCAGCTTCTCGTTCTGCTGCCGCAGCCGCGCGTAGGTTTCGGCAAACGCCCGGTCGTCGAGATATCCATGCTCCTTGAGTCGCGCAATCACCGCCCGCACCGCTTGCTTGCCGCTCTCGTCCGCGGCAGCTCGCGCGCTCATCAGCCGCCGCAGCTCAACCTCGGTGCGCATCTGGCGCCCCAGCGCCCGCACCGCGTATTGATACAGCGCTGGTTCGCCCAGCGGCTCACGCGCCTTGCGGGATTTGCGGGGGAAAGGCGTCACATTGCACCGACCATCAGTATGAGCTTAGTCGCGCTTAGGTAGATGCGGGGAAATCCTGGAGGAATTCTGGTTCACCTAGAATCGCAAGCGACATCGACTCTCCTTGGACTTTGATCGTGATGCATTCCTGAGTATCTTCATTCATTCCTTCGAGCTGTAATTCAATTCCATCGGCTCGTACCAGAGAGACAGGAATACAATCCTCCACGATGTCTTCTGCATTCGCAATCTGAGTAGCAGCCCTGTAAGCCCCATTCAGGAGCCAAACAGGTAGGTTAATTGAGTCGGGTTCGATTTTGGCGTCTTGGATAAGAATCTCAATATCCTGGTAGTAGGTCTTGCCAGTCCCTACACCGATTCCGTCAGCCCATTCATCCCGGAAAGCGTGAAGTCTTAAAGACAATCGATTCCCACTCCACGAGACCCCCTTCAGCTGAGAGTCGTGAATCTCAAAGAAGGCTGCCATCGATGCTCTCCATTCACACCCATTCTATTTCGTCCATTGATCCACCCAATCGTTCACCGTCTTGTACCAGAGCTGGGAGTTTTGCGGCTTCAGCACCCAATGTCCTTCATCGGGGAAGTAGAGCATCTTGCTCGGCACGCCGAGCAGTTGGAGCGTGTCAAACAGTTGCAGTCCCTCGCTCAAATCGAGCCGGTAATCGAGCTGACTGTGAATCACCAGCGTCGGAGTCTTGAAATTCTTCGCGTAGTACGATGGCGAAAACTTCCTGAACGGGTTTTCGCTGTCTGGCTTCCCGTAGTAGTCCCATGGATGCCCTTTAAACTCCCAGATGTTGAACCAGTCTTCTTCCGTCGTTCCAAACGCCGATTCGGCGTTGAACATTCCGTCGTGGCTCACGATGCACTTGAAGCGGTCCGTATGCCCCAGCACCCAGTTCGCCATGTATCCGCCGTAGCTCGCGCCCAGCGCGCACTCGCGTGTCTTGTCGATGAAGTTGTAATGCTGCTCCGCGTAACCCAGGCCGGTCATCAGATCGCTAAAAGGCTTGCCGCCCCAGTCTCCGCTCACGCCCTCCACAATCACCTGTCCATAACCTGTCGACCCGCGCGGATTGATCATCACCACCACGTATCCATTCGCCGCAAACAGCTCCGCGTTCCAGCGGTAGCTCCAATCGTCGCCCCACGCGCCCTGCGGCCCTCCATGAATCAACAACTTCGTTGGGTACTTGACGTGTGGATCATAGCCCGGGGGAGGAATAATGAACCCCTGCAGCTTCGTTCCATCCTTCGCCGTAAACCAGAAGTCCTCCATCTTCGGCAGATCAAGCTGCGCCAGCAGCGCGTCGTTCAGGTGCGTAACGGCATTGTCGCCGAGACCAACGCCGGGGCATTCGCCACCCGAGCAGAAAGAAAATTCGGCGTGAAAGTGAGCCAACTCGCTAGGTTTCGCAACGGCCGTAACCGAAGCGAGCCAGTCGCCGTGTACGGGCAGCGGATGCAGACCGCTGGCTTCGCCTTCGGACCACAATTTCACCATGTCCCCACTCAGGTCAGTCGCGAGTACAGGCTCCTCGCCTTCGTAGGGGGCGACGAAATAAATGAATTTGGAATCGGGACCCCACGCAAACTCATCCACCCAGTTGTCAAACTTCGGCAGAAGATCTTTGCCCGTCTTCGCCGCGCGGTCGTAAAGCCACAGCCGAAACAGATCGCTCTCGTACCCATTCCGCGCCTGCGATCTCCAAGCCAGATATTTTCCATCCGGCGAGTACGCCGGATTGAAATTCCCGCCGGCCGACGTGCTCACCTTCACGGGCTTCGCTGCGGGATCAGTCAAGTCCAAAGTAAAAATGTCCGCGTGAGTCGAGACGGCCGGCACCGGATCGAGATTCTCCGTGAACGCCAGCTCCTTTGAGTCCGGCGAGAAATCGCATCCGCAGCCCTGCTCGATCGACGCATAATCCGGCGGCACATTGCGCGTGTCGCCCGGATTCAAATCCCGCATTCCGCTTCCATCAACCGAAACCAGAAACAGATGAGTTCTCTTGTTTCCTGTGAAGTGATCCCAGTGGCGATACATCAGCTGCGTCCAAATCTGCGCCTTCACCTTGCTCGCAGCAAGCGCAGCATCGCGCCCCTCGTTGCACTTGTTCCCGGTGTCGAAGTCCGCCATCGAAATCGCCGGACAATCCGAATACACCGCCGAAGTAAACACAATCGACTTTGAATCCGGCGACCACTTCGCGTTATCCGCCTCAGTCGCGATCGCCGTCAGCTTCTTCGCATTGCTCGTTGCGCCCGTCGCCGCATCAAAGTCCGCAACCCACACCTGCTGCCCGCCCTCGCGGCTTGAAAGAAACAGAATCCGCTTCCCATCAGAAGCGAACTGCACGCCCGAATCGCCCGGTTGCCCAACCGCCAGCTTCATCGGAGCTTGCCCATCAGAGTCGCCAGCAGACGCCGAGGGGGCAATCGCTTGCACCCACAGCTCCGCCGTCTTCGTGTTCTGCGCCAAATTTACTGTCGTCACCGAATACGCCAGCCACTTCCCGTCCGGCGAAACAGCTGTATCGCCCAGCCGCTTCATCTGCATCAAGTCCTCAAACGTCATCGGCCGCTTGGGCTGCGCGGGCTGGGCGACTTGCGCTAAACAAAATGGAAGAACCGCGAGGAAAGAAGCGAACAGAAGGAGCGATCGTGCTATCCCAGGTCCGAAATTCCGGACCTGGGGCACCCAAGATTGGTGGGACAGAGAATGGCGCATGGAATACCTCACTGGCCGGAGCAAATCCAGCTCCGAATGAAGGAAAAGTGTACACCGGAACACAGTTGTCAGGAATCGGATGCCCACGTCGAGCCAGCAGCAATCGCTTGCGTCTACTTGTTCTCGTTGCCAATCAGCCGGAACGTGATCGTTCCCCAGAAAAGCCGCGCGCGCATCTGTACCGGCAAATGGCGATCGTCGTCTGTATACCAGATCCAGATGTTGCCGCGGTTCTTCACCACGCCGGCATCGGCGGTTGGCTGCACCCGGATGGTCTTGAAAGTACCGAGCGCAGTCTTGATCTCTTCGCGTCCTTCCACTTTCATCGTCACCGTCACCGTCCGCTGCGCGTCGGCCACTGGAATCGCGAAACTATGGCCCACCGTCAGATCCTGCGACGCGGGATAAAACACTCCGGTCAGCAGATCGGTTTCGCAGCCGTGCACTGGAGTTTCTACGTGTCTTGCCTGGCCATTCACCATGTTCTTCTCATCGAGGATGGCTTTGGAATTGGCGTAATCAATGTGCAGCGTCGAATTGAACAGGCGTCGCCCTTCGACCGTCTGCTTGTCGAAGTCGTAGGTGCATCCCTTGGCGCGATCGAAATCAGCCTGGAAATTATCAGCTACGTGAAAAAGCAGATTTATTGCGCCGCTGGTGCCAGCCGATGCGATGATGCGCTCGCGATCACCTGCGGCCTCAAAGTGGATGACTGCCGTACCAGCGGGAAACACACGCCAGTCCACCGAATAGGTGAGGGTTTCTTTCTGCGGAAAGCTGAACCCGGCCCGAGGTGGCGCCAGAACGGCGGCATCCTGGCCGTGCGACGCAGCCGCCAGGGTCAAAACGAACAATAGGGAGACTGCGTTGACGCGCGTCTTCAAGATTCGGCACCGCTCCTTATCAGTTGGCCTGGCCACATTTGTTTGACTTCTTCGACGTGGAAAGCGCTTACCAGGCCCGATGCACAAAAGTCTCCAGCACCGGTCGCAGGTAGAGCAGGCTCAGGTATAGCAGTGCGGCCCCTAAAGCAGAATTGTACTCGCGGTGTTTCAGGTAAAGCCCGAACGAGAAGCCACTTGTAGCCCCTTCAGTAACTGGCTCGGAAACAGCGGCTTGGCTCGATTGGCGTGGAAATCTGGCAGCGGTCAGGCGGGGAATAAATCTCGGCACGCTGCGGCAGTAGTTTTCGAACTCGGGAAATGTGGCGCGCAGGAATCGCTCTTCCGACGCGATGACCGGAATGTAGATTGCCGCGAACCCTGCCGCGAGTAGCAGCGCGACCGGCCAACTGAGCAGCGCGAGCGCGAAGCCGGCAGCGATGAGCGTCGATCCAAGGTAGAGCGGGTTTCGTGTGTAAGCGTAGGGCCCGGTCACGGCGAGTTCGCGGTTCTTCTTTACGGTTCCCGATGCGGCCGCGCGCAACGCAAGGCCGGGGAGAACCAGCGCAAGGCTCCATGCGATCGAGATTGGGTGCGGCGGTCTGCGGGCGACTTCGACGAGAAAAACGATGGCGGTGAGGAAACCCAATGGAACGCGAATGCGCCGCGCGACGCGCTGCCATGACGACTGCCCCGAACTGCCTGTTGGATGCACAGCACCTGTTTTTGGAGGAGTCAACCCGCCATTTGGAGGAGTGGTTTGTTGATTCATCGCGTACTCTCCTCGGCCAGCAATTCATCCACAGCGCGCAGTACGTCTTCCGGCGAAATGGTCAGGAGGCCGGGATCAGGCGCGTCACGGCGCGAATGGTCGCGCTTGCTTTCAGGGCTGCGCAGCACTCGGGCGCGCGTGCCATACGGGCCGTTGCGGCTGGGATCGGTTGGCCCGTAAATTCCAACAACCGGCCGGCCAAGAGCGCTCGCCAAATGCAGCGGACCCGTATCTCCGCCGATGCAGAGCGCGACGCGGCGGGTGAGCGCGATCAACTGCGGCAGAGTTGCCGTGACTGCAACCGCTCGGCCCGAGTCGATGGTTGCGGCAACTGGAATGGCCTCACCCGTGGTGATCGCCGCTGCAATCATCTCTTCGCCCGGTCCGGCGTTGACCACAACGTGCAGGCCGCGCTCGGCGAGTCCCGTGGCCACTGCGGCGTAGCGCTCCGGCGGCCAGCGCTTGGCGCCCCAGCCGGCGCCGGGAGTGATGAGCGCAATAGGCCGCGCCGAGCCGGGAAATGTGGTTGCAAGCCACGCTGCGCACCAGGCTTCGGCTTCGGCGTCGACAGGGAGCAAAGGGGCAGGAATCAGCGGGGCGGGATTCGGAAAGCCTGCGACCGAGAGTGCGTCACCGGCGACGGCCGAGGCGAGCTCCATATCCTGCTCGATGACGTGCGCTCCATGCGTCACGACGCGCTCGGTAAAGAGCCATTGAGCAGGCCACTCGCGCGGGTGCGCTTCGCCGATGCGGCGCGCGCATCCGCTCATGCGGGCGATGACCGCCGAGCGGATTGCTCCTTGAAGGTCGAGCACGGCGTTGTAGTCCGCGGCGCGCAACTCGCGGCGCAAGGAGCCGATCGCGCGGCGCGTGCTTGCGCTCAGCGGATGGCGCTTCCATTCCCGGCTTGGAGCAAAGTGGAGCCGGTCGACAACGGGCATTGAGGCATCGCGGGCGGGCATTGCGGCATCGCGGTCTTGCTTGACCCCTGATCCCTGTTCACTCGTTCCCTTGGTCCCTTGGTCCCTTGGTCCCTGTCCCTCGGTCCCTGCCTTTAACAGCGCTTGCCAGCGCGGTTCGACGACCCAGCCGATTTGCCAGTCGGGATGAGCGAGACGCAACGCCGTCACCGCAGGCAGCGCGTGAAGAATATCGCCCATTGCGCCCAGGCGGACGATGAGCAGACGGAAGTTGGATTGCGCATGCAAAGATCGATTTTCGCACAGCGTGATCGGCGCTCAGTTCTCAGCTGCAGGCGCGGGTTTGCCGTTGGCTGTTTATCTTTTTAGCACTCCCCGCCCCTCTCGCCGGTATGTCATACCTCCATATTTGATAGCAAAGGAGTTGCGGGACGGCCTCATACCTTTCCCATACCTCGTCCGTACCGTATCCATACCTTGCGTACCTTGCTGAGCGCAGTTAGCCGGGCTGGCTGCGCTGGCGGCGCTGGACAGAGATGTATAGGGGTAGCGGGATGCCGGTGTCGAGGGTCAATGTTTACTGGAAAATCAACATCAATTTTCGGCTGTTGTGACCCGAATTTGGTGCATGTCCAGTCGATTCCAAACGACTTACGGGAGAAAACATGCTTGACGTGCCCTCTAAAAACTCTACCAGTTGAAACTGGAGTCTTCTCTTAATCTAAGCGGGAGGACGGAGTATGAAGAAGAGCCGTTACACGGAAGAGCAAATCATCGGGATATTGAAGCAGCATGAGGCCGGGTTGAGGACGGCGGACCTGTGCCGGGAGCACGGGATCAGCGCG
>Ga0208849_1001328_pt1 | contig 17620 bp, 13 predicted proteins | sample NGESurdeep072012_10_FD_184470 | JGI IMG/M metagenome (GOLD analysis project Ga0208849, IMG submission 184470) | Arctic peat soil microbial communities from Barrow, Alaska - NGEE Surface sample 53-3 deep-072012 (SPAdes) | ecosystem: Environmental > Terrestrial > Soil > Wetlands > Peat ... | reverse complement strand
ATCGGCTTCGACAGGTGCGGCTCCCGCAGCAAATTGCCCTATCAAGCGACACACAAGGCCATGCCGAATTCCGGCCCATTGCACCACGGGCTGCTAGGCGCCGTCTTCTTTGTTGCATGCGTCTATCCTTGTTGCGTCGCTCCGTCAACGTCTACGGAGTATTCACGGTGGCCATATTGGAGGGAGCACTGGTGATGCCGGAGGCGTCGACACTTTCGACAATGTAGTCGTAGGTCTGACCGCATGCTACAGTGAGGTCTACATAAGATGTTTGGGTGACGACCGAAGAATTCAGCTGTTGATACGAAGTGCCGCTGCTTGGTGCGCGATAGACGTTATAGCCCGCGACCGGATCAGGGGAACTGCTGGGAGCATCCCAGGTCAAATTGACCTCCGCCAATTCGCCCGTTCCGCTCAAATTAATCCCCGCGATGTTGTTTGTAACAACGGTGCTGACGATAATCAACTGCCCTGTCGCCGCTCCGGCGGCCGTGGGATCAAAGGTGACCTCGACCGTTGCCGGTTGACCAACTGTCAACGTGAGAGGGAATGTTGTGCCCGTGATCGAAAAACCGACTCCCTGCACCGTTGCTGCGACAATTGTAATCGGCAACAGACCCGAAGCCGTCAATTCCACCGATTGCGTTACCGTCGTATTCACCGGCACAATCCCAAAGGCAATGCTCGAGGCATCGATATTTAGTCCAGCTGCCGCAACATTTAATTGCACGGAGAATTCTTTCGCTGTGCCGCCCGCGCCCGCTGTCAGCGTCGCCGTCTGCGCTGAGCTCACCGGCGAGACAGTGGCCGTAAAGCTGGCAGTAGTCGATCCGGCGGCCACGGTTACAGAAGCTGGCACGGTGACTGCGGGGTTGTCGCTGGAAAGGCTGACCGCGAAGCCGCCGTTGGCCGCTGCCGAGTTCAACTCCACCGTGCAGTTGTCAATCGCAGATCCATTCACGCCGTTAAAGGCGCAACTAAGCGATATCAATTCTGGGCTGGGTGTCGCGCTGACTGCGGTTCCGGTGCCGCTGAGCCCTATCATTAGAGTTCCATCAGTCGTGGCATCGCTCGAGATCGTCAACTGACCTGCCGTCGCTCCCATTCCAGCGGGAGCGAAGTTCACGTTGACGCTATACGTGCCACCGGCGGCCACTGTAGTGGGAAGATTGCCTGCGCTGCTGGCAGAGAATGCCTGTCCCGACACGCTGATCTGCGAGACGTTCACTGCTGCTGTTCCGTGGTTCACAACAGAGACGGTTGTGCTTGTCGTCGTGCCTGTCGCCACTGCACCAAAACCGACAGAATTCGGCGTTGCTTGCAGGGATCCTGCGTTCGCAGTTGCTACGGGTGCGCCAATAAGCTGTCCACCGAGGCACCCGCATAGTGCGAGTGGCAAACAGCATGAGAGCAAAATGAAGATTATGAAAATGAGAAACGAGCATTTGCAATCGGGCTGCGCAAGGCAAGCACGAGAATGAGTATCGCGGCAATTGAGCTGTGAAAAACGGCCACGAACCGCGGTCGCCGTCGTTACTTCATGCTTCAATGGCCCACAAAAAGAGATGTGCCCCAACCCAATCAAGCTAAGAGTCCCTCACGCCGCCTTCTATCGGTGAGCCCGAAGTCTCGGAGAATCCCAGGGACCGAGGAATCGTTCGCATCCAGTCGTCTGGTTTACTTCGCACCAGCAATTCCGCGCCGGTAGTGAGGCAAATCACAAAAACCAAATTGATTCCAGAGTTGTTATGCCGCGAAGCCGACAACTTTGTGTCGCCGCAACCATCTGGTTGCTGACGACTTAGAACGACCTTCGAAAGAGACACAATCTCTGGAATAGCCAACGCCCGCCGTTTCAACATCGGATCCAGAAATGTGTCCGCGCCGAAGTCAAGCAAACCTCATTGGAGAGGAGTGCATACCATACGCAACGCACAAGCTCTTTGACAGGGCCGTGGACTTCAAAATTGAGGGAAAATTGCAACCATTCGGCGAACAAGACCACTTCTTTCGGAATATCGCTTCTGGACGAATATCTATCCGAGGCGCGGAGAATATATAAGGTCTCCCCCGAATCTTCACTTCCGACTAAATTCCAGTTGCCGCATGTGACTCAAACCTGCAAGCGATAGATCAATTTCTTGAACTTTCTTGGTTGAATCTTTAGCACAGTGCAAGCAATCGCCTCACCAAAACAAACGGCTCCTGTGGATTTCAATATCCTCATCAATTTCCAGCACTTAAACGAAGACCAGGATGAGAAGGCAACTCCTCAGTCTGGCTCGAGCCGAATTGAGGCATGTAATTTCTTCTCAAGCGAGAGTTTATTTCACGCTTGCGAACATCACTTTGCTCAAGATTCGGTGCATTTTTAGACCAGCTTGACTCGTCGATGAACGACACCGCGAAGGCCAAAACGCGAAGGGTAAGAGATGTTAGCTGCGACCGCAGCTAACATCTCTTGCCCTCGCAAATCAACCGCGATCGCACTTGAATTCGACAGCTCTTGTTGTTTTTCGATATTTAAGGAAGCGTCACGCTGGCCATGTTGGAGGGGGCGCTGGTAACCCCGGAGGCGTCGACACTCTCGACGATGTAATCGTAGGTTAGGCCGGCCTGAACGGTGGTATCGGTGAACGCCAATTGGCTGTTGCTCACTGAAGACAGAAGCTGATATGAAGTGCCGCCGCTGGGGGCGCGATAGACGTTATAGCCGGCGACCGGATCCGGAGAACCGATCGGCGCATCCCAGGTCAAATTCACCTCGACCGTCTCTCCCGTAGCGCTCAAGGCAACCGTAGCCGTCGGGTTCGTAGAGGAATTGCTGGTAACGGTCAGTGTGCCACTCGCAGGTCCAGCCACCGTCGGATTAAACTCCACGCTGAGGGTGGCTATCTGAGTCGGGTTCAGTGTGAGTGGGAAAGTGGCGCCGGAGACGGTGAACCCCGTGCCGCTCACGCTCGCCGCACTGACAGTTACGGGCGCAGTGCCAGTTGAGGAGAGCGTCACTGACTGGGTCGCCGGAGAACCTACGATGGCGTCGCCGAAGGAGATGCTGGTGGCGTTGATGCTCAGCGTGGGCACGCCCACGCCCAACTGCAGGGAAAAGGTCTCAGCCACACTGTTGGCGCTGGCGGTCAGGGTAACGGTCTGAGCGGTGCTGACCGACAACACGGTCGCAGTGAAGCTGGCCGTGGTGGCTCCCGCAGCTACGGTCACAGAGGCCGGCACCGTGACTGCGGAGTTGTTGCTAGCAACGCCGACAGCGAACCCGCCGCTGGCCGCCGCAACATTAAGCGCTACTGTGCAGCTATCGGTCCCCGTATTGGTCATCGATCCGCTGGTGCAGCTCAACCCGCTCAACACCGGCCTACCCGACCCGCTCAGGCTCACCACGGTCGATGTTCCGCTCGATGAGTTGCTGGTCAAAGTTAACGAGCCCGTATCCGCACCCGCTGCCGTTGGATCGAACTGCACAGTCAACGTGGCCGTCTGAGTGCCAGTCAATGTAATCGGGAACGTCACTCCGGAGATGGTAAAGCCGCTTCCGGCGACAGTCGCTGCACTAATGGTTACGGCCGAGGTTCCGGTCGAGGACAGGGTCAGTGTCTGTGTCGCGGCGGTTTTCACGTTGACGCTGCCGAATCCGATGCTTCCGGCGCTCACACTCAGCGTGGGCACATCCGATCCCAGATGCAGGGCGAAGGTCTTTGCGACGCTGCTGGTGCTGGCCGTTAATGTAACGGTTTGAGAGGTGCTGACCGCCGAGATCGTCGCGGTGAAGCTGCCAGTTGTGGATCCCGCCGGGACAGTTACCGTAGCCGGCACGGTGACCGCGGAGTTGTTGCTGGCCAGGTTCACGGCCAATCCGCCGCCGGCTGCCGCCACGTTCAGTGTTACGTTGCAACTGTCGGTTCCCGCTCCGGTAAGTGACCCGCTGGCGCAAGTCAGAGCGGCCAACGCTGGAACTCCAGTGCCGCTCAGGCTGATCGCGAACGAGCTACCGCTCGAGGCGTCGCTGGTGATGGCGAGAGAACCCGAAGCTGCCCCGGCCACAGTGGGATCGAACTTCACGGTGAGCGTGGCCGTCTGACTGCCAGTCAATGTGATCGGGAATGTCACTCCGGAAACCGTAAAGCCGCTCCCGATCGCAGTCGCTGCGGTGATAGTCACCGCCGAGGTTGAGCTCGAAGACAGTGTCACGGTCTGCGTCGCGGCCGTATTCACGTTCACGTTGCCAAAAGTCAGGCTGGTCGAACTGACGTTGAGGGCAATCGTCGACGCTCCCAATTGCAGGCCGAAAGTCTGCACGACGCCGTTTGCGGAGGCTGACAAGGTCACAGCCTGCGCCACGTTTACGGCCAATACGGTCGTCGAAAACGTTGCGCTGGTGGCGCCCCCGGCCACAGTCACTGACGCCGGCATGGTAACTGCCAGGTTGTTGCTGGCCAGGTTTACGGCAAATCCGCCGGTGCCCGCTGGTACGTTCAGTGTCACCGTGCAGCTATCGGTTCCTGCCCCAGTCAATGACGCGCTGGCGCAACTCAGGCCGGTCAGCGCAGGCACTCCCGTGCCGCTCAGGCTGACGGCCGTGGAAGCTCCCGTCGTAGAGTTGCTGCTCAAGGTCAATGAGCCTGAAGCTGTTCCCGCCGCGGTTGGATCGAATTGAACGTTGAGCGTCACAGTTTGATTGGGATTCAGGGTCATCGGGAACGTCGCTCCACTGGCTGCGAAGCCGGCTCCAGTGAGCGACAGCGCGCTGATCGTCAGCGGTGAATTTCCCGTCGAAGAAAGGGTGAGCGGCTGCTTCGTCGCCGTATTCACGCTTACATTCCCAAATGAAATGGCCGGCAAACTCAAAGTCAGTTTCGGCGCCGAGGCAACCAGTTGCAGGGAAAATGTCGTCGCTCCACCGCCCGTGCTGGCTGTCAACATCGCCGCCTCGGTCGAACTGACCGGGGAGACATTCGCAGTGAAGTTGACGCTGCTTGCGCCCGCGGCCACGGTCACCGACGTGGGCACGCTCACCAGCGCATTGTTGCTGGCGAGACTTACCGTGAATCCGCCGCTTGCCGCGGCTGCGTTCAACGTCACCGTGCAGCTATCGGTTCCCGATCCGGTGATTGACCCATTGACGCAACTCAGACCAGCCACCACCGGCACGCCGGTGCCGCTCAGGTTGATCACGGTCGAGCTTCCGTTGGAGGAATTGCTGGTCAGTGACAGCTTGCCCGTACCTCCACCCGCGGCAGTCGGATCGAACTGCACATTGAGCGTTGCCGTTTGCCCGGGGGCCAGCGTTACCGGCAGACCTCCTCCCGAGAGTGAAAAGCCCGCTCCCGTCAGGGCTGCCGCACTTACGGTCACCGGCATCGTGCCTGTCGAGGAAAGCACCAGGGAATGAGTGGCAGGGGAGCCCACGGGCACGCTGCCAAACGTCACGCTGGTGGCGTTGATTGCGAGAATCGGTGTCGCCGCGTCCAACTGAACCGCGAAGGTCTCCGCCACACCGCCCACGCTGGCGGTCAATGTTGCGGCTTGCGTTGCCATAACCGCGGAGGCGTTCGCGGTGAAATTTGCGCTGTTCGCACCGGCAGATACGGTAACTGAAGCAGGAACCACCACCGCGCTGTCGTTGCTTGTCAGGCTAACTACCAGGCCGTTGCTTCCGGCCGCCGTATTCAGGCTCAAAGTGCAAGCGTCCGCCGCGCTTCCCAGGATGGATCCGTTCACGCACGTAAGCCCCGTCAACACCGGCACTCCCATGCCGCTCAGGGCGACGGAGGCCGAGGATTCACCTGTGGCGTTGCTGGCGATCGTGAGCTGGCCTGTCGCCCCACCTGACGCCGCGGGCGCGAACTGGACGTTCAACGTGACGCTGCTGTTCCCGGCGACCGTGATGGGCAAACTATTTCCAGCGCTCATGGAAAAAGACTGCCCAGTCAAATTGAGCTGAGAGATCTGTATCGCCGCCGATCTCTGGTTCGAAGCGGTGATGCTCGTGCTCACCGTTTTGCCGACAGCCACTTGACCAAAGTCCACCGTTCTGGACGAGATCGCAAGCGTTCCAAGCGCAGTATTCGTAGCGGCAAGACTTCCGCCACATCCGCTCAGCACGAGGCCGCTGCAAAAAGAGAGCAACCCAATCAGACTAAATTTCAAGAGGCGCATTATCCCTCCGGACGCTTGCCAAAAACCTCATCGGCGCGCGTACGAGATTTAACGCCAAGGCACACAAAGGTAATCATCTTAAGGATTACTAATGTGGTCGAGTATAGGCGTAAGTGAGGGTACTAATGAAGGTTACTATATGTTACTATCGTGTTATTTAGGGTTGGATGGGTAATGCCACCTTTGTGTTATCTGCTCTGTCCTGGCACACCAATCGCGCAGTCAAGTGTCGGGGATGTTGGGGATTTAGCGCGAAAGTCTATACGGAATCTATCGATTACATCAGCTTTAATCAGGGCAGACGAGTCGGGATCTGCAGGTTGGCCATCGAGTTGACCTCCGGCCTGGTCTGCCAACCTCGAGGTGACGGGCGCCACACCCACTGGTGCCAGGTAACCTACAAAACTGCCTTCGCAATTGCTGCCAATTGCATAAAGGAAGTGCCTTCGTAAATCGTACCGATTTTTGCGTCTCGATAGAGCTTCTCGACTGGGGAATCTTTCACGAATCCTGCCCCTCCCAGAACCTCTACCGCGAGGCTCGCCGTGCGCTCAGCCACCTGCGACGCTAAGTATTTGCACATGGCCGCTTCCTTGCGGAACTCCAGCCCCGCGTCCTTCAGTCGCGCAGCGTTGTAGACCAGCAGCCTCGCGGCCTCGATGTCCGTGGCCATCTCCGCAAGTTGAAACTGCATGGCCTGGAACTCCGCAATGGGTCTGCCGAATTGTTTGCGCTCCTTGGCGTGCTTCACGGCATGCCCCCATGCGCCCTCAGCCAGCCCCAGCATTTGCGCGCCGATTCCGATACGGCCGCCATTCAGTGACTCCATCGCTATCTTGTAGCCGTTGCCCGCTTCGCCCAAAACCTGCGACGCTGGAATCGCGCACTCCTCCAGAATGAGCTCGCACGTGCTCGACGCGCGAATTCCAAGCTTGTCTTCCTTTCGTCCGACGGTGAACCCCTTTACGCCTTTTTCCACCAGGAATGCAGTGATTCCCTTGTAGCCGGCACTAGCGTCTATCGTTGCAAAAATGATGAATAGTCCGGCTTCCCTGGCATTGCTGATCCAATGCTTGCGCCCGGTCAGCACGTATTCGCTGCCGCGTCGCTGCGCGCGCGTCTCCAGTGCAAACGCGTCCGACCCGGAACCCGCTTCGCTCAACGCGTAGGCGCCGACCGTATCCCTGGCTAGTCTTGGAAGGTATCTCCGCTTTTGTTCCAGCGTGCCCCAACGCAGCAGCGCGCTCGCAACCAGCGTGTTCTGTACGTCCCCTACCAGCGCGACGGCGGGGTCGACGGCCGAAAGCATCTCCACCGCCAGTACGGAATCGAAAAATGATCCTGCGCTCCCGCCAAATTCCCCCGGAATCTCGATTCCCATCAACCCAAGTTCGAAGAGCCTGCGCAATAGTCCCGCGTCCATTTGCTGTTCTTCGTCCATGCGGCGGACCAGAGGCATAACCTCATCCCCGGCAAACTGCCGCACAGTTTCCCTTAAGAGCGTCTCTTCTTCGCTCAACTGCGTGAGCGGCGTGCCTGACAACGCTGAATTCATCGCCGCATGCCTCTAACTTCTGCTCCGCGAATAACAGACCAGCCTGATCACGGATGCTCTTTTGAATGATATGCTGCGCTCGGGACCTGAACCATCCCGCTTAATCTCATGCAAGTCAGGAATCACATCTTCCTTATCACTGGTGGCGCATCGGGCCTCGGCGCGGCCACAGCGCGGCTCCTCGTCAGTGAAGGCGCCTCTGTCGTCATCGCTGACACCAATCGCCAGACTGGCGAGGCCCTAGTCGTCGAACTGGGCGCCAACACCCGCTTCGCTCTTACAGACGTGACCAGCGAGCACGACGCGCAAGCCGCGGTCGATCTCGCGATCAGCTCGTTTGGCCACTTGCACGCGCTCGTCAACTGCGCCGGAAGTGCCCTCTCAGAAAAAGTCGTTGGCCGCGACGGTCCGCATCGCCTCGATGCTTTCGCAAAAGCCGTCAATATCAATCTTGTCGGTACATTCAACATGATTCGCCTGGCCGCTGCAGCTATTACAAATGAAGTGCCCGACCCTGATGGCGAACGCGGCGTGATCATTAACTCCGCCTCGATCGCGGCATTTGAAGGTCAGATTGGCCAGGCGGCCTACGCAGCCTCAAAGGGAGGTGTCGTCGCGCTTACGCTGCCCGTTGCACGCGAGCTGGCACGTTTTGGAATTCGCGTCGTCACCATTGCACCCGGAGTCTTCGAGACGCCCATGGTAGCCGGATTCTCGCCGGAAGTGCAGGAGGCGCTCGGCAAGAGCGTTCCATTTCCCGCGCGCCTTGGCCAGCCTGCGGAGTTTGCCGCTCTGGTGAAGCACATCTGCGAAAACACCATGCTCAACGGAGAGACTATTCGCCTCGACGGTGCGCTGCGCATGGCACCGCGCTGAAGAGTGATGATTGAGATATGAAGGAGCTGCAATGGCTGCGTCCGATCCTATTGTGATTGTCGGCTCCGCGCGCACGCCCATCGGCGCGTTTCAGGGCGACCTCAAAGATCTCACCGCCCCGCAACTTGGAGCAGCCGCCATTCGCGCCAGTGTGGAGCGCGCTGGAATTTCTTCAGATGCGGTCGACGAGGCCGGCGAAGTCGGTGAGGTCATTATGGGATGCGTGCTGTCCGCCGGCCTCGGCCAGGCTCCGGCACGGCAGGCCGCTCTCGGCGCAGGGCTATCGGCTTCAACCGGCGCGGTCACCATCAACAAAATGTGCGGGTCTGGGATGAAAGCGGTGATGCTCGGGCACGATCTGCTCCTCGCCGGCAGCGCGAAGATCGTCGTTGCCGGCGGCATGGAGAGCATGAGCAACGCGCCGTATCTGCTCGACCGCGCCCGTGCCGGCTACCGCATGGGTCACGGCCGCATTCTCGACCACATGTTTCTCGATGGCCTCGAAGACGCGTACGACAAGGGCCGGCTCATGGGAACCTATGCTGAAGACTGCGCTCAGAGCTACGCCTTTTCCCGCCACGCGCAGGACGAATTTGCACTCGCATCTCTCCGGCGTGCGCAAGAAGCTACGACGAGCGGAGCATTCTCTTCCGAAATCGTTCCGCTCACTGTGAAGGCAGGCAAGACCGCCGGGGCCGCGAGTATCGAGCGGATCGTCATTCACGACGAGCTCCCGCTCAAAGCCACTCCTGAGAAGATTCCGCACCTCAAGCCGGCCTTTCGCGAAGACGGAACCGTGACCGCGGCAAACTCCAGCGCGATTTCCGACGGTGCTGCATCGTTGGTGCTCATGCGCCGCTCTGAAGCAGACCGCCGCGGCCTAAAGCCGCTGGCAATCGTCGCCGGTCACTCGACCTACGCGAATAAGCCCGCTCTCTTTCCCACTGCGCCCATCGGCGCTATCCGCGGGCTGCTCGACCGCGTTGGCTGGTCCCTTGCGGACGTTGACCTATTCGAAATCAACGAAGCCTTTGCAGTTGTCGTCATGGCGGCCATGCGCGATCTTGGCATTCCCCATGAAAAAGTCAACGTCCACGGCGGCGCTTGCGCGCTTGGCCATCCCATCGGCGCATCCGGTGCGCGCATTCTGGTCACGCTGCTTGCGGCGCTCGCGCAACGCAAACTTCGCCGCGGCGTTGCCTCGCTCTGCATTGGCGGTGGCGAAGCAACGGCCGTGGCATTTGAACTTGTCGAGATTTGAAGGAATCGTTAACGTCTTTTGCGAAGTTAGCCGCTCTACCTCGGCACAGGGAATTGGCGCGTTACGCGCCCGCTAGAGCAGCTTCGCCAACGCCGCCGTTAGTCTCGTGCTGAGCCTCGGCATCGGCGGAAGATTCCACCGGCACATGTGCCAGCTCCCATGCCGAGCGGTCTTTGAGCAAGCGCGCTACGCAAGCGGTGTGCATGGCGTGCCCCGCTCGGACAGCCACTACATGGCCCTCGATCCTTCGTCCCGCCAGCGCCAGGTCGCCGATCAGATCCAGCACCTTGTGCCTCACATATTCGTCGGGGAACCTAAGCGGCCCATTCTCCGGCCCGTTCGTTCCCAGGATGATCGCGTTCTCCGCGCTTGCGCCGCGAATCAGCCCCATGTCGCGCAGCTTGCGCTCGTCCGCCTTGTAGCCAAACGTTCGTGCGGGCGCAATCTCAGTTCCATACGTCTCTGCGGCCAGATCGATGCAGGTCTCCTGCCGGCCAATGGGCGCGGGAAAGTCAATTGTGTAGGAGACTCGATAGCCCTGGCCTGGATAGACGCCAATAAACTTGTCGCCCTCGCGGACCTCGACCGGATGCAGCACGCGCAGTGTCTCGCGCCGGCGCCGCTGCTCGCGCATGCCCACGCTTTGGATCGCCTCCACATACAGCAACGCACTGCCATCCAGAATGGGCAGCTCAAGATTGTCGATCTCGACAATCACGTTGTCCACGCCCATGCCGATGCAGGCTGACAGCAGGTGCTCGGTCGTTGAGATGAGCACGCTCTGCCGCATCAAGCTGGTTGCGTAGCTCACCTTGGCAACATTGCGGCCATTTGCGGGGATCTCAAAGTTGTCCAGATCCGTGCGCCGGAAGACGATGCCCGAACCGGCGGCCGCCGGCAAGAGTCGCATGGTTACGGGCGCGCCCGAGTGCAGTCCCACGCCCGCAAACTCCAGCGGCGCATTAATCGTCTGTTCTTGGTGCGCTGTGTGGCCCAATCTGTAACTCCGGTCCTGACCTGAAAACCTTTGCCGTCTACAGGGTAGACGCCATCCCATAATCTAGTTGTGTGTCATTTTTGCCACACACTGCGTTCATGCGTGCTCACGAACCTGCTTGATTACGCCGCAGAGGGTGCGCCCTAACTGGCGTAGAATCAGGTAGTCTCCGCAAGGGAACTCAGAGAAATCTAACCAAAGACAGACGCATGCTATTGCCTGCCAACTCGAAGATTTCCATGCGCGCCCTGCTTGCCGTCGCGCGGCGCAAGCAGTTGAGCCTGATCGCGTTGACTCGTGAGCTGGTAAAGGCCGAATCCCCCTCCGATAACAAAGCAGCAGTTGATGCCTGCGTTGCTTTGGCCGCCGCTCGCGGCCGTCAATTGGGAGGCCGGGTAAAAATCTACCGTCAGCCGGATTTTGGCAATGTGCTCGAACTCCGCTTTGGCCAGCGGAAACCGGCGACACGCGGACAAAAGCCAATCATGCTTCTTGGACATCTGGATACGGTCTGGCCGCTGGGCACGCTGAAGACCATGCCGTGCCGCGTCAGTAACGGTCGTCTTTGGGGTCCCGGAACGCTGGACATGAAGGCCGGCGTTGCCATGGCGTTCACTGCTCTCGAACTGCTGACTGAAGCCGGTCTTTTGCAGCGCGAGATCGTGCTCCTGCTGAACGGCGACGAAGAAATTGGCAGCCCTGTCTCGCGCCCAATCACCGAAAAAATCGCCAGGAGCTGTTCCGCCGTTTACGTGCTCGAGCCGGCTCAAGGACTGGCCTATAAGACAGCGCGAAAGGGCATCGGCAATTGGCGCGTCGAGGTCGAGGGCGTTGCAGCTCACGCCGGCGTGGACTTTGAAAAAGGTGCAAACGCGATCCTCGAGCTGGCCCGCGTGATTGAAAAAGTCAGCGGCTGGTCCGACCTCAAGCGCGGGCTCACTCTGTCTGTCGGTGTCGCAGGCGGCGGCACCAAGAGCAATGTGATTCCAGCCCATGCGTGGGCCGAAGTTGAAGCCCGCATCGTGCGGCGGGCTGACGGCGCACGAATTGCACGCAAATTTGCCGGCCTCAAATCAACAGACCCGCGCTGCACGCTCACCGTAACCGGCGGCTTTAATCGTCCGCCGATGGAGCGCAGCTCGGGGACAGTGCGCCTCTTCCGCCAAGCGCAGGCACTCGCCAAAGATATTGGCTTTGCACTCGACGAAGCCGCGACCGGCGGCGGCTCTGATGGAAACTTCACCGCCGCTATCGGAATCCCTACGCTCGACGGCATGGGCGCAGTCGGCGAAGGCGCGCACGCGCGTCACGAGTCGGTTCTGCTGGATCATCTTGCGCCGCGCACCGCGCTCCTGGCGGCAATGTTGCTGGAATGTTGATCGCCTGACGCGAGCCCTCACCGCCCTCCAGCCTGATAAACTCGCATGGGTAAATCAACCGGAGACTTTTCTCGCCATGAATCGTTTTGTTCTCTTCCTGTCCGTCGCAGCATTTGCTACTTCCGCCCTCGCTCAAACTCCCGCTGCAAAGCCTGCAACCGCTGCTAAGCCTGCAACTACCACAAAGCCCGCTTCATCGTCGGCCAAGCCAGTCACCGCCGCTGCCGTTCCGACGGCCGCCGAACCTCAGCCCTGGATCAAGCTGCCCGCGGGCGTACCCAGAGTTGTGCACGGTCCGGTGAAAATGCCTTTTGCCCTGCGCTATGAAGACATAAAGGTCGGTACGGGCGCGGAAGGCGAGTCTGGCAAGCTTTGGCACCTGAAATACACCGGATGGCGCGCGGCCGACGGCATCAAGTTCGATTCGTGGGACGATCACAAGCAGCCCAAGAGGGGGCCCGACGGCAAACCCGTGATGGGCCCGGACGGAAAGCCCGTCATGGGCGATCCAGAGCCGATCGCGATTCCGCAAGGTATGGGCCGCGTGATCCCCGGCTTCGACTACGGACTTGAAGGCATGAAGATCGGCGGCAAGCGCCGCATCTTTATTCCCTGGCAGATGGCGTACGGAACCCGTGCCATGGCTGACCGCCCCGACCACCCCGGCATTCCGGCCAAGTCTGACCTCATCTTCGATGTGGAGCTGGTGGATGTGACCGACATGCAGCAGCCGCATCCCCCCATGATGCCCGGCAATCGTTCCATGCCACAGATGCCGCCGCATCCCGGCGCAAGCGCTCCACCGAACGCGGCACCTTCGGCACCGGCAACTCAGCCAGCTGCTCCGGCCGCTTCCGCGCCAGCTCAACCCTCTGCACCTGCGCAGACCCCGCCGCCTTCGGGCGTTCAGGCCGAACCTAAGTAGCGCTCTAACCAATCAGGCCGCGCCGGCTGGCAACTCCGGCGTGGCCGCGATCAACTGCCGAGTGTACGCTTCCCGCGGATGCACGCACCTCAGCTCAGCCTCGGGTGCACCATGTTGAACCCCGCAACCTGCTCGTAGGCGCGCGCAAATGCTGCCAGCTTCGCGTCCTGGTAGAGCCCGCCAAGAAACGTGAGCGAAACCGGCGTGCCTGGGCCGCCGATATTGTCGTGGTTGCCATCGTCGATCACGGGCGGCGCAGGCGCGTCTGTGCCGCGCAGGCCGTTGGGCACAATGATTGCGGGATTGCCGGTCATATTTGTCGCGATCAACTGCTCTTCGGTTGAAGGCGTGACGATCACATCCACTTTTTCAAACAGCTTGGCAAACTGGCGCACGCCGAGGGTGCGCGCGCGATTGGCCTGAATGTATTCGACTGCCGGATAAAATCGCGCGATGCGGAAGTCGTTTGGCCAGTCCTCTGGTCCCTGCTCGGTGAGCAGGCTGTCGCGGCCGCTCATGGTGAGGTCGTCGAAGGCCGCGGCGGCCTCGGCCGTGAGCAGCGGGATCATCTCGCCCCACGGCAGCTTCGGCAGTTCGACGGGAATGAGGTTGACGCCCATCTTTGTGAGCTTGTCCAGCGCGGCCTGTTCGTATTTTTTGTCGTATGTGCGCCGCGCGTAATCGTCCTGCGCGGCTGCGTTCGCGTCCTCACGGCTTTTCGTCTCGTCGGCTGTCTCGTTCGGCGCGGCGTCCTTAAGGGTCAGCGGAGGCAGTGGATCGAAATCGCTCTTGAAGTAGCCGACACGCAGCGAGCGCCAATCGAAATCCGGATTCCAATTGAAATCAATGCTGGCCCCTGCAGAAAGATCCTTGCCGTCAGGCCCATGAATCACGTCGAGTACCAGCGCGCAATCGTCTACTGAGCGGCAAATTGGCCCCAGCTTGTCCATCGTCCAGCTCAATGCCATGGCGCCGGTGCGCGGCACCATGCCAAAGCTCGGCCTCAACCCCGTCGCACCGCAGCGCGTAGATGGCGAGGAGATTGACCCGAGCGTCTCCGAGCCAAGCGCGAAGCCCACGCAGCCCGCGGCCACGGCGCTCGCCGAGCCTGCCGACGATCCGCTTGAGCCCAGCGCGGGATTCCACGGGTTGCGCGTGCGCCCGCCAAACCATTTGTCGCCCATGGCCAGCGCGCCGAGAGAAAACTTAGCGACAAGCACGGCGCCCGCGGCGTCGAGCCGCTGCACCACGGTGGCGTCATCTTTGAAGGTCTGCCGCTCAAAGCCGCCCGCGCCCCATGTGGTGGGATAGCCTTTGACGGCGAGCAGATCTTTTGCGCCCCAGGGAATGCCATGCAGGGGGCCGCGATAAAGGCCGTTTTCAAGATCCTCATCGGCGGCTTTAGCCTGAGCCAGCGCGCGGTCTTCAAGCAGTGTGATCACGAAATGCAGCGTGGGGTCATAGCGCTTGAGGCGATCAATGTACATCTGCGTCAGAGCTACTGACGTGATTTTGCGATGCCAGATGAGGCTGGCCAGTTCAAGAATGGTGGCGAACGCAAGGTCCTCGATGTTGGCGGGGGCTTTCGGCTCTCCTGATTCCGAGTCGTTAAAGATCAGTTGCGGCGCCACGCCCTCGTAGGCAACGCGGCTCTCTGCCGGCTTGGCCGGCGGGGCAGGATGGAACACATACGCGGGCGGAACGTCATTGGCGATCTTCAGCGCGCGAATCTGTGCGTACGCATCGCACTGGTCGTTCAGCCCGCCGAGCATCATCTTCTTCTGCTCGGCCGTGAACGGGCCCACGCCAGCCAGCACTGCAGCCTGGTCGAGCATCTCCGATGTGATTTTGAGTAGTGCAGGCGGCTTGGCTTCTGCATCTGAACTTGGGCCGGTGGTTGGGGTCGTATTTGGAGTCGCCGCTGTGCTTCCCGCGGGAGCGGATTCCTGCGCCTGCGCTGCGAGCGTGTAGAGAATTCCCGGTAGCAGCGGAGAGGCGATTCCCGCGCTGGTGCAGGCGTTCAGAAAGGCTCTGCGATTGATGGCCATGCGACGGATGGTAAATTGCGCGGGCGCAGGGGGCAAAGGCGGTGCGTATGAGGGGCAGAACGAAAGTCACAAATTTTGGGCTTGACATATTCCCATATGGGAATGTATTGTTCTTTCCATGGCAAGGGCCGCGACTACTTCCGACGCTTTCAATGCTGTTGCTGAGCCGCGTCGGCGGCAGATTTTGCTTTATCTGGCGCACGATGAGCGCCCGGTGGGCGAAATTGTTACGGCGATCGGCCTTGACCAGCCTTCGGTCTCAAAGCATCTGGGCGTGTTGCGCAGCGTGAATCTGGTGCGCGTGCGGCGTAATGGCCGCCATCGCCTCTATCGCACTAATGCCGCGGCCATTCGCCCGCTGCATGAGTGGACTGAGACTTTCGAGCAATACTGGCGGCACCAATTGAACCGCGTGAAGGAACGCGCCGAAGCACAGATGAATCCGAAGGCGCCGGCGAAGTGACCAGGCCGGCGTAATCAGAGATAAAGTTCACAACGAGAATTCCCCAAGGAGGATGTATGACAACACTGACCGCACCTGATATTGGATCCCTCACCCTGAAGATCGAGCAGGAGACCCGCGTCAAGGCTTCTCTCGCGGTAACCTTTGCCGCGCTGCTTGAAGAGCTGGGCCCGGCGGGCACAAGGCCCGATGGAACGTCGATGGACATGAAGATCGAGCCCGTCCCGGCGGTCGCTGGTACCGCGACCTGGGCGACGGCAATGGCCACTACTGGGCCACCGTGCAATCCATCAAGCGCCCCACGCTGCTTGAGCTGTGCGGGCCACTCTTTATGTCGCAGCCTGTCTCGAACAACGTCATCTACCGGCTCAGCCAGGATGGCGATGAGACGGTGATCAAGTTTGTCCATTCGGCCTTCGGCCCAATTCTGGAAGATCACCGCAATGGAGTCGTCGGCGGATGGAAGCACATTCACGAAAATGTGCGCAAGCGCGCCGAGAAGAGCAAATCGTAAGCCAACAATTCGCTCGGCATTTTACGAAACCGCTTTGCGAGTCCATGCCGTGCATTTTCGATCGGGGCATGGCGGCCCGTGCCCGCAACTTTACCGAGTTCGCCAAGGAGAAACTCGCAATGCCCGTTGCAGAAGCAGTCGCCACAAACTCCATCGCTCAGTCGATGCTCGCCGAGTTTGAAGCCCAGGCGCCCATTACACGCAAATTTCTCGAGCGCCTGCCGGAAGACAAGCTCACCTGGAAGCCGCACGAAAAATCGATGACCGCAGGCCAGCTCGCCCTTCACCTGGCGACCGTTCCCGGCGGCATTGTGCAGTTTGTGCAGGGCAATCCCGCGCAGGCACCGACCAATTTCAATTTTCCGCAGCCTGCCAGCCGTGCCGATATCTTGAAGGCCTTCGACGAAAGCGTGGTGACGGTTCGCAGCCTGCTGCCTAAATTCGACGATGCGGCGATGAAGGAATCCTGGCACTTGATGGCCGGCGACAAGGAATTGTTTGCCCAGCCGCGCGGGCAGTTTATTCGCGACGTGATGCTGAGCCACTGGTATCAGCACCGGGGGCAGTTCAGCGTCTATCTGCGCATTTTGAACGTGCCAGTGCCGGCAAGCTGGGGGCCGAGCGCAGACGAGCCGCCGCCGTTCATGCAGTAGGCGGGCTCTTCACGCGCTCAATTGTGTTGTCGTGCCGCGAGCAAGTGGATCGTGCTGCCACGATTGAAACTGTGGCTCCGAAAATGAAGTGCGCGGTGCGCGGCTACTTGGCTACCTCGGCTAGCAGCGCCTCGGCCCGGTGCAGCGCGTCGCGGCGTTTCTGCTTCTCGCTCTCAATGTCTGCCGGCGCCCACGTAGACCCGCCGATGCGACGCGATGTATCGCTGAGGCGCTGTTCGAATTCTTTGTCCAGCCCGGCCACGTCGGCCTGCGCCTTCGCGAGCGCTTGGTGAAAATGCGCAAACTCGGCGTCGATGCGGTCGGGGTAGTAGCTGATGTAGTCGCCGGTCTGCATCGCGTCAACGAGAGCATTGGAGGGCCCCGCAACCGGCCCGGTCATCTGTAAGGCGTCATCGACTCCGCTCAGCCGCGTCATTGCACCCGCAAATCCGTCGAGTAGCGCGCGCTGCGCAACGCGGCCGTTTGCGCGCCGGATTTCTATGACGGCCTTCGCGGCAACACTGCCGGTTGGCACAGGAATCACGGTCGTCAGCGTGTTGCCCTGGAACGTCCAACCGCCGGCCTCGCCGGGCTTTGCGAATCTTACCGGCTTGCCGTTTACCGTGACGCCTGCCGGTGGCCAGTCGTCCGGGAGCCAGACTTCGTAGCTGCGCATCTTCAATATTCCGGGATAGCTGTCCGCAGGACCGATTTCGAGCGGCCCGATCTCCACGCGAAGAGTGTCACCGTTTTCCGTTGCCTTGATTGGCGTGCGCGC
>Ga0208849_1001327_pt1 | contig 17622 bp, 22 predicted proteins | sample NGESurdeep072012_10_FD_184470 | JGI IMG/M metagenome (GOLD analysis project Ga0208849, IMG submission 184470) | Arctic peat soil microbial communities from Barrow, Alaska - NGEE Surface sample 53-3 deep-072012 (SPAdes) | ecosystem: Environmental > Terrestrial > Soil > Wetlands > Peat ... | reverse complement strand
CCTCATCACCACACCGTACGAGTGCAAGATGCTCGATCGGGACGAGTGGGCCGACTGCAGCGATCATGCTGCAATCGTCGCTACCTTCGAGATGAACTCATCCGGGGTAGGCCATGACGACGCATCAGGATAGGGACGAGTACCCCAACGACGCATGGCGCATTCACGTACGTGGTCACCCTGCGCGCCGCGAATCCATTGCGTGGCGGGAGGCCCTACGTGACGCCGTGCTGGACGCCTACCCTCAAGCCCCTTTCGCGCCACCGCCTGCCGAGACGAAGTTCTCCGTCGAGGTGATCTTCCGCATGACTCAGGAGGATTTGGCAAGGCCGGCGTTCGATCTCGACAACTTTGCGAAGCCGATCCTAGACACGCTTTTTACCTCGCAGAACGTCACGAGGCTCACCGGCAGGCTTCTTCCTGTCAACGACACGTGGGTGTTCCGGCTGCATCTGGAGAAGGTTCAAGTAGAAACGCCGGACGAGCAGGGAGCGGATATCACCGTCGCCTGGCACGAAGCTGGGACCCCAGATCTCACTCACCTCGCTGGCGACTGACGGACTGCCTGCATACCTACCCCGTCACGCCCGATCGGAGTTTCCCATCAGGGAACGGGTCACTTCAAGCGATAGCGACCACGAGCCACGCGCTCGAATCGTGGCGTACGACGTCCGGCTTCGGCACTCAGAAGCTGTTTGACGGACGATCGCGAGACCGGAAAGCCAAGTAGAGCCTCCACACCAGCATGAATCTCTATGAACCGCAACGTCGTGTCGGCCTCGGTCAGGACTTGGAGGAGAGCGCCGATTACGGTGCCGAACTTCAGCTTGCCATCCCGTGCCCGGTCTCGCGGCTTGGTAGCGGCTCGTTTGACTTGTCGCCAATCGCGTTTCGTGAGACGCTGGTAGAGAGCCGCTGTCTCGGAGTTTGAAAGCGCTGCGGCGAGGCCCACCTCGAGAAGCCGCCGGAATCGGCGGTTTTTCGCGTGGTTGAGCCGTTTCAATCGGCCTCCCGTTGTCGGCTCGCCGTCCGCACAGGACCGCATGGATCCGCACTTCGGGGACGTCGACTGGACCGCAACTGGACCGCAGGGCTCCGGGCGGCCGATACGGTCGTAGCGGCCCAGGGGATGGTCGTCACGTGACATGCGCCGTAGACTCCTAACGTGGCCTCCGACCTCGACATGATCGACCTCCTCGACCGGGGCGTATACGGCATGGCCCAGGTCGACCGCCTGCTTGGGCTGAAGTCCGGCACGGCCAACCGCTGGATCGACGGCTACAAGCGGTCAGGCAAGAGCTACCCGCCGGTCGTCCGCGTCGACCCGACCGGCGACGAGATCGTGACCTGGGGAGAGTTCGTCGAGACGCGGCTGCTCGCCGAGTACCGCGACGCCGGCGTCCCGATCGTGCGGATGCGGCCGGCCGTCGACCGGCTCCGCGAATCTTTCAATCCGAAGTACCCGCTCGCGTACGCGCGGCCCTACCTCGACACCGACGGCCGCGAGCTCGTCTTGAAGGTGCAGGAGAAGGTCGGCCTCGAGACCGAGCTGCAGATCGTCGTCGTCAGGAACAGCCAGATCGTGCTGACCGAGCAGGCGGCGAAGTTCGCGCGCGCCGTCGAGTTCAGGCAGGGCGACGGCGTCGTCGAGCGGTTGCGGCCGGTGGACGGGATCGACGAGGTGGTCATCGACCCGCTGCGCCAGTTCGGCGAGCCGGTCGTGCGTAGCGTGCCGACGGAGGTCATCGCGGAGCAGATGCGCGCGGGCGAGCCGGTCGACGTGATCGCCGACCTGTACGAGCTCCCACGGCCGTGGGTCGAGGCCGCGCTCCGCTACGAACTCCTGCGCGCCGCACCCGCCACCGCCGCCTAACAGGCGTGACAGCCGATCCGGAGAACCTCAGGTTCTTCGCCGATGAGAACGCGCTCGGCTTGGGCAAGGCGTTGGCGATCGCTCGTCGCGACGTCGTCCATACCGCGCATCCGCTCATCCCAGAGGTACCGCTCGGCGCGCTCGACACGGTCTGGATCCCGGCCGTCGCGGCGCGCGACCTGATCGTGATCGGACGCGACCGCAGGATCCGCACCAAGCCCGGTGAGCGCGACCTCCTGAGGCAGCACGGTCTCCGCGTGCTCTGGATCGCCGGCAAGAAGGACCTGACGACGTGGGGGTACCTCGTGAGGGTCGTGCGGCGCTGGGACGAGATCGAGCAGGCGATCGCTACCAAGGGCCCCGGCCCGTGGTTCGTCTCCGTCAACGACGGCGGCCTGAAGGACATCCCGGTCTGATGGCCCGGTTCGAGGCCGCTGTCCGCTCGCCGATCGCCTTCCGTCGTCGGATAGGGACGTTCGCCGAGGACCTCCTTCGCCCGCCGGACACGGTGGGGATCGAATTCGAGGGCAGGCTGTTCGTTTGGCACGCCTTCGAGCCGGACGTCGACCCGATCACGAAGCGCCCCATCGAGTACGGCCCGTCGGTGACGGTCGTCGTCGACGGAGACGAGGACGAGCGCCAAGCCGCGGACTCGCTCCAGCGGTTCCTGTCCACGCTCGCGTACTACTACGACCAGCCGGCCGAGGCGATCAGCTACGGCGGCTCGAGCGAAAGCGACCCGTACTGGCCCGCCGTGCTCCGTGCGCCGAGGACGCACCTCGGCTGGATGATCACCGAGCCATACGACGGGATCGGTCTACGGCCAGAACCGCTCCTGCGTGTCGCCGTCGCGTACTACCGCGAGGGACTCAGCGCCGTGAGCCCATTCTACCGCTTCCTCTCGTTCTGGAACAGCATCGGCGCGACCTACGGTGATGATCGGCACCGCCGCGCCGACTTCATCAACGAGATGGCGCCCCTCCATCGCGACGCCCATTGGGACGAGCGGGTTCCGTTCCCGGACGATCCGGCGAAGGCGTTCTACGACGACTCGCGGAGCGCGATCGCGCACGTCGTCCGCGACGCGGGTAAGAAGACGATCGATCCCGACCGCGCCACGGACCGGGTCCGGATCGACGCGGAGGCGAGCCTGCTCCGATGGATTGCGCGCCGCGCGATCGAGTCCGAATACCCGAATCCGATCACGGCGGGCGACCACGCCCCTCAAGATCGTTCGTGTGCCTAGCGGGGGCGTGTCCTACGGCGCCGACGCATCCCCGTCGAGCTCGCGCATTCGTTCGTGGAACTGCGACCAGTCCAGCACGTCGATCCCCTGAGCCCGCGCCCTCTTCGCCAGCGTCCGGTCTTCGCTGACGAGCGTCGCCTGCTCGAACACTGCGGTGGCGCCGATCAGCGCGTCCTCCGTGTTCTCAAGATTGTCGCGCCGGAGCGACTCAAGCAATTCGCTATCGCCGAGCCGCGCCGCGCCGCGCCGCGCCGCGAGTAGTCGAGCGCGAAACCGAAGGTCGGGACGTGCTGCACGGGGATACTCATGAGCAGGGCGCGCCGCTCGAGATCCGGGGTACGTGCGATCTCGTCCGCCTGAACATGGGTCGAGAGGAGCACGACCTCTCCCGACTCGACGAGCCGCCGGACGAGAGCCAACGCATCGCGGTCGTCGACGAGCTTGTCGAAGACGTTCGAGTCGAGCAAGAAGCGCTCAGGTGTTCGCGCTGCGCTCACCTCATCAGCGACACGACGATCGCGACCAACAGACTGGCCAGGCCAACGGCCAACGCCACGTAAGCGAGACGCTGCGATCTGGCCGCTGAGACCGCCGAATCCCTCCGGAGACGCTCTTGGAGCCCGGCCGCAAGTAGCTGCAGCTTCAACTCCGGCAGCAGACGCGCGAAGTCATCCTGGAATCCCGGCCAACGACTTCGAGGATGCGGACGGTGGCGCCGGGCCGTGCCCCTGCTTGCTCATCCGCGCTAGCGGCGGCGCTAGGCTCATCGCGTGGCGGACATCCCCGAGCACGTCGCGACCAACCGCGCTTTCTGGGACGGGCTGGCGGACAAGTACGTGGACGCGGGCCGGCACAACTGGGAAAGCGAGGAACCGATCTGGGGGATCTTCTCCATCCCCGAGTCTGAAGTCGGCCTGCTGCCGGCGGCGATCGACGGCCGCGACTCGATCGAGCTCGGCTGCGGTACCGGCTACGTCTCCGCCTGGCTGGCCCGGCGCGGCGCCCGCCCGGTCGGCATCGACAACTCCGCCAAGCAGCTGGAGACGGCCGGCGCCTTCCAGCAGGAGTTCGGGATCGAGTTCCCCCTCCTCCACGGCGACGCCGAGCATGTGCCCTACCCCGACGGCTCCTTCGACATCGCGATCTCCGAGTACGGGGCGAGCATCTGGTGCGACCCCTACTCCTGGATCCCCGAGGCGGCGCGCCTGCTGCGCCCCGGCGGCGAGCTCGTCTTCCTCGTCAACTCCATCTTCACGATCCTCTGCGGCCCCGACGACGAGACGATCCCGGCGGGCGACCAGCTCCTACGCCCGCTCTTCGGCATGCACCGGGTCGAATGGCCCGGCGAGGACTCGGTCGAATTCCACCTGCCGCATGGCAAGATGATCGCACTGCTCGTTGACTGCGACCTCGAGGTGACCGAGCTGATCGAAGTCCGCCCGCCCGCCGACACGACGAAAAAAGACCCTCACGTCGCTCTCGACTGGGCGCGCCGCTACCCCTGCGAGGAAGTCTGGCGCGCGCGGAAGCGCGGCCGAGCGCCCGCCTGAAGCCGAATCACCAGGCGCGGATGAGAACCCCGAAGACGATTCCAGGCAGCGCGAAGAGCCAGAGTCCTGGTCGCTGCCGGGTCATGCTGCTCAGTCTGCCATCGGCCCGGGATCACGCCAGCGAAAGCGGCTCCGGCGTCACGAGCGCAAGGTTTGCGCAATGTCTGGTTCCGCCCATAACTGACACTGCGCACACCACGCAGGCAGTGTGCGGCGATGCATGGTCAGGCTTCGCAGGCGACGGCGATCTCAAGGGCTTTGCAAATCTGACGCATTCGCTCATCGCTGAGTCGGCCAAGGCGCTCGACGAGCGTTCCGAGCGGGACGCTCTCGACGGAGTCGAGGTTGACGACCGATGTCCGCGGGACGGGATCCTCGCCGGGCTCGAGCAGCACCTCACTCGGGATACCGCGGATGGTGGTTGTGCACGGGCCGATCAGCGTCCGTCGAAGCCGCGGAATCGCCGCGTCTCGAGAGAGCACCACGACCGGCCGCCGCCCGATCTCAGCGAGCTCGCACCACCAGACCTCTCCGTGCGCCGGAACTACCGTCACGACGCGCCGGCAGCCGACCGGAACGAGGCGAGGTTTCCCCACTCGTCGTCCGCATCGAGCGGCACACGATCGTACGCCGCGTAGGCAGCGTCGATCTCACCAGCGCGATTGCGGGCGAGGAGAGCACTGAGCGCCTCATCGATGAGCGCAGCATCTGCGAGCTCCGAACGCGACCGCCGCGCCGTCGTGAGCAACTGCTCGTCGACTGTGGTGCTGATCCTGACGCGCGCCATGCCACACTTATACCACAAATGTGGCACGAACGTGGCATCGTACGCGGCGAGCAGCGTCCGAGGGCAACTCCCACGATCGCGGCGAACCGGTCGGGGCGTCCGGACGGAACAACCTCACGCGCCTCTGCCGCTAGCCCGGGCACATTGAGACCGTCCCGCAAGCGGCACTCGGATTGCTTCCTACCGCTTCAAGCGCCAGCTCAGATCGCCGGTCGCGCCGATCTCTCGCGTGACCAGCCTCAGGCTCTTGCCGTCGGCGCCGAGCGTGTAGACCCCGCCGACGCCGTTCTCGTCGGTTGCAGTGAGCGCGAAGTGAACCTTCTGCGAGCTTCGCTTCGTTCCCGATACGCTCCGTCGATGAAGCGCTGGCATCTGTCGTCGCTTGCGGAGTCGACCGACAAGCTCGTCGACCGCGAACCCGGCGTGCACGCCGCGCGTGTGCCGTCCGTCGGCGAGCAGAAGCCACGCGTGCTCTTCTCCTCGCCCGAGTGCCGGGTCGTCGTGCTCGAGTTGCGCAACGGAGAGGAGATGGGCGAGCACCGCGTGCGCGAGCGTGCCGTCGTCGAGGTGCTCTCCGGCCGCATCGCAATCGATGCCTCGGGAGAAACCGTCGAATGCGAGGCCGGAACGCTCGTGACGTTCGAGCCCGGCGAGCTCCACGCCGTCCGCGGGCTCGAGGACGCGCGGCTCCTGCTCGTGCTCGCGCCCTGGCCTGCGGCGGGACACAACGCGGCGACCGAGGCAACCCACGACCAGCATCTGCCCGCGAACGCCACCGTCGCGCCGCTCGAGTCGCGCCGCACGGCGCAACCGTAACTAGACGGGGTCGCCGTTGCCGTCGGCACTGGCACGAGGCACCGGGCCGATGCTCAGCGTCTTGTACACGGTGCCGTCGGACGCGAGGACCACGCGGGACGCTCCATTGACGCGAGACGGCTGTGCAAGGGGGGTGGGGCGGCGCCCGCCGCCGCCCCACCCCCCGGTGCTCAGTGGCCGAACCCGCCGTGCGGCCCGCCCGGCGCCGGCCCGAGCGGCTCGCCGCCGGCGCCGCCGGCGTACGTGAGCCACGGGATCGACGGGCGGAAGCCCACCGGCGGCGCGTTCCAGTTGCACACGCCGTTCGGGAACGCCTGCTGGAGCTGCGTCCACTGCGCCGCCGTGAACGCGACGGCGTAGTCACGCGGATCGAGCCGCTTCAGCTGGCACTGCATCGCGTTGTCCACGAGCGACTCTCCGGCCCCGAGGCGAGCGTCGCCGTAGTGCGGGAACGTCGCCGCGCACGTCGCCGCATCCGTCGTCTCGGTGTATGACGCGCCGAGGAAGCACGCGTCGACCGCGTCGGACGGCTTGTCCTCGAGCACCTTCCGCGACAGCGGAATGTGGCGCCGGTCCGACTCCATCGTCGACAGCCACCGGTCGATCAGCAGGAACGACTGGGCGGCGATCGACGGCGGCGGGGCGATGTTCTGGAACAGCCCCGGGCCGCCCTGCCACGTCCAGATGATCTGGTTGCCGTGGCCGCCGTTTGCAGCGTCGAGACGCGCCCGCATCACGTACGAGTGGTAGTCGGAATGGATGTCGTTGACGTTGTGCGAGCCGCGCAGATCGATGATTGGCACGTTCGCGAGCTCGTGCCCGTTCGTCACCTGCCCGGTGCGGTATGCGATCGCCTGCGCGACGAGGTCCGGCTGCGTCCGCTGCGGGATGAAGTTCAGGTCGATGTCCGTGCCGCCGACTCCGGCGTTGAGCGCCACGAACTGCGCCGGCGTGATCGTCCCCGCATTGAGCGCATCGAGCCCGTACTGGATGCCGACGTTCGCGTACGGGCTGCGCGCGAAGCCGTCCTGCGGCCGGAGGCCCCAGATCGCCGACTGGTAGTCCTGCACCGTGCAGCGAACGCCGAGCGGATTCGTCGCCGGGTTGTAGACGAGCGACGCGAACGGTGTCCCCTGGAGGTTGCAGTTCGAGACGAGCGACGGAATCCCGACCGGTGCGAACGTGAGATCCCAGAACAGGCACAGCGAGGTGTCCTGCGTGTCCATCACCGCCGCCTGCTGGGCCGCCGTGAACGTGCCCGGTGCGGTCGTGTTGAAGTAGTTCCGCAGCAGGTGGCAGTCGTTCACCTCGTTCGCCGTCGTCCAGCTGTCCTGGAAGCTGCAGTTGGGCTGGATGCCGTCGAGCAGCCCGGGATAGTCCGCCGCGATCACGTACTGCTGGATCGAGCCGCCGGAGCAACCCGTGCCGATCGTGTAGCGGATCGAGCCGTACGTCTCGGCGACGTGCTCCTTCAGCATCATCAGCGCCTCGGCCGAGACGACGTCGTTCGCGTCGTCGCCGCGGATGTTGAGGTTGTTGTTCGCGACGAGGAAGCCGCGCCCGAGCGCGAGCGGGATCAGGTCGCTCTGCGGCGCGCCGTTCGTGTGCCACGGCGCGGTGCCGCCGCCGAACTGGTACAGCACCTTGTGGTTCCACCCGGGCTGAGACGCCCACGGCGCCCACGCCGACGACGGATCGTCGAGCACGGCGACGTCGTAGAGGCCCCTGTCCATCGCGCCGCGCTCCTGGCGCACGATGAACGGCACGGTCACGCCGGCGTCCGTCGTCGTCGAGGCGATCTGCGCGGCCGCCGGCGGAGCGCTCGGGTCGTACGGCAGGAAGGCCTGCGACGTCGCGTCGAGATACCAGTACGAGAACGTCGCCGGCGCGTCGCACTGCGCGTCCGTCGGAGCAGCCACGCCGAAGGCCGTGTTCTCGCAGACCCAGGGCTGCACCTGCGGCCCGGCGAAGACGGGGCCGCCGCTCGGATGGTTCGTGATCACCAGATGCGCGGGCGCACCGCGCCTGACCGTCGCCACGAGATCGTTCCTGCCGTTCGCCAGCCCGGTGACGACGCCCTCGTACACGCCTCCGGGCCGCAAGGCGAACTCCGGGGTGACGTCGTGGCCGTTCAGGCTGACACGTACGGAGGCCGGATCGACGCGATCCGGCAACACGACCTGCACGAGCGCGTCCCCGCCCGAGACGAGGTCGGCGCGGTTCGACAGCACAAGGAGCTGCGCCTGCCCGCCGAAGCCGGGCCCGCCCGAGCCGGCCGCCTCCGGAGCGAAGACGAAGCCCACGAGCGCGAGCGCCAGGAGCGAGAGGTGCAGCGCCCGCCGCACCAGATGACCATGCATAGCTTTGGGTCCTCCTTCCCAGGAGGCCGAACGCCACGACGAGTCTGGCACGCCGGCCCTCGCTCGTCCAGGTCGTCCGCCTTGGCCACGTCCGGCGCATCGCCGATCATCGATCACTCGTGCGGCAGAAACCGATCGTCGCGGCGGTGCTGCTCGCGCTCGCGGCCGCGGGTGCGGCAGCAGCCCCCGCGCCGACGAAGCTCGAGCGCTGGGTCGCTGTCCGCGGCGGCGCGGTCGCGCCCGGCATCCGCATCGACGAGCGCGGCCGCGGCTACTGCTTCGCGGGATCGCTCGCCGACCCGCGCACGGACGCGTGGCGCTGCGTGCTCGGCAGGCAGATCGAGGATCCCTGCTTCTCGGGCGGCGCGACGTTCGTCCTCTGCCCCGTCGGGACGCCTGACTCGCGCGACGCGCTTCGCCTCACGCTGACGAAGCTCCTGCCGCACGGCACGGCGCACCGTTCCGGCGATCCGACCCGCGAGGATCCCTGGGTGATCGTGACCGCGGGCGGCGCCTACTGCTACCGGGCGACCGCCGCGAGTGCGCGCGCGTTCAGCTACGTGTGCGCCGGAGCGTCGGTGCTCGACGGGAGCCCCGATCGAGCGCACGCGACGTGGACGATCGGCCTGCTTCCCACCGCGGCGTCCAAGCGGCCGGTCACGACCGCGATCAGATCTGCCTGGTGGTGAGGCAGAATCGACCCATGCCGGACGCCTTTGCCCGCTTCCGCACCGCCGTGCTCGCCGACGCTGCGCTCGAACGGCGTCTGCGCGCGATCGGCGACTGGGACACGTTTGCGGCGGAGGCCGTGCGCGCTGCAGGCGAGCGCGGGATCGGCCTCACGACGGACGAGCTCGAGGTCGAGCGCCGGCACGCCCAGCTCGGTTGGCTCGCACGGTGGGCGTAGGCGACCTGAGCGGCTGGACGCCCGTGCGCGCACGGGCGCGGGACGGTGAGCTCCTCGTCGAATGGCGGTGGCTCGACAACACCCCGTTTCGCGAGCCGTTCTTCGCCGACACGGTGCAGCGCGCGCTCGAGCGGCCGTTCACGCTGCTCTTCCCGCGCGAGACGACGATCGACGAGGTCGCAGGGCTCGACCCGGGCCTCGAGCCGAACGGCTTCATCCTGCACCTGTCGCGCTGCGGCTCGACGCTCGTCACGCAGATGCTCGCGGCCGTCCCGGAGTTCCTCGTGCTGTCGGAGCCGCAGCTCGTCAACGACGTGCTGCGAGCGCCGGCAGACGACGACGAACGCGTTCGCCGTCTGCGGCTCGCGATCGGCGCGCTCGGCCGTCGCCGCAGCGGCGACGAGCGCGGCTACGTCCTCAAGCTCGACGCGTGGGCGACCCATGACCTGCCGCTGCTCCGCCGCGCGTTCCCCGCAACGCCGTGGCTCTTCCTCTCACGCGACCCGCTGGAGGTGCTCGTCTCCCACCGCCGGCAGGCCGGGATGCAGATGCTGCCCGGCGTCGTGCCCGCGGAGCTGTTCGGCCTCGATCTCGCCTCCGCCACGACCATGCCGTTCGAGGAATACGGCGCATTCGTGCTCGGCGCGGTCTGCCGCCAGGCGCTCGAGCATCAGGACGAGCGCGGGCTGTTCCTCGACTATCGCGACCTGCCGGGTGCCGTCTGCGGACGCATCCTCGACTGGTTCGGCCTCCCGGCCGACGACGCGGCGCGCGCGGCGATGGCAGCGGCGAGCCGCCGCGACGCGAAGAACCCGACGCGTGCCTTCAGCGACGACACCGCGGCGAAAGCGCAGGCAGCCACCCCGGAGCTGCGGGCCGCCGTCGACCGCTGGGCGAGACCGGCCTACGAGGCGCTGCCCGGCGCGTCGTGAGCCGCGCCGGGCGGTCGTACGATCTCGATGAAGAGCGCGTCGCCGGCCGTCTCCCCGAAGCCGAGCCGCGCCCAGAACGCAAGCGACGGCGCGTTCGTCCGCTCGACGTGCGCGCGTGCCGGGAGTCCCGCGCGGTCGGCGTCCGCGAGCAGCTCCTCGACCACCTGCGTGCCGATCCCCTGCCGCCGGTGCTCGGGGAGCAGGGCGAGGTCGACGATCAAGCACTCCTCGTCCGACCAGTCCACCCAGACGCGGCCGACCGGACAGTCATCCAGCGTGATCACATCGTGGCGGGAGCCCGGGAACGTCTGGCCCCAGCCCCTTCTCTGCGCCTCGAACTGGTGCGCGAGGAACGCCTCGCGGGGCTCGTCGGGCCAGCCGGCCACCTCGGGCCGCGTCGACGCGTAGAGGGCGCGAAGGAACGGCTCGTCCGCCGCGACGGCGGGGCGCCGCTCGGCCGCGGTCACTAGCTCCGGCTCGGGAAGATCCCGAACAGCGAGATGATGAAGTTGATCCCGAGGAAGGGCTGGCGGTTGTTGTGCGGCTGGCTGCCCCCCGCGGCGGCGAGCGTCGGTGCGCCCATCGGGGAGCTGCTGTTCGTCGTCGACGCGTAGTAGCCGCCCACCGCCGGGTAGGCGTTGTCGGGGCGGTCGCTCGTCGGCTCGTTCTGGCTCGCGGCGGGGTTGAACACGTGCTGATGCTGCGCGAGCTGGTTCACGGTCAGCGTGGGCGCCTCGAAGCCGCCCATCTGGCCGATCACATAGGTGCTCAGCCCCGGGCCCGTGCCCTGATGGATCGGCACGCGACCGCGCAGGTCCGGCAGCCCGAATGTGGTCTGGCCGTCGCCGCCGTACGTCGTGCCGATGAGGTTGAACAACGCGTCGTTATCGGCGATCGGGAGAAGCTGCCCGTTGCAGAGCGCCCAACCGCTCGGATTGAAGCTGAAGCCGACCATCATGATCTGCCCGACAAACGGGGTCTCACCACCGCCCGGCATCAGCTCGTCCCTCTGCTCATGATCGAGACGGGTAGACGCCCAGCATGGCGATGACGTAGTTCAAGACGAGGTACGGCTGCACGTTGCTGTGCGGCTGGCCGCCGACCTGCGAGGTGCTCTGCACGCCCATCGGCGCGTTGCTGTTGTGCGTCGACGCGTACACGCCGCCCATCGTCGGGAACGCGTTGCCCGGATGATCGGTCGTGCGCTCGTCGTCGCTCGCCAGCGGCGAGACCGTGTGCGTGTGCGAGGGGATCTCGTTGACGGTGAGCGTGTGCGCCTCCTCGCCGCCGCTCTCGCCGAGCTCATATGGAGAGAGGCCTACCCCCTGGCCGCTGCCGCCGCCGACGTGCACCGGTACGGCGCCCTGGAGGTTGGGCAGGGCGAAGTTCGTCCTGCCGTCGCCGCCGTAGAACGTGCCGAGCAGCGAGAAGAGCGCGGTGTTCTGCGAGATCGGCAGCAGCTGGCCGTTGCACGCCGCCCAGCCGTGGGGGGCGAAGGTGAACCCCACGGTCATGATCTGCCCGACGAACGGCTCGCTCACGGCTCAGACCTCCAGCCGGTTGACGACGGCCTCGAGCGCCTGCGCGCCGTCGGCGGTCGGGCCGAGCGGGACGAGGAAGAGCGGAAAGTCGCCGAGCGAGGCGTGCTCGACGCGATACGTGCGCTGGTCGAGCGAGGCGTCGGACGGCCCGCGGAAGATGAGCGAGAAGCACTCGCCGCGGCCGGGCAGCTCCGTCGCGCCCACGAGCTCGACGGCGACGTGAGCTCCGTCCGGGCGCTCGACGTCGAACGTGCTGCCGACGAGCGGCACGTAGGTTCCGTGGCGGTAGATGACGTCGTCAGGCAAATCGGTCACGGGGCCTAGGAGCGCGATGGGAAGATGCCCTGGAGGGCGATCACGAAGTTCAGGACGAGAAACGGCTGCCGGTTCTCGTGCGGCTGGCTGCTTCCGACCGGCGATGTGAGCGTGCCGCCCATCGGCGCGCCGGCGGCTGGGCTCCCGTACGCGCCGCCGGCGGTGTAGTACGCGCCGTCGGGGCGGTTCGTCGTCTCCTCGTCCTTGCTCGCCGGCTGCGTCACCTGGTGCGCGTGCGCGCCGATTTCGTTCACCGTGAGCGAGACCGTCTCCGTGCCGGCGGCCTCACCCTGCGCATGCGTGCCTCCGATGTGCATCGCGACGCGGCTCTGGAGGTTCGGCAACTGGAAATTGACGGTCCCGTTGCCGCCGTACGTCGTGCCGAGCAGCGAGAAGATCGCCTGATTCTGGTTGATGGGAAGCGTCTGGCCGTTGCAGAGGGCCCAGCCCTTCGGAGCGAAGTCGAACCCGACCGGGATGATCTGCCCCAGGTACGGGCTAGACACGAGGCATCAGCGAGGACGGGATCCGGTTCACGATCGCCTGGAGGTCCTGTCCCTTGCGTACGGGGCCGACCGGGACGAGGAAAAGCGGAAACGTGCCCAGGCTGGAATGCTCGATCGTGACCGTCTCCTGGCCGAGCCCCGCGTCCTCGCGCGCATGGAAGATCAGCGAGAACGACTCGCCGACCTCGCTCCGCAACTGCGTCGCGGACACGAGCTTGACGGAGAGCGGCGACGACTCCGGCCGGCGGATCCGGAACGTGCTGCCGACGAGCGGAACGTACGTGGCGAGGCGGAGATAGCGCGGGCCGGGAACCGGAGTACCGGTCGCCGCCGTCGCGCCGTCCTTCGCCGCCGTCTCGCTCGCGAGCGCGCGCGAGGCGGGGCCGGCGCCGAGCACGAACGCCGTGACCGCGCCGAGCTTCAGCAAGCCCGAGCGGGACATGCTCTTGTGGAGCGCGCCGTCCATCAGCCGAGTTGCGCGGTCCAGGCGACGTTGCGCACGAAGGTGCCGGTGCCGTTCACGATCTTCACGGCGACCGTGTCGCTCGTCGTGAAGGAAACGGCGTCGGACGAGTCGGAGCAGGTCGAGCCGCCGCTTGTGACGGTGCACGTGATCGACGTCGGGTTGCCGTTCTTCAGGACCGTAAGCGCGACGCCGCTGCCGGCGACGCCCGAGCCGACGTGGACTGAGAAGTGGCTGAGCGTGCCGTCGATCGGAACCGGCGACGCCGCCTCGCCGGCCGACGAGAAGACGTTCTGCGAGCCGGCCGTTCCTGCGAAGCCCGTCGTGTCGAGCGCGTCGACGAAGGCGACCGCGCCCGTGACGCTCTGATTGCCCGCCGGGCCGGTAGCGCCCGTTGCGCCGTTGGCACCCGTCGGGCCGGTTGCGCCGTCGGCGCCCGTTGCGCCGTCGGCTCCGGTCGCGCCGTTGGCTCCCGTCGGGCCGGTTGCGCCGTTGGCTCCCGTCGGGCCTGTCGCCCCATTGGCTCCCGCCGGGCCTGTCGCGCCGTTGGCTCCGGTCGCGCCGGTCGCGCCGTTCGCTCCGGTCGGACCCGTCGGACCCGCGGGGCCGTTGGCACCCGTGGCACCTGTCGCGCCGGTGGCGCCCGTCGCACCGTTAGCGCCCGTCGGGCCGGACGGACCCGCAGGTCCGTTGGCGCCCGTCGGGCCTATCGCACCAGTGGCACCCGTCGCACCGGTCGCACCGGTCGCGCCGATCGGGCCGGCGGGGCCGATGGCGCCCGTCGATCCTGTGGCGCCGGTGTTACCCGTCGCGCCGGTGGCTCCGGTCGAGCCCGTCGCTCCGCCGGCACCCGTCGCACCGGTAGGTCCGCCGGCACCCGTCGCGCCGGTGGCGCCGGTCGAGCCCGTCGCTCCGGTGTTACCCGTCGCGCCGGTGGCGCCGGTCAAGCCTGTCGCTCCGGTGCTACCCGTCGCACCGGTGGCACCGGTCGCGCCCGTCCCGGGGGGCCCAGTCGCGCCGGGGGGTCCAGCCGGGCCCTGTGGCCCGGTCGGGCCGGTCGGGCCGGCCGGGCCTGCCGGTCCGGCGGGTCCACGTAGGCCCGTCGGTCCGCGCGCGCCGTCGGGGCCGCGGCCGCCGTGCTGTCCTTGCGGTCCCCGCGGTCCCCGCGGTCCGACAGGCCCCTGCGGTCCTGCAGGGCCCGGAGGCCCTTGCGGCCCGCGCGGCCCGCGCTGCCCGTTTGCTGCGAACGCGGAAGCGACGAGAACCAGCGCGAGTACGAGCACCGCGACGATGGCGATGCTTCTCGTGCCCGCAGCAACTCGGCGTCCTCGCAAGTCTTTACTCTCCCCCTTCGCTCCGGCGGCATGCTGTCCGGAGTATCCCCGCCGCATGGCGACCTCACGCGCACCTTAATGCCGGCGCTCCAAGAATTCAACCGGCACGGAGAAACGGGAAAACAGCGTGGTAGGCTCGCTCACCGCGCGCGCCGTGCGCGCCCACGACACCCTTTTCCAGGCATGACAGAACCAGCCCAACCCGAGGGTCAAGCGCAGCGGCGCGTACCGCTGACGCCGCGCCGGCTCGCCGCCGTGGCCGTCGCGGCGGTCGCCGTCGCCGTCGTCGTGTGGCTCGCCGTGCGCGGTGGCGGCACGTCGAGCAGCCCGCCGTCCCCCACCACCGCGACATCGACCACAAGCTTCGTCACTCCGCTTGGCCCCGTCGCGGCGACGCCGTCCGCCCTCGTCACGTTCTCCAAGGCGCTCAAGCGGCCGATCTACTGGGCGGGCCCGATCCCCGGCGACACATACGAGTTCACCGAGACGCGCGCCGGGAACATCTACGTCCGCTATCTGCCGAAAGGCGTGAGGGTCGGCGACCCGCGCGCCGCGTTCCGCGTGATCGCGACGTACCCGTACCCGGGCGCGCTCGCCGCGCTCACGGCGCTTGCCGGCAAGAAGGGCCAGCGCCTGCCCGGCGGCGGCCTCCTGCTGCCGAGCGCCGGCTACCCGAAGAGCGTGCACGTGGCGTACCCGGGCGTCGCCTACGAGATCGAGGTCTTCGACCCCGTGCCCGGCCAGGCGCACGCGATCGCGCTGTCGGGACAGGTCAAGCCGATCGGCTGAGCGCGCGCCGCAAGGCCGCGCGGCCCGGAGCGATGCCGTGAGTCTGGTCGACGCGTGGGTTGTCTTCCCGGCCGTCCTCGCGGCCGTCTCCTTCGGTTTCGGCGTCCTCGTGGAGGTCGCGAGCGGCGCCGCGATCCCGGGCGCGCTCCGCCTGCCGGCCGGCTTCGCCGCGCTCGTCGTCGTCTGCGACCTCACGACCTCGACCGCGGCGACAGCACCGGTCACCGTTCCGCTCGTCGCCGGCTGCGCGGCGGCCGGCATCCTGTTCTCGCTCCCGTGGCGCAGACGTCCGAGCCCGTGGCTCCTGGGATCGGCGCTCGTCGTGTTCCTCGTCTACGGCGCGCCGGTGCTCCTCTCCGGCGCCGCCACGTTCGCCGGCTACATCAAGCTCGACGACACGGCGACATGGCTGGCGCTGATCGATCGCGCACTCGAGCACGGGCGCAGCCTCGCCGGCCTCGCGCCTTCGACGTACTCGGCCACGCTGCGCGCCGACCTCGGCACCGGCTACCCGCTCGGCTCGATGCTGCCGCTCGGGGTCGCCGCGAAGCTGACCGGCCAGGATCCCGCGTGGGCATTCCAGCCCTACCTCGCATGCGAGGCGGCACTCGTCGCGCTCGGGCTGAACGAGCTGACGGCGGGAGCGATCCACTCGCCGAAGCTCCGCGCCGGCGTCGCCGTGATCGCCGCGCAGCCCGCGCTGCTCTACGGCTACGCGCAGTGGGGCGGAATCAAGGAGCTGGCGACCGTGCCGCTGCTCGTGCTGCTCGCGGCGCTCCTGCCCGGAGCGCTGCGGGCCGGAGGAACGCTCCGGAGCACGCTGCCGCTCGCGATCGGCGCCGCGGCGGTGCTCGCCGCGCTGAACCTCGGCGGCGCCGTCTGGGTGGCGGTCGCCGTCCTGCCGCTGCTCGCGCTCGCCGACCGCCTCCGCCCGTCGACGCTCGCCGCGCGCGGCGGCGTGTTCGCCGTGATCCTCGCGGCGCTCTCGCTGCCGACCCTGTGGATCGCTCGCGCGTTCGTCCACGCGTCGCGCCACGTGCTCGCGGCGGGGAGCAGCGACCCCCTGGGCAACCTCCTCCATCCGCTCAGCGGTCTCCAGGTCTTCGGGATCTGGCCGGCCGGCGACTTCCGGGCGCGTCCTGCGCACATGGCGGTCACGGAGCTGCTGGTCGCGCTGCTCGGGCTGGCCGCGCTCGCCGGCGTCGGGGCCGCGATCAGGCGGCGCCAGTGGGCGATCCCGGCCTACGTCGGCATCTCGCTCGCCGGCTGCGCCGTCATCGCCGCCTTCAGCTCGCCGTGGATCGACGCGAAGGCGCTCGCGACGGCGTCGCCCGCCGTCCTGCTCGCCGGGCTGGCGGCGACGGCGATCGCCTTCGAGCGCGGGCGCCGGCTCGTCGCTGCGCTCGCCGCCGCACTGATCGCGGGCGGCGTGCTCTGGTCCAACGTGCTCGCGTACCGGACGGTGTGGCTCGCGCCGCGCGACCAGCTCGCCGAGCTCCAGCAGATCGGACAGCGCTTCGCCGGCGAAGGACCGGCGCTCATGACCGAGTACCAGCCCTACGGCGCGAGGCACTTCCTGCGGCGGCTCGACGCCGAGAGCGCCGGCGAGCTCCGGGTCGACGTGATCCCGCTGAGCACGGGTGCGACCGTGCCGAAGGGCGGCTACGCCGACATCGACGCGTTCGCGCCGGACACGGTGCTCCACTTCCGCACGCTCGTTCTCAACCGCTCGCCGGAGGCGAGCCGGCCACCGTCGCCGTACCGGCTCGTGTGGGCCGGTACCTGGTACGAGGTCTGGCAGCGCGCGCCCGCGCCGCGCCGGACGATCCTCGAGCACCTCCCGCTCGGGACCGTGAACCAGCCCGCCTCGGTGCCGAGCTGTGCGAGCGTCATGCGCGTCGCCGGCCTCGCGGCGGCGGCCGGCGGGACGATCGCGTACGTGCAACGGCCGCCGGCGATCGTCGCCGATCTTCCGGCGGGCTTCTATCCCGACCGGCCGACGACGATCGCCACAGTCATCGACGTGCCGCAGCCGGGCCGGTACGGCGTCTGGCTCGGCGGATCGTTCGCCGCCGGGTTCAGGCTCTCCGTCGACGGGCACGTACGCGGCACGGCACGGCAGCGGCTCGAGCATCCCGGCCAGTACGTGCCGCTCGCCGACGTCTCGCTCACCCGCGGCAAGCACACGCTCACGCTCGCCTAC
>Ga0208849_1001326_pt1 | contig 17625 bp, 21 predicted proteins | sample NGESurdeep072012_10_FD_184470 | JGI IMG/M metagenome (GOLD analysis project Ga0208849, IMG submission 184470) | Arctic peat soil microbial communities from Barrow, Alaska - NGEE Surface sample 53-3 deep-072012 (SPAdes) | ecosystem: Environmental > Terrestrial > Soil > Wetlands > Peat ... | reverse complement strand
GTGCCGGAGGAGGCGGTGGTCGTACTCGTCCACGACGCGGCGCGGCCGCTCCTACCGCCCGAGGTGATCGAGCGCGTGCTGGCGCCGCTCGCCGAAGGTTGGGACGGCGCCGTCCCCGGCCTCTCCGTGCCGGACACGCTGAAGCGGGTCGACGCGGCCGGCGCCGTGGCGGAGACCGTGTCGCGGGACGGGCTCTGGGCGGTGCAGACGCCGCAGGCGTTCCCGGCCGACGTGCTCCGCCGTGCCCTCGCGCACGGCGGCGACGCGACCGACTGCGCCTCGCTCGTCGAGGCGCACGGCGGCCGGGTCAAGGTCGTGCCCGGGGACTCGCGGCTGCTCAAGGTGACGACGGCCGACGACCTCGCCAGGATCGCATCGTGGCTGCCGTGAGCGAGTACCGCGTCGGCACCGGCATCGACGCGCACGCGTTCGCCGACGGTGTGCCGCTCGTGCTCGGCGGCGTACCGATCGAGCATCCGCGCGGCCTCGCCGGGCACTCGGACGGCGACGTGCTCGCGCACGCGCTGATCGACGCCGTGCTCGGCGCGGCGGGCCTGGAGGACATCGGCGCGCTCTTCCCCTCCGGCGACCCGGCGCTCGCGGGCGCGGACTCCGTCGCGCTCCTGGGTGAGGCCTGGCGGCGCGTGCACGAGGCAGGCTGGGAGCTCGTCAACGCCGACGTCGTGCTGATCGGCGAGGAGCCGCGGCTCGCGCCGCACCGGGCCGCCATGCGCGCGTGTCTGGCACGTGCGCTCGGCGTCGAGCCGGAGAGGGTGGCCGTGCGCGCGACGACGACGGACGGGCTGGGCTTCACCGGCCGGGGCGAGGGCCTCGCCGCGCAGGCGATCGCGCTGTTGCGCCGGTGAACCTCGCCGTCGTCACGCACGCGGAGCATCCCGAGCTGCGCGGAACGCTGCCGAGGATCTGGCCGGAGTTCATGCGGCACGACCCGGTCGTCGAGACGTTCTGGCCGCGCCTGTACGAGGTGTATCCCGATTTTCAGCTCTGGCTCGTCGACACCGACGCGAAGGAGACGATCGGCTACGCGTGCACGCTGCCCGTGCGCTGGGACGGCGTCCCGCAGCCGCGCGGCATCGGCTGGGCGATGAGCAACGGCGCCGCGGGCGAGCCGACGACGCTCTGCGCGATCGTCGCGGGCGTCGTCCCCGCCCACCGCGGCAAGGGGCTGGGCGGCGTCGTGCTCGGCCGGATGGTCGGCCTCGCCGCCGCGCACAGCTTCGACTCCGTGATCGCGCCGGTACGGCCGACGCGGAAGGAGAACTATCCGCTGACCCCGATCGAGCGCTACGTGATGTGGCGGCGCGAGGACGGCTACATGTACGACCCGTGGCTGCGGACGCACGAGCGGCTCGGCGCCGAGTTGCTGGAGCCCGCGCCGCACTCCCTGAAGATCAACGGCTCACGCGAGGAGTGGGAGGCCTGGACCGAGCTCCAGTTTCCGGAGGACGGCGACTACATCGTCCCGGGTGCGCTCGTGCCGGTGCATTTCGAGGACGGCCGCGGCACGTACGCCGAGCCGAACGTCTGGATGCGCCATCCCGTCTGAAGCGCTACGTGTTTCAGACGAGGAATGTCACCGCTTCGCTTGGCTGACGCCGAGCGGTGGGGGCGTGGGTCCGGCCTGCACGAACGCCCCTGCGGCTGCGTTCGCTCCGGCCCTTGGCGATCGGTGAAGGCCGACGGTCTACGGCCGGCCTGCGGATGGTTGCCCCGGATCCTCAACGACCCCGCAGCGCTCGGTCAGCGGCGGCGCTGCGAGTCGCGCCTGGCCTTCTCCATGCGCCGCCGCATCTGGCGGTTCGTCGCCTCCGGCGCCATGCCCTGCTCCTCCTGCGCCTCGAGCAGCGCGCGCCGTTCGGGTGCGCTGAGCTGCGACATCGCCGCCTGCGCGCGCATCGGGTCGCGCATCGCGCCCGAACGCTGCATCTTCTTCATCGCGCTCGCCAGCTCCGGGTTGGAGCGCTCGAGCGCCGCGGCCGACGCCCGCTGGAGCCAGCGCTTGAACAGCGGCACCTTCGAGAGCAGCTCGATCAGCGGCCGCAGGTAGCGGCCGTTCTGGATGCGTCCGAGCACCGCGACGAGGCCGAGCAGCAGGACGAGCCCGAGCAGGATCCACAACGGGATCAGCAGGGTGACGAGCGAGGCGACGAGCACGGGCTGATGGTACTAGGCAGGCAGGGCTACGAGTCCGGCTTCGACCCGGACGAGCCCGTCGCGGGCGAGCGAGGCGACCGCGTCCGCATCGAGCTCGGCGAGCGGCCTGGTTGCGGCGGCGACGAGCCGGAGCGTCGCCGCCCGCCGCTGCCGGAAGGAGCCCTCGAACGCCCCCTGTTTCCGTAGCGGCTCGAACCGCCGCCCCCGCGCAGGGCAGCCGCCCGCGAGGGGGCACTCACCGCAGCGCGGCACGCGCGCCAGGCAGACGGTGGCGCCGAGATCCATCAGCGCCTGCGCTGCCCGCGCGTCGAACGCGAAGCCGGTGCGCTCCTGGACGCGGCGGACGTTGACGTCGACCGGCAGCACGTCGCGCCCGAACGCGAAGCAGCCGACCGCGTCGGCGGTGTAGCGGCCGACGCCGGGTAGTTCGGTCAGGTCGTCCGGCCAGCCGTGCGCCGCGACCTGCTGCGCCGCCCGGTGCAGGTTGAGCGCGCGCCGGTTGTAACCGAGCCCCTGCCATTCCCGGATCACGTCGGCCGGCGAGGCGGCGGCCAGCGCCTCGACCGTCGGCCAGCGCACGAGCCATGCCTGCCAGCGCGGCACCACGCGGTCGATCTGCGTCTGCTGCGCCATCACCTCGGAGACGAGGATCGCGTAGGGATCGCGGATCCCCCGCCAGGGAAGCGTCCGCCCCTGCCGGCCGAACCAGGCGGACAGCATCTCCTGCACAACGGTGAGCGTAACCGGCGGCGCGGCGGCGGCTAGACGCGCGCCTCGGCCGGCGCGAGCCACGCCGTCGTGCGGCGCCGCGTGACGTCCTCGTCCGTGACTGCCCATTCGACCGTGCGCGCGTAGAGCTCCTGTGCACGAAGGTCGGGCCGGCCCGCGGCGAGGGGCTCGAGCAGCGACGGGTCGTCCGCAGCGGGCGCGAGCACGTCGACGGCGAGCGAGCCGTACAGATGCAACAGATGGTTGCGCGTCGCCGTGTCGAGCTCGGCCGGCCACGCGATGTGGTCGAGACCCGTCGCGCCCGGCAGCGGGCGCGGCCGCGGCGACAGGCCGCGCACGCCGAGGTGGTCGAGGGCGTCGAGCGCGATCCGCCTGTACGTGGTGAGCTTTCCGCCGGCCACGCTGACCATGCCCGACGGTCCGGTCGAGTACACCGTCTCGCGCCGGGCGCTCGCCGTCCCCCCGTCGCCGCCCGGGAGAACGCGCAGGCCCCAAAAGGACGCGCGCACCGGGCCGATGCCCTGGACCGCCGACGAGGCCTCGGCCACCACCTGCTCGACGTCTGCGCCGGTGATGCCCGCCGTCTCCGGCTCGCCGTCGTGGAGGGTGTCCGTCGTGCCGAGCAGCAGCATCCCCTCCCAGGGGACCGCGAACGTCACGCGTACCTTGTCGTGCGGGATCGTCAGCGCCGCGTCCCAGTCCGCGCCGCCGTCGACGAGCACGTGCACACCCTTGCTCAGACGCACCGAGCGACGCGCGTCCTGGTCCTCGAGCCGCCGCACGCGGTCGACCCACGGCCCGCTCGCATTGATCACGCGGTCGGCGCGAACTGCGATCGTGTGCCCGTCGACCTGCACTTCGGCGCCCTCGCGGCCGCGTAGGGCGACCACTTCCGCGTAGTTGAGGACGACCGTGCCGAGGTCTGCGGCCGCGCGCACATTCGCGAGCGTGAGGCGCCCGTCGTTCGTCCACGCGTCGGCGTAGAGCGCGCACGAGCGCAGTCCGGCGCTGCGCAACTGCGGCACCATCCGCTGCGCACGAGGAACCGCGATCGGCCCGTTCAGACGTGCGCGCGCGAGCGTCGAATAGAGAAAGATCCCCGTCTGCACGAACCACGGACGGAACGGCCCGTCGTCGTAGAGCGGAAAGAGAAACGGCAGCCGCCGGACGAGGTGCGGCGCGACGACGTTCATCAGCACGCGCCGCTCGTGGTGCGCCTCGCGCACGAGGCCGACGTCGCCAAGCCGGAGATAGCGCAGGCCGCCGTGGATGAGCTTCGACGACGCACTCGACGTCGCCCCCGCGAAGTCGCCCTTGTCGACGAGCGCGACCGAGAGTCCGTGCGCAGACGCTGCCTCTGCGATCCCGGCGCCGACGATGCCGCCGCCGATCACGAGCAGGTCGAAGCGTCGCGCGGCGAGCTGCTCGACCGCGTCTACGCGATCCACAACGGGTTCGTCCAGGCCCGCGCGCCGGTAGGGGCGGCGACCTCGACACGGCCGTACGGCGCGTTCCAGGGACGCTCGAGACGGCAGGCGGTGATCAGCCCTGCGCTGTCGCGCTCGAGGATCGTGGCGTTGTTCGGATAGCCGAGCCGGCCGGCGTTCGCCCGTGCGCCGCGGGTCCGCCCCGTGAACAGCGTCACGCTTGCGGCCGGGCTGCATTGCACGGTGACGGCGTCGTCGGTCACCTCGACCGCCGCCAGCTCCGGGCCTGTCGAGCTGTAGAAGGCACCCGTGCGCAACGCCTCCAACACGGCGTCCTGCGTTCGTTCGGCGGCGCGCACCATCGTCCACGCGAAGGCGCTGTCGTAACCGGGGTGGTGCGAGTCATCGGTCGCGAGCGCGAACAGTCCGCGTCCGCGCTCGAGCGCCTCGTCCCAGTGCAGAGACGAGTCTCCGCGGCCCACCTCGAGCTCGCAGCCGGCGTTCCAGACCTCGATCCCGGCGAGCCCGTCGCACGCCTCCCATTGCTCCGTGCGCAGCCCGCTCCAGTACGTATGGGCGAGATACGCGACGCCGCCGTTTGCGGCGATCCAGTCCACGACCTCCTGGAGCGGCGCGAATTCGTTCTCGGGGATGACCGGATCGGCCTCGACGCCGAGCGCGAGCACGTGCGAGTCGTGCTCCGGCCCTCCGCACTGGGCGTTCAGCTCGACGGACGGGATGACCAGGAGCTTCCTGGTCGAACGCTCGTTCGTCCGCACCCAGTGATCGGTGATCGCGAGCACGTCGTAGCCCGCCCATTCGTAGTGGCGGACGAGCATGTCCGGGGCCATTTCGCCGTCGGAGTTGGTCGTGTGGGCGTGCAGCGCGCAGCGCAGCCAGAGGCCGTCGCCCTCGAAAAGGCTCATAGGGCCGAGCCTATCTCCAAAGCCATCTGGTTAACGACTCGTAACAGAATCGAAAGACCCATTGATCGGCGTGCCCGGACGTGCTTCGCTTACCACTCGTTCACATTCTCGACCGGGAGGGGTTGATGGAGGAGTACGAAGCGCAAGAGCTCGAGTTTTGGCGGAAGCTCGACGAAGAGGGGATGAGTCGCTCGGCGATGCTGCGGCGCAGCGTTGCTGCTGCGGCCGGCTTGACCGTCCTCGCGAGCCCCGGCGTGGCCTGGGCCGCACGTCGTGGGATCCGCATCTCGCCGCCCCTCAAGGGCAGCTCGATCTCGATGAGCGAGCTCGTCGCGCAGGCGAAGAAGGAAAAAGGCCTCAACACGATCGCCCTTCCGCCCGACTGGGCGAACTACGGCGAGATCATGTCCACCTTCTCCAAGAAGTACGGCATCGGCATCACCAACTCCAACCCGGACGGAAGCTCCGCCCAGGAAAACCAGGCCGTGCAGTCGCTCAAGGGCGACTCGCGCGCGCCCGACGCGGTCGACGACGGCCCGGCGTTCGCGATCTCGGGAACCGTTCAGGGTCTGTTCGCCAAGTACTTCGTGAGCGAGTTCGGCACCATCCCGCGCGCGATGAAGGACACGCGCGGCTACTGGACCGGCGACTACTACGGCGCGATCTCGATCGGTTACAACTCGAGCCTCGTCAACCCCGCCCCGAAGACGTTCAAGGAGCTGCTCAACCCGGCGTACAAGGGCAAGGTTGCGATGAACGGCAGCCCGCTCACCGCGGGTGCAGCGGTCGCGGGCGTCTTCGCGGCCGCCCTCGCGAACGGCGGGTCGCTCAGCAACGTCGCCCCCGGGATCGCTCTGTTCGCGCAGTTGAAGAAGTCGGGCAACTTCATCCCCGTGCAGTCGACGCCGCAGACGATCGCATCCGGCCAGACGCCGATCTCGATCGACTGGGACTACCTGAACCTCGCCTACGCGAAGGAGTTCCCGGCTGCGAACTGGAAGGTCACGGTCCCGTCGGACGGCGTCTACGGGGCGTACTACTGCCAGGCGATCAACGCGACCGCACCGCATCCGTGGTCGGCGCGCCTCTGGGAGGAGTTCCTCTACTCGGACCAGGGCCAGCTGCTCTGGCTGAAGGGCTACTCGCACCCTGCCCGCTTCGCGGATCTCGCCAAGAGGCACGTGATCCCGAAGGCGCTCCTCACCGCCCTGCCGGCGGCGAGCACGTACGCGAAAATCAAGTTCGCGAGCAACGGACAGCAGACAGCAGCGAAGAACGTGATCGCGTCGCAGTGGCCCGCCCAGGTCGGGGCCTGATCGCCGCGACGGAAGCAGCGATGGAGACCCTCCGGCCGGACGTCGCGTCCGGCCGGAGGCGTTTCCCGCTCGCGTGGCTCGGCACGCTGCCGTTCTTCGCGTACACGTTCGCGTTCCTCTTCCTGCCCGCCGGCAACGTCTTGATCGGCGCGTTCAAGGGCGTCCACGGCGGCTGGACGTTCAGCAACATCACGACGCTCTTCCATCAGCCCTACCGCAACGCATACGAGACGAGCATCGAGGTCAGCCTCACCACGGCCGTGCTCGGAGCGGCGCTCGGGTTCGGCCTCGCGTACGCAGCGATCCGCGACGGCACGCCGCGCTGGATCCGCTCCCTGCTGACGACATTCTCCGGTGTCGCGGCGAACTTCGGCGGCATCCCGCTCGCGTTCGCGTTCATCGCGACCATCGGCACGATCGGGGTCGCGACGCAGTTCCTGAAGAACCAGCTCCACATCGACATCTACGGGCAGGGCTTCTCGCTCTTCACGAAGACCGGCGTCGAGGTCGTCTACCTCTACTTCCAGGTCCCGCTGATGCTGCTCGTGATCGCGCCGGCGATCGGCGGGCTGAAGCGCGAGTGGCGCGAAGCCTCGTCGAATCTCGGCGCCAGCTCGTGGCAGTTCTGGCGCTACATCGGCGGCCCCGTGCTGATGCCGTCGCTGCTCGGCGCGGTGATCCTGCTCTTCGGCAACGCGTTCGCGGCGTATGCGACCGCGTACGCCCTCACGTCGGGCGCCGTCAACCTCGTCCCGATCGTGATCGGCGCGTACTACTCCGGGAACGTGCTCAACAACCCGCACCTCGCCCAGGCGCTCGCCTTCGGCATGTTCTTCGTGCTCGCCGTGATGATGATGATCTACGTCCCGTTGCAACGGCGCGCGGCGAGGTGGGCGAAGTGAGGCCGAAGCGCCGCATCGCTCTCTCGGCGGCCGTCTGGCTCGTGCTCGGCGTCGCCTACTTCCTCATCCCGCTGCTCGCGACGTTCCTGTTCAGCCTGAGGAGCATCCAGACTGGCAAGTGCTGCTCGCTCGCGGCATACCACTTTGTGCTCCACAACGGAGACTTCTGGCACACGTTGAAGGTCTCGTTCCTGCTCGCGCTCGAGACGATCGCGATCAGCCTCCTGCTCTTCGTGCCGTCGATCTACCTCGTGCACCTGAAGCTGCCGCGCCTGCGGCCGGTGATCGCGTTCTTCGCGCTGATCCCGTTCGTGGTGCCGCCGATCGTCCTCGTCGTCGGGCTGCTCAACATCTACCGCGGCACGCCGAGCTGGTTCTATGACAAGCCGTCGGGCTTCCTCGCCGCCGGCTACGTGATCCTCGCGTTCCCGTACATGTTTTTCTCGCTCGACGCCGGCTTCCGGTCGATCGACGTGCACACGCTGACGGAGGCGTCGCAGAGCCTCGGCGCGCGCTGGCCGACGACGCTCTTCAAGGTGATCCTGCCGAACATCAGGACGGCGGCCCTCGCGGGCTCGTTTCTCGCGCTTGCGATTGTGCTGGGCGAGTTCACGATCGCGAACCTCGCCCAGTTCCACACCTTCCCGATCTTCCTCGAGTACGTGAACGAGACGCAGCCGTACGGGGCGGCCGCGCTGACGGGGATCAGCTTCGCCATCACCTGGGCGGCCATGCTCTCGCTGCTCTTCATCGGTCGTAAACGGGCTGCCGGCAGCGGCAGCGTCATCGCGGGAGTGCGCTGAATGGCCTACCTGGAGCTACAGAACCTGCATCGCGACTTCGGCACCGTCAAGGCGCTCGACGGCATCGAGATCCGCCTCGACCAGGGCGAGTTCCTCTCGTTGCTCGGTCCGTCAGGCTGCGGCAAGACGACCGCGTTGCGGCTCGTCGCCGGCTTCGACCGGCCCGATGCCGGCGCGATCGTCGTCGACGGCAAGGACATCACCGGCGTTTCGCCGAGCAAGCGCGACATGGGGATGGTCTTCCAGGCGTACTCGCTCTTCCCGAACATGACGGCGCAGCAGAATGTCGAGTTCGGCCTGAAGGTCCGTGGCAAGAGCAAGACCGATCGCCGCACGCGCGTCGGCGAGCTGCTCGAGCTCGTCGGGCTCGGCCACGCCGGCGACCGCTACCCGCACCAGCTCTCGGGCGGCATGCAGCAGCGCGTCGCGCTCGCGCGTGCGCTCGCGATCGAGCCACGGGTGCTCCTGCTGGACGAGCCGCTGTCGGCGCTCGACGCGAAGGTGCGCGTTCAGCTGCGCGAGGAGATCCGGCGCATCCAGCTCGAGCTGGGCATCACGACGCTCTACGTGACGCATGATCAGGAGGAAGCGCTCTCCATCTCGGACCACGTCGCGGTGATGTACGGCGGCAAGATCGAGCAGATGGGCTCGCCGGCGGAGATGTACAGCATGCCGGCAACGCCGTTCGTCGCGGAGTTCATCGGCACGATGAACCGGCTGGACTCGACCGTCCTCGACGGTGGAAACGGGGCGGTCGAGCACGCCGGCGTCACCCTCACGGTCGAGGCAGCCCGCGGTCGTGCGCGCGGCGATCGCGTGCTCATCCTCGTGCGGCCGGAGACGGTCGACCTCGCGCCCGCGAACGGCGACGGTGCCGCAAACTCGTTCATCGGAGAGGTGATCACGCAGACGTTCCTCGGTCCGGTCACGCGGCTGAAGGTGGTCGGCGGTGGGGCGTCGCTGATCGCCGACGTGTCCACGGCGAAGGCGGCGACGCTGCCGGTGGGGATGCGCGTCGTGGCGAGGCTGCCCGCCGAGGGCGCCCGCCTGCTCGAGCTCAAGGACGGGCCGCGCCCCGAGTTGCACGAAGAGCCAGCTCCGGCCGGTCGGTGAAGATACCGCCGGCGCCGAGCGCCTCGAGCTCGCGCATGCGCGCCGGCTCGTTGACGGTGTAGACGAGCGTCTCGAGTCCGAGCTTGCGCGCCGCGGCGAGACCGCGCGCGGTCACGCGCCCGTCGGCGAACCCGGCGGCCCAGGCGTCGCGCGCCGCCCGGATCGAGACGCCGAAGCCGACGTGCTGCACGGTGCGCAGGCCGGGGCGGAGGGCCCGCGCCGCCGCGAGCGGAGGCCGCTGGAAGCAGATAAGGACGTCGGCGTCCGTCAGGAGCGGCACGGTGCGCGCGACGACGTCGAAGCGCCGGTAGCGCCGCGGCGTCTTGAGCTCGACCATCACGCCGATCCGGCCGCGGCAGAGCTCGAGCGCCTCCTCGAGCGTCGGGTAGACGCCGCCGGGTTGCGGCGGGCCGTGCGTGACGACGAGCGCGCCGCGTGCGTCCGCGCGCACGTCGAGCTCGACGTAGTCGGCGCCGAGCTCGATTGCGCGCTCGAAGGCCGGCAGCGTGTTCTCCGGCAGCTCCGCGGACGCGCCGCGGTGGGCGACCACAATCACGCGAGCAGGCGCTGCATCGAAGCCAGGTCGATCCGCTCGATCAGCTCGTCCGCCGCGACCAGCCGGTCGGCGCCGAGCGTGCGCGTGAGCGCAACGACCCGCATTCCCGCCGTCTTTGCGGAGGCGACGCCTGCCTCGCTGTCCTCGAGCGCGAGCATCTCCGCTGCTGGCGTATCGAGCAGGCGCGCCGAGAGCGCGTACGGCTCCGGGTGGGGCTTGCCGTGCGTGACATCGTCGGCGGTGACGACCACGGCGAAGAGGTCGGCCAGTCCTGCGGCCGCGAGCACGGGGTCGATCTCGGCGCGCGTGGCGGAGGAGACAACCCCGACGGGGCCTCGCCCCGCTGCGTAGCGGACGGCCGCGCGCGCCTCGGCGTCGATCGTCGACCCGTCGTGGACGCGGGCGCGGTAGCGGGCGATGCGGTCGGCGATCAGCGGCGGGTCGCTCCGGCCGATCCAGAGGCGGAAGATCTCCTCCTCGGTGTGGCCGGCGAGCAGCCCGTAGTAATCCTGCTCGGTCATCGGCCTGTCCAGCTCGGTGAAGATCTCGGCGTAGATCGCGCAGAGCAGTGGCTCGTCGTCCGAGAGCGTGCCGTTGAAGTCGAAGACGACGGCCCGGGGCGGCATCGCGTGCGAGCGTAGCTGCCGACATCCGCCGCCGGGCGTACCCTCGGGACATGGCCAAGCCGCACGAAGAATGGACGCTCGAGGAGCTCCGCGCGGAGGCCCGGCGGATCGTGGACGAGCTCGCGCGCCGCGCGACCGCGCCGGCGAAGAAGCAGAAGGCGGACATCGTGCGGGCGTGCGAGCACTGGGTGCGCGGCTACGCGTGGGACGAGACCTTCACCGTGGAGATGGTCGAGGACGAGTTCGCGCTGCACGAGCGGAAGCTCGCGCAGACGCTTCCGGTGGCCGAGCGGCAGCGGCTGCTCGAGCTGTGGAACGTCCTGCGCGACGACCGCGCACGCCGCGCAGCCTAGGCAGGACCCCCTCTGATACAAGCTGTCCCGGTGACACGCCGCGGGCTTCTCCTGTTCGCCGTCATGTGCGTGATCTGGGGCGTGCCCTATTACTTCATCCGCATCGCCGTGGGCGAGCTCACGCCGGCGACACTCGTGCTCTTCCGCACCGGCGGCGCGGCGCTGATCCTCCTGCCGGTGGCGATCGCGCGCGGCGAGCTCCGGTCGCTGGCCGCACACTGGCTGCCGCTCGTGGGATTCGCCGCCGTCGAGATCGGGATCCCGTGGCTGCTGCTCGCAAGCGCCGAGGAGCGCCTGTCGAGCTCGTTGACGGGCTTGCTGATCGCGGCGGTGCCGCTCGTCGGGGTGCTGATCAGCCTCAAGCTCGGCACCCGGGAAGGGTTCGGCCGCCCCGGGATCGCGGGGCTGCTGCTCGGCCTGGCCGGTGTGGCGGCGATCGTCGGGCTCGACCTGCACGCGACGAGCGTCGCCGCGCTCGCCGAGGTCGGAGCCGTCGCCGTCGGTTACGCGGTCGGGCCTGCCATCCTCGCGCGCTATCTCGCCGATCTCCCGGCGGTCGCGGTGATCGCCGTCTCGCTCGCGCTCTGCGCTGTCGTGTATGCGCCGGTCGCGGCGTTCCAGCTGCCGCATGCGCTGCCGCGCGCCGGGGTGATCGCATCCGTCGTCATGCTTGCGGTGATCTGCACGGCGCTCGCCTTCGTGCTCTTCTTCGCGCTGATCGCGGAGGTCGGGCCGGTGCGCGCGACGGTGATCACGTACATCAATCCGGCGGTCGCGGCCGTGCTCGGCGTCGCCGCCCTCGGCGAGCGGTTCACGGTGGGCATGGGCATCGGCTTCGTGCTCGTCCTGGCTGGCTCGGCGCTGGCGACGCGCCGGCCACGTGAGCCCGCCGAGAGCCCCGAGCTCCGCTACTCGTAAACTCGCCGCATGGTCCGCGTCCGTTTCGCACCGAGCCCTACCGGGTCGCTCCATCTCGGCAACGCGCTGAGCGCGGTTGCCAACCGGCGCTTCGCCGACGAGCACGCGGGGACGCTGCTGTTGCGGATCGACGACACCGACGCCGCGCGCAACGTCGACGACGGCGTGCAGGCCGTCGTCGGCGACCTCGAGTGGCTCGGCGTGCGCTGGGACGAGGGGCCGGTGCACCAGAGCGGGCGCTTCGTCCGCCATCGCGAGGCCGCGCATCTCGTCGGCGAGCCGGACGCCGAGGGCGCGCTCCGCTTCGGGCAGACGACCTTGCTTCGCCCCGACGGGACGCCGACGTACCAGCTCGCGACGGCCGTCGACGATCTCGACTTCGAGATCACGCACGTGATTCGCGGTTCCGACCATCGCGCGAACGCGGAGATCCAGGCGGCGCTGATCCGCGCGCTCGGCGGCGAGCCGCCCGAGTACATCCATCACGGGCTGCTGCTGGGCGAGGACGGCACGAAGCTGTCGAAGCGCCACGGTGCCTCGTCGCTCGCCGACCTGCGCGAAGCCGGTATCCCCGCGGAGGCGGTGCGCGCGTACCTCGAGGAGCTCGGTCTGCCCCGCCACGACGTCCACCTCGACCTCCCGCGACTGCGGAGGCTCTCGATCGAAGCGCTGGCCGCGCTCTCGGACGAGGAGCTGGCCGGGCGCGTCGGCGTGCCCCTGTCGGTCGTGCCGGTGCTGCGCGGTGCGCGTGACCTCGCCGAGGCCCGGGAGTACGCCGCGCAGGTGCTCGATCCGCCGGCGGCGGAGGTCGATGCGCCGGAGACGCTGTCCCGCTTCCGCGAGCTGGTGGAGGGCGGGCTCGAGCCGCGGGACGTCGTTCGCGAGTTGAAGGCGGTCGGCGGCGACCTGAAGGCCGTCCGGCTCGCTTTGACCGGGAGCGCGCGCGGGCCGGAGCTGGCGGCGGTGATCGCGGCGCTGCCGCGGGACGAGCTCCTGCGCCGGGCTCTACGCTAGGCGTCGATGCGTCTCTACAACACGCTCACGCGCCGGCTCGAGGAGCTGCCGGAACCGCCCGGCCCGGTCCGCATGTACTTCTGCGGGCCGACGGTCTACCAGCGCGCGCACATCGGGAACGCGCGGCCGTTCGTGTTCGGCATGTGGCTGCGCGCCTGGCTGTGCCTGCGCGGCTACGACGTGACGCTCGTCCACAACATCACCGACGTGAACGACAAGATCTACGACGCGGCGCCGGGCAAGAGCGCGGAGCTCGCCGCGCGCGCAACTGCGTGGTATCTCGAGGACACCGGGGATCTCGGCCTCGGGCAGCCGGACCTGCTGCCGAAGGCGACCGAGAGCATGCCGGCGATCCTCCACCTGATCGAGGAGCTCGTCGAGCGCGGGTCGGCGTATCCGGTCGAGGGCGACGTCTACTTCAGCGTCGCGAGCGATCCCGAGTACGGGCGGCTCTCCGGCCAGCGGCCCGACCAGGTCGAGGAGCAGGAGCCGAACCCGCTCAAGCGCGACCCGCGCGACTTCGCGCTCTGGAAGGCGAACAAGCCGGGCGAGGACACGTGGTGGGAGTCGCCGTGGGGCCGCGGTCGCCCGGGCTGGCACATCGAGTGCTCTGCGATGGCGGAGGAGGCGTTCGGGCCGGTGTTCGAGATCCACGGCGGCGGACTCGACCTCGTCTTCCCGCACCACGAGAACGAGCTGGCGCAGTCGCGCGCCGTCGGCCACGAGTTCGCCCGTATCTGGACGCACAACGGGATGCTCGAGTTCGGCGGCGAGAAGATGTCGAAGTCGCTCGGCAACGACGTCTCGCTCCGCAACGTGATCGACACATGGGGGCGCGAGGTCGTGCTGCTGTACTTCATGACCGGGCACTGGCGCAAGCCGATCGACTTCACGGACGAGACGCTGGCGCAGGTGAAGGCGCGCCTCGAGAGCCTGCGCGAGGCGTTTCGTAATCAGTCCACGCCGGCTCCCGACGGCGCCTGGGAGCGGTTCGTCGGCGCCCTGGACGACGACTTCAACACGCCCGACGCGCTCGCTCTGCTGCACGAATGGCGAGATCACGACCTGCTGCGGCAGGCCCTCGCGCCGTTCGGGCTCGAGTCGCTCGGGAACGAGGAGGCCGTCCCGGCCGAGGACGAGGAGCTCCGACGCCTGCGCGAGCTGGCTCGTCAGCAGCGAGACTGGGCCGAGGCTGACCGGCTCCGCGACGAGCTCGTGGCGAGGGGATACGACGTCCGCGACGAGCCTCAGGGCGGCACCGCGATCTTCCGCAAACGATGACCCGCGAGCACGTCTACGGCCGCCGGGCCGTGCGCGAGGCGCTGCGCGGCCGGCGCGAGGTGCTCGAGCTCTGGGCGACCGACCGGGCGGTCAAATCCGAGGACTGGCTCGGGGAGGTGGAGCGGCCGCGCATCCAGGTGAAGCTCGAGCGCGAGCTGAGCGAGGAGGCCGGCACGCGCGACCACCAGGGCGTGCTCGCCTGGTGCGAGCCGTACCGCTACGCGGACGCGTACGAGCTGGCGGCGTCCGAGCGGCCGCTGCTCGCCTGCCTCGACCAGGTCAGCGACCCGCGCAACCTCGGGGCCGTCTGCCGCAGCGCGGAGGGCGCGGGGGCCACCGGCGTCGTCGTGCCGGCGCACGGGTCGGCGCGCGTGACCGCGGCGGTGTGCCGCGCGTCCGCCGGGGCGGTCGAGCACCTGCCGATCGCCGTGGTCACCAACCTCGCGCGCTACCTCGCGGAGATCAAGAGCGGCGACCTCTGGGTCGCAGGCGCGGCCGGCGAGTCGGGAACGCCGATGTGGCAGGCCGACCTCTCCGGCTCGCTCGCCTTCGTCTTCGGGGCGGAGGGAAAAGGCCTGCGGCCGCTCGTGCGGCGGACTTGTGACCTCGAGGTCTCGATTCCGCAGCTCGGGCAGGTCGAGTCCCTGAACGTCAGCGTCGCGGCCGCAGTCCTCCTGTACGAGGCGCGGAGGCAGCGCGATGGCTGAGCCGAGCCTCTACCTCTTCGACGGCTTCAACCTCCTGCACGCGGGCGAGTTCCGCTCGCCCGAGGAGCTGCGCGACCTGCTCGCCAGTTGGGTCGCCGCCAAGGGCGCGCGCGGTGTGCTCGTCTTCGACGGCCACGGGCCTGACGAGCGCCACGGCCAGCTCGAGGTGCGCTGGGCCGAGGACGCGGACACCCTCATCGAGCGGCTCGCGGCCGAGCGCCGGGGGAAGGAGCAGGTCGCGGTCGTGTCCTCGGACGAGGCCGTGCGCGGCACGTCGGGCGCCGAGGTGCGGAAGCTCTCGTCCGACACGTTCCTTTCCGAACTCGTCGCCCCGGAGCACGCGGACCGCACCCGCGGCGACATGCGCGACCGGCTCGATGCGGCGACGCTCGCCGCGCTCGAGCGGCTGCGCCGCGGCAAGTGAGCGCGGTCGTGCTCGTCGAGGGGGCGAGCGACCGGATCGCGCTGGAGACGCTGGCACGGCGACGCGGACGCGACCTCGCCGCCGAGGGCGTCTCGATCGCCGCGATCGGCGGCGCGCAGGCCATCGGCCGCGTCCTCGATGACCTTGGAGGCACGAGCCTCACCATCGCGGGACTATGCGACGTGGGGGAGGAGGCGGACTTCCGGCGCGCGTTCGAGCGCGCCGGCTTGGACGCCGACCGGGTCTACGTCTGCACCGCCGACCTCGAGGACGAGCTGATCCGCGCCCTCGGCACCGCCGCCGTCGAAGGGGTCCTCGACGCGAACGGCGACCTCGGCTCGTTCCGCACGCTGCAGAAGCAGGCCGTCTGGCGCGATCGTTCGGTGCAGGACCAGCTGCGGCGGTTCATGGGCAGCGGAGCGCGGCGGAAGGTCCGCTACGCGGCCGTGCTCGTCGACGCGCTCGACCTCGGCCGGGTGCCGACGCCGCTTGACGGGGTTCTCGCCGCGGTCTGACCGATCGAACACATGTTCGTATCATGTTGGGTCCATCGCAAATGGACTTGTAAGAATTTGGACCCCTTGCTATGTTCTTCCTCAAGTTAAGGGTGAGAGTTTGCCCTGTCCTCGAACCGGGAGATGCCCGTGGCCGCTCGCACCACCGCACGCGCGTACTCGCCACAGAAGGCTCAACGCGAGCTGGAGGATCTCCAGATCGTTCTCCGTGCCCGCAACGGGGACAGCGTGGCGATGGACGCCCTCATCCGCCGCTACACCGGCTTCGTCCGGCTGAAGGCGAGCTCGTACTTCCTCGCCGGCGGCGACTCGGACGACCTCATCCAGGAGGGACTGATCGGTCTCTACAAGGCGGTCCGGGACTTCCGCACCGACAAGGAGACCTCGTTCCGGAGCTTCGCCGAGCTCTGCGTCACCCGCCAGATCATCACGGCCATCAAGACGGCCACCCGCTTCAAGCACGCGCCGCTGAACACGTACGTCTCGTTCAGCCACACGCCGGCCGGCCAGGAGGGCGACGGCGAGTGCACGCTCGGCGACGCGCTGCCGGGGCCCGGCGTCCACGAGCCGTCGGTGATGGTCATCTCGACCGAGGAGCTCCAGAGCCTCGTCTTCACACTCGGCTCCGGACTGTCGTCGCTCGAGGCCGACGCGCTGCGCCTCTACCTCGAGGGCGCCTCGTACGAGGACATGGCGGAGAAGCTCGAGTGCGACACGAAGACGATCGACAACGCGCTCCAGCGCGTGAAGCGCAAGATCGTCACGCACCAGAAGACACGCGAAGTCCTTCTATAGGGACGCGGCCGACTTCGTAGTCGGCTGCGAGGCGAATGCGCTCGATCTGGTTGTTCTTCGGCGGCTCGACGCGCAGTGACCCTCTGCGCTGGACCGGCAGATGCGTGATCGGTACGAGGTAGACGGCTGCCGTCTCAGGGCAATACACGGCGAAGAGATCGATCTCGCCGTGGTAGCTCCGCTGTTGGTACCGCGCACTCTTGTGATGCGCGTACGAGCTGCATACGGCGAACGTGACCGCTCCCTTGCGCAGGCGTCCGGTCTTGCATTGAACGCGATCGAGAAGGCCGTCGCGTTCGAGGACGAGGTCGCAGCGCGTGTTCTCGCCGTATGGGATGTACAGCCCATAGCCAAGGGCGCGGAGAACCAGCGTGATCGCAAGTATCGAGACGTCGCCGATGTCCTTCGGGTGCTCCACGTTGCCACCGTTGCATACGCGTCGGCTGGGCCGTGTCCGATTCGGACGGCCACGAGGTGGCCTACCATAAGGGCGCTGCCGGAGTAGCTCAGCTGGTGGAGCACCCCGCTTGTAACGGGGAGGCCGTGGGTTCGAGTCCCACCTCCGGCTCTATTTGGGGGGCCTGTCTCGACGCCACCTCGCCGTGCCTATCCGGGTCCTGATCCAATCCAGGAGGTGACGATGCGCTCCTACCGCTATCTCGTCGTCGGCGGCGGCATGACCGGCGACGCCGTCTGCAACGGCATCCACGACGCCGACCCTGAGGGCTCGATCGGGCTCGTCGGCGAGGAGGCGTTGCCGCCGTACAAGCGTCCGCCGCTGACGAAGGGCCTCTGGAGCGACGGCGACGAGTCGAAGATCTGGCGGAACGTCGAGGAGCACGGCGCCGAGCTCGTGCTCGGCCGCCGCATCGTCTCCATCGACCCAGCGACGCATACCGCCCTCGACGACGCCGGCGACGAGTACGCCTACGAGCGGCTCGTGCTCGCGACCGGCGGCACGCCGCGCCGCCTCGACGGGGCAGGCGACGACGTCATCTACTTCCGCACGCTCGCCGACTACCGGCGTGTTCGCGCGCTGAGCGAC
>Ga0208849_1001325_pt1 | contig 17632 bp, 13 predicted proteins | sample NGESurdeep072012_10_FD_184470 | JGI IMG/M metagenome (GOLD analysis project Ga0208849, IMG submission 184470) | Arctic peat soil microbial communities from Barrow, Alaska - NGEE Surface sample 53-3 deep-072012 (SPAdes) | ecosystem: Environmental > Terrestrial > Soil > Wetlands > Peat ... | reverse complement strand
GAGGGTGGGGACCTCGACGCGGCCTTGCGGGCCTTGCGCGACAAGGACATCGTCGTCGCCGGCGAGGGCAGCGCGCTCGCGGGCGAGCCCGAGCTTGCGTTCAAGCACGCGCTGATCCGCGACGCCGCCTACGAGATGCTGCCCAAGGCCGTCCGCGCCCAGAAGCACTTCGAGGTCGCGCGCTTCATCGAGGCCCGTGCCGGTGAGCGCGTCGAGGAGGTGGTGGCGCTGCTCGCCGAGCACTACGGCAAAGCAGCCGAGCTGGGCGGGGAGCTCGGTCTGACCCCGGCAGCGCTCGCGCCCTACCGCGCGAAGGCGCTCACCTACCTGGAGGCGGCCGGCGATGCCGCCACCGCGTTCTACTCGAACGTGGACGCCTGCTCCAACTACGAGGCCGCGCTCGCGCAGGCCGGTGAGGACGAGCAGGCGCTCGCCCGCCTGCTCGAGAAGCAGGGCGACGTCGCGCTGCGGCTCGGCCGCGTCGATGTCGCTATCGGTGCGTGGGAGCGGGCGCTCGAGCATCACCGCGAGCGCGACGATCTCGAGCACGTCGCCGAGCTTCACCGCAAGATCGGCGCGGGCCTGGCGCACAAGGGCGAGCGCAAGCAGGCGATCGAGCATCACCAGCGAGGGATCAACCTGATCAAGGACAGCGATCCGTCGCTCGCGCTCGTGCGCCTGTACGAGGAGGCCGCCTGGCTCTACATGCAGACCGGTGACAACATGCTCGCGATCTACGCCTCGGAGAAGGCGCTGCGGCTCGCCGAGCGCCTCGGCGAGGTTCGCGCCGCGAGTCGCGCCCACGGTATCTTCGGCCGCGTCTTCGGCCGCATCGGCGACACCGTCAAGGCGCGCGAGAACCTCGAGCGCGCCGTCGAGCTGGCGCGCGGGTCGGACGAGCACGAGACGGTTCTCGCGCTGATGGCGCTCGGCCACCACCTGGAGAGCTCCGACGGCGACTATGCCGGTGCCGCCGACTCCTACCGAGAGGCGCTCGCCCTCGCTCAGCAGATCGGCGACGTACCCACCGAGATAGAGCTGCACGCGGCCGTCGCACAGCTCGCTCTCTACGCGGCGGACTGGGCAGCGGTCGCGCGCTCCAGCGACGCGAGCGCCGAGCTGTCCGAGCGTGAGGGCCTGGTTGGCAAGCTCTGCCTGCCCTATGCGCTGCGCGGACGACTGCACTGGCGCAGCGCGCAGTGGCAGGACTCGCAGAGCTTCTACACGCGCGCGTACGAGCTCGCGCAGCAGATCGGCTGGTCTGAGGTCAGCTTCGACGCGCTCTACGGGCTCGCGAACACGCTTCGCGACCAGGGCGAGCTCGCGGCCGCAGAGACGGCGCTTGCCCAGGCGCTCGACGTGTGCGAACGCGCCGGCCTGATCGTGCAGTCGATCCAAGCGAACTCGGCTCAGGCGCTGCTGCATCGTCTGGCTGGTCGCCACGACGAGGCAGAGCGGGCGGCGCGGGAGGCGGTTGTGCTCTCCGAGCGCGCGCGCTACCCGGTGGGTGAAGCGGCCGCGATCGAAGCCACCGGGATCGTCGGGCCGCTGCCGGGCGCGCCCGCTGAGCTGAAGCGCGCACGTGAGGCTTGGCAGAACCTCCTACGTCCGCTGGAGGCAGCCCGCTGCGAGCTGCTCTTGGGCCAGCGGCTGCTCGAGGAAGACCGGCACGCCGCGGTGGCATCGCTCATGCGCGCCGCGAGTGAGTACGACGAGCTCGGCGTCGCGCACCTGGCCGCGCGCGCCCGCGAGCTCGCGAGCTGAATCCAATTAAGTGCTTGCGACACACCCGGAGGATGAACGGGCGTGTCGCAAGCGATCCACAGTGATTGCTACCGCCCTGAGGGATGGGCCGTAAAACGGTGTACCCCCAAAAGGCGAGTACGAAACACCACAGATGCAAAAGCGCTTGCGCGCGCCTCGGCCGGCTACGGGGCGACGGCTCGCCTGCTGCCGCGCGTCAGCTCCTGCACGAGCGTCTCGATCGAGCGCTCCAGCTGCTGGATGCTGGCCGCGTCAACGCGCTCGAGACCGACCACACGATTGACCCAGGAGTTGATCTCGCGATGGCTGCGGCCGTCGCGGCGGTGGAGTTCCGCCACCAGACGGCTGCGTTCGCGGCGCAGGTCTGCGCGGCGTTCGAACGCCGGCGTCGCCACCGTCTCGAGCGCAGGGAGCACCGACGTGCTCGCCGCCGTCTCGAGCTCGCGGGACGGTGGCTCGTGGGGCAGGGCAGACGACACCCGCTGAGGCGCGCCGAACAGCGTCATCTGCGCGGCGAACTCGGCATTCAGCGGCACGAACTCGGCGCTCGGAGCTTGCTCGCTCTCGCGCCGCTCGGGGCGCTCCTCCAAGTCTGCATCCGGCTCCGCGTGGCGCAGCGCGTGCCGTAGCTCGCTTTCGATCTCCGACGCGTGCGTCCGCAGTGTCTGCTCGGCCGGTAGATACAGCCAGCTCGGCTCGGCTCGCATGTTCGGGGTGGTGCGCACGAATCGACCCACGATCTGGCGGAAGATCAACGCGGTCTTGGCGGCGCTCGCATACACGCCGACCCGTAGCCGCGGGATGTCGACACCCTCGGACACCATGTTCACCGCCACGATCCATGGCTCGCGCGACGCGCGGAAGTCCGCGAGCTTGCGCGCGGCATTCGCGTCGGTGTGCAGGACGACCACCGGCGCGCGACCGGTCACCTCGTGCAGGAGCTTGGCGAGCTGGCGGGCGTGGCCGGCGTCGGCAGCGACCGCCAGCCCGCCCGCGTCGCGGTGGCCCGCGGAGCGCAATGCGAGGAGCTTTGCGTCCGCCTCGCGGACGATCCGCGCGAGCCCCTCGGGCAGCTCCGCAGAGATCGCCGTGCGGTATCGGCGAGCGGCCTCGCGTGCGCTCAGAACCGTCTCGAAGGAGGACTCGACGACATCCTCGCCGCTGCGCCACGACAGCGTCCCGTCGAACGTGACGAACGCCACCGGGCGACACACGCCGTCCGCGACCGCTTCGGCATAGGTGTAGGACACGTCGGGCACGACGAGGCCCTCGCCGTCGTAGCGCACGCCGGGGATCGGCGTCGCATCTGAGCGAAACGGCGTGCCCGAGAGCAGCAACCATCGCGGTGCCGCGGCGAACGCCCGCTGAAAGCTCGCGCCCCACGCGAGATCCTCGCCGAGGTGGTGTGCCTCGTCGACGATCACGAGGGTGTCGGCGGAGACCTTGGCCGCCCAGCTGCCCGGGTCGCTTGCGACCCGCGCGTAGGTGATCGCCACGCCGTCGAAGTCTCGTGGGGCGCTCGCCTCGCGAGCGTCGGGCTGTAGCTGCACGCCGAGGCCCGCCGCCGCGGCCGCCCACTGGCGCGTGAGCGGCGTCGTCGGACACAGCACCACGATGCGCTTGACCTCACGCCGGGACAGCAGGACCCGGGCGAGCTCGAGCGCGGGTCGCGTCTTGCCCGCCCCCGGCGCAGCCGAGATCAGGAACGGGCCGTCCTGCCAGCGGGCGAGCTGCTCCAGCGCGCGGCCCTGCCAGGCGCGCAGCGATGTCGATCGGGTGGGCGTCAAAGAGTCCGGCATCCTGCGTCACCGCGCGGACGGATCGACGCGCGCCGTCGCGGCGGCACGGCCGCGACGGCCTATCGGACGCGACGCGCGGGCATAAAGCTCATAATTTCGATTGAAATAACTGGTTTTATGAGCTACTGTCCGGCGGGGTCGGACGACAACCGGCCTGTTGGACCTCGAAAACCGACCTCGATCCAGGAAAAGGAGACTTGGAAATGCCGAGATCCCCCCACGTGAGCCGCCGCGGCGGCTACTCGCCGAGATGGCGCCGGGCAGCGGTTGGCGCTGCCGCCGTGCTCGCCGGAGGCGTGCCGATTGCACTGACGGACGCAAGCTCTGCCGCAGCCAGTGCCCCGACGGCGCCTCCGCCGGTGACGATCCTGACCTCACAACGCGGGTTCGGCGCGGGCGAGGACTTCTTCATCAGCCCGACGGGGGATCCCACCACCTATGCCGCCGGCCCGGAGATCCTGGGCACCAATGGTCAGCCGGTCTGGTTCCACGCGGTACCGCAGGGCGATGCGGCCACGGACTTCCGCACTCAGACCTATCTCGGCCGGCCGGTGCTCACCTGGTGGCAGGGAACGGAGGCCGGCGGCGTCGGCGTCGGCACCGATTACATCTACAACGACCACTACCAGCAGATCGCCACCGTGAACGCCGGCAATGGACTCAACGCCGACGCACACGAGTTCTACATCACGCCCTGGAACACCGCTCTGATCACCGCATATCAGCCGTCGACCGCCAACCTCAGCTCGATCGGCGGCCCACCCAACCAGGCCGTGGTCAACGGCGTCGTCCAGGAGGTCGACATCGCCACCGGCAAGGTGCTCTGGCAGTGGAACAGCGCTGACCACGTGCCCTACAGCGCCAGCGAGCAGCCGCTGCCGAAATCACCGAGCGAAACGTGGGACTGGTTTCACGTCAACGCGGTTCACCTCAATACCGACGGCGATCTGCTGATCGACGCGCGCAATACCTGGGCCGCCTACGACGTCAACCCGCGCAGCGGGAACATCGAGTGGACGCTCGGCGGAAAGGACTCGAGCTTCAGGCTGCAGGCTGTGGCGGGCCAGACACTCGATGGCGCAGGTGAGATCTTCGCCTGGCAGCACGACCCCGAGGCTCTCGGCGACGGCAATTACACCTTCTACGACGACGAGGCGACGATCGGCGTGCCGGAGCTGTCATATAGCCGTGCCGTCACCATCCACCTCAACCAGTGGACGAAAGTGGCGACGCTGCTCTCCTCCGAGGACCAGCCCGACGGGCTGTCGGCGACCTCGCAGGGCAATGCCCAGACGGCGCCCGGCGGCGACCTCGTCGTCGGCTGGGGGTCGTTGCCGTCCTTCTCGGCGTTCGACCCGCGCGGGAGCCTCGTCTTCAACGCCGAGTTCCCGACCGGCGTGAACAGCTACCGCGCGTATCTGCTGCCGTGGAGTCCGCCCAAGAGCTGAGGACCCGGCTCGACGAGCTCCGGGTCCCCATGCTCGACACGCGGGGGCACTGCCCCTACTCATGAAAAACCCCGCGCATCACACCGCCGCCTCTCCTGGTCGCGTCCACCGATACCAACCATGGGCGCGCGCCAGGAGGCGGCGGCAGCCGCAACCCTAATCCGGCGTGCAGACTGTTGTCAGCGGGTGTCTCTCACCCGCGCGCGAGCGCCGTCTCGGCGACCCATTTGCGCAGAAATGCCGCCGCGTCGTCCTGCTGCAGGGGCCGTGCGAACAGGAAGCCCTGGCCGCTGTCGCAGCGCTCGCCCTGCAGCAGGCTCAGCTCGTGGGTGCGCTCGATGCCCTCGGCGAGGGTCTCGATCGAGAGCGCCTTGCCGAGTTGCACGAGCGTGCGGATGATCGTCTCGCCCTCCTTGTTGTGGGTCATCTGCGCGATGAACGAGCGGTCGATCTTGAGCGCGTCTACCGACAGCTGCTGCAGGTGCGCCATCGAGGAGTAGCCCGTCCCGAAGTCGTCGATTGCCACGCGCGCCCCCAGCTCCTTGACCTTGGCGAGGCGTGCCGCGGCCCGCGCGAGGTCGCGCATCAGGGCCGACTCGGTGATCTCCACCGTCAAGAGGTTCGGCTCAAGGCCCGTCTCTCGCAGGGTGCGCTCGACATCGCTGATGAAATCGTCAGTGTCCAGCTGGCGTGCCGAGACGTTGACGGCCACGCCGATCGGGTGACCGGCTTCGCGCCACTGCACCGCCTCGCGGCACGCTTCCCGCAGCACCCAGCGGCCCACTTCGACGATCAGGCCGGTTTCCTCCAACATCGGGATGAAGTCGTTTGGCTGCACCTCCCCGCGCGTCGGACTGTTCCAGCGGATCAGCGCCTCCATGCCCGTGGGACTCATGTCGCGCAGGCTGAACGTCGGCTGATAGACGAGGAAGAACTCCTCGTTCTCGAGCGCCACGCGCAGATCCATCTCGAGTTCCATCCGCGACTGGACGGCGGTGTGCATGCCCGCCTCGAAGAGCACGTAGCGGTGGCGCCCGTCCCACTTTGCCTCGTACATCGCGACGTCCGCATCGCGCAGCAGCTCGTCAGCGGATTCTCGGTCACCGGCGGCGATGCCGATACTCGCGGTCAGCTTCAGAGATGTGTGAGCGAGTCCCGCCAGTAGGAAGGGCTGGTCGAGCGCTTCGAGCAGACGCTCGGCGATCAGCTCCGGCCCGGAGGCGAGCGACAGCTCGCTGGCGATCACGACGAACTCGTCGCCGCCGAGCCTGCCGACGGCGTCGGTCTCCCGCACCACCGCGGTCAGCCTCGAGGCGACCGCCTGCAACAGCTCGTCGCCCGCGGCGTGGCCGAGCGAGTCGTTGATCGCCTTGAAGTTGTCGAGATCGATGAACAGGGCGGCAAGCGGTGTCTTCTCGCGGCGCGCACGCGCCATCAACTGCTCGACGCGGTCGAGGATCAGTGTCCGGTTCGGCAGGCCGGTGAGCGCGTCGTGGGTTGCGAGGAACGCGAGCTCGCGCTGGCGATGCTCGAGCTCCTCATCCGCGGACCGGCGCTCAGACTCGAAGGACTCGCACATCCGCACGAGCGTGACGTTGAGACTGCGCTGCAGCATCGCGAGCGCCTGCGCCAGCACCTCCGGCCCGAGCTCCAGGTCCTCGACGCACCTGCGCACCACCTCACCGGCCGCATCGCACCAGCGCAGGCAGCGCTTGGTGACCTCGTTCAGCGGCGCTGCGCGCTGCGAGGCGAGCTGGCCGAAGATCTGCCACGCCTCCTGGCCGACCTCGCGCGCGACCTCGGGGCCCTCGCCCGACATCCAGCGGGCGACCGCGACGGTCGACACGGCGCCGACGCGCGCGAAGCGCTCCTCGACCGCTGCTTCCAGCTGGCAGTCCGACGCGCGGGTACGCACGAGCATCGCCTCGACCACATCGGCCGTGCGTGCGTTGAGCGCCTGCCCGAGACGCGAGAGCGGCTCGACGGAGGAGGTTGGCTGTGAGCCGGCCATCACTCTCGCCGATCGGCAGCGGCCGGCGAGCACTTTATCCCTTGGCGGATTGACCGCTTGCGTCTGCAGAAGCCAACGGCCCGCTCGCTATGCGCTGTAGGAGGCGGGCGCCGGTGGATCCTCGCGCGCTCCCTCCACCAGTTCCAGCAGCCCGCGGCCGGTGGTGCCCCCGAGCACGCGCAGGCGATGCAGGCGATACGGGTCATCGCCCGGATGCGCCCAGCCGGGGACCACCGTGGTGGATCCGGTGAAGCCCGCCGCCTTCGCCGCAGCGACGACCGTCGCGTCGTAGTGGCCGGACGGGTAGCAGAACCAGTTGACCGGCACGTGGTAGCGACGCTGGATCCTCTGGCGCGCGACTGCCACCTGCTGGTGCAGCGCTTCGGCGTCGAGCGTGATCAGGTCCGCATGGCTGATGCCCTGGGTGTCGAGCTCCCAACCCGCCGCCAGCAGGCCGCGGATCTGTCCGGAGCCGAGACCCCCCTGTGACGGAGGCAGGCCGGTCAGCTGGATGTTCTCGTCGCCGACCCAGCCCAGGCGTCGCAGCACCGGCAGCGCCTGGGTGTACTGGGAGTTGTAGCCGTTGTCGAAGCTGATCACGATCGGCTTGCCCGCCCCCAGCGGTACGCCGCGACGCCAATATTCCTCCACCTGATCGAGCGTCACCGCGTGCCAGCCGGCGCTCGCGAGTGCCTGCATCTGTTCGGCGAACTCCGCCGGTTCGACGTACAGTCCCGGGAACGGCGCGCCGGCGGGGGGCGCGGCGATCACGTGGTACATCAGGATCGGGATTGCCCGCGTCCCCGGGGGGCCGGTGCGCGTGCTCGCGGGCGCGCTCGTGCGCGCACCCGCATGCCGGCCGGCGGTGGTGCGCGAGCGGGCCGCCGCCACGACAGCGTGCGAGCCCTTGCCAGAGCCGCTCGCCACGACGACGATCGCGATCACCGCCGCGAGGGCGGCTGCGATCAGCCCGGCGGCAAGACGCCGCCGGCGGATCCGTCGCCGACGCTCGTCACGACGCGCATGCAGAGCCTCGATCTCCATTCAGTCACCCCTCAGGCTCGACGGTAGCGTCTGGCCCGGCGGTGGCGGATCGTCGCGCAGCAGTTCCGGAACGGTCACCAGGTGAAAGCCACGCGCGCGCAGCTCCTCGATGATCCTCGGCAGCGCGGCGATCGTCTGCGTGCGCGTGCCGCCGGCGTCGTGCATCAGGAGGATCGCTCCCGGCCGGGCGCCCGCGAGCGCGCGCTGCACGATCACCGGGACACCCGGCTGCAGGTAATCGTCGGTGTCGACCGACCACAGCACCATCATCAGATGCAGCGCTCGCAACTGGCGCATCGTCGTCGCGTTGTAGGAGCCGTACGGCGGACGGAACAGGATCGGCCGTGGCCCATCGAGCACTTCGACGTGCAGTATCTGTTCGAACAGCTGTTCGTGCTGGGCGTGCGCGGAGAGGGTGGCCATTTCCGGGTGGGTCTGCGTGTGGTCGCCGATCACGTCGCCGTCGCGCAGCTCGCGCACCGTGGAGGCGCCGAAGTAGCGCAGCATCGCGCCGATCTCGAAGAACGTCGCACGGACGTGCAGGCGCTCGAGCACGCTGAGCACGGCGGGCGTGTATGGCCCGGGTCCGTCGTCGAAGGTCAACGCGACCTCACGCCCGCGATCTCCGCCCACTTTGACGAATGGCGTGTACGCGAGCACCGCCTTCACCGCCGCGCTCGGATCCTCTTCCGGGGCGCGGTCCGCGTGCGTTTTCGGCGCGTGCACGCCGGCGCCAGGGCTCGCGTTCGAGGCCGTACGTGCGGGGTGTGATCCACGCGACACGGATCCAGGCGCCACCGCGACGAGCGCCAGCAGCACGGCGGCGAGCGCCACAGCGGCCGCGATCCTGCGCCGGCGGATCTGAATCCGCCGCGCTTGTTCGTCCACGCCCGCGGGTGACGGCGCGGCGAGTTGCACGCGATCGGTCTCGCGATCCTCGAAATGCCAGTCCCAGCGCCCGGGCATGGCCAGATGCTAGACGCCGCCCCCGCAGGCCCGGCGCTACACGCCTCGCGCGTGCCTATTCGGCTTCGGGTCCCACCTGCTCGATGAACGCCGCCAGCGCGGCGACCTGCTGAGGGTGGGCGCTGAGGTGCAGGCGCTGCAATGCCGCCAGCATCGGCGCCGCTGCGTAGCCCTTGATCACCGTCCTGCGAGGGTTGAGCAGACCTTCGCGCAGGAAGCGTTCTTCCACGAGCACGGTGCGCCCGCCGGTCAGCTCTACGCGGTGGCCCGCGAAGCTGGCGAAGCTCGGGGCGATCGCCTTTCCCTGCGCGGACAGGTGGCACGCGGCGCATCCATCGGAGACGACCAGGCGTGCGCCCTGCTCGACGAGTTGCTGCTCGTGGCTGAACGGTTCGACGACGTAGGCGGGGACGCTCGCCGTGTGCGGGCGCCCGCTGCTCGCTGTGCTGGCGCCACCGCAGCTGCAGAGCGCCAGCAGCAATGCGCCTGCGAGCAGCGTCCGGGCGATGGTCACCGCGACAGTCTCGCGGAGTCCAGGCAGAGGTGAGCTACCCGAGCGGCGTGGCGTGGCCGTGGGCGCCGACGCTCACGCGCGTGCCGGCCGGCAGGGCCTGCTCGCCGTGCACGCGTGCCAGCAGCGCCGGCTCCACGCCCGTCTGCTCCGGGCGGATCCGCAGCAGCGCGTCGTGGCCGTAGTAGCGGCAGTGCTCCACGCGGCCCGCGATCCTCGCGCCCGTCTCCGCGTCCTCGGCGCCGTCGCCGCGCACGCGCACGTCGAGCTGCTCCGGCCGGACCATCACAACGCCTGCTGCGCCGCCGTGCTCCGGGCGAGCGCCTCGTAGCTCGAGCGGTCCCAGCGCGGTGAGCGCGGTGTCCCGCTCGAACTGCGCGTCGAGCAGATTGACCGCGCCGAGAAAGCGAGCCAGGCGCTCGTCGGCGGGCTGCTCGTACAGCTCCGCCGGCGTTCCCTGCTGGATGATCGTGCCGTCGCGCAGGACAGCCACCGTGTCGGCGAGCGACAGCGCCTCCTCCTGGTCGTGGGTGACGAGCACCGTCGTCACGCCCTGCTCGCGCAGCAGCGTGTGCACCTCCTCGCGCACCCGCGCGCGCAGCGTCGCGTCCAGCGATGAGAACGGCTCATCCAGCAGCAGCGCCTGCGGTCTGCGCGCGAGCGCCCGGGCGAGGGCCACGCGCTGCTGCTCGCCCCCGGAGAGCTCGTGCGGCAGGCGCTCGGCCAGGTGCCCGATCCCGACCATCTCCAGCAGCTCGGACACCGCCGTACCGCGGCGTTCGCGGCGTGCCAATCCGAAGCCGATGTTCTGCTCGACGCTCAGGTGCGGGAACAGCGCGCCATCCTGCGACACGTAGCCGACGTTGCGCTTCTCGGGCGGGAGGTAGCTGTGGCCGTCCTCGAGTGTCCGGCCGCCGAGCGTGATCGCGCCGCGCTCGGCGCGCTCGAAGCCGGCGATCACCCGCAGCAGCGTCGTCTTGCCGCAGCCGGACAGCCCGAGCACCGCAGTCAGCGAACCCGTCGGTACTTCCAGGTTCACGCCCTGAAGCACCCGCGTGCCCGCGTAGCCCTTCCACAGCTCACTCACCGCGAGCGAGCTCAACGCGGTCCCTCCGCGCGCGCGAGCGTGCCCATGCGGCGGCTCAGCAGGTAAGCGGGCACCGCCGAGATCGCCACCATCAGCGCCGCGTACGGTGCCGCCGCGCCGTAGGAGAGTTCGGTGGTGTATGCCCAGAACTGGGTCGCGAGCGTGTTGACCCCCGTCGGGTGCAGCAGCAGCGTCGCCGTCAGCTCGGTGGCCGAGGAGATGAACACCAGCGCGAAGGCCGCGCCCAGCCCGGGGGCGATCAGGGGCAGCGTCACGCGCAACCACACAGCGGCCGGTCGGCTGCCCAGCGAGCGCCCCACCTCCTCCAGGCGCGGAGAGGCCTGACCCATCGCCGAGCGCACGCCGACGAGGGCCAGCGGCAGGAACAGGATCGCGTAGGCAACGATCAGCTCGAGCGCGCTCTGGTAGAGCGCGAACGCGTAGCGCACCGAGAAGGCGACCAGCCCAAGCGCTACGACCAGCCCGGGGAGCGCCATCGGCAGGTAGGCGAGACGCTCGAGCAGCACGGTCGCACGGTTGCGATGGCGGATCGCGAGTGAGCTCACCGGCACCGCCATGGCGGTCGCGAGCACGGCGGCGGCGGCGCTGTACTCGGCGGTGTGTCCGACTGCGGCGAGGATCGAAGCGGCTGGCAGCGTCGTCGAGCTGCCGCGCACCATCCAGTACACGAGCGAGCCGATCGGCACGCCGAGTGCCAGGCCGCTGAGCGCAGCCAGTCCCGCGAGGACCGGCGCCGACAGGCGCCCGAGCACGACCCTGCGCGCGCCCCGGCGCGCTCCCGGGCCGGCGCGCAGGACGCTGCCGCGCCCTGTCAGCGACAGCTCTGCGCCGAGCGCCGCGACGCTCAGCGCGACGAGCACGAGCGACAGCACACTCGCGGCCACCACATCGAAGCCGAGCTTGAACTCGGTGAAGATCGCGACCGTGAACGTCCGGTACTGGACGATTTCAAACGCGCCGAACTCCGCCAGCAGCGCGAGCGTCACGAGCAGGCAGCCGCCCAGCACCGCCGGACGGATCTGACGCAGCGTGACCCTCCAGAAGGCCTGCCACGGACTGAGCCCGAGGCTGCGCGCGGCCTCCTCGAGGCCCGCGTCGAGATTGGCAAGAGCGCCGGCCACGGGCAGGTAGACGAGCGGATACAGCGACAGCGTCATGATCATTACCGCCGCCAGGTACCCGTGCAGGGCCGGGTCGATCGAGACCCAGCCGAAGCCCACGACGAAGTCGGGCACTCCCAGCGGCAGCACGAGCGCCACCGCCCACAGCCGGCGCGCGGGCAGCGTCGTGCGCTCCACGCACCATGCGGCCGCGACGCCTAGGACAGCGCACAGCGCGGTGCACGCGAGCGTCAGGCGGACGGTGTTCCACAGCAGCACCGCCACCGAGTGGCGCAGCAGCAGGCGCTGGACTTCCGAGGAGCCGGACTGCTGCGCCTGCACGATCAGGAAGGCGAGCGGCAGCAGCACCAGCGCGGCGGCGATCGTCGCGCCGACGACGCTCACCAGCGGCAGGCGCCGCCGGCCGGACCACGCTCGTGTCCAGCGCCCGGAAGCAGGTGCGGTGTCGGCGAGGCTGCTCACGGCCGCCTACAGGAGCCCCAGCTTCTGCTCCAGCTCGAGCGCCTGGCGACCGTCGCCCAGCTCTGCCGGTGTCAGCGGCGACGGCCCCAACTCGGCGAGCGGCCGCAGCCCCGGGGCGGATGCGACCCCCGGCCGCAGGGGATACTCGTAGCTATTGCTGTGCGCGAGTGTCTCCTGGCCGGCGCGGCTGACCAGGAACGCGACGAACGCCTGCGCCGCCGCCTTGTGCGAGCTCGAGCGGAGCACCGCCGCCCCCGAGACGTCGACGAGGTCACCGGGATCCCCCGCGGCGTAGTAGTGCAGCGCCGAGCGCATCGCGCCCGCTCCGAGCTCCGCGCGCAGCCGAAACCAGTAGTAGTGGTTGATCGGCCCGATCGCGCTCTCGCCGTTGTTGACCTGCGCGACGACGGTCTCGTTGCTCGGATAGAGCTTGCCGTTTGCCTGCAGGCCCTGCAGCCATCGTTCCGCCGTGGCCAGCCCGTCCAGCTTGATGACCGAGGTGATCAGCGGCTGGAAGTCCGTCTCCGACGGGGCAAAGCCGAGCTTGCCCTTCCACTTCGGCGCGGCCAGCGCGAGCAGCGAGTCGGGCAGCTGTGAAGACGCGAGCAGCGACGTGTTGTAGTCCAGTACCGAGACGCGCGCTGAGACGCCGACCCATTCGCCCTGCACGGAGGAGTACCGGCTCGGGACCGCCGCGAGCGTCGCGGGTGCGACCCGCGCCAGCAGCCGTTTCTCGCGCAGAGCTTCCAGCACGGGCGTGTTCTCTGTGTAGAACACGTCGGCCGGGGAGTGCGCGCCCTCCTGCAGGATCTGGTTGCCGAGTTCGGCCTCATCGCCGCTGCGCACGGCGACCTGGATGCCCGTGCGGCGCTCGAACGCCTTCACCAGCGCGGCCGTCGTCTGTTCGTGCTGCCCGCTGTACACGGTGATCGCGGCGCCGCCGCGCGAGGCCGACCCGCACGCGCTGAGCGCGAGCGCCGGCGCGAACGATGCGAGCAGGGCGGCGAGGGTGAGAGGGGTGCGACGGCTCATCGGGGCAAATCCGAGCGCTGGGGTCGGGATGATGCCAGAACCGTACCACAGCCGATTAGGGTTGCCTAACTTGTATCGAACGCCCACCCGCCCGCCGGTTCGCCGCCGAATACGTGAGAATCACGGCCATGCACGTGACAGCCAAGGCCGACTACGCCGTGCGCGCTGTCGTCGAGCTCGCGGACAGCGGTCAGGGCTCGCCTCGCAAGGTCGACGAAGTCGCGCAGGCGCAGAGCATCCCGGTGTCCTTTCTCGAGAACATCCTCACGCAGCTGCGCTCCGCGGGGATCGTTCGCAGCCAGCGCGGCCCCGAGGGCGGCTACTGGCTTGCGCATCCGGCGGACGAGGTCAACCTCGCGCAGATCATTCGTGCGGTCGAGGGACCGCTTGTCGGGGTCCGCGGACAGCGCCCCGAGGAGGTCGAGTACGCAGGCTCCGCGGAGAGCCTGCAGCAGGTCTGGATCGCGCTGCGCGCCAACCTGCGCGCGGTGCTCGAGCAGGTGACCGTCGCCGACGTGGCGGAGGGCCGGCTGCCAAAGGAGGTCATCGCACTCACGCGCGGCGAGGAAGCCTGGCAGACGCGCTAGCTGCACGCCCGCGGCAAGCTCGCGAGCGTGCCTGGGCCGGGACCCACGCGGGGTATCCTTGTGTTGGCGGCGCCTGCGGCCGCAGTCATCGGGACGGCCTTCTGAGCTACGCTGTCAAGGGTCGCGCGCAGGCCTGTCAAGGGTCGCGGTGCGCTTGGAAGTCCCATCCCTCCCTTTTCCCCCAGCCGCCACCTCGTCACCCCCAAAGGAGATCGCGTCCGATGTCAGCTCCCCCCACAGCCGTCTCGTCTGCCTCGAATCCCTCGGCGACCGCAGCCGCGGAGGCCGCCGTCGAGGCAATTTCCGGCGCCGCCGGGCAGGAGGTCACGTTCTCGCTCGAGCTGACACAGGACCAGAAGGACATTCGCGACTGGGTCCACGGCTTCGCCGCTGACGTCGTGCGCCCGGCCGCGCACGAGTGGGACGAGAAGGAGCAGACCCCGTGGCCGATCATCGAAGAGGCGGCCAAGATCGGGCTCTACGGCTTTGAAGGGCTCGCACAGTTCTTCGCCGACCCCACCGGCCTGACGCTGCCGCTCGTCAACGAGGAGCTGTTCTGGGGGGACGCGGGCATCGGCATGTCGATCATGGGCACGGCGCTCGCGGTGGCGGCGATCTTCGGCCAGGGCTCCGGCGAGCAGATCGGAGAGTGGATCCCGCGCTGCTTCGGCACGCCGGACGAGGTCAAGGTGGCGGCGTTCTGCGCCTCCGAGCCCAACGCCGGCTCGGATGTCTCGGGCGTGCGTACCAGCGCGAAGTTCGACGAGGCGGCCGGCGAGTGGCTGCTCAACGGCCAGAAGGCTTGGGCCACCAACGGCGGCATCGCCGACGTGCATGTCGTGATCGCGTCGGTCGACCGCGAGCTCGGCTCCAAAGGCCACGCGGCGTTCATCGTGCCGATGAGCGAAGCCAAGGGCATCTCGCAGGGCAGCAAGGTGTCAAAGCACGGGCTGCGCGCATCTCACACAGCGGACGTGTTCCTCGATGACTGTCGCGTCCCCGCCGGTTACGTCCTGGGCGGCAAGGACAAGCTCGACGAGCGCCTCGCGCGTGTGCGCGAGGGGAAGAAGGGCAACTCGCAGGCGGCGATGCAGACCTTCGAGTCCTCGCGCCCGACCGTCGGTGCACAGGCGCTCGGGATCGCACGGGCCGCGTACGAGTACGCGCTCGAGTACGCCAAGGAGCGCGAGCAGTTCGGGCGCAAGATCATCGAGAACCAGTCGATCGCGTTCACGCTCGCGCGCATGAAGCTCGAGATCGACGCTGCGCGGCTGCTCGTCTGGCGCGCGTCGTGGATGGGCCGCTCGGGTGTCAAATTCGAGAACGCCGAGGGCTCGATGAGCAAGCTCAAGGCCGGCGAGGTGGCCGTGTGGGCGACCGAGCGTGCGATTCAGATTCTCGGCGGCAACGGCTACACGCGCGAGTTCCCCGTCGAGCGCTGGCACCGCGACGCCAAGATCTACGACATCTTCGAGGGCACCGCCGAGATCCAGCAGCTCGTGATCGCGCGCGCGATCTCGGGCATGCACATCAAGTAGCTCGCCATACGCCGTCGGCGCCCCTGCGGGTGCGCGCTTGGCTTGACATCAGTGTCCATTGCAACTAGCGTCGGTCGCGACGGGACTGCGCGGTGGGGGCCTTGCCGGCTTCGACCAGACGCGCACGGAGGCGCCTCGCTGTCGGTGCGGCTCTCGTACGAAATGGGACCCTGGAGGGGGTCAGATGCTCGGGGGGCCACACGCGTGCCCGGGGCTTGACGAGGAACGGAGACACACATGTTCGGAAGGATTCCTGCGAGGTTCGCGGCGATGGCCGTAGCGATGCTTGCGGCAAGTGCTTTGATGGTGTTCGGGGCGAGTTCCGCGAGCGCCGAAGCGGTGTACGACAACGTCCCGAGCCCGCTGCCCGGGAACTTCGCGTCGATCGGCTTTGCCGCGACGTCCTCGACGCAGTTCGGCGGCGAGGTCGAACTCGCGGGCACGCCGCGCAAAAACTCGATGGTCGCCGTGCAGGTCGTGATGAGTGACTGGGCATGCGAAAGCGGCAGCTGGAACGCCGACAACTGCTCCTCGCCGAAGCACAAGTCGTTCAGGGAGCCCGTGACGGTGTCTCTCTACGAAGTCGGCAACCTCGCCAGCCCGATCGCGACGAAGACGAAGAGCGTCAAGGTTCCCTTCAGGCCGTCCGCGGAACCGGTGCACTGCTCGGGAGAATTCGCGGGCACCTGGTACGACGAAACATCCAAAGAATGCTTCAACGGCTTCGCGTTCCCGTTCATCGCGAGAATGAAAGTCAAGGGGCTGCCGAGCAAACTGATCGTCACGGTCTCCTACCCGACCACCAGTGTGCCTTCGCAATCGCTCAACGTGGCGATCAGCGAACCGGCTGAAAGCACGCTGTCGCTGGGCTCCGATCCGACGCAGGAACTGTTCCTCGACTCGAGCTCGAGCGAAATGTACTGCTCGGGAGCCACCGACGTGGGTACGTTCGGCGGCAGCCAGGGCAACTGCTGGGAAGGCGACCAGCCGGTGTTCGCGGTCCACGCGGGCTAGCTCGACACAAGGACAGCGCTGCCAAGGGGCCCGCGACCAACGGGCCCCTTGGCGCCCAAGCGGCACCCCGCGCGGGCGGCGGGGTTGACAACTGGCTGCCCGGCCAATACGGTCCGCTGTCGAGACGCGCGCGAGGCCTGGGGGAACCCTTTCCTTGGCAGCATCGGCGGAGGTGTGCCGGCGGCGTGTTCTTTTGAATGGACCCTGGAGGGTGATGTGCGTGCTCGGCCTCGTTCGGCCGTGCGCGCCTACAACGAACGGAGACAGAACATGACTGGACGGATCCCAGTAAGACTCGCCATGCTGGTCGTGGCGCTGATGGCGACGGTCGGCGTGCTTGCGTGCGGCGCCGCCGCAGCGGGCGCGACGGAAGTCGTCTACGACAACGTCCCGAGCCCGCTGCCCGGGAACTTCGCCTCGCTCGGCAACGAGGCGTACTCGATGCAGGAGTACGGCGGCGAGGTCGAATTCGCGGGCACGGCCCGCAAGAACCCCACGGTCACTGTCGTGATGAGCACGTGGGCGTGTCAGAGCGGGGGCGTCTACCAGGACACGTGCGTAACCGCCAAGCCAAGCAAGAAGTTCAAGTGGCCGATCACGCTGAACTTCTATGACGTGGAAGCCAGCGGCGCCGTGGGCGCGAAAGTCGGTCCCTCGATCACCAAGACATTCGCGATGCCCTACCGGCCGACCAAGAACGACGCGGAATGCGTGGCCAAAGGCTACGCAGCGGGTACCTGGTATGACCCGACCACGAACGCCTGCTACCACGGCATGGCGTTCCCGATCAAGTTCAAACCGGCGCACATCGAACTGCGCCAGCACCAGATCATCAGCGTCTCCTACGACACGACTACGCACGGTCCGTCGCCGGTCGGCGCCGCTGCCTGCAGCACGACCAGCGCGGGTTGCTACTACGACTCGCTGAACGTAGCGATGGCCGAACCGGGCGAAAACACCCTCACCGTGGGCGCACAGCCGACCACGGCCAACTACGTCAACTCGACCTACTCGGAAATGTTCTGCGAAGGCGGCACCGCCGGCACGTTCGGCCCCGCCAGCTGCTCGGCGTTCTGGGAAGGCGACCAGCCGATATTCGAGGTCAGCGCCAAGTAGGCACGCCGCGAAGCATCAGCGAAGCACGCGAGAAGGGCCCCGCTCCGGCGGGGCCCTTCTCGTCTACCAGGCCTGGTCGGCGCCGCAGTGCGGGCAGGTGACGCTGGTCGA
>Ga0208849_1001324_pt1 | contig 17640 bp, 9 predicted proteins | sample NGESurdeep072012_10_FD_184470 | JGI IMG/M metagenome (GOLD analysis project Ga0208849, IMG submission 184470) | Arctic peat soil microbial communities from Barrow, Alaska - NGEE Surface sample 53-3 deep-072012 (SPAdes) | ecosystem: Environmental > Terrestrial > Soil > Wetlands > Peat ... | reverse complement strand
GCGTGTCCCCATCGCCATGCGCCGATTCTACAAACACACCCTGTGCATCCTCGAATACTTTCGACCTACGAATCAGCACTTGCACCACGGGCTGCTAAGTATGAATTGCCGGAAATGCACGCTGTGTTCACGGACCACGATATACGGGTGGTCCGCGCGAACGCTCTCCACCCTGGCAAGTTGACCCATAGAGCTTCGACAGCGGCGCGGTCCAGCGAGCTAACCGGTGATCAATCTATACGCCCGGTGCGGGTAATTCTGGAGAGCCCCACGGCGCTGATGGGTGCGGCGGCATACGCGGACGCAACGGCGGCGAAGCTGAGCGGAATTTCGCCGGTAAGATGTAAACAAATTCTGCGAATAGAAAACCATGAGTGAAGCCTAGCCGGACTCCAACACGAGGTTCGCATACTGAATCGTGTCACCGGTCCGAATGATCCCGACGGCATGCGGCACCCGTTTCTTAAGGTTGATGTGAGGCTCGAATTCAATAGCAACGCCAGCTAACGTGCACTTAAATTGCAGGATCGTCTCAGGGCTATTTATTTCGTTAAACTCTTCAGCCATAAAAGCTCGGGCCACGCTGAAGTTGCTGCGAATGGCTGCCAATACATCGAGAACTCGAGGCATGTCATCCACCAAAGAAATATCCACCGTCTCGACTTCCTTACAAAACGGAAACCCACGATCTGCAATGACCAGCGTATTGGTATGCCGGACAAGGCTGAGCAACAAGTTGATTTTCGGGTTTAGAATTCCTGATTTCACCATACTGCGCGATCTCCCGAAGTCATTTTTCTTCAATGGCACGGCTACCTATTCGATCACCGCTTTCTTATCCGTCGAAGCCCGCACCACAAGTTTGGGCTGAATGATGATGGTCTTGTTGCGCGGATGAGTCTTTGATTCCAGTAACGACAAGGTCAAACGCCCTGCGCGCTCGCCGATCATGTCGGTCTGTTGGTCGATGCTCGATAGAGGGATGCGGAGTTCAGTATCATAATGGAGGTTCCCGGATCCTATGACTGCGATGTCCGCAGGCACTCTTAAGCCTGCATCGAGAATGGCATGAATTGCTCCAATTGCCATGGGATCGTTATAGCAAAATACTCCATCGGGACGAGGATTCAGGGCCAGCAACTGCCCCATCAATTCCGATCCGCTTTCCCTGCTTTGCACGTCCACCAGCCTTGGCATGGACACATAACCTGTGAGGGACTTCAATTCGTGTTTAGCTAGGGCATTTTGATAGCCCTTAAGACGTCCGGCACCTGGGCTATTGTCGGGTCCACGTAAGTGTGCAATCCTCCTGCACCCAACTTCAATGAGATGTTCTGTAGCCACGAACCCGATCGCCTCGTCGTCGGTCCCAACGTAGTTGGCACCCAACCCCGTGAAATTGCGGTCGATCAAAATCAATGGCAGCCCTTGCTTTTGGATCCGCTCCAGTACAGATGGGTTGGTGGATGAGGATGCGATGACGAGAGCATCCAACCGGCGCCCCAGGAGCCGGCTGATTTCTTGCTTTTCCAGCTCGGCATCCTCTTCCGATGTCGAAATTGTGAGGCAGTAACCCTTCTTCAGAAGCGCCCTTGAAAGTGATTTTGCTACTTGGGCAAAGAAAGGATGCAACAGGTCGGGCACCACGAGACCAACCAGATATGTCTTTCCGGTGACCAGGCCACGTGCAGCTAGATTCGGGGTGTAGTCAAGTTCCTTAACACGATCCAGAACTCGCTTCCGGGTAGCTTCACTTATGTCTTCGTGGTTTCGGAGCACCTTCGACACTGTAACGACGGAGACACCGAGGTCACGTGCGATATCTTTCATCGTTGTTGGCACAATTCCTTATATCATAATTACTGTAAAGGATGCGATAACTTAAGCGATAACTGTCGTCAAATTTTTCGAGCGTCAAAGCGCCAAATCCCTGCGTGCCCGGTATCGAGCCTATGCTCTTAAATCGCGTCAAGGCACGTGCGTTTCAATCGAATCTTGAGCGGGAAGATTCTGCAGGCTCTGGTCCATCATAGTCATCTGAGTAGGCCGATTCCCACGAAACTGAATGAGACGCCTGGCTTGATTGACGGGCTCTGCCTGATGAGCATCGACAATTGCGTATATAAAACTGACACAAACGTGTGATCGATAATTTCCAAAACTGCCTACGCCCTTTTCGATTCAGATCAGCTTGGTGTCGGCGATGGGAAGTCAGAGCTTCAGAACATCAGAAACCAGCTTGCCGTCCGTCGAACCACCATGCAGAATCGAATACTCTCCGTCCTCCAATCTCTTGATTTCCAACTCAGCCTTTTCGCCACGCCTGTCGAATCGCTGAGGCAGAGTTCCCACTGCTTTCCGTCATCGCTTATGGTTACATAGTCGACCTCTCCCTGTGCTCCACCAGAGGATTTTCGTGCGCGCCCAGGGATACCGGCGGGGTGAGGGAACCGATTTCGCATCGCCAGGCGATTGCGGGGACTTAGGAGCGGGTGATTCCGCTCCCGCCGCCTGGCTTAACGAATCCGCTGCGGGCATTGCCTTCCCTGAACCGACAGCCAATAAGGTCCGTAGCACTCGCCGCACCGACGTCTCTAAGGAGTTCTCGGCGAGCGATTCGCTTACTCGTGGATGTCTCGCGGATTAGAGGTGATCTGGCCCCAACCGTGCTCCTGCATTCATCGGCATCGATTCTGGACAACTATTCAGGCAACACGAAAGAGCCTTCCACCTGGAACGTCCCTGCAACCGCTGCAGCGCCGGTATTCGGCTGTCCGCCTCCGATCGATATAGCGTATTTGCCCTCCGGGATGATCGGCTCGCCCGCTTCAGTTACCATGCTCAAGTCGCGCGGTTTCAGGTCGAAGTGCACTCTTTCCGACTTGCCGGGATCGAGGTGCAGGCGCTGGAAACCGCGAAGCGCGCGAATCGGTGCGCCCGCCACATCCGGGAAGGTGAGATAGAGCTGCGCCACCTCATCACCGGCAACCTTGCCCGTGTTGGTCACCGTGACTTCGGCGGTGAGGGGCTGGCCGGCAGTCACCGCGCTTGCGGGCAGCGCGAGGTCACTGTAAGAGAAGGTCGTATAGCTGAGGCCGTAGCCGAAGCGGTAAAGCGACGCGCCCTTGAAGTAGCGATAGGTGCGGTTCTTCATCGAGTAGTCTTCGAAAGACGGAAGCTGATCGATGCCGGTGTAGAACGTTACGGGCAACCGGCCGGCAGGATTGTTCTTTCCGGAGAGCGTTTCCGCCACAGCCGTGCCACCCTCTTCGCCGGGATACCACGCATCGACGATGGCGTTAACGTGATCGTTGGCCCAGTTGACCGCGAGCGCACTGCCGTTGGTGAGCACGAGAACAACAGGCTTGCCAGTAGCAACAAGCGCCTCGATCAGATCCTCCTCCGGCTCGGGCAAATCGATGCTGGTGCGATCGCCGCCCAGGAAGCCGGGTTCGTTCACTTGCATCTCCTCGCCTTCCAGCTCGCTGGTAATGCCGAGGACAGCAATCACCACATCAGCGCGTCTGGCCGCGGCAATGGCCGCGGGCTGCGGTTTCAAATCGAGCTTCGACCAGACCAGCGTGGCGTTGGGAATTGCGTCTCCCGTCGGCGAGTACTCTACGCGCAGAGCAGCGGGCTTGCCGGCTTCCAGATGCACGCGTCCCAGCTTGGCCTCGTTCGGATCGCCGCCGAAAGCGGAGGCGACGCCTTTGCCATTCAGCTGCAGGCGGAAAAAGCCGCTAGCCTTGAGGCCAAGATTGTAGTCGCCCGTCTCCGGTGCGGTAATCTCGCCCTCCCATCGGATAACGAGCGGATGAACGTTGGCAACTTCAGCGGGCAATGGCTGCGCAGAGGCATTGAGCGTCGGTTCCGTGCGCTCCGTCAGCGGCTTCATTGCCTCAGGGTGGTTGATGTCGCTCATGTCGAGTTTGGAGTAGCTCACTCTGATGCCGGGCTTGCCGTCCACGGTCAAAGCTGAGGCGGGTACAGGGTCCGCATCGAGACTCAGGAACTGTGTCCCGGTCTCGTACTGGATGTCGGCGCCCGCAAACTCCTTGCGCAAGCCTTCGAGAATCGAAACGGTGTGCGTTGGCGTTCCGTTGTAGTTACCGAGCAGAACTCTGGTTTGATTTGCGAGTGGCCCGATCACGGCGATCCTGATGCCACTGGTCTTCAGCGGAAGCGTGCCATCATTCTTCAAAAGCACCATGGACTCATCAGCCAGCTTGCGGGCCAGATCGCGGTGTGCGGGGCTGCTGAGTTCGTTCTCGTCGATCTTGCTGTAAGGAACCATATCGGGCGGGTCGAACATGCCCAGCTTGATCCTGGCCGTGAAGAGGCGAACGAGCGCGGTGTCCATCGCGCTCTCCGGCAGATAGCCCTGCTGCACAGCCTCAAGATACGGTTTGTAGTCGTAATCGTCGATGTTGGTGCTGGCGCCGAAACACTCGTTGTCCATGCCGCGCATCACCGAAATCGCCGCGGCTTGGGGTACCGTCGGCCGGTAATGGTGGCCAGAGAAAATATCGCGAACCGCGCCGCAGTCGGAGACGACATACCCTTGGAATCCCCACTTCCCTCGCAACAGATCCTGCAGCAGGAATTCATTGGCGCACGCCGGCTCTCCGTGGATCGCGTTGTATGCGCACATCACCGATCCGGCTTTGCCCTCCACGACTGCGGCGCGGAAACCCGGCTCATACGTATCGAGCTCGTCGTGCTTGCTCACGTCCACGTCCGCGAAATGGCGCGTGGGCTCCGGGCCACTGTGCACATCGAAATGCTTGGGAGTGGAGATGACGCGATAATACTTCGGGTCGTCGCCCTGCATGCCGGTAACAAAGGCCACACCCATGCGGCCTATCAGGAACGGGTCCTCGCCGTAGGTCTCCTGACCGCGCCCCCACCGCGGGTCGCGAAAGAGGTTAAGATTCGGAGCCCAGAAGTCGAGGCCTCCCATGATTCCTTTGTGCCCAGCGCGCACATCTTGTACATGCTTGATGCGCCCTTCGATGCCGATGTCCGTCGCCATGGCATGAATCCCCGGCACGTCAAAAGTCGCGGCCAGGCCGATTGGCTCAGGAAACTCGGTTACGCCGTTGTCGATCACTCCGTGAAGCGCCTCGCTCCACCAGTTGTAGGCCGGAATGTCAAGCCGCGGAATGGCGCGGGCGCCATTCACCAATTGCGAAGCCTTTTCCTCAAGCGTCATGCGGCCCACAAGATCAGCTGCGCGTTGATCAGGCGACAGGCTTGGATCAAGATACGCCGGCTTCTGCTGGCCCACGCCACTCAAGCTACAGCACAACATCGCGGCAATTCCCAAATACATCCTGAAATATCTCATGCTTTCCTCACTGAAATCTTTAGTTGACCTGTTCCCTGCGGAGACGGCGTACTCGGAGCACGAATTGATGCTGGCCAATCATATCCGATGAGCGGCCGGCTGAAGATACGAAAATCTGCTGGCGCTGCAGTTCACTGTAGGTTGCGTCAATGCAGATACTGCGTGAATCCTGTATTGCGGCCGGGCTGTTTAAATCACCCGGCCGTGGTTCGCTCGCTGCCAAATTCTTCCGTGCCACCGAAGCAGTTGCCGATCGAATTCGCTAACTCAGTCTGCATCGCACAACGATGCAACCCGCATTTTAAGTGCGCTGCTCCAATGGCGGAAACGGCCCTTGTTTAGTCTGCTTTGCTCAGAACGATCCTCATCTGGTGCCCAGCGTAAGTTACAGTATGATCCGGCCCTGATTCCGACCCGATTCCCGTGCCGTGCCCATCTTTCACCAGCACGATATGGAACGTTTCCTTGCTTGGCATGCCCGGGTAGGCGCCTGCGCGATCCCCGACCGAGAGCATTTTGCGATGATCATCCCAATGCAGCTGGATCGTTGCTCTGGCGCCATGCTCGTATGCGTAACCATCCCCGCTGTCTTCATAAAGCAGGAAATCGGCATCTTTTCCGCCATAAATTCGAATCTCCAGACGGGCCTCCGCATCGGCTGTGGACTGCACGACTGGCCCCATCGGAACAATGCTGCCTTCCTTTACCAATAATGGAATCTTGTCCAATGCGGCATCGGCCGCAATCGTCTGTCCGCCGTGATAGGTTTTTCCAGTCCAGAAGTCCACCCAGTCATCGCCGGCAGGCAGGATCACTTTCCGGCTCGTCGCATTCGGCTGTGTCACAGGACTAACCAATAGAGAATTGCCAAACAGAAATTCATCGTTGACATCTCTCACGGCAGCGTCATTCGGGTAGACAAACGGCAACGCCTGCATGATCGTTTCCCCGCGGTCCGTGACGCCCCAGGCAGCGGAGTAAATGTACGGCATGAGGCGATAGCGAAGTTCATCGTATTGCGTCAGGATCTTCTCCACCTCAGGACCGTAGTTCCACATCTCAGTCTTCGATTGATATCCGTGAATCCGGAAAATGGGACAGAATGTGCCGAACTGGAACCATCGAATCAGCAGTTCGTGGTAATCCGCGGATGTATATTGGTTGGCTGGGCGGAAGAATCCGCCGATATCTGTAGTCCAGTAGGGAAAGCCGGACATTGCGAAGCTGAGGCCGGCTGGGATTTGCTTTCGTAGGGTCTCCCAGTTCGCCGAGATGTCGCCCGACCACGATATGGACCCGTTACGCTGCTGCCCGGTATACGCCGACCGCGACAAGATCGCGACCCGCTTGCTCTCGCTCGCAGCCCTTTGCCCGTTATAAACTGCCGAAGTCTCAAACAGTGGATATGCGTTACGAACAATTCTTCCGAGTCCCAAATATGTAGTGTCATTTTTGAGGGGGTCGCCCTCCGGTTCCGAGGCATCCAGCCACCATCCATCCAATCCTTCCTTGAATAGATTCTGGTCGATGTCGGACCAGAAGAGTGTCTGTGCCTTCGGATCGAAGAGATCCGCCCAATCCTCAGGCTCTCTCGTTTCTCCTGGCTCTCCGGTACTCGCAGCGCTTGTAAGCAATAAATGGGCATCTTTGAACTGGTGATCGACTGCCGTCTCTGCGCCGAACTTTGCCCACACTGAAATGACCATATGGAAGTCTTCGCGATGTAATTCGGACATCATTTCCGCGGGATTCGGATACGCGCCTTCATCAAACTTCATGGCGTTCCAGCCGTACTTCCCCCAGTACTGCCAGTCCTGAACAATGACATCGACGGGAATCTTCCGCCTGCGGAATTCAGCGGCGGTATCAAGAATCTGTTGTTGGCTCGAATAGCGCTCACGACACTGCCAAAAGCCATATGCCCACCGAGGCAACAGTGGAGCAGAGCCCGTAAACTCGCGATACTGATCGATTACCTGGTTTGGCGCCGGTCCATAAATGAAGTAATAATCGACCATCTGGCCCGCTTGAGAGCGAAAGCCCATCAAATCTGACGGAGGACGCACAAACAGCTTTGTGTTACCTCCCGTCGCAACGGTCACTTTATAGGTCGTATTTGCGGCCAGATGTATCTTGCCGCCAGCGGACCATGGAAGCCACATATTCTTAAGGTCAATGACCTTTTCATCATTGACGCTGAGTTGAAGCCTGCCTCTTCCATTACCGCTCAGTAGAAAGCCATATTCTCCTTCCGCACCTGTCCGAAATGTCCCCGCGCCATTTTCGTCCAGATCGATTGATTCCGTCGCTGGATCAAAGTCCGTCAGTGCCGCGTTGTTCCACAGAAGGCCGTATCCCTTGGTCGAAATGAGAAATGGTATCGCAATGTTTGTATTTGCCTGCAGTAGCCGAACTGGAATGTCGCGCAGGTTCAGGAATCCCTCTTGATGTTGCCCCAATCCGTAGAGCGCTTCAACAGGCGACAAAAGAAAGTCCTGGCGAATCTCATTGGTATGCATTCCGTCGAGATCGACAGGCGTGATCGTACGACCGTCTTGCTCCTGCTCGCTCAGCACAGGTTGCCCGGCAACCGTCAGAAACCGCACTGAGCTCGTTGCTCGGTCGATCTCCACGTTGAGTATTCTGGTCCTTATAGACACTGTCGAAGCATTGGAGGAAATCGTGAATGAGGCTCCTCCGCACGGACGAACGACGGCGGGCACAACAGATTTTGGAAATTCATCAGTCAGACTCGCTTCAACCCGGATGACTCGCTCGGAGCAGACAGCCACGTGAAGAGCACCAGTGGAAGAATGAAGTGTCACGCCATCAGCGCTTCGCTCGATCGCCTGGGCATTTGCATGCAACGGCGAAGTAAGGGTGCAACTGCACGCAGCCAAAATGAAAGAAACAAAAAGTGCTCGTAAGGTTGAAGACATCAGTTGTCGCTCCTCGAATCGTTGTCAAATGATATGCGCGAACTCAATCGATCTCGGCTTGAAACTACCTGGCAAGTTGCCCGATCGCGCCTGAACGCGATTACAAATTGATCAGCCGGATTGGATCCCGCGGGATTCATGCGATGGTCTACTGCCGGCTTGTGTCTGTCGAGAGTTGTTCAATGGCTGTATGTGCTTGATCGTCCCAACGCTTGCGCAGCTGCTGCGATATTCGAATTTCTTCTGCGGCAGCGTCCTTATCGCCAGACTTTTCATACAGGCGGGCCAGTTGATAATGAATGCTGCCATCGACGTCGTTTGACAATCCCAATTTGTATTCCGAGATAGCCCCTGAAATGCGGTTTGTCGCCGCATATACCTGTCCGAGTAGAACGTGAAGGCGCGGGATGAGGTCTGGATCCAGGTTCTTGCACTTGGAAAGATAAGGCTCGGCCTCTTCAAACTTATGCTCCTGCACCAGGATCTCTCCCGCCAGCAGATTCGCTTCAGGATCTTCCGGCACTTCAGTCAACAAAGAATTGGCGATCTTGAGCGCTTCATCTGTTTTCAGTTCGGTGAACAACACAATGGCCACGCTGAGTCGCGCTCCACGGCTCGTGGGATCGACGGCAAGTGCTTTTCGATACTCTGCCTCCGCGTCGCTCCAACGCCGTTTTTGGCGAAACACATCGCCGGTCAGCATATGCATCCGGGAAGAGTTGGGATCGATCTCGTCGGCTCGCGTCAGCGCGGCAATCGCCAGTTCTTGATCGGCCTTGGTTTCCCAGTACAAACCACGCGCTAAAGTTGTGGGACTCGCTTTTTGGCGCTCGGCGACCTTGGAAGTGGTGAGGAAATCGCCTGTGTAAAACGAGCACAACGCAAGGAGTTGCTGTTGAGCGCTATCCAGCTTCTCCAGCGCGGGCTTCAGAGCTTGATCGCAATCGCCATATTTTCCTGCCGCATAAAACGGTTCGACATCTGCCGGCAAGGGCGCCTTTGTTGTTTGAGACGTTCTATCCTCATCGATTCCTGTTGTGGGCGGTGTGTTGGCAAGGAACGCCTCTTCAATAACGGACCCGAGGTCGATTGAGAGATCTCCGGCGCTCTGATGGTTTCGTGCCAAGTCGGCCAGAGATCTCGCATGGTCGTCCGATAGAGAGTCGTGGAAGAGATGCAAATTCGACTGAATAAATCCAGCATCGTCCGCGGCAATCGAAGCAAGCGCTTTAAACGCAACATCGGGATGTCCTTCAGCAGCTTCTGCGACAGCAATGCCAAGGGTCGCTAATCCGCAATGGCTTTTGCTCCGAGACTCTGTTGCGAATTGCTCTCGCGCTTCAACGATCTTCTTTTCGCGAAGCAGCGTAATCCCGAACTCAGCGTGAGCACACGGCGCCGGCGAAGCAGATGCGATCGCGGCCTTGTAGGCATTCTCCGCTTCAACCAGCTTGCCCTCGTCGCTAAATGTCTCCGCAGCCCGCAGGCTGGCGTACGGTGAATCGTTGTAAGTCGAAGTCATGAGACGCGCATCGTTGTCCACCTGCTGCAAATAGGCAGCTCCGAGACCAAGCCAGGCGCTTCCATCGTTCGGGGCCAACCTAAGCGCTTTCCAAAAGGCGTTGGCGGCATGGTCACTACGGTTCAGCATCGCGTAAGCCTTTCCCAGAGAGAGTTCAGCCAGCGGGTCCTGGGGATTTAGCCTGGTGGCGGTTTCGAGCAATGGCAACGCCGCATCTGGTTTTTGGGTTTTAAGGTATTCGATGCCCAGAAACAATTGAGGAACATAAAGAGCTGAGTTCAGGTGTATCGCCTGTTTAAAGCTCTGTACGGCGTCGGCAGATCTTCCTGCTTCGTGATACATGAGCCCCAGATTGGCCCAGAATTCCGGAACGGCGGGTTCGAGTTCGGTAGCCTCGCGATACGATTCTGCCGCCGCATTAAAATCTCCCCTCGACTGTGCGGCAGCGGCATCACCCAGGAGGGATTGAAGAACTTGCTCGTGATCTTGCGCCTGAGCGATTCCGTTCACGGTGAAATTCGTGAACGGAATCGCCACGCACAGCACCAGAGCAGCCCGTTTCAGGTGGGCAATACCGATACATTTTGAACGCGAATTCCGCCGGGCCGTGCTCACATCAGCCTTGTCAGTCTGAAGAAGTTCCGCAGCGGAGGGAACCCAGTCTTGCTCGAATGTTGAGGCTACCTTCAGCATGACGTTGTGTATAACCGAGTCTCCGGCTCTTTGAACAATGTTTTTCTGCGTCGTTTGTTTGAAGCCTTGCGCCGACGATGAGTCTCTAGGCCGCCAGCAGAAAAGCGAAGAAAAACTCGCCAGTTGAGCCAGTCCCGAATTCGCTGCCGATCCCAGTTTCCAAATTCACGAGCCTGCTGCTTTGGGTACGATCGTTCCAGTTGGATCGGTAACCATCCCTGAGCCGGAAGCTGTTGAGATTGGGGATTGGCGTCGCGAAACACCACAAGCAGGCCGCCCAACGATTGGGACCGGGGTTGTGGTGCAAATCTGACGAAGCGCGACATTTGCAGGGTTCCCCTTACTTTGTTTTAAGACACTGGCTTCATTGCGGCCAATCTCAGCTCAGGGAATTCTAATCTCCCAGAGATGAGGCTTCCGGAATGTAAGCGGCCCGGGAGCACATAGTTGACATGCACTGAGAGTAAGCGATAACTTTATTGTTATTGGCAAGGTACAGCACGGTACTGTTCGAGAGCGATCTCAAAGGAAATATAGGCCTTGTCGTCGTCAATCTCGGGGAGTACTGTACCGCGAAGATGGGAACTTCCATCGGGGGGGGCGGATGGAACACACCGTTGAGTCCAACGATACCCGGCAACTAGGGACCGCTCCTCGCGAAATTCCAGCTGCCCGGATTCAAGAGGCGCTTGCGGAAATCCTTCTCAGTGTTCCCTTTCGCTCGAGTAAGCAATCTCAGCAACTATTGCGATACATTGTTGACCAGACGCTGTCCGGGCACGGGCAACTCTTGAAGGAAAGAGTGATAGGGGCAGACGTCTTTGGCAGGCGTCCAGACTACGATACAAATTCTGACCCCATCGTCCGAGCACGGGCGGCGGAACTCAGAAAAAGGCTTGCTCAATTTTACGTCGGACCGGGTGCCAACAGTTCCGTCCGAATCGAAATAAGTCCGGGTTCTTATCACGCCTCGTTTTCAGGTTCGTCCAGGCCGCTGGCGACAGCATTGGAGAGCAGGAACGCCGCAGCCGCCCATCAATTGGCGCCAGAAACTGAGTCGGTTCTCGTCTCCGGTCCCCAAATCTCCTTCCCTGCCGCGGCAACCGAGTCAGACATCAAGCCTCGCCAAAACTGGCCACTTTGGGTCATTTCGATACTTTGCGTCCTCGTTCTGGCATCATCTCTTTTTCTGTTTTGGCCAAAGAGTGCGGTTGAACAATTTTGGGAACCTATATTATCGACATCGAAACCGGTTTTGATTTACACCGGGTCAAACCCCGTCTACCTGCCGAGCACCGAGTTTCTTGAAAGATACAGGGCCACCCATCAGCTTGATGAATTGGACACCCAGGGTCATGAATTTCTGATTCCGCTCACCCCCGACCAAAAACTCAAGTTGGGTGATCTTATGGCCGTTAGGAACACCTACGTCACCCTCGGAGACGTGTCAGCAAACGTCGCTGTGGTTGCCTTTCTGACGCGTAAAAAGCGGAGCTTCGATCTTCGCTCCGGAGAGGACGTTGTGTTTGGAGATTTTCACGAATCCCCTAGCGTTTTGATCGGCGCATTCAATAATGGTTGGACGATGCAGATGACCGGTGATCTCGGGTTCGTGCTCGGCCCTGGGTTAGCCATCCGGGATCGATCCGACCCAAGGCGTAGTTGGACCCCACTCATTTCCTCAGACAACAAAATCTTGGTCGACTATGCCATAGTGGCGAGGCTTCCTCATTCGAATACCGGCGCACCTCTTGTGGCCATCGCCGGAATCACTCAAAGCGGCACTCGTGCGGCCGCTGAATTTATCACGAACCCACGGGAGATTGAAGAGTTGATCAAGTCGGCGCCAAAGACATGGGCCAGTGAGAACGTGGAATTCGTCTTGCAAACAAAGGTCGTCAACGATATTCCGACAACTCCTACTGTCGTAGCCGTGCGCTATTGGTAGATGCCCGGCTTCAACCGGTAGAGTTTTCCGCGGGAGGTCATCTCCGCGCCGCCCGGTCCCGCGAACCTTCCACACCAGCTTGCCACTCCACCACTGGCGCAGATTTCGCCGGGTAGCCCACGTTTTGTGATCTACATCCGGCTTTTGCATTTCAAGATAGTCGATGCCCAAAGCCAATCGAGGCGCGAACAATGATAAGTCGATTATGATCGCATGCCTTAAGCTTTGGATCGCTTCAGAGTTCTCACCTTTACGTAGTGCATAAGCCCTGGGTTCGCCCAGAATTCCGGGATCGATGGTTCGAGATCTGTAGCCTTGCGATATGCTTCCGCCGAGGAACGAAAACCCCTCCGGACTGAGCCACGCGGGCCTCTGTCCGGAGCGGTTAAACAGTCGGCCTTAGCTCTTCTCCAAAGACGATCGCGTTCATTTGTGAATTCTTGAACGCGATCGTCACGGAGAGAGCAAGTACAGTCCTCTGCACCGATCGAGACTCTAATAGGTTATCTTCAGTACCCCCTGCATCTCTCTCGCTCCTTGCGTGGACGAACTTTCACCCATAGTTCCATCGCCGACGCCGGAGTCCGGTATGCCGAAATTGGGGTGATTGAAAGCGTTGAACATCTGGACAGCGAACTGCAAGCGGAGCTTCTCTCCTAAATTGAACCACTTTGCCAACGTCAGATCTTCGTCCACGTATCCCGGCGCCCGCAGATTGGAATAGTAGCGTGGGCCCGTGCCGAAGGTGTATGCGGGCGGTGGTGTAAAGGCCGCCGAGTTGAAGAAGCAATACTTGGTTCCCACGGGAATGAACGGGTTAGCGGTCGTGCCTTTGCCGCAGGTGCCGGTCCTGAAAGGCTGACCGGTCAGGTTTGCATGTTGACTGCCGCCAAAGACGGTTGAGCTGTTCCCGTTGGGGCCGATCGACATCGGGAAGCCGCTCTGGACGGTAGTAATTCCATTCACCTGCCAGCCGCCCACGATTGCATCCGTGGCCTTGTTCATGCCGCCGCCAAACCTCTTGCCCTGGCCAATCGGCAGTTGATAGACATAGTTCAAAACCAGGGAGTGAGGAATGTCTTCACCATCAACAGACCAATCAGCTTTCAGGTCGTAGTAATTGCGGATGCCGGAGCCACCGGTATCGCCATTGACCGATCCCCATTCCTCCGGTCCGGCCACGTCGGACAGGAACTTCGAGTAGGTGTAGGAGGCTGTAAAGATCAGGCCGGCCCCGAAACGATGCTTGAAGTTTGCCTGCAAGGCGTTGTAGTTGTTGGTTCCAACCGGCTCGTCTGTGGCTGAGACGCTTCCGCAGAACTCCGGAAACGGCATCAGGGATTGCGCCACAGTCCACGGGCAAGCCATGGCAGTAAGTCCAAGGTTGCTCAACGCGGCGGCATACGGATTGGTGCCCGCCGAGTTGCTCAGCGCCGATCCCATGGAAAGATTGGTTGGATTCAGTTGGCCGTAGTTCATGCCGCCGAGGGTAATGCGCGATCCGCGGCCCCCGACGTAAGCGACGTCCAGCACGTCGTTGTTCGTGAAGGCGTACTGGAACCCAAAGCTGAACTCCTTGGTTCGAGGATCGGGTCGGAATGGATTCACTCCGCCGCCCCCTTGGCCAACGTTGGTCAGGCTCCCCAGTGCGTCCCCGGTCACCGGCACAAGTCCCGTTTGGAATGCCTGCGCAAGGGGCGTCGTCACCGTGACCCCGTCGGGCGAAGAAGTCCATGCCGTTGAGGTCGAGTATCCCGGGTCCGGTCCGGAGCCGCCATACCAGTTTCTCGCATAATACAAACCGAAGCCGCCGCGCATCACCAGCTTCGGCAAGATGGCATAGGCAAAGCCAACGCGGGGCTCCAGGTCTGCTAGGTTCTTTTCATAGAGGCCGCGGTTCCCCTGATTGTTATAGACGATTGCCCCATAAGCCGGAATGCCAGTCGCCACGCTGATCGGGTTGAGGGCGTTGAAATCGAAATACGCCTGTTGGTTATGCCGGGCAGTTGCCGGCATTTGGATTTCATAGCGGAAGCCGAGGTTCAACGTCAACTTCCGGTTCGCTTTCCAGTCGTCCTGCACGTACATCCCGTGCAGGTAATTGGTCGTCGCCGCAAACGCGGCGTAGCCAGTCGTGCCACCCGAGCCGATCCCGGAGTTGCCGGCGCCCGCCAGAAAGGATGCTAGCCCGTCTCCGTTTGTTGTTGTCGCCGGGTTCGACGGATCGGGACCGGCCGTCATGGCAAGCGAGAAATTCAATACAGTTGGGGTCAACCTGCCGCCGTCCGTGGTTTGCCAAATGCCCAGATAGCCGACCGAAATGGAATGAGCTTTGAAGCTTTTGTTCAGGTCGGCGCTCAGGCTGGCATTATTCTCAGGGAACGTGGCTTCGCCGGAGTTTTGCGTCGCTCCCAGGGGAGCATAGGATCCCTGGCCGCTAAAGGTGTTTCCAAACTGAATCTGCGGAAACTGCGGCGTCCAGGAATCGAGAGTCCCAGGCAGGCCTAGCGTGGAAGGTTTGAACGGGTAGCCCTGGACCACGTTCCCCGCGTCAAAGCGAGTGAAAAACAAGTTGGTAGTGAGGATAAGGGTCGGCGTAAAGACGTGAGAATAGCCCAGAACCCCAAACAAGCGGTTGTTCGGGTCGAACACGTAGGGACCCGCAACATCGTTTCCGTAAAAGGCTCCCGTTTGGACCTTTCCCTCGTGCTTATTCGAGACTTGCCCGTAGATCGTGTTATTTGTGTTGATGTTTTGGTCGATGCGGATTCCCCACTCGTTGGAGGAGGTCGGCGCGCTCGTCACAGTGTTGAAGTTGTAGCCGCCGCCCGGGTTCTTTGGCGCCGGCCAGTAGTTTCCCGTCGCAATTTTGTTTGCCAGAGCGTCGATTGCGCCCACGCCGGTTGTGGGTATTTTATTTCCAGAGTACGGGTCGCGAATCTTAACGGTTTGTCCCACAGTGTTATTGGCTGTGGCGCAGGTAGCCGTGACCGATCTGGAGGAATAAGGGTTGTAGATCGCCCCTTGGTAGATCGGCCGGCACAGCGCATCGGTTCCGACCTGAGTGGTAGTGAGTTCCGATGAGAAGTCACCGCCCAACTCGGCAGCGTCCGGTACATTGCCGCCGAAGGTGAGGCCGCCATTGAGCCGCAAGCCCTCATAATTGGCGAAAAAGAAGGTTTTGTTCCGCTGTTTATAGATGCCCGGGATGTAGAGCGGGCCGCCGCCGGCGATTCCGAACTGGTTCCGGTGATCGTCAACTCTGGGCAGGTGGGCGAGCTTGTTGAAATAAAGGTTGGCGTCCAAATCCTGGTTCCGCAGATACTCATCGGCCAGGAAATGGTAGCTGCTGGTGCCGGCCTTAGTAGTGATGCTGATCGCATTGCCGGTGCTGAATCCGTATTCGGCTGAAAACGAGTAGCTGGTTACTTTGACTTGGTCCGTGTCCTCCGGAGCGGGCACATACTGGCTTCCTCCCCAACCTTGGGCTACGTCGTATCCGCCCTCCAGAAGGAACAGGTTGGTTCCGAAATAACCGCCGCCGAAATTCAGGAACGAATAATCCTGGTCGGCGGTATCTTCACTGCCGCCCGATGCCAATAACTGCCGGTAGCCCTGTGTGTTCACGGCGGAGTTCAATGTTACAAAGGAGAGATCGTTCCGGAGGTTCAGCGGAAGCTCCTGAATCTGCTGGCTCGTGAGCTCGGTGCTCATGTTCGAGTCCTCTGTTTGAAGCAGCGGACCAGTCGTGTTGACGGTGACTTGCTCGGTAGCGCCGATGGTCAGGCTCACCGACATGGTCACCGTGTCTCCCTGTGCGAGAACGATTCCGTTTTGCCGGGTCGTCTTGAATCCCGGCGCGCTCACCTCGAGAACATAGGTGCCCGACGGAAGCAAGGCGAAGGTGAAGTCTCCTTCCGGGCCGGCCGTATCAAGCCGCGCGATTCCCAGGTCTGGGTCGGTGAGTTTCAAAGTCGCTTTGGGCACCCTGGCACCGGAAGGGTCGGTCACTATCCCCGACAGCGAGGCGGTTATGCTTTTGCCCTGCGCATGCATTTTCGAATGGAAAGTCAGTCCGATGACAGTCATCATTACTGCCAAAACTACGAAACGTAACCTGGTCATATTTGCCTCCTAAGATTCATCCCTTGAATTCGCTTCTGATTGGCCCCGGCTTCGTCAAGAAAAACTCAGAGCCTCCGTAGACCGATTGATCTGGCGATCTCGCCGGAACAGACCACGGAGATACACCCTTTTCAAGCACGCAGAAAGTAAGCGCTAACTTTATGGTTATTGGCAAGGTACTGTACGGTACTGTTCGAGAGCGTTCTCCAACGAAATGTGGACTTTGTAGTCGTCAATCGGGTGGAATACAGTACCGCCCCGATCGGACCTCAGCTGGATGTTCCGATGCGACCCCCACCCTTTAATCCAACGATATTCTGCGAATGCCGAGAGAGATGAGCCCAGCATCATCCCGCCGGCGTGCGGAAATCTGGGTGCCATTCTCAAATCTGATTGAACAGACAATTGTCTTCTTGCTTTGCATGGAATGCCACAAAGCAATCGCTAACTTTAACTTTATCGTGCGGCGTATAATCGGGTGGCCGAGATGTCAAGAACACTGAAAACAAGACTTTCAAATGCTGTACTTTGCCTGACCAGGCGAAATCGGTTCCCGGTTGCGAGATTGGAGGGATCGCTCGCAACATCAACAAGCTCGCCTTTGTGCAAGGGTTGGTCGCAAGTCGTTACCAGCCTGCGAAGGTGCTCGCGTCCTCCCCAATGTGTGGATGGATTGTGTGATGAGTAGAAGGCGCCAGCCAGTGGCTTCGAAGACTATGCGATTTCGCGTTACGGTGCGGGTGTTCGATAGGCTCCATTTGATCCTTCTTCTTGTCGCTCTCGTCTTGATAGCGGCATCCGGATTATCTGCTCAAGAATTGCCGTCCGCGGACAAGGCAACCTCACCATCAAGTGCTGGAAGCGCCGAGAACCCGGCCCAACGATCCAAAGGCGGGATGGCTACTGGAAGTCCACATGAAGCCATTTTCGACAGTCAACACCGGCCCATCACGGCCGGTGGGTTCGTCAAGAGTGGCCCAATCGTATTCCAGAATGTCGCGGCAGCGGCTGGGCTCACGAAGTGGCATCACACGGCCGGCACTCCTGAGAAGCGATTGATCGTGGA
>Ga0208849_1001323_pt1 | contig 17641 bp, 13 predicted proteins | sample NGESurdeep072012_10_FD_184470 | JGI IMG/M metagenome (GOLD analysis project Ga0208849, IMG submission 184470) | Arctic peat soil microbial communities from Barrow, Alaska - NGEE Surface sample 53-3 deep-072012 (SPAdes) | ecosystem: Environmental > Terrestrial > Soil > Wetlands > Peat ... | reverse complement strand
TAGCTGGGGTACGTGTGCTGGAACTTGCCCGCATTCTGGCCGGGCCTTGGGCGGGCCAGATTCTCGCTGATCTCGGCGCCGATGTGATCAAGGTGGAGCGCAAGGGTGCGGGCGACGATACCCGCGCGTGGGGGCCACCGTTTGTGCCGGCCGCCGACGGCGGCAACCTTGGCGCCGCCTACTTCCATTGTGCCAATCGCGGCAAGCGTTCGATCGAAGCCGATTTCACCACGCTCGAAGGCCAACGCATCGTCAAGAAGCTCGCCGCCCGCTCGGATGTGCTGATCGAGAACTTCAAGGTCGGCGGCCTCGCGAAATTTGGCCTCGATTACGAGAGTCTTGCTGCCGACAACCCGAGGCTGATCTATTGCTCGGTGACCGGCTTCGGCCAGACCGGTCCCTACGCGCCGCGTGCCGGCTATGACCTCATGGCGCAGGGCATGGGCGGTATCATGGGACTGACCGGCACCGCCGACGGCGAGCCGATGCGCTGCGGCGTCGCAATTTCCGACATTTTCTCCGGCGTCTATTCCGCAGTCGGTATCCTCGCCGCGCTGACGCAGCGCGAGAAGACAGGCAAAGGCGGCAATGTCGACACGGCGCTGGTCGATTCCACCGTCGGCGTGCTGTCGTTCCAGGCGCTCAATTACCTGGTTTCCGGCGAATTGCCGAAACGCATCGGCAACACCCACCCCAATCTCGTTCCCTATCAGGTGTTTCCGGTCGCCGACGGTCTGGTCATCATCGCCACCGGCAACGACAACCAATACTTCAGGCTTTGTGGCATTCTGGGCGCGCCGGAACTGGCGGAAAATCCGGACTACAAGGACAACAAGGGACGTCTCGCCGGGCGCAGCGTGCTGGTTGGCAAGCTATCGGCACTGACGTCGCGCTTAAAGCGCGAGGAACTTTTGGAGAAACTTGAAGGCGCGGGCATTCCGGCAGGCCCGATCAACGATCTCGACCAGGTGTTTTCCGATCCGCAGGTGATCCATCGCGGTATGAAGCTCGAGCTGAAAAATCCGGCCGCGAAAGGCGGCACCAGCCCGGGCATCCGTACGCCGATCGTGCTCGACGGCGTGCCGATGGCCTCCGACCGGCCCGCGCCGCGGCTCGGCGAGCACAGCGCCGAGATTTTGCGCGAAATTGGCGAAGGGTGAGCCGCCGCGCTTGCTGTTCACTGTCCCCGCGCTCGCTTAATCCGCAGAGGCAGGTTCGGCTTTCGGTGCCGCCCCGGGTTTCGCTCGGAGATACAAAAGAAGGGTGGCGGGAACGCCAAGAAACGCTCTTGCAAAACGCACGCGAGCGTCGGATGATATGCAATCATAGGTTTTATCCCGGTGAGGGTGGCCATGACTGCGATTTTCTTTCTATTCGGCCTTGTTGTTGCGCTGTTCGCGGTGCCTGCGGCCTGGGCCGCCGAGCCGCCACCGATTTTTGTCGACCAGGGACCCAATTGGACCGCGGCGACGCGGACTGATTTCTACAGCCGCGATCAAGGATCGCGAATGATTCCGCTGGTGTGGCTGCAAGCCCTGAAACAGCCGAACGGCCAGCCCTTCCTCGCCGACAGCCTCGCCCGATACGGCTATCTGCCGAACCCGGCAAACAACAATGGACTTCCGATCGGTTTCACGGCGTCCGGGCCGACCGGAAATCAGATTGCGGGCATGACATGTTCGGCGTGCCACACGCGGCAGATCACGGCCGAAGGAAATACCTATCGCGTCGATGGCGGACCGGCGATCGTCGATTTTCAGAGCCTACTGGCCGATCTCGACACGGCCGTAGGTCAAGTGTTGGCGAGCACGCCGGCGTTCAACGCCTTCGCCGCGCAAGTTCTTGCCTCGGCCACGCCCGACGTCGACGATGCCGCAACACTGCGCCAACAGGTCGACCTCTGGTACCTGCGTTTCCACACACTCATCACGCGCGCCTTGCCAAAATCCGGCTGGGGAGTGGCCCGGCTCGACGCAGTCGGCATGATCTTCAATCGCCTCACTGGTCTCGACCTCGGGCCGCCGCCGTCTTACCTGATTGCAGACAATATCAAGACGGCGGACGCGCCGGTGCGCTATCCGTTTCTTTGGAACGCGCCCAAACAAGACCAGACACAATGGCCGGGTTTTTCCGACAACGGCAGCGATATTCTCGGACTCGCCCGCAACCTTGGCGAAGTGTTCGGGGTGTTTGCCGTCTTTGAACCGATGAACCAGGGCTGGTACTTCGATTTCCTCAATAATAATTCGGCAAATTTCGACGGCCTGAGCACACTCGAAGGCCTAGTGAAGGAGATTGGTCCACCGAAGTGGCCATGGCTGATCGACAGCACTCTCGCGGCACAGGGCGAGACGATTTTCAATCGGTCGACCGAACAGGGCGGCTGCGTGAGTTGCCACGGCATTGCGCACGGCAAGGTGCGCTTTCCGCTGGCGCAGACCTGGGCGACGCCGGTCGAGTCGGTCGGCACCGACACGCGGGAATACGATATTCTGGATTGGTCCGTTAATACGGGAGCGCTGGAAGGGGCCTTTATTCCGTTCGTGACCTATCCGTTGCAGCAGAACGACCGCGCCTTCAACGTTCTTGCAGTATCAGTCATCGGCACGATTGCCCAAGAAGCGGTGCTGGGAAGCGGCGCATCCAAAGCTCCTGTCCTGGTGGCGGTGCCGCACGCGCAAATCCAGAACGTGCCGGGCCTGCCGCTGAAGTTTGAACCCCTGCCGCCTGCCCTGCGCGACCTCCAAGGCGCTTTCCATCTGCCGACGGCGCATCCGCAAAGCCCACTGACTTTTCAGGGCCTGCCTGTTCCGGCTCCTGTTGTCCCCGCCGCTCCGCCGCCGCCGAAGGGCTCCTATGAGGCCCGAGTGCTGCAAGGAATCTGGGCAGCCGCGCCGTACCTCCACAATGGCTCGGTCCCGACATTGGCAGAGTTACTCAAGCCCGCTTCCGAACGCGTCAAGGAGTTCAAGGTCGGGCCGGCCTACGACATCGTCAACGTCGGGCTGGCAGCCGAGCAACCGCAGTCCGGGTCCACTTTGGTGACCACCGACTGCAGCAACCTGAATTCAGGCAACAGCAATTGCGGTCACGAGTACGGGACCAAGCTGACCGATCAAGAAAAGAAGGCGCTCCTTGAATACCTGAAGGCGCTTTGATTGGACGTAACCTCTTATTGCGAACGGCGAACGACGGTGCCGGTTCGCCGTTCGCACCCTGTTATGCGTCCAAGGCTGAGGCGGCCGTTACTAAGGCGGCCATTACTTCTGCGCGACGTTACTTCTGCGCAACGTGGCTGATGGCCCAGACATAAGCCGCCACCGCCGCAACATCGTCCTTCGTCAACGGCGCGCCGCCCTTCGGCGGCATCGGCACCTCGTAGTCGTGCGGCTTGGGCACGCCGTTGTCGATCGTCGCCACGATCGCCCCCAGGCTGCCATCGCTGACGAAGAAGTGCCCACTGACGAGCGATGGCGCTTGTGGGCTGCCAGCCGCATCCGAACCGTGACAGCCACTGCAGGTGCCGCCCGCCGCCTTGCCATGGAAGATGCTGTCGCCAAGCACGACCTGCTCTCTGGTCGCACCGGGCGGGACAGGCAGCGTCGCCGGATTCATTTGCGCCGCAGTAAGATGCGCCGGCCCGGCGGATGCGGTGGCGTAGATCTTCGGCACCGGTGCGGCCGCGACTGCCGCATCGGCATTGCCTTGATACGTCACGTGCCAGATGCGGCCGTGCTTATCGTCCGAAATGAAGATCGATCCGTCCAGCGCCATGGCGAGACCGGTCGGCCGGAACGCCGCCTGGCCGGGCTCTTTGATCGCGCCGGCGAAGCCATCAGCAAAGATCACATAATCTCCCGCCGCCTTGCCGTCCTTGAGCGGCTGGAACACCACGTCGTAGCCGCCTTGCGGCAAAGGTGCGCGATTCCACGAACCGTGGAAGGCGATCAGGGCGCCGTCGTGGTAAGCCGCAGGAAATGCCTTGCCGGTGTAGATCAACAGATCGTTCGGCGCCCAATGTCCGGGAAACGCCGCGACCGGCGCGGTCTTCTCGGCGCAGATGCCAACTTTCTTACCGCCATCGCCGCCGTATTCAGGCGCCAGAACGAGCTTTTTCTGGAAGCGGTCGTAATAACATTCGGGCCAGCCGTAATCCGCGCCCTGGCGAAGCTGAACCAATTCCTCGGCCGGCTGCTCGGCGCTTTGCGCGGCCGTGTAGAGTTTGGAAAAATTCTGATTGAGCTGATCGCGGCCATGCTGGGTCGCGAACAGCCGCCCGGCGGAATCGATACCAAAACCTTCGCCGTTGCGCAGTCCGGTGATGTAACGGTCCGCCGCCGAGAAATGCTGACCGGTCTTGTTGGCATCATAGCGCCAGGTGCCGGCGCGGGTTTCCAGTTCGGTGCACGGATCGTGCCCCATCGAACCCGGCATGCGATCGTCGATCTGACAGGAATTGGTGGCCGAGCCGAGGTCGACGAAGATGTGGCCCTGCGCATCGATGATGAACGGATGCATGTTGTGCGCGCCGGAGAGCGGCAGACCGGAGACGACGATCTCCGGATCGCCCGTCGGTGCTATCGAACCGGACTTGGCCGGCAGCACGTAACGGATGATCTTGTCGTTCTGCTCGGCGTAGATGGCGCCGCTGTAATACGCGATGCCGGTGCCGCCAGCCGAGCCTTCCGGCACGCCGGCGCCGAATCGCTTGATCATATCGGCGTGGCCGTCGCCCTTGCTGCCCTTGAGCGCCACCAGAAAACCACCCGCCGGGGGCTTATCGAAATGATAGAACTTGCCGCTCCACGTGTTGACATAGAGAACGCCGTTCGGCGCGACCGCCATATGGCGGACGTGACCGATATTGTCGGCGAATACGGTGGCGCAGAATCCCGACGGCAGCGAGAGGCCGCCATTATCTCCGGGGCAGCTATGAGCCGACGCGCTTTGCGGCGCCTGAGCAAAGGCTGACGACCCGGCGATCAGCAGCGCGAACAACGATGTGGTAGAAAAAGCCGCAGCGCTCAGCCGCCGCCGCCCAGGCAAGGTTAGTCGCTCCGACATGGCGATCCTCCCGGTTACCGACTGGTTCGAACGTATTGTGGCTTGAGTTTATCGCGGAAAATCCGCTGAACATGTGACGCTACCATAACGACTGTGCGCTGTCGTGGGCGCTGCACGGCACTGGAGCCGCCCACGCCGCCGGCCCGTGGACGCCGCAATCTGCACAGTTCAATATTGCCTGCGGGGAAGAGACGCCATGACCGACATGAAATCCGAAATGCGCGATCGTATGCACATCGATTGGGATGCGCCGGTCGAGATGGACGACGGCGTCGTCCTGCGCGCCGATGTGTACCGTCCTGTCGTCGAAGGCAAATATCCGGTCATTCTCAGCTACGGCCCATACGCCAAGGGCCTGTCGTTCCAAGAGGGCTACAAGGGCAACTGGGCGCGGCTGACGAAAGCCGCGCCTGAGGTGCTGACCGGATCGAGTAACAAGTATCAGAACTGGGAGCTGGTCGATCCGGAGAAATGGGTGCCGGACGGCTATACGATCGTCCGCGTCGACTCGCGCGGCGCCGGGCGTTCGCCCGGCTTTCTCGATGTCTGGTCGCCGCGCGAGACCCGCGATCTCTACCACTGCATCGAATGGGCCGGCACGCGGAGCTGGAGCAACGGCAAGGTCGGCATCAACGGCATTTCGTACTACGCGATGAATCAGTGGAATGTCGGCGCGCTCAAGCCGCGGCACCTCGCCGCGTTGTGCATCTGGGAAGGCTCGTCCGACTATTACCGGGAGCTCTGCCGTCACGGCGGCATCCTGAGCGATTTCTTGCGTAGCTGGCATCCGCGCCAGGTGGGCAGCGTGCAATATGGCGTCGGCAGCCGCGGGGCGAAAAGCGTCGTAACCGGCGAGCCGGTCGCCGGTCCGGACACGCTGCCGCCGTCAGAGCTTGCCAAAAATTGCGCGGATTCTCCCGGCGAAGCCAAACGCCGCCGACTGCTCGATGACTATCACACCGCGCGCAGCGCGGCGTTCGAGGAAATCGAAGCGCCGCTGTTGTCTGCCGCCAATTGGGGCGGGATGGGTTTGCATACCCGCGGCAATTTCGAAGGTTTTGTGCAGGCGGGGAGCAAGCAAAAATGGCTGGAGGCGCACGGCGGCACGCACTTCACGCATTTCTACAGCAATTACGGCGAGACGCTGCAGAAGCGGTTCTTCGGTCATTTTCTCAAAGGCGAAGACACCGGCTGGGACAAGCAGCCGCGCGTATCGCTCAATGTGCGCCATCCGCACGAGACGTTCGTGCTGCGCGCGGAGAACGAATGGCCGCTCGCGCGCACGCAATGGACCAAATACTTTCTCCAGCCGGACGGACTAGCACTGTCGCCGCAAGCGCCTGCCGCGACCGCGACGCTCGACTATGACACCAGCGGCGACGGACTGACGTTCCGGATGCCGCCGCTGATCGAGAGTCTCGAAATCACCGGCCCGGTCGTCGCAAAACTCTGGCTGTCGTCGCCGACATGCGACGCCGATATTTTCCTCGCGCTGCGCCTGTTCGATCCCGACGGCAAGGAGATCACCTTCATCGGCTCCAACGACCCGCGCGTTCCCGTCGGGCTCGGTTGGCTGCGTGCCTCGCAGCGCAAGTGCGACGCGCAAAGAGCGCTGCCCTATCGGCCTTGGCACACTCACGACGAGGAATGGCCGCTGACGCCGGGCGAGCCGGTTGAACTCGATGTCGAAATCTGGCCGACCTCGATCGTGGTGCCACCTGGCTATCGGCTTGCGCTGACCGTCCGCGGCAAAGACTATGAGGTCGATGGCACCGATATCGCGCTGCCGAATGCGCCCTATCCGATGAGGGGCGTCGGTCCGTTTCTCCATATCGATCCAGACGATCAGCACGCCGATGTTTTCGCAACGCGTAACACGCTGCATTTCGCCGCAGGACGACAGCCGTATCTGTTGTTGCCAATCATCCCACCAAGGTAACACTCAGCAATAACAAACAGGGAGAGAAACGTATGACGATGAAACACATCGCTGGCATAGCGGCCGTGATTTGCGTGTTGCTCGCCGCGGCCGCGCCGGCATCGGCGCAGCAATATCCGAACCGCAACGTCACCATCATCGTTCCCTACCCGGCTGGCGGACCGACCGATCAGACCGCGCGCGTCGTCGCGCAATCGATGGGCACGCACCTCAAGCAAAGCTTCGTCGTCGAAAACATCAGCGGCGGCAACACCATCGTGGCCTGCGAGAAGGTCGCGCACTCCAGTCCCGACGGCTACACGCTGATCTTGCCCAATCTGCAGATCTCCGCGAACGTGACCCTGTTCAAGAAGCTGCCGTTCGACACCGTGCAGGATTTTATGCCGGTCATGCTGATCAATCGTAATCCACTGGTTTTGGTCGGCCGCAGCACGCTCCCCGCCAGCAATGCCAAAGAACTGATCGCGCTGATGAAGAAGCAGACGCTCAAGGCAGCAATCCCGGGCTATGGCGCTACCGGCCATCTCGCCACCGCATTGTTCGCCCAGGAGGCCGGCGTCAAGGTCGATATGATTCCGTATCGCGGCGCCGCACCCGCCGTTACCGATCTGTTGGGCGGCCAGGTCGACCTGTTTTTCGCCACGCCGCAATCCGTGGTGCAGCTGGTCAATTCCGGAAAGCTGAAGGCGTTCGGCGTGACCTCAAAAGACAAACTGCCTGAGATGCCGAGCGTCGAGAGTTTCGTCACCGTACTCGGACCGAAGCTCGACTTTGCCTACTGGCAGGCGCTGTTCGCGCCATCAAAGACGCCGAAGGCGGTGATCAAGACGCTCAACGACGCGGCGCAGCAGACCGTCGCCGATCCGGCGATCGTCAAGAATTGGACCGCGCAAGGCATCGACGTATTCCCGCCGGAGCAACGCTCGCCGGAATTTGCCGAAACCTTCTTCAAGAGCGAGATTGCACGCTGGGGCCAGGTGATCCGCGACAATAACATTCATCTGGAACAGTAGGGCCGGCAGCCCGGATGGAGCGCAGCGAAATCCGGGAACGATAATGTAGCTTTCCGCGTCGCTCCCCGGGTTTCGCTGCGCTTAACCCGGGCTACGAAGGGCTACGATTGTATTACGGCCCGATACGGCTGATCTTCGAGCCTTCCAGCGTCAGATTATACATCAAGCCCTTCTGATCGAAGATGAAACCGATCACCGGCTTGGTCACGCTGTTGGTATCGATGGCGCCGCCGGCGCCGATGGCGATGATGGCGATCGAACCATCGATGCCGACCTTGAAGCCGTCGGTGCGTTGGAATTGATCGAGCGCGCCGGGCGTCATGAACATGATGATGACGGAGCGCGCCTGGGCGCCGAACTGAAATCCGATCGAGGCGGAAGCGATATTGTAGTAGCCCGCATGGCGGCCGCGAAGCTGCAATTCGCCTTCGCCGTATTCGCCGCCGATGCCGAAGCCGGCTTTAACGATGGTGGGGAACACCAGCACCGCCAGCGCTCGGTTGGCGAGCTCGCGCGAATACGGCACCTGGTGGAAAAACTGGTCGAGCGTAGCGCTCGCCGCCTGGCTGGTCTCGGGGCCGGCGGCCTGGCTTTGTGCAACTGGCCACGCCAGCGCGAACAGCACGGCGAACAGCAGGATTTTCGGCGCTTTCAGTCCCAGATGCATCGGCTTCCCCCAGTCGGGTATTTGACGCTCGAATCAGCTGCGCCAAGGTAGCCGCCGCGAGTGCTGGCGGCAATCAAGCAGCTAACGCGATCTATGACCGCTGAAACGAGTTGTAGACCTGTTTGAGGAAATTGGTCGCCGCTTGACTGTTCGCCGCCCAGGTCGGGTTGAGATCCTTCAACGGATCCGCGGCGATCACCTCGGCCTCGGTCTTGCCGGCTTTGAACAATGCCTCGACGCGCTCGCGCGCAATCTTTGCCATTGCATTATAGGCGACGATATCCGCGCGTTTCGCCAGCGGACCGTGGCCGACCACGACCTTGGTGTCGTCGGTCGCCAATTTGAGAAACACGTCGGTTCCCCTGACGACGCCCCTGATGTCGCCGCCATTGGCGTAGTCGACTTGCTGATAGCGATGATTGTTGTTCATGACGTCGCCGGTACACAGCACGTTGGCGTCCGCGAAATAGACCGCCGTGTCGCCGTCGGTGTGCGCGTTATTGATGTGCATGAGCAGCGCCTTGCGGCCGCCCACCATGATCGTCATCGTCCCGCCGATGTAGGTTTGCTTGGGCAGTGCGCCGGGCGGAGCGGGTGGCGCCTTCACGCCGGAAGTGCCGTTCGTGGTGCCGGCGGCGAGGCGGACCCTGACGTTATCCTGCGCGACGACGATGGCACCGGCGTTCTGGAAGTTTTCATTACCGCCGGTGTGATCGCCGTGAAAATGCGTGTTGATCACATACTTGATCGGCAGCGGCGAGATCGCCTTGATGGCGGCCATGATCTTCGTGGAGAGCGGCGCGAATTCCGTATCCACCATGATGATGCCGTCGCTGCCGACCGCGATGGTGATGTTGCCGCCCTGGCCCATGAGCATGTAGGTGTCGTGACCGAGAGCGGTCGTCTTGATCTGAATCTTGTCCCAGTCGACCGGCTGTTGCGCATTAGCATGCCCGGCAACGAGCACGGCGGCGGCTGCGAGCGCGGCCAGCGCGATCCTGTTCATGGCAATGCTCCCCTGATGTTCGGGATCTGACCCGGCGGCACTTATTCAATCTCGGCTCGGCGAGGCCTCAGGGTGCCACAGCTTGGGCCGCAGGGAAATGGCCGCGGGACGCTGCCCGCTAAACATCGACCTTCAGCGCGGCGATGAACGCCTCCTGCGGGATGTCGACCTTGCCGAACTGGCGCATGCGCTTCTTGCCTTCCTTCTGTTTGTCCAGAAGCTTGCGCTTGCGCGACACGTCGCCGCCGTAGCATTTCGCCGTCACGTCTTTTCTGAAGGCGCGCACGGTTTCCCGCGCGATGACCTTGCCGCCAATCGCCGCCTGAATCGGCACCTGGAACATGTGTGGCGGAATCAGTTCTTTCAGCTTTTCCGCCATGGCGCGGCCGCGGCTCTCGGCGCGCGTCCGATGCACCAGCATGGCCAGCGCGTCGACCGGCTCGGCATTGACCAGCATTTGCAGCTTGACCAGATCGGCGGGTTTGTAATCGGTGAGGTGATAGTCGAACGAGGCGTAGCCCCGCGATACCGATTTCAGCCGGTCATAAAAATCGAACACCACCTCGTTGAGCGGCAGGTCATATTTCACCAACGCGCGGTTGCCCACATAGGTGAGCTCTTTCTGCCCACCGCGGCGGTCCTGGCAGAGCTTGAGCACAGCGCCAAGATATTCGTCGGGCGTCAGGATGGTCGCCTCGATCCAGGGCTCCTGCATCTCCTCGATGTAATTGGGGTCCGGCATGTCCACCGGATTATGGATTTCCAGGTTCTGGCCGGTGCGCAGCTTGATCTTGTAGATCACCGACGGCGCGGTCGCGATCAGATTGAGATTGAACTCGCGCTCGAGCCGCTCCTGGATGATTTCCAGATGCAGCAGGCCGAGAAAGCCGCAGCGGAAGCCGAAGCCGAGCGCCGCCGATGTCTCCATCTCGTAGGAGAAACTCGCGTCGTTGAGCCGGAGCTTGCCCATGGCGGCGCGCAGCGCCTCGAAATCGGCGGCATCGACTGGGAACAGCCCACAGAACACCACCGGGATGGCGGGACGGAAACCGGGCAGCGGCTTCGCGACCGGCCGCTTTTCGTCGGCGATAGTATCGCCGACGCGGGTATCGGCCACCTCCTTGATCGAGGCGGTCAGAAAGCCGATCTCGCCCGGACCCAGCTCATCGCGCTCGACGCGCTTGGGCGTAAACACGCCGACGCGGTCCACTTCATAAGCGGCATCCGTGCCCATCATGCGGATGCGCTGACCCTTTTTCAGTACGCCGTCGACAACGCGGAACAGCACAACGACCCCGAGGTAGGCGTCGTACCAGCTGTCGACCAGAAGCGCCTTGAGCGGCGCCGTCGCGTCGCCTTTCGGCGGCGGCAGCTTGGTGACGATGGCTTCGAGGACGTCTGGAACGTTCAGGCCGGTCTTGGCCGAGATCAGGATCGCGTCGGAGGCATCGAGCCCGATGACGTCCTCGATCTGCTGCTTGACCTTGTCGGGCTCGGCGGCCGGCAGGTCGACCTTGTTGAGCACCGGCACGATCTCGAGATTGTTGTCGATCGCCTGGTAGACGTTGGCGAGCGTCTGCGCCTCGACGCCCTGGCTCGCATCGACCACCAAGAGTGCGCCTTCGCAGGCGGCGAGCGAACGGTTGACCTCGTAGGCGAAATCCACATGACCGGGCGTGTCGATGAGGTTGAGCACGTAATCCTTGCCGTCGCGCGCATGATAATTAAGCCGCACGGTCTGGGCCTTGATGGTGATGCCGCGCTCGCGCTCGATATCCATCGAATCGAGCACCTGCTCGACCATTTCGCGCGCTTCGAGCCCGCCAGTGAGCTGAATCAGCCGGTCGGCGAGCGTCGATTTGCCGTGATCGATATGGGCGATGATCGAAAAGTTGCGGATGTTGGCGATTGGCGTCGCGCTCATGCGGGCGCAGATAACATCGGCGGCACGGAGCGGCAAGCCGTGCTTTCCCTCTCCCCTTGCGGGAGAGGGCGGCGAGCGCAGCGAGCCAGGTGAGGGCCGCGCTTTCACATTAAACGCGGGTGACGGCCCTCACCCCCTCGCCCGGACGGGAGAGGGAGAGAAACTCAATACCGATACTGATCGGTCTTGAACGGGCCGCTCTGCGGAACGCCTATATAGGTCGACTGCTTGTCGGAGAGTCTGGTCAGCTTGACCCCGATCTTGTCGAGATGCAGCCGCGCGACCTTTTCGTCGAGCTGCTTGGGCAGCGTGTAGACCTTTTTATCGTACTTGCCCGGATTGGTCCAAATTTCGATCTGCGCCAGCGTCTGGTTGGTGAACGACGACGACATAACAAAGCTCGGATGCCCCATGGCGTTACCGAGATTCACTAGCCGGCCCTCGGACAACAGGATGATGCGGTGGCCGTCGGGGAACTCGATCTCATCGACCTGCGGCTTGACGTTCATCCATTTCAGGTTCTTCAGCGCCGCGACCTGGATTTCGCTGTCGAAATGGCCAATGTTGCAGACGATAGCGCGGTGCTTCATCTTGCGCATGTGCTCGATGGTGATGACATCGACATTGCCGGTCGCGGTGCAGAAAATGTCGGCACGCGGCGCGGCCTCTTCCATGGTGACGACCTCGTAGCCCTCCATCGCCGCCTGCAGCGCGCAGATCGGATCGACCTCGGACACCAGCACGCGGCAGCCGGCCTGGCGCAGCGAGGCCGCGGAACCCTTGCCGACGTCGCCGTACCCCGCAATCATCGCTACTTTGCCGGCCATCATCACGTCGGTGCCGCGGCGGATGCCGTCGACCAGCGATTCGCGGCAGCCGTAAAGGTTGTCGAATTTCGACTTGGTGACGCTGTCGTTGACATTGATGGCGGGGAACAAGAGCCGGCCTTCTTTTTCCATCTGATACAGCCGGTGCACGCCGGTCGTGGTTTCCTCGGTGACGCCCTTGATGGCTTTGGCGATCGTTGTGTACCAGCCCGGCTTGTCCTTGAGCCGCTTCTTGATGGCCGCGAACAACACCTCTTCTTCCTCGTTGGTCGGCTTTGCGATCACACCTGGATTGCTCTCGGCCTGCATGCCGAGATGCATCAGGAGCGTGGCGTCGCCGCCATCGTCGAGAATCATGTTGGGGCCGCCGCCGTCGCCCCATTCGAAGATGCGATGCGTGTAGTCCCAATAGTCGTTCAGAGACTCGCCTTTGACGGCGAACACCGGTGTGCCGACGGCGGCAATCGCCGCCGCGGCATGGTCCTGCGTCGAGTAGATGTTGCAGGAGGCCCAGCGCACGTCGGCGCCGAGCGCCGTCAGTGTTTCGATGAGCACCGCGGTCTGAATGGTCATGTGCAGCGAGCCGGCGATGCGCGCGCCGCGCAGCGGCTGGCCCGGCCCATACTCCTCGCGGGTCGCCATCAATCCGGGCATTTCGGTCTCGGCGATGTCGATCTCTTTGCGTCCCCACTCCGCGAGCCCGATATCCTTGACGACGTAATCGGTATGCGAACTGGCTTTGGGCTTGGCCGTCGTGCTCATGATGATCCTTTGCGGACGCTGCGGGTGGGATGACTTTTATAGCTTGGCTGGGCGCCTATAGCAGGGCGCAGGCGGCACGGCAACAAACACATAAAGATAACTTTATGTCTGCCCTCATCCGGGCTCGGCACCGACTCCGACATGGGGTGCGGCGAAGCGTTGGCGCATTCGCGACAACACCTAGCGGCCAACGCGACGTCGCCGTGTTTTTTGTGGCGCGGAGCAAGAATAATGCTGGCTTTAGGGGTTCGGCGTCGCCTTGAGGGTGCCGGCCTGCGTCATCGCCGTCGCGATTTGCTGGACGCGATTGATCAGATCGAGCGCGGCCGACGGCGACAGCACCAAACGGCAGGCCGGGTAGCGCCGGCCAGTAAGCGGCGTATTCGGCTTGACGTCATCGAGCCGGGTCACCGCGAATTCCAGCCGCAATGTCTGCCCATCGAATGTTACGTTGGTGATGGAATCCCCGAACGTCTCGGTAACTTCCGGGCGGTCGATGTAACGCACCGTTGCTTGACGCTGTTGTTGCGCCGCTGCGGCCGCGCCAGTTGGCTGAGGTTCGAGTGCCATGGTGCTTTCTCCATTCGCAATTTTTCTGAATACCGAGCCGGGAAATTCCACGCCGGCGACCGCTCAGTCGTTCTCGCCAAATCGCGAGTTGATCAGTGTCGCCAAGGCCTCGATCACTTCGGCGGCTTCCTTGCCGGTCGCCTCGACGTTGATTGAGGTACCGGGCGAGGCCGCCAACATCATCAGTCCCATGATCGATGTACCGCCGACGGTTTCGCCGTTGCGCGTAACGCGAACCTCAGCGTCGAACTTCTCAACAGTCTGCACAAACTTGGCGGAAGCGCGCGCATGCAGTCCGCGCTTGTTGCAGATGGTGAACTCGCGCACCCTGCCGCTGTCGGCGGGCGGTTGTTCGGGTTCAGGCACTCCGCGGCCTTCCGCCGATGCGTTCATTTGCCGTTGAGCACCCGGCTGGCGATGGTGACGTATTTGCGGCCGGCCTCTTGGGCGGCGGCGACGGCCTCCGCGAGCGGACACTCATCGCGGACTTTTGCGAGCTTGACCAGCATCGGAAGATTGATCCCCGCCAGCACCTCGACTTTGGGCTGACTCATCACCGAGATCGCGAGATTGGACGGCGTACCGCCAAACATGTCGGTGAGAATGGCAACGCCGTCGCCCGAATCGACACGCTTGACCGCCGCGATGATATCGCGGCGCCGCTCCTCGACGTCGTCTTCAGGATCGATGGTGATCGCTTCGATCTGAGACTGGGGACCAACCACGTGTTCCAGAGCCGAGCGAAACTCGACAGCCAGCCTCCCGTGGGTGACGAGTACAACACCGATCATCGAATTCACCGCGGGCGCGTCCCGGTTGCACCGCACGAAAGCCGCTCCATCATGGCCATCCGAAATTCCCGCGCAAGGGCGTTAATGGCGAATTTCGGAGGTTGTTGCATTGCGGTAGAGCAAAGTCGAATCCGATTCTGGCGGCTGCTTCGAGACGCCCAGCCCTAAAGCAAGGTCGGACGAGTTTAAGAGCGTTAAGGTTAATCAATTGCCACCTGGAGGCAAAGAGCCTTCCACCGCCGGCGATCGAATTCGGACTAATTTCCTAAAACGGCATCATTGGGCAGGCTAAGTGCCTCCGGCGAACAAATGAGGAGAGCGATGACCGGCGGCAAGGCGTCCTCGACCGCTGCGACCCCAAGCCGCGGTAACGTGATGCCTTCGATGACGGCTTGCCGCTGCTCGGCCTGCGGCAGCCGTTCGGCACTGACGCCAAGATCAACCACGATACCGACGACGGCGCATGGCTCATAAGCCATGCGCACAATGCCGACGCCGCGCATTTCGATCAGTCCGGCAAGCGCGGTGGCGGGCCGCACCAGCAAGCGCCCGCCGGCGGCCAACAGATGCACCCGATCGTCGCCCACAAGTCTGGCAAACGGCAAAAGCCGCGCACGCGCCGCCTCGATGAGCGCCAGCGCAAGCCGCGACTTCCCGGCGCCTGACGGACCGCGGATCAACACCGCGCGAGCGCCGGCCAGGACCGCAGAGGCGTGAACTGTTGCCGTCACGTCGCCGGCAAGCGCACGATAAACCGGGCGCCGGTGACCTTCGGCTCGGCGTCGGGCGCCGACGCGGCCGACTTGGCGATCCTATTCTCGACCCAGATAGCGCCGCCATGCGCCTCGACGATTTGTTTGGAAATCGACAGCCCGAGTCCTGAGTTTTGACCGAAGCCTTGGTGCGGCCGATCGGTGTAAAACCGTTCGAATATTTTCTCGAACGCGTCGGGCTGTACGCCCGGCCCATCGTCATCGACGCAAATCTCAATTTGATTTTTGACACGGCGACAGGTGACGCGCACGGCGCCGCCCGCTGGCGAAAACGAGCGCGCATTTTCGATCAGATTGTCGATCACCTGACCAAGGCGTGAATCGTGGCCCGGCGCCTGGAACGCACGCCCGCCGCCGCCCTCAAACTTAAGCGTGACCTTGACACTGTCGTCGCGCTTCACCTCGTTGGCCACCGTCACGACCGTACTCAGCAGCTTGGCGAGATCGACCGGGGCCGACTCCTGGCGCTGTAGTTCGGCATCGAGCCGGCTGGCATCGGAGATATCCGATATCAGGCGGTCGAGCCGCTTGACGTCGTGCTGAATCACCTCGAGCAGCCGAGCGCGGCTCTGGTCCGACTTGGCAAGCGGCAGTGTCTCCACCGCCGAACGCAGCGACGTCAGCGGATTCTTCAATTCGTGGGCAACGTCCGCGGCGAAGCGTTCGATGCCTTCGATGCGCCTGTAAAGCGCGTTGGTCATGGTGCGCAGCGCGCCCGACAGATGACCAATCTCGTCCTTGCGCCGGGTGAAATCGGGGATTTCGACGCGCGACTGGATGCGCCGGCGCACGCTCTCGGCGGCGTCGGCGAGCCGCCGCACCGGCTCGGCGATCGTCCCGGCCAGCAGGATCGACAGCACGACCATCACGGCCGCGGCGACCAGAAAGACTTTGAGAATGGCGAGCCGTTCGGCCGTCACCATGTTGTCGATGTCAGCGCCCTGTGTCTGCAGCATCAGCGCACCGCGCACCGCGCGGAAGCGCTGCACCGGCACGGCGACCGACACGATCACGTCGCCGCGATCGTTGATGCGCACCATGCTGGCGTCCTGACCGTTGAGCGCCTGCGCGACCTCCTGGTAGCCCTTGCCATCGTCGGGGCCGAGCTCACGGTAACGCGGCAGGTCGCCGCGGCCGAGCCAGGTTCGCACCCTGATGACAATCCGCTGAAAGAAGCCCGGCTTGGTCGCGCTCGGCGACGGCAGATCGAAACGCAGCACATCGCCGCGGCCAAACAAATCGCGGCTGTCGACCAGCAGCACGCCATCCCGGTCGTAGATGCGCGCGCGCGTCTTGGTCGGCGAAACCAGATCGCGCAGCACCGGCGCGACCCGCTCGGGATTGATCGGGAAATCGATGCCGTAAAGGGCGTCTTCTGACGGCCCGTAGCTCTGGCCGTTCTGCAGATTTTGCAGCTTGCTGGGATCGAGCGTAATGGCCGATCCGGTTTCGCCGGTGGCCTGGTCGGCGATGGCGTGTGCGATGATCTGACCCTGCTGCAGCAGGCTCTGGATGCGGGCATCGATCAGCCGGGCGCGGAACGGCGACAGATAATTGATGCCAATGGAGAGCGCGAGCAGACCGGCAACGTTGAGGACAACGATGCGGCGCGTCAGGCTTGACGAACTTTGCGTGACGAAAAACTGCGTGGCGTGGCGCAGCCACTCGGCCACCTTGCCAACACCGCGCGACACAGAGCGCGCCTTCGCCGCGCTGCCGGTTTCGGCCTCGGCCTGAGCTTCGACGGGGGCCAGCGGAGGGGCCCGGTCGTCGGGGATATCTGTGGTCTTATCGAGCACTTGGTCTGCCGGGATCCGGATCGGCTCAACCCTTCCGCAGCCAGAGCGGGAGGCGGCCGAACGCCATTACTACCGCACGTCAGCCATCCCAGTCAGCGGGCCGTCATCGTTTTTGGTCGACTTTTTGGCAGCTTGGCCCTGCGCCTGCCGATTGCCCACGCACTGGTCACTGCGACAGGCTGGCGGCTGCTCTCGCCCGACCTGCCAAAATTCTGCGGCTTCGCCGCTGCACCAAAGCGATCATAGCGCCGAACTCCGGTGCGTCACACTATTCCTTGAACCGATAGCCCACGCCGTAGAGCGTTTCGATCATGTCGAAATCGTCGTCGCTCGCCTTGAACTTCTTGCGCAGCCGCTTGATGTGGCTGTCGATGGTGCGATCGTCCACATAAACCTGATCGTCATAGGCCGCGTCCATCAAGGCATTGCGGCTTTTCACCACGCCTGGCCGGCTGGCGAGCGCCTGCAGGATCAGAAACTCGGTAACGGTGAGCGTCACCGGCTCG
>Ga0208849_1001322_pt1 | contig 17646 bp, 18 predicted proteins | sample NGESurdeep072012_10_FD_184470 | JGI IMG/M metagenome (GOLD analysis project Ga0208849, IMG submission 184470) | Arctic peat soil microbial communities from Barrow, Alaska - NGEE Surface sample 53-3 deep-072012 (SPAdes) | ecosystem: Environmental > Terrestrial > Soil > Wetlands > Peat ... | reverse complement strand
TCAAGCGTCCGCGCTGGTACGGTCGCGCGGCGCCACGCCAGCGCCGGATCGACGCAGCCGCGCATCTGTTCACGAGAAGCATGACCGTCGGCACTGCGCCCCCGCCGCGCGAGCGGCTCACGATGTACGGCGCGATGCTGGGGACGATGCCGCGGGGTATCGACCGTCTCGGTCGCAGGCGTGGCATGCGCTGGGCGCCCGAGCGCGCGCGTCGTCTGCTCTCGAGCGCGGGGCACGACCCCGCACGCAAGACCGGCTGGGGCTGGAAGGAGCCGAACGCGATGCTTCTGCTGGAGGAGCTCGACAAGGCGTTTCCGGGGCTGCGTTTCATTCACGTGCTGCGCGATCCCGAGCAGATCGCCCATGGGCACAACCACACGATGCTCTACAACTGGAGCCGGCACCTGGGCCTCGAGCCGCCGCGACGCAACCACACGACCTTTGATCGCTGGTGCCTGCGACTCGGCCTCAAATCACCTCGCACGCGCGCCGAACTGATCGAGCGCTCGCTCGAGTTCAGCCGAGTGGTGACGGCGCGAACCGAACACATCGGGCAAACGCGGCTCGGCGCGCGCTACCACCAGCTCGACATGAACCGGCTCTGCGACGAGCCCGACCTCGAGCTCGACTCGCTTTTGAGCTTCCTCGACCTGACGCCGGATGTCGACACCCGCGAGCGGCTGCGTGGGATCCCGGACGCAAAGCGGCTCACCCGTAGCAGCTGACGTGGGGCGGGTTCCCGACTTCTTCGTTATCGGCCACCCCAAGTGCGGCACGACCGCGCTGTACGCGATGTTGAAGCGTCATCCGCAGATCTACATGTCCGACGTGAAGGAGCCGCAGTTCTTCGCGAGCGACCTACGGGTCCTCTCTGGAGATGAGCGTTCGTCGGCCGGCCAGCGGACGCTGTCCGAGTACATGGCTTTGTTCGAGGCGGCACGGCCGGACCAGCTCGTGGGGGACGCCTCGACGCGCCACATCTGGTCCCCTGGCGCGGCGGCGAGGATCGCAGCGGCCCAGCCGGCGGCTCGCGTCATCGCCGTGCTGCGCGAGCCGACGAGCTTCCTGCGCTCGCTGCACCTGCAGCTGCTGCAGAATCGCGCCGAGGACGAGCCGGATCTCGGCAGGGCGATTGCGCTCGAACAGGACAGGCGCGCGGGCCGTGCGCTCACCGAGCTCGCCGCATCGCAGCCCAAGTTGCTGATGTACGCCGAGCGCGCCGGCTACCTCGAGCAGTTGCGCCGCTATCACGCGGTCTTCCCCCGAGATCAGGTGCTGGTGCTGATCTACGAGGACTTTCGCGCCGACAACGAGCGGACGCTGCGCCAGGTGCAGCGCTTCCTCGGCGTCGACGACACGGTGCCGGTGGAGGTCCTCGAGGCCAACCCGAGCGTCCGCCGGCGCGTCGGCTTGGACGAGACCGTGTTCGCGGTGACCTACGGTCGCAGCCGGGGTGCCCGCATGGTCCGCAAGACGCTCATGCGCCTGACACCCAGGCGACTGCGCCAAGAGGCGTTTCGGACGCTCCAGCGGAGCGTTCTGTTCGGCAGCCCGCGCCCACCCGACGAAGAGCTGATGCTCGAGCTGCGGCGCCGCTTCAAGCCCGAGGTGCAGGCGCTGAGCGAGTACCTCGACCGCGACCTCGTGACCCTATGGGGCTACGAGGCGATCGACTGACGCCTCAGAACCTGTTCTCAGCGCGGCGGCATCCGCAACGCGCCGTCGAGCCGGATCGTCTCTCCGTTGAGCATGCGGTTCTCGACGATGTGGCAGGCCAGCTGCGCGTACTCGGCAGGCTCGCCCAGGCGCTGCGGGAACGGGACGCCGGCGCCGAGCTTCGCGCGAGCCTCCTCGGGCAGGGCGGCGAGCAGCGGCGTATCGAACAGCCCGGGTGCGATCGTGTTGACGCGAATCCCGTACTGGGCGAGGTCGCGTGCGGCCGGCAGCGTCATCCCGACGACGCCGCCCTTCGACGCCGAGTAGGCGATCTGACCGACCTGGCCGTCGAATGCCGCGATCGAGGCCGTGTGCACGCATACGCCGCGTTCGCCGTCTTCTCGCGGCTCGTTCGCGATCATCGCGCTGGCGGCCAGCCGCAGCAGGTTGAACGTCCCGATCAGGTTGATCGAGACGATGATCTCGAACGGCATCAGCGGATGCGGCCCCTTGGAGCCGGCCACCTTCTGCGCCCAGCCGGTGCCGGCGCAGCTGACGGCGATGCGCAGCCCGCCCTCAGCGCTCGCGGCCTGCGCGACGGCAGCCTGCACCTGCTCCTCCTCGCGCACGTCGCAGGCGACGAACTCGAGGCCGAGCTCGGCGCCGAGCGCCTGACCCTTCTCGGCGTTGACGTCGGCGATCGTGACGTGCGCACCGCGCGCGTGCAGCGCGCGAACCGTCGCCTCGCCGAGACCGGAGGCGCCGCCGGAGACGAGCGCTGCGCTGCCCTCGATGTCCATCCTCGGGAGCCTATTGATCTGGGCGCACGCGCGACAGCGACAGCGCGAACAGCGCCTCGGGGTCGGTCAGCCAGCGCACCAGCTCGAGGCCCGCCGCGGACAGGTCGCCCTGGAGGCGTTCGGGCGTGAACTTCGCGCTGATCTCTGTGCGCAGCTCCTCGCCCGCGTCGAAGTGCACCGGCAGATCGAGGTCGCGCACGAGGGTGGTGTGCTCGCGGCGCGCCCGCAGCCGCATCTCGATCCACTCGTTGTGTGGATCGAACAGCGCCACGTGCTCGAAGTCGTCCGGGTCGAAGTCCGCCCGCAGCTCGCGGTTGAGCACGTGCAGCACGTTGCGGTTGAACGCCGCGGTGACGCCCCGGGCGTCGTCGTAGGCCGCCTCGAGCACCCGCGGGTCCTTGACGAGGTCGGTGCCCATCAGCAGGTGATCGGACGGTCCGAGCAGGCGCGCGATCTCGCGCAGGAAGCGGCGACGGCTGCCCGGCGGGAAGTTGCCGATCGTGCCGCCGAGGAACGCCACGATCCGTGGTCCGGCCGCGGGCGGCACGCGGTCGAGGTGACGCTCGAAGTCGCCGATCACGCCGTGGACGCGCAGGCCGGGATACTCACTGGTGAGCTGCTGCGCGCAGTCGCGCACCATGCTCTCGGTCACGTCCACCGGCACATAGCGCTCGAGCGTGCCCGCGGCGAACAGCGCATCGAGCAGCACGCGCGTCTTCGCGGCCGTGCCGGAGCCGAGCTCGACGAGCTCGACCGCGCCGGTCAACTCCGCCAGCAGATCCGCCTGCTGCTCGAGGATCGCGCGCTCGGTGCGCGTGGGGTAGTACTCGGGCTGCTCGCAGATCTGATCGAACAGCTCGGCGCCGCGCGCGTCGTAGAAGTGCTTCGGGGGCAGCTCCTTGAACGGGCGCGTGAGCCCGTCGAGCACGTCCTCGGCGAGCGAGCGCTCACTGGTGCCGTCGAGGTGCGAGTCGATCTGGATCGCGTCCACGATGTCCTCGGCGAGCGGCTGCTGCGGCGCGGAGGGCTCCATCACAGCTCCCTCGCCAGGCGCACGCCCGCAAAGATCTGGCGTCGCTGCGGAAGATCCCAGTTGCGGAAGGTCGGAGTCGCGACGCGTGGATCGCTCGCCCATGAGCCCCCGCGCAGCACGCGGTAGTCCTGCGCGAAGAACACCTCGGAGTACTCGCGGTAGGGGTAGGGCTCGAATCCCGGGTAGCCGACGAAGTGCGAGCGTGTCCACTCCCACACGCGTCCGACGCCGGCGAGACCCCGTGCGGGGAGCTGCTGGGTCCAGGTCGCTGCCTTCTCCCACTCGGCCTCGGTGGGCAGGCGCGCGTCGTGAGCACGCGCGAAGGCATCGGCCTCGAACCAGGAGACGTGGCACACGGGCGCCTCCGGATGGCCTTTCGCCACGGCGGCATGGTGCGTGATGTCGTCCTCCTCCTTCCACGCCCAGCCCTCGCGCGACCACCACTCGCGGCGCTCATAGCCGCCGCCTTCGCTGAAGCTCATCCAGCTCTGGTTGCTCACCGGGCGTCGCGCGATCGCGAACGCTGGCAGCTCGACGGTGTGGCGCGGGCGCTCGTTGTCGTAGGCGAAGCCCTCCGCGCCGGCGCCCATCGCGAAAGCGCCGGCCGGAATCTCGAGCCAGCCCGCCGAGGGGGCCTCGCGCGCGAGCGGCGCGCCCGCGGCAGCCGCCTCCGCGCCTGGAAGCAGCCCGGCGATCGCCATCGTCTGTCGCATCGTCTCGGCGTGCTGGAGCTCGTGGCGCAGGACCATCTCGCACAGCAGCCCGTCACCGACGCCGCGCTCGGAGATCACCTCCGCGGTGCGGTCGCTGACGGCGGACATGTATGCCCTCGCGTCGGCGGGGCCGAGCGCCTCGATCTCGCCGCGTACCGCGCGCGGCGTCTCGAACGCGTCATAGAGGTCGGCGAGGTCGGGCCGCAGCAGCTCGAGGCCGTCGTGGCGATGGCCCAGCCACAGGTCCTCGTAGGCGGCGATGTGCGCGAGATCCCACACCAGCGGGCTCATGATCGGCGAGTGAACGCGCTCGAGCTGCTCGTCATCGAGCTCCGAGACGAGCGCCAGCGTCCGCTCGCGCGCCGTGCCCAGCGCGCGCAGCACCTGCGCGGCGTCGCGGGGAAGAGGGGAGTTCTTTAGCGCGCGAGTTGCCATGGCCGGCGATGCTGCATCACTCCGGAGCGACCGTGCTGCGTCACTCTAGAACGAAAGTCCGTCCAGCCGCGCGAGTGTTACAGACCGGTGTCGTTCCAGCGGGCGATCACAGCTGTGTCGCGCTCGTGACCGAGCACGCAGATGGCGGCCGTCGAGAGCCCCAGGCGCGCACCGCCCTCGGGCCCGAGCTCGATCCAGCGCGCGCCGAGCACGCGCAGCATGTGTCCGTGGGAGAACACGGCGACGTCCCCGTGCGCGCCGGCGATCTCGGCGATCACGCGATCTGCGCGCGCGCCGACGTCGGCGGGGCTCTCGCCCCCAGGACAGCCGTCGCGCCAGAGCACCCAGTCCGGGCGGCGTTCCCAGATCTCCGCCGTCGTGAGACCCTCGTAGTCGCCGTAGTCCCACTCGTGTAGCTCGGCGCGCACCTGCGCCTCGGCGCCCAACCCGCACAGCTCGGACGTTTCGCGCGCGCGGCGGGACGGGCTGACCAGCACGAGCGCGAACTGCCACGCCAGCAGCCGCCCGCGCAGCGCGGCGGCGACCTCGCGGCCGTGGTCGGTGAGGGGAAGGTCTGTGCGCCCGGTGTGTCGACCGTTGAGGCTCCACTCCGTCTCGGCGTGGCGTACCAGCACCGCCTCGCGCGCGCCGGGGCTGCTCATCGCGGGAAGCCCTCGGGCGCGGCCGCGTCGTCGACGATGACCGTCAATCGCTCGCGCCGCAGCAGGCTCGCGGGTACGTGCCGGCTGGGCTCGCCGAGCATCGCGCTGATCGCGTCGGCCTTGCTCGTGTCGGTCGCGAGCAGCAGGCACTCGCGCGCGGCGCGCAGCACGGCGAGGCTCAGCGTGATCCGCTGCGGAGGAGGCTTCGGCGAGTCCTCGACGCCGAGGCAGATCGCATCCTCACCCGCATCCAGCGTGGCGGCTCCGGGGAACAGCGACGCTACGTGACCATCGGGGCCGATGCCGAGCACGATCAGATCGAGCATCGGCAGCGACGCTGGGCTGGGACTCTCGGCCGGCACGTGCTGGACGAGCGCCTCGGCGTAGCGGCGGGCGCCCTCGTACGGGCCGGCCTCGCCCTCCATGCGGTGCACGCGCTCCGGTGCGATCTTCGCGCTGGCGAGCAGCGTCTGGGCGACCAGCAGGTAGTTGCTGTCATCGTCCTGCGGCGGCACGCAGCGCTCGTCGGCGAACCACAGCTCGACATCGACCAGATCGTCGGGCTCGGCGCCGCCCAGCAGCTCGTATGTGCGCCCCGGCGTGGTGCCGCCGCTGAGCGCCAGGTGCGCGACGCCGCGCTGCTCCTTGGCCTGGCGCAGCTGGCGCACGATGTGCGCGGCGGCGCGCTGCGCGACCGATTCCGCGTCGGGGCAGGTGGTCAGGCGCGTCACGACTGGGTCGCTGGCCGATCTTCGATCGATGGGCCGGCGTGACTGGGCCGCTGGCCGATCGTCGATCGGTGGGCCGGCGCCGCGCGCCGCTCGTCCGCCGGCGCGAGCATCTCGCGCGCGGCCTTCAACGCGGGCAGGTAGGTCGGATCGCGCAGCAGCGCCTGGCGGATGCCCTCGCCGAGCACTCCGGCCTCTCCGCGCGAGGCGCCGGGGAGCGTCCATTCCCGCTCCTCGCCATCGCTGTCGCGGGTGTAGGCGCGCAGTCCACCCCTGCCGCGGTTGAGGCGCAGGTGCATGCCCGAGGCCGTGTCCAGCTCGACCGCCTCGAGGCCCGGCACCTGCAGCTCGGGAGCCACCTCGAGGTGGACGGCGACGTCGTGGTCGCCCGTTTGGGTCGCTCCGACGAGCGCGCCGCCGTCACTGACGAGCGACCCGGTGCGCCAGCCCAGGCGCGAGGAGAGCCAACCTACGAGCAGCGCCGCCGCGGCGGTTGAGGCGGGGTGGTGGCGCACGGTTACGCCGGTGATCATGCCCAGCTCACGGCGCAGCCAAACCGGGTCGAAGGTCGCGGCGAGACGCTCGCGCCACGGCGTCGAGCGCAGCCACGCGAGGTCCACGACGTAGGCGTGGTCGCTCAGCTCGCACGCCCGCGTGAGCGCCTCCTGCGCGACCGGCTCCTCGACGGAGTCCACCAGCACCGCCTGAGCGAGCGCGAGCAGCTCGGCCACAATCTCGTGATGGCCGTGCGGCGACCACAGCAGGGTCGGCAGATCGGTGACCACCAGCGGGTCGGCGATCGTCAGCAGGTCATCGAGATGGCGCTCGCCGAGTTCCACGACGACGGTCTCGCGCAGCAGCGCCAGCCCGCCGGGCGCTGACGCGCCTTCGGAGACGATCGTCACGCGCGCGTCCAGGCGCTCGCGCCGCGGCTCGTAGGCGAGGACCAGCAGGCGCGAGGCGTGGTAGCGCCCGACGCCCCGCAGCCGGTTGGCGATCTCCCCGCTCCATTCGCGATCGACGAACGCGATCATGTTGAGCACGCGCGCCGGCACGTACTCCTCGTGTTCGGAGTGGACCTGCACGAGCAGTTCGCGCAGCGCCGCTTCGATCGCGTCGGGGGTCGTGCCCTGCTCGCTCCAGACCGAGTCGCTGCGAGTGGCCAGAGCCTCGCCGGCGGCCATCAGATCGCGCGCCAGTGATCGCCCTCCCGCAGCAGCTGCTCGGCCTCCTTCGGGCCCTGCGAGCCGGCGGGATATTTCGGCAGCGGCCCGGGCATCTGCGGGTGGGTGGATTCCCATGCTTTCACGATCGGATCGCAGATCCGCCATTGCGCCTCGACCTCGTCGTTACGCGTGAACAGCGTCGGGTCGCCGCGCATCGCGTCGGTGATCAGACGCTCGTAGGCCTCCGGCGACTGCGACAGGAAGGCGGTGCCGTACAGGAACTCCATGTTCACCGGGCGGATGCTCATGCGCGTGCCGGGGATCTTCGCGCCGAGCCGCAGCGACACGCCCTCGTTCGGCTGCAGCGTCAGCACCAGCTGGTTGGGCTGTACGCCCAGCGAGCCGGCCTGGCTGAAGGCGAGATGGGGGACGGGCTTGAGCGTGACCGCGATCTCGGTGATCTTGCGCGCCAGGCGCTTGCCGGTGCGCAGGTAGAACGGCACCCCGGCCCAGCGCCAGTTGTCGACTTCCAGGCGCAGCGCGGCGTAGGTCTCGGTCGTCGAGTCGGGCGGCACGCCCTCCTCTTCCAGATAGCCCGGCACGTCTTCGCCGCCTGCGTGTCCGGGTCCGTACTGTGCGCGCACGGCGATCTCGTGGACCTGCGCGGGCGTCGGCTCGGGGATCGCCTCGAGCACCTTCACCTTCTCGTTGCGCACCTCTTCGGCTGCGAAGTGCACCGGCGGCTCCATCGCGATGTGGCACAGCAGCTGCAGCATGTGGTTCTGGATCAGGTCGCGCAGCGCGCCGGCCTTGTCGTAGTAGTCGGCGCGCGAGCCGATGCCGAGGTCCTCGGCGGCGGTGATCTGCACGCTCTCGATGTAGTTGCGGTTCCACAGCGGCTCGAACATGCCGTTGGCGAAGCGGAACGCCAGCATGTTCTGGACGGTCTCCTTGCCCAGGTAGTGGTCGATGCGGTAGACCTGGCTCTCTTCGAAGATCGACAGCACGCGGCGGTTGAGCTCGCGCGCCTCCTCGAGCGTCGTGCCGAAAGGCTTCTCGATGATCACGCGCACCTCGCGGTGCTTCTCGTGATCGGCCTGCGCGAGCCCGGAGCTGCCCAGCCGTTCGACGATCACGGGGAAGAAGCTCGGCGCGGTCGACAGGTAGAACGCCCGGTTCAACGGCTCGCCGGCTTCCTGCTCGAACTCGTCGAGCACCGTGCACAGCTCGCTGTAGACGGACTCCTCGTCGAAGGTGCCCGGGACGTAGCGGACGTTGTCGAGCAGGCTCTTGAGGACGTCCTCGTCGGGCTTGCGGCGCGAGAAGCGCCTGATCGCCTCCTCGCACTCGCCGCGGTAGTCGGCGTCCTCTTTTTCTTTGCGCGAGACGCCCACCAGGTGAAAGTGCTCGGGCAGCGCGCCCTCGTGTGCGAGGTTGTACAGGGCGGGCAGCAGTTTGCGCTTGGCCAGATCTCCCGTGGCGCCGAAGATCACCAGCGACGTGGGAGGGACCGGCAGTCGCTCGAGGCCCGCCGTCAGCGGGTTCTCCGGCGCAGGCTCGTCCGTCGGACGACCGGCCGTGACAGCCATCGTCAGCGTCCCGTGGCTTTCGGCGCGCTCTTGACCGCGTGGCCGCCGAACTGGTTGCGCAGCGCGGCGAGCACACGGTCGGCGAAATCGCCGTTGCCGCGCGAGCGAAAGCGCGCGTACAGCGATGCGGTGATCACCGGCGTGGGCACGTCGTGGGCGGTCGCGTCCTCGATCGTCCAGCGGCCCTCACCGGAGTCCTCGGTGTAGCCCTCGATCGCTTCGAGCTCGTTGCCGTCCGCTTCGAACGCTCGCGCGGCCAGTTCGCACAGCCACGAACGCACCACCGAGCCCTGGCCCCAGAGGTGCGCGATCTTGGCATTGTCGAGCTCGTACTCACACTTGTCAAACACGTCGAAGCCCTCCGCATAGGCCTGCATCAGGCCGTACTCGACGCCGTTGTGCACCATCTTCACGTAATGCCCGGCGCCGGAGGGGCCGAAGCGCATCCAGCCGCGGTCGCCGATTGCCGCGCGGCTCTGCTCGTTGGTCTCCGGAGCCAGCACGTCGAGGATCGGCGCGAGCCGTTTGACCGCTTTCGGAGGGCCGCCGACCATCATGCAGTAGCCCACTTCCAGGCCCCACACGCCGCCGGAGACACCGACGTCGAGGTAGTCGATGCCGCTCGCTTTGAGTTGCTGGGAGCGGCGCTTGTCGTCGGTCCACTTCGAGTTGCCGCCGTCGATGATCATGTCGCCGCGCTCGAGCAGCTTGGCGAGCTTGTCCACCGTTTCCTGCGTTGGCTTGCCGGCGGGGACCATGATCCACACCATGCGCGGCGCCGGCAGTTGCTTGACGAGGTCTTTCAGCGAGCCCGCGCCCGCGGCGCCGTTCTTGACCGCCTGTTTGACCGCCTTCTCGTCGAAGTCGAATGCAACGACCTCGTGCTCGGAGTCGCGGCGAATGCGGTGCACCATGTTCCCGCCCATCTTGCCCAGCCCGACGAAACCGATCTGCGTCACGATTTCTCCTTGATCTTCGCGGTCAGGGCGCGCAAAGCGCCCACGGGGTCATCGCCCTGCAGTCGCACGCGCTCGGCGGGCAGACCGAGCTCCCGCAGCGTGTTCAGGTCGCCGATCGCCTGTGCGTTCTTGAGCGTCGTGAAGGTATCGGCCCCGCCCACCCCGCCGGGGATCTCGACGTCGGTCGCGCCGTCGTGGATCAGCTGCAGGAAGCGGCCGGTCATCGGTCCGCCCTTGTGGAACTGTCCGGTCGAGTGCAGGAAGCGCGGACCGTAGCCGAACGTCGTCGTCGCTTTCGTGGCCCCGCGGATGGCGACGCGCAGCTCGCCGGCGGCGAGGTCGGACTCGGGTGTCGGCTCGCTGTAGGACATGATCGCGACGTACTGCGGCGGCTCGGCCTCGAGCAGCAGCGAGCGCACCGCGGTCTCGTCGGCGTCGGGCACCTGCGGAAGCTCATGCTTGGCTTCGTAGTCGGCGAGCACCTGCTTGGTCGCGTCCTTGGCCTGCTGCACGTTGGGCTGGTCGAACGGGTTGATCTCCAGGCCCCAGCCGACGACCGCGACGACGAGCTCCCAAAGCAGGAACACGCGTCCGAGGTCGGTCGGGCCGTACGTGGGCATCGTGATCACCGGGTGCCCGGCGTCGGCGAGAGCTTGCACGCGGGCCTCGAGGCCGGCGTTGGGCGCGTGCAGGTCGGGAAGGTAGGCGAACACTCGATCCTCGCCGTAGTCCGCCGGCTCGCCGAGCGGCTCGTCGGCAACCGGCAGGATGCCCGTGCCATGCTTGCCGGTCGACTCCGCCACCAGCTGCTCGAGCCACAGGCCGAGCCCCGGCAGCGTGTCGGAGATCACGAACGTGAGCTTGTCGCGTCCGGCGCGCGCCAGGCCGCTGAGGGCTGCCCCAAGCCACACGGCGGCACCGTCGCTGACTGCGTCGGAGCCGTCGCTGAGCGCGGTCTCCCAGGCGCCTGCGGCGCCCTCGAGCAGTACGCGCACGCGGATCCCCATCAGCGCGCCCGGGACGATGCCGAACGCCGACAGCGCGCTGTAGCGACCTCCGATGTTCGGGTCGCCGGGGAATACGCGCCGGAAGGCATGCTTGTTCGCGAGCGCTTCCAGGCCCGAGCCAGGGTCGGTGATCGCAATGAAGCTGTTGCCGTGCTCGACCAGCGCGAAGAAGTGCGCGAACAGCGACAGTGGCTCGATCGTGCCGCCCGACTTCGAGGACACGATGAACAGCGTCCGCCGCAGGTCGACCGCCGCTTCGACCGCGCGGATCCGCGCCGCGTCGGTCGAGTCCAGTACGTGCATCCGTGCGTTGCCTTCGCGTCCCGCGAACGAGCGCCGCAGGACCTCGGGCGCGAGCGACGAACCGCCCATCCCCAGCAGCACGATGTCCTCCAGTTCGTCATCGTGCACCTCGGCCGCGAACAGCTCGAGCGCTCCCAGCTCGCCGAGCATCCTTTCGGCGATCGTCAGCCAGCCGAGGCGGTTGGCAACCTCGGGCGTGTCCTGTGCGCCCCACAGCGTCGCGTCGCCTTCGCGCAGCCGCTCGCTCACCCTTGCCTGTGCCGCCGCCGCGAGCCTGTCGTCCACCGAAGCTCTCAGCGCGTCGGGGATACGCGCCTCGACGGTCAGGGTGGAGTCGCTCACGCCACGATCGTAGTGACCGCGGCGCTGGTATAGGTTTCCGACGCCCGGTGAGCCCAGATACTTCACATCAGCTGCCTGACCGCAACCTCGCGCTCGAGCTCGTGCGCGTCACCGAGGCCGCCGCGTTGGCGGCGGCGCCGCTGGTCGGCATGGGCGACAAGGAGGCCGCCGACCAGGCCGCCGTCGATGGGATGCGCTACATGCTCCAGTCGGTCCAGATGGACGGTGTGGTCGTGATCGGCGAGGGCGAGAAGGACGAGGCGCCGATGCTCTACAACGGCGAGCAGATCGGCGACGGCTCGCCGCCACGGGTGGACATCGCTGTGGATCCGCTCGAGGGCACGACGCTGGCGGCGAACGGAATGCCGAGCGCGCTTGCTGTGATCGCGTTGTCGGCGCGCGGCACGATGTTCGACCCGGGCCCCTGCGTGTATATGGAAAAGATGGCCGGGGCGCCCGACATTGCCGACCTGCTCGACCTCGATCGACCGCTCGGTGAGACGGTCGCGCTCGTGGCCGAGCGCCGACGCTGCCCGATAGGCGACGTGATCGTGGTGGTGCTCGACCGCCCTCGCCACGAGCAGGGGATCGCAGCGATTCGCGCCGCCGGCGCGCGCGTGCGGCTGATCGCTCACGGCGACGTGTCAGCCGCGCTGCTCGCGGTCACGGAGCGCTCGCCGGTCGCGCTGCTGTGGGGCATCGGGGGGACGCCCGAGGGTGTGATCTCGGCCGCAGCCGTCAAGTGCGTCGGCGGGCAACTGCTGGGGCGCCTGTGGCCGCGCGACGAGGCTGAGCGGGCCGCCGCCGAGGCTGCGGGGTATGACCTGGGACGGGTGCTCGACCGCGACGACCTCGTCGCCGGCGATGACGTGTTCTTCTCCGCCACCGGAATCACCGACGGCGACGTGCTGCAGGGAGTGCGCTATCCGAGCGCCGGCGGGGCCACCACCGAATCGCTCGTCACGCGCGCGCGTACAGGCACGATCAGGCGCATCAGAGCCACGCACGACCGCGCCAAGCTGCGCGCCGTCGCCGGTGAGCGGCTGTGAGCGCGCGCCCATCGCGATGAGTCCCGAACGACTCTGGCTGCTGTCGATCGCGGTGCGTGACCGCGGACACCAGCGCCTCGCGCTGTGGATCAAGAAACTCAACTCGGTCATCTACCACAACTCGCTCGCCCCGGGCGCGAAGGTGAGCCCCGACATCAAGTTCGGTCACCACGGCTTCGGGACGATGATCCACAGCAACGTCGTCATCGGCCGCCGGGTCAAGATCTGGCACAACGTCACAATCGCCGTGCGTTCGCGTTCGGGGTGGAGCACACCGCACGGAATCACGATCGAGGACGACGTCCACATCGGCGCCAACTCGGTCATCATCAGCCCCTATGAAGGGAGCCTGCGGATCGGACGTGGCGCGCGGATCGGCGCCGGGACGGTCGTGACCAGCGATGTGCCACCGGGCGCGACTGTGGTTTCCGCGCCGGCGCGGCTGTTGACGCGTGACACGGACGGCGCCGACTGCTAGCTTGACGCGGTGATAGGTCGCAGAGTCCTCCGAGCAGCGCTGCTCTGCTTGATCGTGATCGGCATGTCCGGCGTGATCGCCGGCTGTGCAGGCACCGCGGCGAAGAAGGGCTCGGAACCCAGTGGGGCAGAAGTTGAACACAGTGAAGAAGTCGCGCAGCACAAACAGGAAGCCGCGGAAACGACCGAAGATCAAGAACTGCTTCTGCGGATAGAAGCCAAGAAGCGAGAAGAAGCCGCGGAAGAAAACGCGCAAAGGACTGAAGCGCTCGCGGCGGCGAGGGCGAAGAAGAAAGAACAGGCCGCTGCCAAGCAGGCAAAGCACAAAGAACAGGTGGCGGAAGCGAACGCCAAGAAACGGGAAGAAGCTTCAAAGGCTGCGGCGCAGAAGAAACAGGCGGCGGCCAAGAAGGTGAAGGAAGAAGAACAGAAGAAGCTCAAAGAAGAACAGGTGAAGCCCACTTCAACGCAAAAGGCGCCGTCGAGCGGGGCGACGCTGCAAGGTCAAACGTCGAGCACGGGGCCAGGCACGGAATGAGTAGGTGTGAGGCGCAATGAAGAACTGTGAAACGCAGACCGACGGCGAGGAGTCCACGCCCGCCGCCGGGCATGCTCGAGCCCGCCTTCGCTCGCTGCCCGGCTGCCTGCTCGTGGTGGCGATCGCCGCAGTGATCGCAGGCTGCGGAGGTTCCTCCTCGGGTGGTGAACCTGCAGGCGAAAAGGAATCGAGCGCTGAAGTTGCCCCCAGCAGCGAAGCCTCGGGCGCGGCCGAGTTCAAGAAGCGGGAAGCTGCGGCCGAAGCCGCATCCAAGGCGGAAGTGCAGAAGGTGAAGGAAGCCGCCAGGAAGACCGCGGAAGCGGCCGCCGCGGAACCGACGGCGACGAACAGCGGTAAGTCCGGCAAAGGACGCAAAGGCTCGAAACCGAGCTCCGGCAAAGGCTCGGGGCACGGCAAGACGGGCAAGAAGACCACGGGGACAAAAGGGACGAAGAAAGCCGGTAAGCACACGACCGGCAAAGGTGGCGGCGCTGCTGAAGAAGCAGCCCGCAAGAAATTTGCTGCTGAAGAAGCTGCCGAAGCGAAGTCCTTTCACAATCTCCAACAGAGGGAAGGCAAATGACCGCCGGCCAGCCCTCGAGCTTCGCCACGCTCGCCCGCTAGTCACTGCCGGAAGCGCTCTCCTCGCCCCGGTAGCGTCCCACCCGAGACTCTGCGAGGTCCAGCCGCGCGAGTGAGCGCAGGAAGCCATAGGTGACGATCACGTGGATGCGCGATTGGGTCGCGTTGTACAGGCGCAGGCTCAGTCGCGAGGCGATCGACGGATAGAAGTTGGCGACCGCGACCTCGACGTGCAGACGTGCGTGGCTCGGATCCTCACCGGGATACCTGCACACTTCGATCTGCAGGTAGCCGCGGCCGTCCCGTCCTTGCCGCGACACCAGCAGCCCCCGCGCTATGCGCCAGCGCACGAGGCCACGCGTGGCGCTCATCTCGTATTCGGGCGCCTGGAAGCTCAGCAGCTTCAACGGTCTTCCAACCAGCACCACGGATCGCTCGGACTCGGTGTAGCGCACGCGGATCAGCCCAAGCGTGACGCGAGACAGGAACCGCCAGTAGGTGCGTGCGAGTCGCTCGAGGTGCGTCGGGGTCCAGATCGCGTCGAGGGCGCTCTGCTCGATCACGAGATCCGCGTTCTGCACCGAGCGCACCGCGCCGGTGTCCCGGTCGAACGCGGTCGAGCTTGCGAGCTCGACGATCTGCGCCTTTGCCGAGCGCTGTGCGCGTGCGCGGCGGAGGTTTGTCACGAGGCCGGCGGTCAGTGTGATCCCCAACGCGACAGCGATCCACAGACCCGTCATGTCGGCTTCGGGCTCTCCACGGCTCTCAGGCTATCCTCGCGGCGTTCTCGCCCGATGGCTCGCGCCGGGCGCGGTCGGCGCGGGTCGCGTCCCCGGTTGCTGATATTCAATGGCTGTGACCGACGATTGGCGCCCGCGCCGCACCCCTCGCGCACGCCCCGTGGTCGATCTGCCAAGCGAGCGCCTGCTCTCTGGGGCTGAGGAGCTCGCGAGGCGATGGGCCGTCGCGCTGATCCTGATCCGCCCGCTGGAGGGCGTCGCGGCCGTGCCGCTCGAGACGCTCGTCGGCGAGGCTCCATCATTGTGCGCGCAGACGATCCGGGCGCTCGTGTCCGATGTCGAGTTGGACCGACTGACCGGACGAGCGGCGTCGGGCGACCGGGCGGAGACGGCTGCGGCGCGGCGTCTCGCCGTCGTCTGTGGCGCGCTGGACGAGCCCGAGGCGGTGGAGGGGGTCGAGGCGCTGCGCGGAGTGCTATGGGAAGCGCTGCGCGACGAGTTGCACGAGCCCTCCGCGCGGCTGGTGGGCGACGCGTGCGATCGGCTCGCGTACGTCTGTGCCGAGATGCTCGCGGCGGGGCTCGAGGCGATGCCGGCGCTCGGCGCCGCGCGCGTTCCCGAGGGGGAGGGGGAGCGCGTCGGCGGCGAGGCCCGGCTGCGCGAGCTCCAGGGGCCTGCGGCGCGCGAGCGAGCTGGCACGGCGCGAGCCGCTGGCGAGGCTGTGATCGTCGATGAGCGAACGCAGCCGACGGATGCATCCCTCGCGAGGGAGCCGGCGCACTCGCGCGAATCACAACCTCTGTCTGTTCCCCTCGACCTGCCGCCTGAGATCGAGATCCGCGACGAACGGCGCGATGAGGGCCCGGCCGCGTGGATCGGGTTGATTGGCGCCCAGCTCGAGCGCTTCGAGCAGAACAGGCTGCCGTTTGCGGTGCTGCTGGTCGAGCTGGTGGACGTCGAGCGGGTGCGTCGCGCGGGTCACGCCGAGGACCTTGCGCAGATGGCGGACCAGATGGAGCAAGCGCTAACGGGGGCGCTGGGCGCGTGGGCTGGATCGTTCACCCGCGAGCGGCTGGGCCGGTGCTGGCTGGTGGCGCCGGAAACGGACGTCGTTGGCGCCGAGCTGCTGGCCGAGCGTCTCACGCGCGCGGTCGCCGCACGCTCGAGCCACCGCGGCGCGTCGCTGGAGGTGGCCATCGGCACCGCTGTGTGCCCGGAGCAGGGACGCGAGGCATCGGCGCTTGCGGCACACGCAGACGTCGGCGCCTACGCAGCTCGCTCGCGCGCCCATGCGCCCGCCGGCTCGTCCGGGGCCGGCCGCGCCGGATCCGTTTAGACGAGGCGGACTCGGAGGAAATCGACGGCGCCGAAGCCGTCAGCCTGCGAGCGACCCGCCCGCGAGGGCGGTGCTCGGAGACGTGGGCGGCAGGCCGAGCGCCGGCGTGTTGGCGGTCTTGCCGACGACCTGCGTGCCGATGCGCACAGTTTCGCTGATGCCCAGCGCACCAGCCGCGCCGGCCGTCAGATCCCAGCTTGCGTGGTGGGCGTACGGGCCACGGTCGAGCACGGGCACGGTCAGCGTGTGGCTCTTGTAGGTGATCTGCACGAGCGTGCCGCACGGCAGCGTGCGGTTGGCCACGCCGATCACCCCGGGGGTGAGCGTCTGGCCGCATGCGGTCTGCTTGCCGTAGAAGCCAGGTCCGAACCAGGTTGCGACTGCCCCGGTGTGCGCCCGCGAGGGGGGCGTCGTAGCCGCTGGCGCTGGCGCCGGCGCCGCCGAGCCGCCTGTGTCGGCGAGCGCGCCCGCCGGCAGAGCCGTGGCCAGCGCCGCAGTCGTGAGCAGGACGAGCAGGATCGTGGATGTCTTGAGCGCGACTCGCATTGTCATCGACGCCTACGGGGTGAGCTGACGGGCTCGCGCGGCAACTGTGCGGCGCTACGGCCCTGCCGGGCCGATTCGCCCCAGCGGATCTACATCGGTCCGCGTTGGGTCCCCCGTCCACCGCGACCTGAGTCGCAGCGGCTCGGCGTTGCGAGGCAGTATACAAATCGCGCTCCGCGGTCGGTGTGCCGCTCCTCGGGCGGCGCGCTCTCGAGATCGAGCGGGCTCAGAGCGGCAGGCGCGAGAGCACGTCTTTGAGCAGGCGCTCTCCCGTCGACAGTCCGGCTTTGGCCAGCTCGCCGACGATCTCAGCGGCGGACGCAACCAGCTCAGCGCCTGCCGGTGGATGCACCGTTCCGCTCGCTCGCTCACCCTCGCACTCGAATCCCTGCCTGGGAGCCGTTGGCGTCGCAGTTGACGCGGCGGCGCTGCTCGGACCGGCGGTAGGTGGGCGCCGTCTGGCTGACGAGCCGCGCGACGGCGCTTTCGCCGAGCCACGGGCGCCCGCGCCGGCGGAGCCGCCCGCGCTGCTCTTGGCGGATGGGCGCGCCGCCTTCGAGCGAGTTGCCGGCGCCGCTTTCTTGGGGGCGCGTGCGCTGGCTTTCCGGGCGGCGGGCGCATGTCCGTTGGTGGCGCTCGACGTCGCTGTGCTCGCGGCATCGGCAGCGCTGCCGATGCGCGCCGCGGCGCGGTGCCGGCTGGAGCGCTGGGGCCGGGTTCGCGGCAGCTGCGAGAGGATCCCCGGATCCTCATTGTCCGTGCGTCCCCGCCCGTTGCGCGTCGTGCCTGCTCCACGCTCGCTGTCTTTGGGGGGGCTCATGCGCACATCATTGCTTAATGCGGCTTGCGAGCGACCGACAAATGGTCCAAACATCGGCGCAACGCGTTAGCATGAGCGGCTGGAGAACGTAGTTTGCATGTAACGTCGGCACGGCTGCGACCGTATGTCCGACGGAGTCGGCTGTTCTCAGGCATAGCGTTGCGC
>Ga0208849_1001320_pt1 | contig 17692 bp, 19 predicted proteins | sample NGESurdeep072012_10_FD_184470 | JGI IMG/M metagenome (GOLD analysis project Ga0208849, IMG submission 184470) | Arctic peat soil microbial communities from Barrow, Alaska - NGEE Surface sample 53-3 deep-072012 (SPAdes) | ecosystem: Environmental > Terrestrial > Soil > Wetlands > Peat ... | reverse complement strand
CCCCCTGCGCCGATATTTAATGACCCGCCCGGTTCGTCCCCACCGGGCGGGTCAACAATTTCTGGCTCGTTAGAGCGCTATTGTTGCGTTATCGGGCCTGTGACACCCGCCGCCCTTTACGTCCCAGCCCAATGTGGCGAGAATGGCCGTCGTGGGGGAAAGCATGTGTCTGGCGAAGCGGTTCTCGAAACCGAAGACCTGACCAAGGATTTTGCCGGCTTTGTTGCGGTGCGCTCGGTCAACCTGTGCATCACACGCGGCGCTATCCACGCCATGATCGGCCCGAATGGGGCCGGCAAGACCACTTGCTTCAACCTGCTCAGCAAGTTCCTGAGCCCGAGCAGCGGCCGGATCATCTTCGACGGTCGCGACATTACGTCGCTTCGGCCTGCCGATGTGGCGCGGCTGGGGCTTGTGCGTTCATTTCAGATTTCAGCGGTATTTTCCCACCTGACGGTGCTGGAGAACGTCCGCATCGCGCTGCAGCGCCGCCGCGGCGGCTCGTTCGACTTCTGGCGCAGCAAGAACGTGCTGCGCGCACTGGATGACCGGGCGCGAGCACTCATCGACGAGGTTGGCCTGGGTCCTTATGCAGACGTAGCGGCGGTCGAATTGCCCTATGGCCGAAAGCGCGCGCTCGAAATCGCAACGACCATTGCGCTTGAGCCAAAAATGCTTCTGCTCGACGAGCCGATGTCCGGCATGGCCCGGGAGGACATCGAGCGTATCAGTACGCTGATCAGATCGTTCGCCGTGGACCGCACGATCCTGATGGTCGAGCACAATCTCAGCGTCGTCGCCAATCTGTGCGACCGCATTACTGTGCTCAGCCGCGGCGAAGTTCTGGCCGAGGGCGACTATCGGACGGTGTCGGCCGACGCCGCGGTGCGCGAGGCCTATCTGGGGACCGGCCAAGGGGACGCTCGTGGGGACGGCCATGCCTGAAACACGCGCGCTGCTCACGGTGAACGAGTTGCAGGCCTGGTACGGCGAATCCCACATCCTGCACGGTGTCACGTTCGAAGTGCGCCCTGGCGAGGTCGTGACGCTGCTCGGACGTAACGGCGTCGGCAAGACCACGACCTTGAAATCGATCATGGGGATCGTCGAGCAGCGCACCGGCTCGGTTCTCTTTGACGACCGCGAATTAATCCGGCTGCCGTCCGACGCTATCGCCCGCGCGGGCATCGCAATCTGCCCGGAAGAGCGCGGTATCTTCGCGAGCCTCGACGTGCGCGAAAATCTTTTGCTGCCGCCGCAACTGCGCCCCGGCGGCCTCGATCTCGGCCGCATCTTTGCGCTGTTTCCGAACTTGCGCGAGCGGCTCTCGAGCCAGGGCACCAAGCTCTCCGGCGGCGAGCAACAGATGCTGGCGATCGCGCGCATCCTGCGCACCGGTGCGCGCCTGCTGCTGCTCGACGAACCCACCGAGGGGCTGGCTCCGGTGATCATTCAGCAGATCGGCCGTACCATCGGCACGTTGAAAGAGCAGGGGTTTACCATTGTCCTGGTCGAGCAGAATTTCCACTTCGCCGCGACTGTCGCCGACCGCTACTATGTCATAGAGCACGGTCGCGTCGTCGATCAGCTCTCCAACGCGGAACTAAAGACCAATATGGGCAAGCTCCACGACTATCTTGGAGTTTGATATACAACACTGAGGGGCGGAGACCCCTACAGAGGGAGGACATCCATGAAAACAGCAGCAAGCTTGGCCTTCGCGTTTGCGGCGCTGATGACGACGGCGGCGCACGCTCAAAATCCGGTATCGGTCAAGATCGGCGTACTGACCGACATGTCGAGCCTCTACGCCGACGATACCGGCCCTGGTTCGGTCGCCGCGGCGAATTTGGCGATCCACGATTTCAATCCGGCCGCGCACAACATGAAGGTCGATCTGGTCAGCGCCGACCACCAGAACAAGCCGGATGTCGGCGCCGGCATTGCGCGCCAGTGGTACGACGTCGATCACGTCGACATGATCGTAGATGTGCCGAATTCCGCCGTGGCGCTCGCCGTGAGCGATGTGACGCGCCAGAAGAACAAGGTGTTTCTCGTTTCCGGCGCCGCTTCCTCCGATCTCACGGGGCCGAAATGCTCGCCTAACACCGTTCATTGGGCCTATGACACCTGGATGCTTGCCAACGGCACCGGCAAGTCGATCGTCAAGACGGGGGGCAAGAGCTGGTTTTTCCTCACCGCCGACTATGCGTTCGGTCACGCGCTTGAGCGCGACACCACGGCGGTGGTCGAAGCCAACGGCGGTAAGGTCGTCGGCCACGTCAATGTGCCGCTCAATAACCAGGACTTCTCGTCGTTCCTACTGCAGGCGCAGGCGTCGAAGGCCCAGATCATCGGTCTCGCCAATGCGGGCGGCGATACCATCAATGCGATCAAGCAGGGCGCCGAATTCGGCATCACCAAGGGCGGCCAGCATTTTGCCGGCTTGTTGATCTTCATCGCCGACATTCAGGCGCTCGGCCTGCAGGCGTCGCAGGGCCTGATCCTGACCGAGCCGTTCTATTGGGACATGAACGCTGGCACGCGCGCCTGGACCAAGCGCTGGCAGGCGGGCCGGCCGGGCAAATTCCCGACCACGGTGCAGGCCGGCGTCTATTCGGCAACGTTGCACTATCTGAAGGCGGTGGCCGCTCTCAAGAGCGCCGCCGACGGCAAGGCGGTCGTCGCCCAGATGAAGAAGATGCCGAGCGATGATCCCCTGTTCGGCAAGGGCGAGGTCCGTGCCGACGGCCGGACGATCCATCCTGCCTATCTGTTCCAGGTGAAGACGCCTGCTGAATCCAAATATCCCGGCGACGACTACATCCTTAAAGCCACCATTCCGGCGAGTGAGGCATTCCGGCCGTTGAAGGACGATCACTGCCCAATGCTGACGCAGTGAGGTATCCCGCTGCTTCCCCATACGGGAAGGACACCCTTGCGTCATTGCCTCCCCCATTTGTGGGGGAGGCAAGCGGCGGCAAATGTTAGGGTGCCGGCATGTTCGAAATTTTCGGCATTCCGTCGCAGGCCCTGTTCGGGCAACTGCTGATCGGCCTGATCAACGGCTCGTTCTACGCGCTTTTGAGCCTTGGACTTGCCGTGATCTTCGGCATGCTCAACGTCATCAATTTTACCCACGGTGCGCAATACATGATGGGCGCGTTTGCCGCCTATCTGCTGCTGCAATATCTCGGACTCAATTATTGGGCGGCGCTCATCATCGTGCCGCTGCTGGTCGGCGCGAGCGGCATCGTTATCGAGCGTTTGTTTCTGCAATACGTGCGCAAGCTCGATCATCTTTACGGACTGATCCTCACGTTCGGTCTTGCGCTCGTCATTGAAGGCGTGTTCCGCAACCAGTTCGGCTCTTCGGGAGAGCCTTATCAGGTGCCAGATGCGCTGCAGGGCGGGCACAATCTCGGTTTTATGTTCTTGCCCAACTACCGCGCCTGGGTGATCGTGTTTTCGCTCATCGTATGTTTTGCCACTTGGTTCGCCATCGAGCGCACGCGGCTCGGTTCATATCTGCGCGCCGCGACCGAAAACCCGACGCTGGTCCGCGCCTTCGGCATCAACGTTCCGCGCATGGTCACGCTCACTTACGGCTTCGGCGTCGGCCTCGCGGCGCTCGCTGGCGTGATGGCGGCGCCGATCTACAATGTCTCGCCGCAGATGGGCTCCGACATCATCATCGTCGTATTCGCAGTCGTGGTTATCGGTGGCATGGGCTCGATCCTCGGCGCCATCGTCACCGGCTTTGCGCTCGGCATCATCGAAGGGCTGACCAAGGTGTTCTTTCCCGAAGCCTCCAGCACGGTAATCTTCGTCATCATGGCGGTCGTGCTCCTGATACGGCCGGCCGGCCTGTTTGGCCGGACCGCATGATGGCGGCGATCGCGGACCCTCCGGTGTCGTTGGCCGGGCGCACCGACGGCGCGCGCAGTCTGACCGTCGCCTTCTGCATCATGGTGGCGCTGCTGGCGGTGGCGCCGTTCGTGGTCTACCCGGTGTTTCTGATGCAGGCGCTGTGCTTCGCGCTGTTCGCCTGCGCCTTCAATCTGCTGGTCGGCTATGTCGGGCTGTTGTCGTTCGGGCACGCCCTGTTCTTTGGCTGGGCGAGCTACTTCTGCGCCCACGCCGCTAAGCGCTGGGGATTTCCGCCGGAGGCGGCCGTCCTGTTCGGCACGGCGAGTGCCGCTGGACTCGGACTCATCGCCGGTTTCCTCGCCATCCGTCGGCAGGGCATCTATTTCGCCATGATCACGCTGGCGCTGGCGCAGATGATGTATTTCGTCGCGCTTCGCGCGCCGTTCACCGGCGGCGAGGACGGTATCCAGAATGTGCCGCGCGGGCGGCTATTCGGCTTGTTCGATCTGTCGCACGAAATGACGATGTATGTTTTCGTTCTTGTCATGGTGCTCGCCGGCTTTGTGTTCATCTATCGGATCATCAATTCGCCATTCGGTGAGGTGCTCAAGGCGATCCGCGAGAACGAGACGCGCGCCATCTCGCTCGGCTACAAGACCGAGCGGTATAAACTCGTCGCCTTCGTGCTGTCGGCGACCTTGGCGGGGCTGGCCGGCGCGCTAAAGGCGCTGGTCTTTCAGCTGGCGTCGTTGACCGACGTGTATTGGACCATGTCGGGCGAAGTCGTGTTGATGACGCTGGTCGGCGGCCTCGGCACCATCTTCGGGCCGGTCGTCGGTGCCTTTCTGATCGTCGCCATGGAGACTTATCTGGCTCAGCTCGGTCAATGGGTCCTTGTTATCCAGGGTGCGATTTTCGTTTTCTGTGTGCTGGCCTTCCGCCGCGGCATCGTTGGTGAACTTGCCGCCGCGCTGCGTATCAAGCTTTAAAAGCCGACCGCTGAAATCTGCAATAGGTGCAACAAGCCATGAGTGCCGAAGCGCGACTGAAACAACTGGGTCTGGTTCTGCCCGAATTGGGCAAGCCGGTAGCCAACTATCTGCCTTACAGGCTGGTCGGCAACGTCCTTTATCTCGCCGGCCAGGGTCCGCGCGACGAGAACGGCCGGCATTTGACCGGCAAGGTCGGGGCTGAAGTCACCGTCGAGGAGGGCTACCGCCGAGCCCGATTTGTGGGGCTTGGACTCCTTGCCGCCATGCGCGACGCGCTTGGGTCGCTCGATCGCGTCGACTTCATCGTCAAGCTCTTGGGCATGGTGAATGCCGTGCCGAACTTCAACGACTCGCCGAAGGTCATCAACGGTTGCTCCGACTTGTTTGTCGAGGTGTTTGGCGACGCCGGTCGGCACGCGCGCTCGGCGGTCGGCAACGTGATGCTGCCGAACCAGATCTCGGTCGAGATCGAAGGTATCGTTGCTGTCAAAGGGTAATTGAAACAAACCGCGGCCGCGGCAACGCCGACCGCAGCCTGATTTGATTCGGCCTCACTTATCCACAAGGTGGCAGATCGATGGCCGGCGCCCAGCCGGCCATACGTATTTTCATTGCCCGAATCAAACAAACACATGAAAATAGGAAAGCTTCGATTCCACGGGCTTTTTCGGCCTCTCCATGTCGGCACGGCAAAATGGTCCGTACGACAGTATCGCGCGCAAATGGCTCGCATTGGCGGAGCGTCGCAAGGCACATTTGATTGAGCTCCAGCAAAATGGCCGTTGGGAACGCTACTACAGCGACGTCCAGTTAGCTGACGAACTCGATGAGCTTGACGTCGCCCGTGATCGGTTATTGAGGCTCGCCGGTACGGCGACCTGAGCGGTCGCGCAGTTCGGGGGATCGCTGTAATTGCCGTGCGCCCGGCTCTTGACCCCGCTCCGGCCCTGGGGCAACGCTGTTATCCACAGGATGCGACGGCGGCGGGCCGGCCACCCGGCAGAGCCGAACAAGCCTCTTTGAGCGTCCCTTTGCTGCCGCCTGCAGATCACCCAAACATGTGAATCACCCATGACGAGCGCCTTGTTCTCGCCGATCCGGCTTGCCGATCTTGAGCTGCCCAACCGCATCGTTGTCGCCCCGATGTGCCAATACAGCGCCGCCGACGGCGTCGCGACCGACTGGCACGTCACCCATCTCGGCATGCTGGCCAATTCCGGCGCCGGGCTTGTCGTGGTCGAGGCGACCCATGTGGAGCGGCGCGGCCGCATCACCCACGGCTGTCTCGGACTCTATTCGGATGATTGCGAGGCGGCGCTGGCGCGCGTCATCGCTCACTGCCACCGCATCGGCACGGCGAAACTCGGCGTCCAGCTCGCGCATGCCGGCCGCAAGGCGTCGTCGCAACGACCGTGGGAAGGCGCCAAGGCGCTCCCAGTCGGTGAAGATCCGTGGCCGACGATCGGGCCATCGGCGCTGCCTTTTGGGGCGGGCTGGCACGCGCCCGGCGCCATGACCGAAGACGACATGGCGCATGTGCGCAATTCTTTCGCCCAATCGGCGCGTCGCGCCGTGCGCATCGGCTTCGACCTGATCGAGCTGCATCTGGCGCACGGCTATCTGCTGCACAGTTTCGTCTCGCCGCTATCCAACAAGCGCAACGACCAGTGGGGCGGCTCGCTCGAGGGCCGCATGCGCTTCCCCGTTGAAGTGGCGCGCGCCGTACGCGACGTGGTGCCGTCGGGTATTCCGCTTGGCGCGCGCATCACCGGTACCGATTGGCTGGAGGGTGGGCTCACAGGCGACGACGGGGTGGCGTTGACCAAGGCGCTCAAGAGCGCCGGCCTCGACTTCGTCGATGTATCTTCCGGCAACATCACGCCCGACAGCCGGCCGCCAAACGAGCCAAGCTACAACGTCCCGATCGCCGAGCAGGTACGCCGGGAAACCGGCCTGCCGGTGCGGGTTGTCGGCATGATCGCCGGCGCCAAACAGGCCGACGGGATTGTCGCCGAGGGCAAGGCCGACATGGTCGCAATGGCGCGTGCGTTTCTCGATGACCCGCATTGGGGCTGGCACGCAGCGGAAACGCTTGACGCCGAGGTAGCTCGGCCGCTGCAATATATGCGCAGCGCGCCGAAGCTGTGGCCGGGCGTGACGCTGCGAAACTGAGTGAGTTGCTCAGGTACGGCGGACCGCGCCGTACTTCAGCCAGCTGATCGCATCGCCGAGCCGGTCGTCACCCCAGAACAGCTCTTGCCCGACGGCAAAGGTCGGCGAACCAAATATTCCCAGGTGTCTGGCCGCATCGGTCTCGCTCAACAACGCGTCGTTGGCTGCTGATGTATTGGCAAGCGCAATGATGCGGCCAGGCTCCTGTCCGATATCGCGCAGACTCGAGGAGACATTGGGCTCGCTGCCGGTCTCCTCGCCATTTTGCATCCAGCGCCGGTAGGCGGCGCGCACGAAGTCTGCGCCCCAGCCCTCGCGCATGCCGACGATGGCTACCAGGTTCGCGGTGACCGACTGCTTGACCGGGTAGGGCGCGGGCAGCTTTACCGGCAGCCCATACATCGCCGCGCGCCGCTCGATGTCGCGCCACATGTAGCGCGTTTTCATCGGCTTGTCGGCGAATGGGACGTGGTTCATCTCCTGAAGAATGAGCAGGAGATGAAAGGGCCGCCAACGGAATCTTACGCCGTGAAAGCTTTCGACATCCGCGAGCCGCATCACGCTGAGATACGAATACGTACTGCCCATCGTGAACCAGAAATCGATTTGTCCTTCGGCCATGTCGCCCTCCGGACCTGCCGCGCGAAGGTTGTCAAATTGCGGATACGAACTGTACACGTTGAGGCCCTGGAACAACATCCGCCAATAGTCGACTCTGAGGCACGTGCAGAATGAGCAATCCGGTTCTTGTCGAAGTGCTGCGCGGCTCAATGGTCGAAAGCCGCCATCGTGGCGCGGTTGCAATCGTCGACGCCGATGGAGCAACGGTATTGGCGGTCGGCGACGTCACTGTGCCGGTATTTCCGCGCTCTGCCGTGAAAGCGCTGCAGGCGCTGCCGTTGGTCGAATCTGGTGCGGCCGATCGCTACGGCTTCGGTGCCGAGGAGCTGGCGCTCGCCTGCTCGTCGCACAGCGGCGAGGAAGGCCACCTTGCCGTCGCGAGCCGCATGCTGGCGAAAGCCAGTCTCGATGCGTCGGCGCTGTCATGTGGCGCCCATTGGCCGATGAATCAGCTTGCGGCTTTTGCGCTTGCCAGAACCGGCGTGCCGTCGGCACTGCACAATAATTGCTCCGGCAAGCACGCGGGCTTCCTGTGCTTTGCCTGTGCGCAAGGCATCGACCACACGGGCTATTGGCGGCCCGACCATCCGGTGCAGCAAAGCGTGCGTGGCGTGCTCGAGGATCTGACTGGCGCAGTTTTGTCGGCAGACCGCCGCGGAATTGACGGCTGCTCGGTGCCGACCTGGGCGATACCGTTGAATAATTTGGCACACGCCTTCGCCAAGTTTGGCTCAGGACACGGCCTGGCGCGCGAACGCGCCGCCTGCGCGCAAAAGCCGTGGCACGTCGCCGGCACCGGCCGGTTCTGCACCGAGATTATGACACTCTTCGGCGCGCGCGTGTTCCTGAAAACTGGTGCCGAAGGCGTATACTGCGGCGCACTGCCGGGGCAGGGTCTTGGCATCGCGATCAAATGCGACGACGGCGGCGGCCGCGCCGCTGAAGCGATCATGGCGGCGGTCGTCGCGCGCTTCCTGCCGCTCGAACCTGCCGAGCGCGCCGCGCTCGCGCCTTTCGTGCGCCCGGCGTTGCGCAACTGGAACGGATTTGAGGTTGGCGTCCTGCGGGTAACGGACGCACTGAGTTAGGTCCGCATTATTTGGGAGCGAGTGCGGTGGCGACAATCATCTGCCGCCAAATCGCGACCGAGTTGGCCATCTGGGCTCAGCGAACTTGATTGCCGCTCAGTGAAAGCTGCGCGTAGCGCGCAGCGCCATCTTGGGCGAGGTCGCCGGTCACGGGCTTTTTCCATTCCATGCCGATGATAGCGCCGAGTCGCGCTCCGGCGATCAGGTTGTTTGCAACCAGCGTGGTACCCGCACCCGGCGCAACCGATACGGTAATGCCGTAGCCCGCACCGCGCACCATATTGCCGGTGATGGAAACGTCGCGCAGATACTTGCCCCAGCCGGCCGTGATGCCGGCGTGCGGCGCGTTCTCGATCACGTTGCTGGTGACCAGCGTGTCGGCCTCAATGCCGATGCCGACGCCGGCATCATCATTTGGATCGGTTCCGGCCGGGCGTCGCGGCACGAGATTGCGAATGAGATTGCCCTGCACCACGGCAAGCCGGCCGCCGTCATTGAAGTTCGTGACCGAAACGCCCATGGCGGCGCCATCGACGATGTTATTGGCAATCACCGCGCCCTGAAATCCAAACTCGGCATAGAGCGCGACCTCGCCAAGCCCGGTGCAGGTATTGTCGACAATCTGCAGGTTGGACGCCGCGTTGCCGCGAACGGCCGAAAAGGCAGCATTACGAATGCGGTTACCGCGCACGATGACGTTGTCGGCGCGGAAGACGTTGATGGCGTTGCCGTACTGGCCGGAGCCGCCGGATTTGTTGGCGATGTCTTCGATGCGGTTATCGACAACGAGGGTGCCGTCGTCGCCTGGCGAGCTGCGCCAGACCAGGATGCCGTTATTGCCGCCGGCGCGAACCGTATTGCCGGAAATTTTCATGCCACGCCCATCGACGCAGAAGATGGCGGTATCGCAGGCACCGATCGTATTGCCGCTAACTTCGCCTTGCACGCCCTCTAGTTTGATTGCCGGGCCGCTGGCGTTGACGATCTCGCACTCCGCGATGCGTAGCGCACGGCCTTGCGCGATATGAATGAGTCCATGTTGGGCGGGTAACGGAACGTTGGCGCCGTCGAAAATGAGCCCGCTAAGGCTCACATAGTTGCTGCCGGTCGCGGTGAGCATGTTTGGAGCGCCCGCCAGAACGATATGCGTCGATCCAGCCACGCCCGTGATTGCCGTATGGGACGGTAAGGTGAGCCTCCCGGCGCGATAGAGTCCTGGTCCGAGACGGAGCACAGCGCCTGCGGCAGATGCAGAGTCGATGGCGCGCTGGAATGCCCTCGATTGATCTTCCGCTGCATTCGCCCGTAGGCCGACCGACGATGCGTCAATGCCGGATCGCTGTCCGGGTTCACGCGCGGCCGCGGCGATTTCGCGCGCGAACACCGGAGCGGCGGCGGTAGCCGACGTGGCTGCGGCAAGTGCGGCGATCAGGCTGCGGCGATCGAATTTCATCCCGGGGCTCCCGACGCAAAAACGCATCAAGCGCCATGCCAGTAACCTGTCCCGCGCCGATACGAATCGCGTATTCGCCGTTAGGCTTAATGCTTTCGTGCCGTCACGAGGGCGATCAGCAGGTTTTCGGCGGCAGTGATGACGTGCGCCAGCGTCGGAGCGTGCGATTTTTTGCTGCGGCGGGCTGGCCGCGAACGCTGCGCTACAGGTGGAATATGGACGAACTGTACGAGCGGCGAGCCGCGCGGCGCCCGTCGCAGGGCGCGCCAATAAACGTAATTGCACAAATAGCGCCCAGCATCGCGCGACAACCGGGCCGGTATTTTGCGTGAGCCCGCCGCACTGAGCAGCCGCTGGAAGGGCGCACGGCCGAACAGCGCATCTGGACCGCCGGCCTCGATGACACCGGTCGATTGACGTCGTCCGCTTGCATCGGGAAACAGCAACGACAAGGCATTCCGCGCACGGGTCTCAATGCACATCTGATGCCTGCGTGCGGCGAGGCCAAAAATCAGAACGATGTCTGGCTTGTCCACAAACAACTTCGGCAAATCACGATCGACAGCCGCATAGGTCGTCGCAAAGACATGCACGCTGCGATCGAGGTCGGCCAGCGCAGGCCGCCGCCGCCGGGCGAGCGCCTGCGCGACAGCTGCACTCGGGTTGAGTGGCGCGCCGGGGAAGGGGCCGAAACCGGCGAGGAGGACGCGCATCGCCTAAAGCTTCACTATCCCGGCGATTGTCTCGACCGCAGCAGCCGGTCCCGTAACGCCCGCCGCAACGTCTGCCTCGATCCGAGACAAGGCCGCTTTGATCGAGCGGTCGGAACGCAGCGGCGCAAACAGCCGCTCTTCCAGCATAGTCCACATCCATTTCACCTGTTGCTCGCCGCGGCGCGTCACGAGTTCGCCGCTCGCCGTGAGCCGCTGACGATGGTCGAGAATTTTGCTCCATATATCTTCGATGCCATCCTGCTTGAGCGCGGAGCAGGTGACGACTGGCGGCGACCAGTTGGGCGAAGATAGCGACAAAATATGGAGCGCGGCGGCGTATTCCGCCGCGGACACTCTGGCGCGCGCGAGATTGTCGCCGTCTGCCTTGTTGACGGCGATCATGTCAGCGAGTTCAACGACGCCTTTTTTGAGCGCTTGCAATTCGTCGCCGGCGCCCGGCAGCGCCAGGACCAAGAAAAAATCGGTCATGTCGGCGACTGCAAGTTCCGACTGGCCGACGCCCACGGTTTCGACCAGAACGACATCGTAGCCCGCGCCCTCGCACAGCAGCATGGTCTCGCGCGTTCGTGCGGCGACGCCGCCGAGCGTGCCCGACGTTGGCGAGGGACGAATAAAGGCATTGTCGTCGTTCGAAAGCCGTGCCATCCGCGTTTTGTCGGCCAGAATCGACCCGCCGGTTCGCCGTGACGACGGGTCGACCGCCAGGACGGCGACCTTGCGGCCTTGGCCCGTCAGCATCGTGCCCAGCGCGTCGATCAGTGTCGACTTGCCAACGCCCGGCGCGCCGGTGATGCCGACGCGCACCGCCTTGCCGGTGAATGGCAAAAGCTCCTGGGTCAAAGCCGCGGCGGCGCAGCGATGATCGGCACGCTTGCTTTCGATCAGTGTGATCGCACGCGACAGCGTGGAACGATCCCCGCCGCGAACGCCTTGCGCAAGGCGGCCGATATCAGGCGGCGCAGAAGATAGGGCCATGTCGTCTCTTCGGCGAGGGCGCATCGTCCGTCAAGGCATGTGAATTGGGCTCGCGTGCCTAATCACCGGTAAATCGGTCGCGCGAATCCGCCTGATCCGGGCCAGAAATGTTCGCCGAAAGACCGCGTTGTCGTCGAATTCAGGCCGCATCGCCGGGTTCACATCCGGTCACTTACGGCGCGGCAACTGCGTTGCTTGTCCATGCTCAAGTGCAAGGAGACGACGATGAATTGGGATCGGATTCAACTCGACTGGATGCACTTCAAGGACCAGGTCCGCAGTAATTGGGTCAAGCTCACCGACGAAGACGTCACCCGCATCGGCGGTCGCCGCGAGCAGCTGATCGGCCGTCTGCAGGCGCGCTATGGATTTGCCAAGGCCGAAGCTGCGCGCGAGGTCGAAGCCTGGATGCGCTCGCAGCGGCGTGCCGCGTGAGCCGAGCGGCCGGCGGTGCTATTCCGGTAGAGGAATGAACTCGGCGGTGTCGCCTGGAACGAGATCGAAGCGCCCAGCCTTCCAATCGGCCTTGGCGGCCTCGATGCGGTCCCTGCGCGAGGACACAAAATTCCACCAGATATGACGCGGGCCATCCATGGCGGCGCCGCCGACGATCACAAAATGCGCATCGCTTGTCGCACGAACGGTTATCTGGTCGCCCGGACGCAGGACCAGCAGCCGTTCTGGCCCGTGGCGCTCGCCGCCGATTTCGATCTCGCCTGAGAGCACATAGATCGCGCGCTCCTCATGCGCGGTGCCGAGCGGCAGCGCAGCGCCGGCCTGCAGGCGCACATCCGCGAACAGCGTTTCCCATGAGGTGACGACCGGCGAGCGCAGGCCGTGCAGCGCGCCGGCGACGACGCGCAATGTCATGCCATGCTCGCGCAGCTCCGGAATGTCGGGCGCGGCCGTATGGGCGAAGGCCGGCGCGGTCTCTTCGTCCTGCATCGGCAGCGCGACCCATAGCTGCAAACCGTGCAGGGGTTCGCCGCCGCCGCGACGCTCGGCGGCGGTGCGTTCCGAATGGGCGATGCCGCGGCCGGCGGTCATCCAATTCACGGCGCCCGGCCGGATCGGCATGTCGGTACCGAGGCTGTCGCGATGGACGATTCCGCCATCGAACAGATAAGTCACCGTGGCAAGCCCGATATGCGGATGCGGCCGCACGTCAATGCCGATGCCGGCCTTGAACACGGCGGGCCCGATATGATCGAAAAAAATGAACGGCCCGACCATGCGCGATTGCGCCGACGGCAGCGCGCGATGTACCTGAAAGCCGCCGAGATCGACCGACCGCGGCACGACGATCTGGGCGATCGCGTCACTTGCTTTGGCATCGCCGGGGAGGGGGTCTTGGGCGGGAAAGAAGCTCATCGTATTCTCACACTGTAGACGCACACATGTCATGGATACTTAAGTCATGCATACTTAGGTCATGGGTACTTAGGCCCTCGCGCGCCCTGGCAAAGTATGCGGCAAGAGGAGCGGCAGCTAATCACGATACCGGTAGCACAGCATCGCGCAGGCGTCCGCGCAGGGAGCAAGGTTATTGTGCATTGCGTCCCGACTCGCTTGCGGCAGCGCTGTCACATAACTAGGCTGAAGTTCCATTCGCACATGCGCCCGTCGGTGCCCGTTCCAAGCCTGGAGAATTCGCCCATGCGATCGCTTGTTGTTGCTGCCGCGCTGTTGTGGAGCGTCGCCACTGCCTTCGCCGCCGATCCGTCCGGTACGTATGATGTCCAAGGCGCCTCGCCGGACGGCTCCAAATACAGTGGCACCGTTACGATCACGGAAACCGGACAGACCTTCAAGATGGTCTGGAAGATCGGTAGCGACACATATACGGGCACCGCGATCGGCGATAAGGACTTTCTCGCCGTTTCCTACACCTCCGGCAGCGACACAGGATTAGCGCTGTATGGCGCCGACGGCGGTAACTGGAAGGGCATATGGACTTATGCCGGCGGTACCAAGATCGGGTCCGAGTTGCTGAAGCGCCAATAGCCGATTGCCGCCTGCCGGGTTCATGGTGCGGCGGCGGATGCCGCCCGCTCCAGCCAACGCAGAATACGCACGTCGTCGCAGATCGCGACGTTAAATCTCATCCACGGCGAACGTTCGAGGTGGGGACGAAATACCGCGCCCGGTGCGAGCATGATGCCATCGCCTTGCGAACGCTCGGCGAGCGCCAGCGAATCGGCGATGTGCGGAAACCGTGCCCAGACAAACATGCCGTCTGCCGGCTCCACGAACAGCTCCAATCCGATCCGCTCGAAGGCGCGCACCACGTTCAGGCGCGCCTCGCCGAGACGCTCGTGAAGACGTGAGAGGAACTTGCGGTAATGACCGTCGACCAGCATCAGATAAATCAGCCGCTCTGTAAATTGAGATGTGGTGATGCTGGTCAACATCTTAATGTCAGCCAGCTCATGGGCGAGGTCCTGGCGGCAGACGAGGAAGCCGACCCGCAAGCTGCCCGATAGTGTCTTGGAAAAGCTGCGCGCATAAATCACGCGATTGAGCTGGTCGAGCGTGGCCAGCCGCGGCGTCGCCTTCGCCTGCAGGTCGCAAAAGATATCGTCTTCCACGACAGTGAAATTGTGGCGCTCGGCAGCCTGCAAAATCCGAAATGCTACGTGTGGACTCATGTCCGTGCCGGTGGGATTCTGCATCGCCGATTGGGTGAAATAGACCTTCGGCCGGTGCGCCGCAGCGAGCGCTTCCAGTACGCTGATGTCGGGGCCGTCGGGGTTGCGCGGCACAGCCAACATCTGCACGCCTTGCAGGCGCAGATTACCAAACATGTTGTAATAGCCCGGATCGTCCACGAGCGCGGCGTCGCCGGGTTTGAGCGCGTATCGTATGACGAGTTCGAGCGCCTGGCTGGTGCCCTGGGTCAGTAGAATCTGGCTTGACTGGGCGTTAATGCCGAGAGTGCCGAGCATCACCGCGAGATGTTCGCGGAGCGGCAGATAGCCGAATGGATGCCCGTATTCGAGCAGATAGGCGCCGTTTTTGCGTGCGAGCGCGTTGAGATTTTGGCGAATACCGGCCTCATCGAGCCAGGAATTCGGCAGCCATGGGCCGCCGGCGAGCGCCGTGCCGTCGTCAGCCTCCAACACGCGACGGATCAGCCAGACGAGCTGCTGATTGCGCTTGTGATCGTCAGACGAAGCTGAGCGCGCTGCTTCGGTCGGCGCCGCAGTTGCGGAGATGAAGAAGCCCGCACCGCGGCGGGATTGCAGATAGCCGAGCGCAACCAGCCGATCGTAAGCCTCGACGACTGTGAAACGGCTGACATTCTGGCTTTTCGCAAAGTCGCGGATCGATGGCAGTTTGGCGCCTGGCCGCAAATGCCGATCGTCGATCTGACGCTTGATGCCGGCCACGATCTGGTCGGCAAGCGACTGACCGCTGTGGTGACTGATGGTCAGGGAGAGCATGTCGGGGTCTGCTTTCCCGGATCGCTGGCCCGGTCTCCGCACCAGTACAGTTACGCAAACTGATGACAGAACTGTCTATTACTGTATCGCCAAGTGTCTGGCACCATGCAGTGTCTGTCAAGCACATCCAAAGCCAAAGCAGTGAAATCCAAAACGGGAGAAGTCAGATGCCGCTGATCCAAGTTCGCGTGATCAAGGACGTGTTCAGCAAGGAGCAGAAGCGCCAGATTATCAGCAAACTTACGGACGCCATGGTCTCGATCGAAGGCGAGAACATGCGCGGCGTCACATGGTGCGTCGTCGAGGAAGTGGAAAGCGGCGACTGGGGCATCGGCGGCAAGGCTTTGACCACCGACGACGTCAACGCTCTGGCGCGGGGAAAGGCGGCTTAGCGGTCAGCGCCGGCCCTTGCCGGCCTTCGCCACGGTCTCGGCGATGAAGCGCGGCAGCGCGAACGCGGCGGCGTGGACTTCGGGCGTCCAGTATCTGGTCGAGAAGCTACCCGCCCTGCGATAGCGCGCCGCAAGGGTTTTGACCGGCGTCTGCCGCAGACTCCGGTCATCAGTTGCCCATCCCATCGCCATGTGGCCGCCGATATAAGTCGGTATCGCAGCGACGTAGCAGGTGCTGTCAGCGAACAGCTTGCGAAATTTCGAGACGCTTGAGACGAGTTCAGCCGGCTGAAAGAGCGGAACTCCATTCTGCGTCACCAGCACCCCGCCCTTGTTCAGGCAGCGTTTGCACGCCGCATAGAATTTTTGACTGAACAATACCTTGCCGGGTCCCTGCGGGTCGGTGGAGTCGACGATGATCGCGTCGAACTGCCGTTCGGTGCGCGCGACGTATTTCATGCCGTCGTCGATCACACTCTCGAAGCGCTTGTCAGCAAACACCGGCTTGGTGAATTCTGGAAAATGCTCCTTGGCGAATTTTATCACCGCCGGGTCGATTTCCACCTGGGTGAGGCACCGGACGGATCTGTGCTTGAGCACTTCCTCGGCGATGCCGCAGTCGCCGCCGCCGATGATGAGCACATCGCGCGCGCTGCCGTGCGCGAACAGCGGCACGTGCGACATCATCTCCTGGTAGATGAACTCGTCTTTTTTGGTGATCTGGGTGGCGCCGTCGAGCATCAGCATCTTGCCGAAAAACGGCTGTTCGAACAGCACCAGATGCTGGTGTTCGGTGCGCATTTCGTAGAGTACCTTTTCGACCTTGAAGGTCATGCGGAAACCGAGCGCGTCGAACAGCGTTTCGGCAATCCAGCGCTCTTGCGCCATGGCAACCTCCGGCTCCGAACGGCGAAGCGGCCGGGTTTTTCGGCCCGGCCGCTTCGATAATCACCAGCGGCCGACGCGGGCCGCCGCGCAGGCGCTTGTCACGCGTCTTGACCGCGCAGCAACTCGTTGACTCCGACGCGCTTTGCCGAAAAGGCCTCGCGCAGCACTGGAATGCAAGCGTCGGGATCGGCAGACCCGCACATGAATACGTCAAGCGCGGCGTATCCAGCCTCCGGCCACGTATGAATCGAGATGTGGCTTTCCGCCAGCACCGCCACGCCGGACACGCCACTCGGCTGGAAATGGTGCAGGTGAATGTGCAGCAGCGTCGCGCGTGCAGCGGATACGCAATCGCGCAAGGTTGCTTCGATATGTTCGATGTCGTCGAGCCGCTTGGCGCCATGCAGATCGACGATCAAATGCACACCGGCGCAACGGACGCCGTTGCGCGTGGCAAAATGATCTTTGCGGTCTTCGTCCAAGACTGCCGCGGGCGCCGGCACAGCGACCTTGAGCTTGGTATTCCTGTCTTCCTTTCGGGCGGTACCTGGGATCCCCAAGCCCTTCACCGATCGCAAGAGGGCGTGTTGGCTCATCAGCCGTCCTCCCCAACCAGAGATAAGAACCCGAGATGCCGGCAAGCCGGCGCCGCGGAAAGCGAAAGCCGCCCGACCGGTCCATTTTTGACCGATCAACAGCGGCAAAGTCCCCACATAAATGCAATCGGCAGGGAGTCAAGCGGATTCTGGGTGAAAATCTTTAAAGCTTCGTCTCGATTGTCAGAATGTCGTGTGGCGCGGCGGTGCTGCTGCTGCCGCTCGGCTTGCCGAAGGCGCGTGCGCGGTTAAGCTCCCACCAAACCGATCGAACAACAAAACGGAGGAGCGCGGGATGAGTGCTAGCATTTCAGGAACTGCTGCGAGCGGAGTAAAGCCTGTGCGCCACGGGTTTTTTCACGGCTGTGCGTGCTGTCGCCCGTTCGCGTCGGCGGCGCGTCCGGCGCGGCGCAACTTCCTCGCCGGCGGCATCGCCACGCTTGGTCTTGGTGCTGCGGCTGCGACCGC
>Ga0208849_1001318_pt1 | contig 17724 bp, 14 predicted proteins | sample NGESurdeep072012_10_FD_184470 | JGI IMG/M metagenome (GOLD analysis project Ga0208849, IMG submission 184470) | Arctic peat soil microbial communities from Barrow, Alaska - NGEE Surface sample 53-3 deep-072012 (SPAdes) | ecosystem: Environmental > Terrestrial > Soil > Wetlands > Peat ... | reverse complement strand
GCTGGCGCTGCGCGAGGCGCTGAGCCTCGGCCACAACTACATCGGCACCGAGCACATCCTGCTCGGGTTGGTGCGCGAGAACGAGGGCGTGGCGGCCCGCATCCTGCTCGACTTCGACGCCGACTCCGAGAAGATCCGCAACGAGGTGATCCGCATGCTCTCCGGCCCCGGCGGGCGTCGCCAGGGGCAGGGCGGAGGCTCCGGTGGCTCGGGCTCGGGCTCGGGCGCGTCGCCCGGCGAGGGCAAGAAGTCCTCGAAGCTGCTCGACCAGTTCGGCCGCAACCTGACCAAGCTCGCCGCCGAGGGCAAGCTCGACCCGGTCGTCGGGCGCGAGACGGAGATCGAGCGGATCATGCAGATCCTCTCGCGCCGCACGAAGAACAACCCGGTCCTGATCGGCGAGCCCGGCGTGGGCAAGACCGCCGTGGTCGAGGGCCTGGCCCAGCGGATCACCAACTCCGACGTGCCGGAGCTGCTGAAGAACAAGCAGATCTACACGCTCGACCTGGCCGCGCTGGTCGCCGGCTCGAAGTACCGGGGCGAGTTCGAGGAGCGCTTGAAGAAGGTGATGAAGGAGATCACCCAGCGCGGGGACATCATCCTGTTCATCGACGAGCTCCACAACCTCGTCGGCGCGGGCGCCGCCGAGGGCGCGATCGACGCCGCCTCGATCCTCAAGCCGGCGCTGGCCAGGGGCGAGCTGCAGACGATCGGCGCGACGACGCTGGACGAGTACCGCAAGTACCTCGAGCGCGACTCGGCGCTGGAGCGCCGCTTTCAGCAGATCCGCGTGGAGGAGCCCTCGATCGACCAGACCGTGGAAATCCTGAAGGGGCTGCGCGACCGTTACGAGCAGCACCACAAGGTGCAGATCACCGACGAGGCGCTGAAGGCCGCCGGCGAACTGGCCAGCCGCTACATCGCCGACCGCTTCCTCCCCGACAAGGCGATCGACCTGATCGACGAGGCTGCCTCGCGCATGCGCATCAAGTCGATGACCTCGCCTCCCGCGAATAAAGAGCTCGAGAGCGAAGTCGAGACCACGCGCCGCGAGAAGGAGGCGGCGATCGAGGCCCAGGAGTTCGAGAAGGCGGCCGCGCTGCGCGACAAGGAGCGCAAGCTGACGAACAAGAAACACGAGTTCGAGAAAGAGTGGGAAGCCGGCGAGTCCGGCGAGCGCCCGTCGATCGGCGAGGAGGAGATCGCCGACATCGTCTCGATGTGGACGGGCATCCCGGTGTTCAAGCTGACCGAGGCCGAGACACAGAAGCTGATGCGCATGGAGGAGGAACTCCACAAGCGCGTGATCGGCCAGCACCCCGCGGTCGAGGTCATCTCGAAGGCGATCCGCCGCTCGCGCGCGGGCCTGAAGGACCCGAAGCGGCCCACCGGCTCGTTCATCTTCCTCGGCCCCTCCGGCGTGGGCAAGACCGAGCTGGCGCGCACGCTCGCCGAGTTCCTCTTCGGCGATGACGAGTCGATGATCCGGATCGACATGTCCGAGTACATGGAGAAGCACGCCGTCTCCCGCCTGGTCGGCTCGCCCCCGGGCTACATCGGCTACGACGAGGGCGGCCAGCTGACCGAGGCGGTCAGGCGCAAGCCCTACAGCGTGCTGCTGCTCGACGAGATCGAGAAGGCGCACCCGGACGTCTTCAACATCCTCCTGCAGATCCTCGAGGACGGCCGTCTGACCGACGCGCAGGGGCGGACGGTCGACTTCCGGCACGCGATCGTGATCATGACCTCGAACATCGGCGCCGCCGAGATCGCGCGCAACACGCCGCTCGGCTTCGCGGTCTCCGACGATGAGACGGGGATCACCTACGACGACATGAAGAACAGGATCATGGGCGAGCTGAAGAAGGTCTTCCGCCCCGAGTTCCTCAACCGGATCGACGACGTGATCGTCTTCCACAAGCTCCAGAAGCAGGAGATCAAGCAGATCGTCGAGCTGCTGTTGCTGCGCATTCGCGAGTCGATGGCCGAACGCGAGCTGCAGCTGGAGCTGACCGATCCCGCCAAGGATCTCCTGGTCGAGAAGGGCTGGGACCCCTCGATGGGCGCCCGTCCGCTGCGCCGCGCGATCCAGCGCTACATCGAGGACCCGCTCGCCGACTTCGTGCTGCGCGAGCAGCTCACCCCCGGCGCCACGGTCGTGATCAACCCCGGCCCCGAGGGCGAGGAGGGCGAGGTGCGCCTGACGATCGTCAAGCCCAAGAAGCAGAAGACGCCCGTCGGCGTCGGCGCCGAGGGCGGCGGTGGCGGCCCCGAGGAGGAGCTCGCCGAGCTGTCGGAGGGCGAGGGGCCCCCCGAGCCCGACGAGCCGCCTGAGGAGTCCTAGCGTCCCGTCGGGAGCCGTCCCCGGCGATGCGTAGGCTGGGGCGATGGCTCGCGGGACGATCCAAATCTGCTCGGAGTGCGGCTTTCAGACGGCCCAGTGGCTCGGGCAGTGCCCGGGCTGCGAGGCCTGGAACACGCTCGTCGAGGAGCGCATCCCGACCGCGCGCGGCGCGGCGGGGCGCGGCGGGGGTGGGCGCGCCCGCGGCGCTCGCGCGGCGGCCGGCGGCGGCGCGGCGGGCGGCGCGGCCGGCGGTCAAGGCGCTGGGCTGAGGCTCGCGCCACGTCTGCTGAGTGAGGTCGGCAGCGCTCCGCTGGCGCGCATGAGCACCGGCGTCGGCGAGCTCGACCGCGTGCTCGGGGGCGGGCTGGTCCCGGGCTCGCTCGTGCTGTTGGGGGGCTCGCCCGGAATCGGCAAGTCGACGCTGACGAACATGGTGCTCGGCAATCTCGCCCAGGCGGGACGGCGCACGCTGTATGTGAGCGGCGAGGAGTCCGCCGAGCAGGTGCGCCTGCGGGCCGAGCGGCTCGTTTTGAATCCGACCCGTCCCACCCCCACCAACCATGCGCTGGACGTCCCGATCCTCGCGGAGACCGACCTCGACACGGTCCTCGCCACGATCGCCGGCGAGGCGCCGGAGGTATGCGTGATCGACTCGGTGCAGACGTTGAACGCCGCCGAGCTGAGCGGCGCGCCGGGCTCGGTGGGGCAGGTGCGCGAGGTCGCTGGCCGCATCATGGAGCTCGCCAAGGCGCGCCAGATCGCCGTGATTCTCGTCGGCCATGTGACCAAGGACGGCGCGCTGGCTGGGCCGCGCGTCCTGGAGCACCTGGTCGACTGCGTGCTGCAGTTCGAGGGCGAGCGCGAGCGCCCCTATCGCGAGCTGCGGGCGCTGAAGAACCGCTTCGGCTCGACCAACGAGGCGGGTCTGTTCGAGATGCGCCAGGGTGGGCTGGTGGAGGTGCTCGACGCCTCCGCGCGGTTCGTCGCCGAGGCGACGCGCGCGCCGGGGAGCGTCGTGCTGGCGGCGATGGAGGGCTCGCGGCCGCTGCTCGTGGAGGTCCAGGCGCTGGTGGCGCCCTCCGAGCTCGAGCAGCCGCGCAGGGTCGTCTCGGGCCTGGACCGCAACCGCCTGGCTTTGGTGCTCGCGATCCTCGCCCGTCACGGCCGTGTGGGGACGGGCGGCGCGGATGTCTTCGTGAACGTCGTGGGGGGCGTGCGCGTGGACGAGCCTGGCGTCGACCTGGCGGTCGCGCTGGCGGTGGCGAGCGCCAGTCGTGGCGTAGTGATTAAGGCAGCCCACCCACCCCATCCACCCGCTCCGCGCGCGTGCTTCGGCGAGCTCGGGCTGACGGGCGAGCTGCGCTGGGTCGGCCACCCCGAGCGCCGTCTGCAAGAGGCCGCGAAGCACGGCCTGCAGGGCACGATCGCCCCCACCGGCAGTGGCGGGGGCGCCTGCGAGGTCGGCACCCTGCGCGAGGCCCTGAAGGCGGCATTGCCGGCCGGCGAGCGCGATCAGCGGCCGCTGACGGCGATCGGGTAGCCCAGCCCCCCTTCCAGGTCAGACGGGCGCCTGTGCGATCGACGCGCGGGCACGGATGGGACGCGACGCGCGGCCGCGGATGGGACGGATGCGACGCGTGGGCGTGGGATGAGACGGATGGCGGCATGGACGGATGTCCAGTCGGGGAGCGGCTTAACATTGGGCTTATGCCCTAAAATGGGCTGTCGTGCCCCTACGATCCGGCGAAGATTTCGACACAGAAGCGAGGCCGGAGCCGGGATTGATGAAGGCGCTGGAGATGATCGCGCCCGGGACGGCGTTGCGCGAGGGCATCGAGAGCATCCTCGATTCCCGCACGGGCGGGCTGATCGTGATCGGCGAGCCGGAAGACCTGAGCTTCCTGAACTCGGGCGGGATCAAGCTCGAGATCGACTACACGCCGGCCTTTCTCTACCAGGTGGCGAAGATGGACGGCGCGATTATCTTGAACGCGACCGCGACCAAGATCACGATGGCGAACGTCCAGCTGATGCCCGACCCGACGATCCTCTCGCACGAGACGGGCACCCGGCACCGCACCGCCGAGCGCGTCTCCAAGCAGACCGATGCGCTGGTGATCGCGATCTCTCAGCGTCGCGAGGTCGTGTCGGTGTATGTGGACGGCGCGAAGTACATCCTCGAGGACATCCCGGTCGTGCTGGCGAAGGCCAATCAGGCGCTGGCGACGCTCGACAAGTACCGCACCCGCCTCGATCAGGTCTCCACGCGTCTGACCGCGCTCGAGTTCGAGGGCGGGGCGATGCTGCACGACGTGCTGACGGTCATGCAGCGCGCGGAGCTGGTCACGCGCATGGCGGTCGAGATCGAGCGCTACATCGTCGAGCTGGGCAGCGAGGGCCGCTTGATCGAGATGCAGCTGGAGGAGACGATGGTCGGCACCGCCGCCGAGAAGGCGGCGCTCGTGCGCGACTATCTGGCAGGCAACTCCGACGAGGCGTTCGCCGCGGCGCTGGAGGCGATCGGACGGCTCGTGCACCAGGACCTGCTCGACTTCGGGCGGCTGGCCGAGCTGCTCGGGTATGACCGCAAGCTGAACACGCTCGACTACCAGGTCTCGCCGCGCGGCTACCGGGTGCTGGGGCGCATCCCGCGCTTGCCGCGGCTGGCGGTCACCCGGATCGTGGGCGAGTTCGGCGGCCTGGATGAGCTGCTGGCCGCCACCGACGTCGAGTTGGAGGGTGTCGAGGGCGTGGGGGAGATCAGGGCGAAGGACATTCGCGAGGGTCTGCGCAGGCTGCAGGAGATCAATCTCGTGGATCGCTACTTACAGACTTGACACACGTGCCGTCCGACGGTCGGCCGCAACGAAGGAGGACACCATTCCGCCACAAGCAACCGCAGAGGTATCGCTGATCGAGGAGCTCGAGGTGACGCGCGAGGTCGAGTTCATCGAGTTCGAGCTCGGCGACCAGGTCGTCTACCCCCATCACGGCGCCGGCAAGGTGCTGAAGAAGGAGGAGATGGAGATGCTCGGTGAAACGCGCGAGTATCTGACAATCAAGATCCTGCACAACGACATGACCGTCAGGGTTCCCACCGAGAACGCCGCGATCGCCGGCCTGCGCCGGGTGATCGACGAAGAAACGGTCAAGAAAGTTCTCGATGTGCTCAGGGACGAAGTGTCGGAGATGCCGAAGAACTGGAACCGCCGCTTCAAGCACAACCGCGACAAGATCAAGACGGGCGACATCTATGAGCTGGCCGAGGTCGTGCGCAACCTTTCGCTGCGCGAGTCGGAGAAGGGCCTGTCGACCGGCGAGAAGCAGATGTTCACGCGCTCGAAGAAGATCCTCGCCTCCGAGCTGATGTATGCGCTCGACAAGGACGAGGATGAGGCCGAGGGCTATCTCGACGAGCTGCTCGCCACCTCGGCCACCAGCCAGATGGCCGTCGCCGCGGCCGAGTAGCGAGGCTTGGCGGTTGCGCTGATCGTTGCCGCGGGTAGCGGCGAGCGTCTCGGGGCGGATGGCCCCAAGGCGGTCGTCGAGCTCGCGGGGCGCACGCTGCTGCAGTGGAGCGTCGATGCCCTCCGCGCCGCGCCTGCGATCGAGCGGATCGTCGTTGCACTGCCCGCGGGCGCGGCTGCGCCAGCGGGCACGAGCGGCGTCAGCGGCGGCGCGGTGCGCTCGGAGTCCGTGCGCCTTGCGCTCGCCGCGGCTGGGGCGGGCGACCCGGTGCTGATCCATGACGCGGCTCGTCCCCTCGTCACGGTCGAGCTCGTGCAGGCGACGATCCGCGCGCTGGAAGCTGACGAGACGATCGACGGGGCGATCGCCGCCGTGCCGATGACCGACACCGTCAAGCGGGTGACGGATGGCCTCGTGTGCGAGACGCTGGATCGAGACGAGCTGTGGGGAGTGCAGACACCGCAGGTCTTCCGTCGCGCGGCCTTGGAGCGGGCGTTGGATGTGCCCAACGAGGTGCTGGCGCAGGCCACCGACGACGCCTGGCTGATCGAACGTGCTGGCGGTCGGGTCCGGGTCGTGGAGTCCTCACGCGAGAACCTGAAGATAACCACGCCACACGACCTCGTGGTCGCGGAGATGCTGTTGGCCTCACGGCCTGGTTGAATCGCGGGCTATGCTCACCGACTATCACCTCCACCTGCGCCCGGACGCGCCCGACGCCACGCCCGAGCGACACTTCACGGCCGCGAACGTGGAGCGCTACCGGACGGTGGCGAGCGAGCGGGGGATCAGCGAGCTGGGCGTCTCCGAGCACGTGTATCGCTTCCACCAGGCGCTCGCGGTGTGGCAGCACCCGCTGTGGCGCGAATATGCCCACGACGATCTCGACGAGTACTGCGGGTTCGTGCGTGAGCAGACCGACCTGCGACTGGGGATCGAGGCGGACTTCGTGCCCGGCGGCGAGGATCGCATGGCCAACCTGCTGCAGGCGCGCGACTTCGACTACGTCGTCGGCTCGGTCCATTTCCTGCGCGACGAGGCGATCGACATGGACGACTACAGCGTGTGGGATCGCGCCCACAGCCCCGAGGATGTGTGGCGACGCTACTTCCAGACGCTCGGCGAGGCCGCACGCAGCGGCCTGTTCGACATCCTCGCCCACCCCGACCTCGTAAAGATCTGGAGTCCCGCCGAGGCCACCAACCCGGAGCGCCCCCGGCCCGCGGGCGATCTGCGTCGCTACTACGAGCCGGCGATCGAGGGCATCGCCGAGTCGGGGATCGCGGTCGAGGTATCGACGGCGGGCCTGCGCAAGCCCACGCGCGAGCTGTACCCGGCCGAGGCGTTCCTTGAGATGTGCGTCGAAGCCGGCGCGCCGGTGGCGCTCTCGAGCGATGCCCACCGGCCGCAGGATGTCGGCGCGGACTACGAGCAGGCGCTTGCGCTGCTCGAGCGCGTCGGCGTAAGCGAGCTGTGCGTGTTCGAGCGGCGCGAGCGGCGGCTGGAGGCGATCGGGGCGCCCTTATCGGCGGCTGCGGGGGACGTTGACGGGAGCCATGCGAGCGTCTCGGGGGAGGGAGGCGCGCGATGAGCTTCGCGGGGATCGGCTATGACTCGCATCGCCTGGCGGAGGGTCGCCGGCTGATCCTGGGCGGCGTGGAGATTCCCGGCGAGCGCGGCCTGGAGGGACACTCCGACGCAGATGTGCTCACCCACGCGGTGATCGACGCCCTGCTGGGCGCGGCCGGGCTCGGCGACATCGGCGAGCATTTCCCGGACAGCGACGAGCGCTGGCGCGACGCCGACTCGCTGGGACTGCTCGAGACCGTCGTGGGGACGGTGATCGCCGCGGGACTGCAGATCGTGAACGTCGACTGCACGGTCGTGATGGAGCGGCCGAAGCTGGGGGCCCGGCGCGAGGCGATCCGGGGGCGGCTGGCGGCGGCGCTCGATCTTCCCGTGGCGCGCGTGAACGTGAAGGCCACGACCGGCGAGGGGATCGGGTTCGTCGGTCGCGGCGAGGGCGTGGCCGCGCTGGCGATCGCAAGCCTCGAGGAGCAATAGGCCAGCGATGCGCGAGATTCGCTTGCAGGACACCCGCAGTGGGGAGCTGCAGATACTGCGCCCTCGCGACCCGGGCAAGGTGGGCATCTACGCGTGCGGGCCGACGGTGTACGGCCGCATCCACATCGGCAACGCGCGGCCGTTCGTGCTGTTCAGCCTGATGAAGCGCTTTCTCGAAAGCGAGGGGCTCGAGGTGACGCTCGTGGTCAACGTGACCGATGTCAACGACAAGATCTACGACGCCGCGCGGACCCTCGGCCGTCCCAGCGAAGACCTGGCCGCGGAGATGACGGCGCTCTACCGCGAGGACACCGAGCGGCTGGGGTTGGGACGCCCCGACCATGAGCCGCTGGCCTCGGAGACGATCGGGCCGATCGTCGCCTACATCCAGACGCTGATCGACGCCGGGCACGCCTATGCGGCCGATGGCGACGTCTTCTTCCGGGTGCGCTCGGATCCCGGTTACGGGTCGTTGTCGCACCGGCAGATCGACGACATGGAATCGGAATCCCACCCACCCGAGGGGATCGAAGGCTCCGATCGCAAGCAGGACCCACTCGACTTCGCGCTGTGGAAGGGGCGTAAGGAGAGCGAGGACACCTGGTGGGATGCCCCCTGGGGCCCGGGTCGCCCGGGCTGGCACATCGAGTGCTCGGCGATGGCCGAGGGACTGCTCGGCCTCGGCTTCGACATCCACGGCGGGGGCTCGGACCTGGTGTTTCCCCACCACGAGAACGAGGCCGCCCAGACCCGCGCGGCGCGCGGCGAGGAGCTGGCGCGGCTGTGGGTGCACAACGGGATGATCCAGAGCACGGGCGAGAAGATGGCCAAGTCGGTCGGCAACATCGCGCCCCTGCACGAGGTGCTGGACGAGGCTGGGGACGGATGGGGACGGCACGCCGTGATCATGTATCTCGTCGGCGGGCACTACCGCCAGCCGCTTGCCTTTTCACCGTCGGAGCTGGACGATGCCCAGTCGCGCGTCCAGCGCATCCGCGATGCGCTCAGGCGGGTGGTCGTGGGGGAGGAGAGCCCGGCGGATATGGCTCACCACAGGGACGCCTTCAGCGACGCCCTGGCCAACGACTTCAACACCCCGAAGGCGCTCGCATCGCTGTTTGAGTGGGTGCGCGAGGCCAACCGCCGGGGCGTGGGGGTGGGCGACCGCGATCTGCGCGAGATGCTCGAGATCCTGGGGTTGGGAGACCTGACCGCGCTGGAGGCGGTGGGGGATGTAGCGAAGATCGACCCCGAGGCGCTGAGGCTGCTGGAGCAGCGCGAGGCGGCGCGCGGAGAGCGGGACTTCGAGGCCGCCGACCGCCTGCGCGCGGAGTTGAGCGCGCGCGGCTGGGAGATCCGCGACGGGCCGGCGGGCTCGGAGTTGATCCCGATCGCCAAGTCGTGATCCCCGAGCTGCGATCCCAAGTCGTGATCGCCAAGGCATGATCCCCGAGTCGTGATCCTGTACGGACGCAACCCCGTGCGCGAGGCTCTGCGCGGGCGGCGCAAGCATGCGGTGGGGGACGTGTGGGCGACGGCGGGCGTGGTGCGCGAGCCTTGGCTGGAGGGCGTGCCGGTCAAGCGCGCCTCGGCCGAGGAGGTGCAGCTGCGGTGTGGCTCGACCGCGCATCAGGGGATCTGCGCGGAGGCGGGCGGCTATCCGTACTCCTCGGCCGAGGAGCTGCTCACGGGTGAGAACCCACTGGTGGTGGCGCTCGACCAGGTGCAGGATCCGCAGAACCTGGGGTCGATCTGCCGTACCGCCGAGTGCGCCGGCGCCGCCGGTGTGGTGATTCCCGAGCGGCGCGCGGCCGAGATCACGCCGGCGGTCTGCAAGGCGTCGGCGGGCGCGGTCGAGCATCTGCGGGTGGCGCGGGTGCGCAACATCGCCGACTTCCTGACGCATGCCGGCGGCGCGGGGTGCTGGTGCTACGGAGCGAGCGGGGAGGCGCAAGTGGCCTACGACGCGCCCGATTACAGCGGCGCCGGGGTGGTGTTGGTCCTGGGCAGCGAGGGTCATGGCCTGCGCCCACGGGTGGCGGCGGCGTGCGACGAGCTGGTCGCGCTGCCGCTGCTCGGGACGGTGGAGTCGCTGGGGGTGAGCGCCGCCGCGGCGGCCATCCTGTACGAGATCTTGCAGAATCGGCGGCGCGGCTCTTGACAAGACTCCATAACTGTGCGAGGCTCGCCCCGACATAACGCTGAACCTAAGGTTGATGAAGCCTTGGGCATCGATAGCTTTGGCGCCGGGGGAGGAGTGCGCCACTGAGCAAATTTGGGGCTGCCCGTATGCGGGTGGCCTCCAAGAAAGGATCTGCTCGTGGCACGAATCTCCAGTCACACTAACTCTGAAGTAAAGGTTGAGGATGGCTTCCTGATCGCCTTGGCAAAGCAGGGCGATCGCAATGCGTATGAGCGTCTGGTCAAGCGCTACCACGGTTTCGTGCGCTTGAAGGCCTCGTCTTACTTCCTGGCCGGGGGCGACTCCGAAGACCTCATCCAGGAGGGCCTGGTCGGTCTGTACAAGGCGATCCGCGATTTCCGCTTCGACCGCGAGTCGAGCTTTCGCAACTTCGCCGAGCTCTGCATCACGCGGCAGATCATCACGGCGGTGAAGACCGCCACGCGCAACAAGCACACCCCCCTCAACCAGTACGTCTCCTTCTCCTCGACGCCCGCGGGCGCCGGCGACGACGTGCCGACGCTCGATCAGGTGCTCCCCGGCCCGACCGTCCACGACCCCGTCAACCAGGTCATCTCCTCCGAGGAGCTGCGCTCGCTCGTAGGATGCCTCTCGACCGCCCTCTCAGAGCTGGAGAGCCGTGTTCTGGGCCTGTACCTGGACGGCTACTCCTATGAGCAGGTGGGCGAGCGCCTGGAGTGCGACACCAAGACGGTCGACAACGCCCTGCAGCGCGTCAAGCGCAAGGTCGGCGCCCACCTGCAGGCCCGCGCGGTGGCCGCCTGAGCCGAGCGTGGGTCAGAGCGTCGACAGCGTCAGGCGGTGTGAGCGGGCGATCTGCTCGGCCATCTGCTCGTCGACGCCGACTTCGTCGGCGATCTCTCTCCAGCCTGCAACAACGGCGCTGACCTCCGCGAGGATGGCCTCGGCACGGCCGCGCTTCAGACCCGCCACGCCGGCGACCGCGCGCAGGTCGGCGACGGTGAACCCGGTGCGCTTGCCGTTGATCGACATCTGGTGGCTGTCGAGCCAGGGGTTGCCGGGCTTCCAGGCCCAGATCACGTCATAGGCGGGAGCCAACGACCAGGCGCCTTGGCGGTCCATGAGGAAAGCGATGTTCTTGACGTGGTCATCCTGATTGCGGGCGACGACGTTGAAGACCATCCGCCGGAACTGCTGCTCGACGACGGGCGTCCCGAGCCCCAGTCGTCGGATCAACAAGAGAACCTGCTCGTAACTGCAGGTGCCCGGCTCGTTGTAGCTGACGTGCTCGAGCGCGCCGACCGTCTGCATGTGCAGCTTCTCGCCATTGTCGGGTCGGTCAAAGCGACGGGTCATGAAATGCCTGCGGCCGTTCTCCTGCAAGAGCCGGCACTCGGTCATCTCCATTCCGGCCGCCCGTGCCATCTTCGCGTACGCGTACTCCACCGCGCCCCAGCCCTGGGGGTCGGTGAGTCCGTGGTCGCCGGACCGCGAGACCCCGTCGAACTTCAACAGCCAATGCCGAAAACCGGCGCCGACCTCCACCTGTCCCGAGCGAACCTGGCCGGTAGCGTCGTTGTAGGCGATGAATGCCTTCGGGCGCGCGCCGCCGGCGGAGCTGCCCACCGCGAGGATCGCCTTCATTGCCTCCTCGTCCGGGTTTTCGCTCAGCTCGGCCACAAACTCCGCACGCTCGGAGAGCACCTCGCTGGCCAGACGCACGAGCGCGTCGACTTGGAGGTCGGCCTCGCCTGAGACGTCCGGCTCCTGAGCCGGCTGGAACTCCAACGCACCGATCCCACGGGTGCCGACGTAGCAGAGCCGTTGCACGACGTCGAAGCTCGACTGGTCGCGCCCTTGAGAGGCCAGCCAAGCGTTGACGAGTGCTGTGCCCCAGCGATCGGGCAGGGAGTCGGCCAACAATCCAGGCAGGCCGCTGAACGCGTCTTCCGGCAAGCCCGGAAACCTGTATGGCTGCGCGCGCAGAGGCATTTGCACGGGCGCAATCTCGATACCGCTGCGGACGAACGACGGGTCGTACTGGAACGTCGCATAGCGTGCGCCCGCGTCGATCGAGACCGCCGCGATCCGAGTCCCCCACAGCGTCACCGCCGCGACGGTCACCGCCCCGACCCCGGTTCATTGACCCCTGACCTCGGCTCATCGCCCCAAGTCCACGGCTCGTCGGTGGACTCGACAGACTCGGAGGGCTCGGCGGACGGACCGCCGCGGCGGCCGCGTCGACCGCGGGCACGCTGCCGGATCTTGCGCTGCTCGCGCTCCAGCTGGGCGATCGGGAGGTCGATCGACTCAGGTACTGCAAGGTCCAGCCCCGCGAGCAGTCCGAGCGTCCGCAGCAGCTTGATCATTGAGGTCATCTGAACCGACTCTCCCCGCTCGGCACGCTGCACGGTCGCCTGACCAAGCCCGGCCTCGGCGGCCATCTCGGCTTGAGTCCAGTTGCGCTCGAGGCGGTGACGCTCCAGCCTGCGGCCGAACTCGGTGAGAACGGCAGCGTCAGTGGTGAGTTCTTCGAAGTGCATCAGTTTTGATGTGTTAGGTGCCGAAGCGGTGATAGTACATCGGATCTGATGCAGAGCATAGCACGGTCTATGACTAAAACCATCATTTATGATGTCTTATCTCGGATCTCAGCAATAAGACATCGCTACTGATTTCTGAGCCTCGCTTGACATAGGAGCAACGAGGTCGTGGGCTGTTGAAGCCGTGGCTCATGAGGCGGCGATGATGGCGTCCCAGCTCGTAGCTACGGTTCACGGTCGTGAAGGCGATCAGCTTGTTCTCGGGGGCCGGAGGGCTCGACATCAGCTGCGAGTCGGCAGGCTTTGAAACGGTTGCCGTCGTCGAGAGCAATGTGCGGGCGGTTCAGACGATGCTCGCGAACCGGCCGCGATGGTTCGCAGGATTGGCCGCCGATTTCGTCTTCGACGACGTCGTGAGGCTCGATCCTGCAGAGCTGCTGGATCGAGCCGGCCTAGAACCCGGCGAGGCGGACCTGCTCCACGGTGGACCTCCTTGCACGCCGTTCTCAAAGAGCGGCTACTGGCTTGAGTACAAGCGGGCAGGCGCAGATCCGAAGGCATCGCTGCTTGACAGCTACGTTGAGATCCTTGCCGCAGCGCGGCCGAAGGCGTTTCTGATGGAGAACGTCTACGGGCTTGCGTATCGCAACCAGAACCGCCCCGTGCTCAACCGCTTCCTCCAGGGCGTGCGGGAGGCAGGCTATGTGCCCGACTTCCGCATCCTTCTCGCCGCCGACTACGGCGTGCCCCAGCTTCGGCAGAGGCTGATCTGCGTCGGGATGCGCGAGGATGTGGCGGACGACTCGGAGTGGACGTTCCCCTGGCCGCAGGCGACTCACGCCGGCCCGCACGAGACTCGCAAGGGTTGGGACGGCACGCTGCCCATCCATCGAACCGCTGCGCAGGCGCTGGAAGGGCTCCGCGAGAACCCGAGCGAGGCGGAGGAGGTAGTCGCCGGGACATACGTCGAGGAGCTACGCGCAGTTCCGCCCGGCGAGAACTATCTGTGGTGGACCGCTCATCGCGGGCACCCTGCGCCTCGCTTCAAGTGGCGATCGCGCTACTGGAACTTTCTGCTCAAGCTCGATCCCGACAGACCGTCGCCCACAATTCAGGGCCAGCCCGGACCCTGGGTTGGCCCGTTCCACTGGGAGAGCAGACGTCTGCGTGTGGCGGAGCTGAAGCGTCTCATGACATTCCCGGACGACTTCGTCGTGACGGGTAGCCGGCGTGAGCAGCAGCTGCAGCTTGGTAACGCCGTCCCGCCTCTGCTCGGACGTGTCGTCGCCGACGCCCTGGCTGGCGAGCTTGAGCGGCTGGGCGCGGCCGAGCGCTTGGCGCTCGCCGCCTGAGGGCGAGCCAGTGGGGATCACGCTAGACAGGCATGCGATGGCGCTCCAGCTCGAGCGTGCCGTGCGACTTGCGGAGGACCCACACCAAGTCTTGCCCGTGGAGTGGGTTGAGCGCACCGAGCATATGGCCGGCTGTCCGAGCCGAACCTACGTCGCTGCGCTCGGCGTGGCTTTGCTTGCCAAGGCGACCGATGAGCGAATCGACGCGCTGACCGTCAAGCGGAAGGTCTCCGCCAACGCGTACTCGATGCGCGGCGCCGCGGCCGTCCTTGCCGGGAACGCGTCGCTGTACGGCTACCACCTCGGCGTCACCGGCCCTGAGCCGCTGAACAACCAGCCGTGGTTCCACGGTGAGCGGATCGACCAGTTCAGGATCGACGACAAAGAGGTCGAGCCGTTCCAGAACAACCTCGTCCGCTATCTGCGGGAGCTCAACGGCTACGACAGCCCGCGCGCGCTCCTGGCGCTCGCAGCGTTCGTGAGGGTCCGACAGAAGTTCGCCGCTGAGCTCGGAGCCGCCCAGTCGAACCTCGAGGCAGCGGGCCTGCCCGGTTTCAGCCGGCTCGTGAGCATCGCCGAGGAGTTCATCCGCTCAAACCCCGAGGGCGGAAGACGCGGCCAGGCGCTCGTCGCGGCCGTCCTTGACCTGGCGCACGACGACGTCCACCTCAGCGGCATCCACGACCCACGGCCCCGCGACGTCGCGGTGTTGCGGGGCGGCGAGGACCTGCTGTTCGTCGAGGTCAAGCAGAAGCCTGTCGATGCAGATACGGCCGACCATCTCGCTCGCGAGGCCGGGGAGGCCTCAGTCGACAAGGCGCTGCTCGTGGCTCTCGCGCCCGATCAGCAGCCGCTCGATCGTGAGAGCGTTCGCAGATCAGCCGATGCTGCGCATGGCGTGCTCATGCTGGTGTACGAGACGGTCGCGGAGCTTCTCACGCAGGTCACGATTCATTCGTCGCTGACCGCCAGCGAGATAGCCGAGCGCCTCCCGAACACCTACCTGCGCCGGATGCAGGAGCACGGCGTCAGTGAGGACGGGCAACGGCGCTGGGTGGACCTCTGTGCGGGCGCCGAGCGCCTCAGCTGACCCTCAGCTGGGGATGCAACGTTAGCGGCTCGCACAGCCGATTCGACCCTGGGGCATTTCCGAGAGCCGGAGAGCGGACTCGAACCGCTGACCCCCTGTTTACAAGACAGGCGCTCTACCAGCTGAGCTACTCCGGCGTGCCGCTCGCATCGTACCGCCGAGCGCTGTGGCCGGCGGGCGGATCTCGACGATCATCCTCAGCGGCCTTGCCGGGGTGTCAGTTGGCGAGGATTGTGAAGAAGTCGCGGCTGTACGGCGTGAGAAAACGACCAGGGATCCCGAGCTGGCCCGGCACGACGGGCACCGCGCTCGGCCCACTCCCATGGTGTACGTAGAGATATCCGGCGATCCACTCCGGGTTGATGTCGAGCTCGACCGCGCGCACGACACCCACATCGACCAACGCCTGCGCGATCATGGCCGGAGAGAGACTCTCGCCGGCGGCCCACACGAGCTGGCCTTCACCGGTGATCCCCAGCGCCGAGCGCGCCACATAGGGCCCACCTCCCAGCGTTCCGCCCCAGCAGCCCTCGATGCAGTTGTGGACCGTAGGTGCGGCCACACCACGATCCACGAGCAGGTGCAGGTTCTGCAGCACCGAGGCGACTTTCAGTCCGCTGGCCGGGACGCCTTCCTGCCAGGCCCCGATGTCCGTCGTCTCGTTCTGGTAGGTCACGATCGAGCCCAATCCCGCTGTGAGCGGAACCGCGGCGCGACCGTCCGCCAGGAACCCGACGGAGCCATAGTCCAACTTGAAGCCACCGTTGAAGGCGGCCAGGACCCGGTGAATCTCGCTCGCGCCGATGCGGTCTCCATGAGTCCAGCCCCGACCTTCAGGTTCCCCGGAGCCCGCATGCAGAGCCAGGTGCAGCAGCCGCTGGTCGAAACGCAGCAGCGTCACACCGGACCGCAGAGCGATCCAAGCGGCGGGCTGGCCACCGACGCTCGCAACCGGCTTCCAGGCGGGTTCCGGCTGGCCAGGTCCCGTGACGAGAGGAGCGCTCGACACCCGGGCGGGCGCGTGGCCGTCACCTTTCTTCGTGGCGGTGTTCGACTGGCTTCCACAGCCGCCCATAACCACCGCCACCAGCAGCATCGCGACATTGCTCACCGGCGCCAGCTTCACGATTGCCACACGGCAAATCTCGCTGGCGAGCGTAAGCGTCACATAAGGTGGCGGTGAGAACACTCTTACTGCCACGATCGCAGGCGATAAATGAGAAGAGTGGGGGCGGACGGGACCGCTGGTCAATGGCGCGCCGCCCGTGCTCGTGACGACGTTTCGCCCCGACCCAAATTATCCCGAGATGGTGCGGGAGTCGCCTGGATCGACCGCTCACGCACCTCACTCAAACTCTACCCGGGTCGCTACGAGCCACCTGCCGGGGCCATCGGTGCGCTTCGCGCGTCAGAACCTGCCCTTGATCCTGGAGAACGGCCAGCTCAACCCGAACCTCAGTACATCAGGCAACCAGCCCGGACGATCCCGACCCCCAGCAATCCAGGCTAAGGGCGAGTCTTGGGGATCACCCCGGCGGCGCAGGGCGCCGCGAGAACGAGCATGTTCTTGCTCCACTGGCGAGGACGGCAGGCCCGTGGTAGCACGCGGGCCGGAGATCGAACGGAGGGCCGCAGCTGGATCGGCGCCGGCACGTGGGCGTGCGGCTCCCCGGCACTGAACTGGGGTTGGGTTTCCTCGACGCTTGCTGTCGCTTGAAGTGGATTAATGTTCAATCTCCGATCGAGGAGCACGGTTGGCGTAAAGACGTGACTGCGCTGCCTCCCAATACGGGTCCACATGGCTACTGCATCTCCGGGTCGATTTCACCTTCAGGAGGTGAGACCTTTCTTAGTGAGAGTGCTCTAATTTGACGTTCGAGCAGCGTGTGGTTGGACGCCGGGGCGCATACAGTCTCGGGATGGAGTTCGCTAGTACCACGCGTGGTACCCCTGCCCTGAAGACCCGTCCGCCCGAGCGTTCTGGAGGAGGTCTGCGCCGGATGCGACGGATAGCGCTCATCGCCGCGCTCCTTGCGCTCCTGCCCGCCGCGTACTCCTACGTGAACACGATCGCCGAACCGTCCAACTCGAGCTTGGGCGTCCGCTCGGTGGAGTGGCTGCGCGATCACGGCGCGGCGGGGCTTGTCTCGCAGGTCGAGTCGATCTACTACTCACTGACGGCTCCCAGCAAGGGCGGGGCCACGCTGCGAGCGCTGCCTCAGGTCGGCTACGGAGCCGCCGAACGGGCGCAGGCGCAGCGGCTTAAGGCCCAACGTCTGGCCGCCGCGAGCTACCGCCCCCCTCGGGTTGCTCCACTGTTCCATCCCCCACTTCCAGGCGAGGGCGTCTGGCGGGCTACCCGCCCCGGAGAAAGGACGGGCGCCCCGCTGCTGATCACCACGCTGCGCAACCAACCTGAATATCCGCGCGTGGTAGCCGGCTTGGCGTGGATCAACACCAAACGCACGACATTGACCCTCAACCCCGGCCGCCAAGAGCCCTCGGTGTCGATCCCACGTGGCTCGATGGACGTCCCCCAAGCACGCCGCGGCAAGCTGCTTGCGACGTTCAACAGCGGCTTCAAACTCAGCGACTCCCACGGCGGGTTCGTCCTGAACGGCCACACCTACGCTGCGATGCAAGACGGCCAGGCCACCCTGGTGGGCTACCGCGATGGGAGAGTGGATGTGATCGATTGG
>Ga0208849_1001317_pt1 | contig 17724 bp, 10 predicted proteins | sample NGESurdeep072012_10_FD_184470 | JGI IMG/M metagenome (GOLD analysis project Ga0208849, IMG submission 184470) | Arctic peat soil microbial communities from Barrow, Alaska - NGEE Surface sample 53-3 deep-072012 (SPAdes) | ecosystem: Environmental > Terrestrial > Soil > Wetlands > Peat ... | reverse complement strand
ACTGGACGTAGTCGCCGCGCTCGCAGCGGCGGCATCGCATGCACGGGGCGTGATGGTGGATGAAGATGCGCTCCCCGGTTTGGAACGGCCGGCCCCCGTCGCCCGAAGGAGCGGCGCCGGCACCGCACTCCTCGATGACACCGACCGGCTCGTGGCCGAGCACGAATGGCGCCTTGCGCGCGACGTACCAGCCGAGAACTTCGCCGGGGCAAATGCCGCAGGCGGTGATGCGCACACCCAGCTCGCCGGGACCCGGCGGTTCGAGGGGCAGATCTCTTAGGGCTATTGATCCGTCGCGGTCATAGACCGCGGCGCGAGTTGTCGTAGTCATTATCGAATGAATCCGGTTCGCTTCTTCTACCGTCAAACCCACCCGACCGGCGCGGGCTCCGGGACTAAAGCATACTTGAAACCTTCGCGGTTATCGAGCCGCTCGAACACCTCAGGGAGCGACCTCAGCGCCTCGATGCCGCTAATGAGGGGGCGCACGTTGGCTGCGCCCCCTGCCAGGAGGTCGCGAGCCTCGCGCACGTCGGCAGGCGTGAAGTGAAACGACCCCAAGCACGCCAGCTCATCATAATGGATGCGCCCGGCATCGACGGGAACGTCCGTGCCCGACGGCAGGCCTCCGAAGAATAGCACGCGGCCGCCAGGGCTCGCGAGCGCGATCGCTTGCCGCCATGCATCCGGCGTTCCGGCGCATTCGATGACGGCGTCGAACTGAGGTTCTGTCTCCCTCGCGGGCGCCGCCGCGTCGACGACGGCGTCGGCGCCCAGTCGCATCGCTATATCGAGACGGGCAGCACCGCGCGCGAACACGGTCGCGTGCACGCCGGCTTGCACCGCGTAGATCAGATGTAGCAGGCCGATCGTCCCCGCGCCGATGATCGCGATCGATCGCGGCATCGGCTGCGTGGCGTTTGCGCGGCGCAAGACCGCCCAACCATGCGTGATGCACGCGAGCGGTTCGAGAAACGCCGCTTCGATGTACGAGAGATGGGCCGGCTTGCGATAGAGATTCTGACGGACGATCTTCTCCGCCAATCGCAGATGCGTGCCGTACGCGCCGAGCGCGATGTCGTCGAATATGTGCTCGCACAGATTCTCGTTGCCGTGCCGGCACGCTTCGCAGGCGCCGCACGGTGCGGTCTGAACCCACATCACGGCATCGCCGGGCGAGAATTCGGTGACGCCCGCGGCGACGGCTTCGATATCGCCCGCCGCTTCATGGCCGAACGGACCGTACGCGAGCTTCGGATGGCCGCGCCTATAGGTCTTGAGATCGGTGCCGCACGTCAGCGCCGCGCGAATGCGCACCAAGACCTCGCCCGGCGCAAGGGCGGGCGGCGGCTGTTCGTGCCAACTCAAGGTCCGCGGGCCGTCTAGCGTCGCAAATGTCATCACTCGATGGATTTAGTCGACCGGCGCAGGACACCCCCTCGGCCTCCGTTGGATGGCTAGCCTGCTCTGCAAGTCGCCGCCGGCATTCATCATGCTAGGCCATTTCCGATTTGGGTCGGATTCGCGCCGTGCGTGCTTATATTGGTTGCTGAGGTTGTCGACGCTTCAAGGGACACCGCCTCGTCGTGGTATTTCTGGACCGCAGATATCGTCACGTTTGTCTACTATCTGATGTGAATCTACCGTTTTCACAAGATAATGGGCGAAGTCACATTTGGCGACTATTCGATCAAGCCGGCTGAAGCCGTGTACTCTCATCTCATTCCATTGCTCAACGTGTATTGGCTGTGCGCGTGGCCGCCGCGATCATCGGTTCACTGCTGCTCGGGTCGGCTATCGTGGTGAGGTTTTTCGACTCCGCTGTTGGCGTTATCACGATCTCGACGCCGCGGTAGAGCAACGCACGCCCGCGGTGGAGTGAGCGCCGAAGGCAACGCATCGCCCGGTGACCAATGTCCGCGGATGCGCTGGACGAACATCCTGATCGCCTTTGCCGTTATGGCGTGTGTTCTTGGCTCAGGTCGAGCATCGCTTGCCGAGCCGCAACCCGACCACCTCGCGATGCATCCGTGCCCGATGGGCAAAGTGCATCTGTCCGCGCAGTGCGGAACGTTCACCGTCTACGCGGATCGCGAAGCGCGATCCGGCTGGATGATCAAACTCAATATGGTCGTTCTGCCGGCCGAGCATAAGACCGACCAGGCCATCTTTTGGAATCCGGGCGGTCCCGGCGCAAGCGCGACGCTGTACGCTCCGTTCATCGTGGACGGATTTCTACAGAACGAACTCATGAGCTTGCGCGACCGTTATAACGTGGTCTTCGTCGATAATCGCGGTACGGGTTCGTCGCATCCGTTCCAGTGCGATCTCTATCCGCCGGCCCACCCGGAAGCGTACTACCGTCAATTGATTCCCGATGCGCAGCTCCAAGCGTGTCGCGACCGCTTGATCGCGAACACCGATCTGAATCAGTACGGCACCGACACCGCCGCGGACGATCTCGACGACGTCCGTAATGCGCTCGGCTACCCGAAGATCGTGCTCGACGGCGATTCTTATGGCACGGAATTCTTTTTGGACTATGCGCGGCGCCACCCGGACCGGGTCGAAAGCATCGTTCTGCAGGGCGTTGCGCCGCCGCACTACCTCATAATCCCGCTCGAGGACGCCGGCGGCGCGCAACGCGCGTTTGAGAATCTCGCCACCGCCTGTGAGGCCGACCAGACGTGCCACGGACAGTTCCCGGATTTTCGCGCTCACTTCGCGGCTTTGGTCCATCGCATCGACGGCGGACCGCTGCGCATGACCGTTCTAAATGCGGTCACGAAGACCAAAGTCACGGTCTCGCTCACCAAAGAAGTGTTCGCGGATCGGATTCGTCAGGCCATGTACTCCGAATTCTCGGCAAGCTACGTGCCATATGTCACAGAACGCGCCTACCAGCGCGACTACGGCCCGCTCGCGCAGATCGTGGAATTTGCCACCGACAACTACGGCCGCGGCCTCGACATCGGCTTGAACCTTTCGGTCACGTGCGCCGAAGACATACCCTTCATCACACCCGAAGATATCGCAAGTACAAGCGCGGGATCGTTCCAGGGTGACACGCGCGTTCGAGCGCAGCAGCATGCGTGCGCGATTTGGAATGTTCGGCCCGCACCGGCGGCATTTCAAGAACCGGTGCATACGACAGCGCCCGTCCTGATGATCTCCGGTGCGGACGATCCCACAACGCCGCCGAGCTACGCAACCAAGGCGCTCGCGTTCATGCCCAACGGCCGGCAGATCATCATCCCGAACGCGTCGCACGACTCTGAGCTGCCATGCGCGGACGCGTTGCTCGTGCGTTTCGTCCTCACGCGCGACGCCAAGGCGCTCGACGCGACGAAATGCATCGGCACCGCCCGAAGGCCGCCGTTTGCAACGTCGATGAAGGGCTTCGCCGGCTAACGGGTCTCCCGTAGGAGGGCAAGCATCGCGTGCCCAGTCGTCCTGTAGGAGGGTGAGCAACGCTCACCCATTTTTTTTCTGGGCAAGCGTTGCTTGCCCTCCTACGGCTCGGCAACCCGGACGCCGGCCGCGCGTTCGTACGGTTCGGCCACAGCGCTGTAATCCTCGCCGCCATATCCGTCTTCCGACGCCGCGCGAAAGCTCTCGGCTGCGCGCTCCGAAAGCGGCATCGGCACGCCCATCGCCTTCGCAGCGTCGAGCGCGGCGTTGAGATCCTTGCGCAGAAGATCAAGCGCGAAGCCGCCCTTATGCGAACCGGTGAACCACGTCTGCGGCAGCCACTTGTCCAAGATGTAGTTCGAACCGGTCGCCGATCCGATGACCTGGCGAACGAGCTCGATGTCGGCGCCGGCCTTCTTCGCAAAGACGAGCCCCTCGACGTTCGCCACCATCACCGATGAGATGATGATCTGATTCACGAGCTTGACGGTCTCGCCCATGCCCGCGCCGCCGACAAGTGTGGGCGTGCCAAGCGCCCGCAACAGCGGCTCGCACGCGGCGAACGCTTCTGGTGATCCACCAACCATGATCGCAAGCGTTCCAGCGGCGGCTCGCGCCGGCCCGCCCGATACCGGCGCATCGAGCATGGCGACACCTTGCGATGCTAAACGCGCATGGAAGCCGCGCGAGGCGACCGGTGATATGGTCGACATGTCGATGACGTAGGAGCCGGCGCGTAATCCGAGTGCGGCGCCGCGAGCGCCGAACAGCGCTTCTTCAACTTGCGGTGAGTCGGGCACCATGGTGATCAATGCATCGCAACCGGCCGCCACCGCCGCCGGATCGGCCACTTCAACGGCTCCCGCTGCCACCAGCTTTTCGACGCGGTCTCGCCGCCGGTGAGCGCAGACGCGCAACGCAAAACCGGCCCGCATGAGGCTTTCGCCCATGGGCGCGCCCATCGTGCCGACTCCGACCAATCCGATTGTCTTCACGCTACCCCGATCGAACTCGGCATAGTCGTTTGGCGCGGCGAACGAGAATGCCCGCCGCGCCAGCGCCCTCTTTAGTATTTCTGCGTGAGCGTCAACGTGACGCCGCGTCCTTGCAGTGAGAACGCATCGGTCGGCGATGGTCCGGTCGGGGTGGGATACGGCGTGCCGGCGCCCGGCAGCGTGAACAGATCGTCGTATTGATTGGTGAGGTTGCGGCCCGCAAGGGTGACTTGCATACGCCCCATCGTCTTGGTAAGGCCCGCGCCAAACGTGGAGTACGCCGGCCGGTTCAACTCGTTGTTTGAACTTTCGTATGCACCGTCCAAAAAGTAGCCGAACCCGCTTGATGCGCGACCGGTAAGCGTGAGCTGCGCTTTTTGGGGCGGGATGCCTTGGAATTGTTCGCCTGCGACCACGTTGGGCGCTGCCGGATCGAACGCGAACGGATTGTTGATGGGATAGGCGATGCTCACGCCATACGCGGCGCTAAGCGTGACCTTCTGGGTGAGCGGCTTGTCCAGGCGAAGTTCCACACCCTGATAGACGACGTCGCCGAGGTTCTTCAGGAACAGGAGCGCGCCGCTCGCATCGGTCGTGAAGAAGATCGGATCGCGCAGATTGGTGCGATAGACGTTGAGCACTGCGTGTGCCGCGAGCGGATCGTCGCCCAAGCGCCGCTCGTAGCCGAGTTCATATTCGGTGGTGCGCTCGGCCGTCAGGTTTGGATTGAACACGCGCTCAGCGAGCAGGGGCGCTCGAAACGCGGTGCCAATCGATGCGCGGACGACGGAGTCTGCGGTGGGCGTCCAAACGGCGGCGAGTCGCGGATCGACCGACTGGCCGAACGTGTCGAAGCTGCTCAGATACGTGCCGACCGTGAAGTTGAGCTTTGGCGTTGCGCGCCATTCGTAGCGGCCGACCCACGAGCGGCCGGTCTGCGTTTGTGACGGCGGACCCGGCACGAGCGCAAACGGCGCGGTCAGCGTCTCGCGGCGCACGTCATATCCGAATGTAAGCGTGCCGTTTTCAAGCGTGCGTTGATAGGTGGCGCTGTCGTCGTATATGTGGTCGCGCGCGTTGAAAAGATATGGGTTGCCGAGCGCTTCGACATCGGTGGGCACCGTTTGCGAGTTCACGGTGTCTTCGTGGCGCGCGATGAGCGTGGCCGGCGCCTGGCCGCTTGCGTCGTGCGCGCCGAGCGGCACCTGCACGTCGAGGCCGAGCGACGGCGAGATGTTCGCCGTGGACGCATCGGGGATCACGGTGAAGAACGCGAACGGATTTGTGATGTTCGGGTTGTCGGGCGTGGCAAGCGGCGCCGAAAGATTGCGGAATGCGGTGGTATTGCGATAGGTGGCTTCGATGAAGCCATCGCCGATGCCGAGCGCATAGCGAAGCTTCGCAAGCGTGGTGGTGGCAGCGATGTTACTGCCAAGCGTGTCGACGAGGCCGGTGGCGTCGTCGGTGACATCGTAGTTGTTCACTTCGCCGGAGCTGGTGTAGCGATGGTACGAGAGCGCGTAGCCGAGACGCTCGTCGGTGCCGGTGGCTTGCAGCGTCTCACCGAAAGTGTTGAACGATCCAGCCGAAAAACGCAGTAGGCCTTGAGATCGCGGGGACGGCTCGATAGTGCGGAAATTGATCGCGCCGCCTTGGGTGTTGGCGCCGACGAGCGCCGACGGTCCGATGCCGTAGACCACTTGGACGTTTTGAAATTCGGACGGATCGAGCAAGCTGAGATCGAAGTCGCCGGAATTCGAATTATTCACTTGATGGCCATCGACATCGATGACGGTTTCGGACGGATCCGGACCGCGCAGCGCCGCACTTTGCGGCAGTCCGGGCGCGCCGCCGGCCGGGCGCGTCATTGTGAGTGCGATTTGTTCGGAGAGGATATCGCTGAGATTTTCGATGCCTTGCCCCGCGAGGTCTTGCGGGTCGAGATCGACGCTCGGTGCAGATGCGGTGGACAACGCTTGCCGGCCGTTCACGGTGACCGTGCCAAGCGCGGTCATGGCGCCGAGGTCGATGCGCGCGAGGACGACATCGACGACCGCGGTTTGGCCGACGCTGACACCGACCACCCGATTGCTCAAGGTTCGGAATTTAGTGGCGCTGGCGATCAGGTCGTAGCTGCCCGACGCGACGTCGTCGATGGCGTATGAACCTTGCACGTCGCTCGTGGCGTGATAAACGTTGGCTTTCGACGCGAGCGTGATGGCTGCCGCCGGAATCGGCACACCGCCGACGTCCACGACGACGCCGCGCACAGCTCCGGTGTCTGCCGCAAAAGCCGGGGAAGCGGCGAGCGCGAGCAGCATGAAAAAGGATAGGATTGAAGCATTTTTCACACTTATTATTTTCTCCGTATGTGCTGCAACGCCCTATCGCACGATGGTTTGTGCGCGGTTAGCCGCCGCCTGCGCCAACGCGATCGGCGCTTGGTTCGCACATCAGCGACGGATCGAGAAGCTTATCGAGATCGGCTTCGGAAAGCTCAGTTTTTTCGCGAGCGACTTCGCGTATGGTTTTTCCAGTCTTCGCCGCTTCTTTAGCAAGGCCGGCCGCGGCGTCATACCCGATGACAGGCGCAAGCGACGTGCAAATCGCGAGGCCGCGCTCCACCATCTCGGGACCTTTGGCCGTGGCTTTCAACCCGTCGATGCATTGTTTTGCAAGATTAATGGATGCATTCGCGAGAAGCGATATAGATTGCAGCAAATCGTAGGCGATGATCGGCATGGTGAGGTTGATCTCGAAGTTGCCGCTTTGGCCGCCGACCGTGATGGCGGCATCGTTGCCGATGACCTGCAAGCAGACCATGAGCACCGATTCGCATATGACGGGATTCACCTTGCCAGGCATGATGGACGAGCCGGGCTGCACCGCCGGCAATTCGATCTCGCCGATGCCCGCGCGCGGTCCGGAGCCGAGCCAGCGGATGTCGTTTGCGATCTTGGTCAACGAGACCGCGACCGTTTTGAGCGCACTGCTCGCGGCGACGCAGTTGTCTAATGAAGACTGTGCCTGGAAATGATTGCTGGTCTCGTGGATCGGCAGGCCGGTCATCTGCGAGAGCCGCGCGGCCGTGCGCTTGGCGAATTCAGGATGCGTGTTGATGCCGGTGCCGACCGCGGTGCCGCCCAGCGCGACTTCGGTCAATTCGGCCAGCGCCAGTTCGACGCGTTTTCTGCCGCGCTCAATCTGGCCGGCATAGCCGAGGAACTCCTGGCCGAGTCTGATCGGTGTTGCGTCTTGGAGATGCGTGCGGCCGGTCTTGATGATGGGCCAGAATTCTTTGCTCTTCTTCTCTAGTGAGGCTTGCAGCGTGGCAAGCGCCGGCAGCAAGTCTTCTTTGATCGCGCTGGCCGCAGCAACGTGCATCGCGGTGGGGATGACGTCGTTCGAACTCTGGCCGAAATTGACGTGATCGTTCTGGTGGACTTTTTTGTCGGTGCGCTTATGGCCGTCGACAACGTGCGCGATCACTTCATTCGCGTTCATGTTCGTTGACGTGCCGGAGCCGGTCTGGAAGATGTCGACGACGAAGTGCTGGTCGTGTTTGCCGTCCACCACTTCTTGCGCAGCTTCGACCACAGCGTCGGCGATCGCCCGATCGATGAGTCCGAGCTCACCGTTGGTCTGTGCGGCAGCGAGTTTTACTTGCCCGAGCGCTTTGATGAAGCGGCGCGGATAGCGCAGATCGCTGATGGGGAAGTTGAGCACCGCTCTGTGCGTGCTCGCGCCGTAGAGCGCGTGCGCGGGCACTTGCATCTCGCCCATGGAGTCGCGTTCGGTGCGGGTGGCGCCGGATGAGTTGTCGGTCATGACTTTTCCTCGAAATCGCATTTCCGTTGTTTGGCCGGGCAGTGCTCGGCTATTGTATACGGATTACGATGGCGGGTTATAGGCGGTCCTGTGGAGACGGCGACGATAGTCGGACGGCCCAGTGGGTTGTCCCGGCCGTAAGACAGAATCTCGGCGCTCCTGCGTCGCAGTCTCGTTGCCGAGAGTCGTAGACCAACGAAAACTTTCCCTCTCCAAAACCCACCATCCGCAAGGATATTGCGGCAACGTGATCTAGAGGCGCACGATTTTAAGGTTCAGAAGCTGGGAGCCAATGAATCTTGACGCTTTGAATACCGCGGCAGCGGTTGGCACGTTTGTCGTCATCACGGCGTCCGCTATTGCCGCGCTGGCTCAGCTTCGCCACCTTCGAACGAGCAATCAACTCAGCGGTCTCATCAGCGTGTTCGGAATGCTCCAAGATCCCAGCGTCCGAGAACTTGTGAATTTTGTCCGTCACGATCTTGCAGAACGCATGAAAGACACAGACTTTCGCGCCAGTCTGCTGGAGATCCCGATCGACCGCGGCAAGCATCCGGAACTCTATCTTTGCGATATGTACAACCACATCGGGTCGTTCGTGCGTAGCGGCCTCATCGATGAACGCACGTATCTGCAAACCGATTGGTATAACGTCACCCTGTATTGGGGACTTTTGTCAGAAGTCGTCGCGATCGGGAGAACCGGCCGGCCCCACATCTTCGAGAACTTCGAATATTTGGCCGCGCGTGCACAAGCGTGGGTTGAACAGCACCCGGATGGCGACTATCCTCGCACGGAGCGACGATTGCTGTCCGCTGGTGATGATTCCGCAAACGCCTAGGAATTCAAGCTAAGACCTGACCGCAATGATCGGACGCGAACGCGCGGGGGAAAATCGCTGACGAACTCGTCGCTCATCAGTGCTTGATGCGGACGCTTGCTTTTGCCGAGGGATACTACACAACCACGCTCAAACGTCCGGTCATCCGACGCGCCGCAGTAAATCTCCACCGCTCCTCCGTCAGCGAACGATGCCCGGAAGCATTTCTTTTTCGCCCTATCGCGGTCTCGGATTACCTCTTCAAGCTCAACCTTGGCCGCGAACCTACCCGAAGCGGTCGGAAACGTTCTTCGATCGATACCACTAATCAACGGCAATCTTGCTTCTGTTGTAACGAGGGGGCGATAGTGGAAGTATGGCTGTAAAGCGCCCCCTCAGTTCCAGTTATGGTGCCGCGGGGTTATGGCGATTTTCGTGGGTTAAAGGCTTCCACCTTATGCCGGAAGTAGTGGCCGCCAATCGCGAAGAGTCTGGACCCAACCACGCTCGTTGCTAGGCCGTAGCGCGCGGTCGGCATAGACGGCTCGGTAGTCCACGCGTCTGTCGCAGGATCGTACGCTTCAAGCGTGTTCAAGATGTGGCCGTTAAAGCCGCCGACGGCGTAGAGTTTGCCGTCGACGACGCCTGCAGCTAGGTACCTGCGCGCCGTAGGCATGGGTGCCTTGGTGGTCCATGTATCCGTCACGGGATCGTAAGCCTCAACTGTATTCACATCGACGCTGTTCGCGTTACCGCCGCCGACAGCATAGAGTATGCCGTTTATGACGCCCACAGCTAGGCCGAAGCGCGCGGTCGGCATGGGTGCCTTGGTGGTCCAGGTATCCGTTGCAGGATCGTAAGCTACGACCGTATTGAAGATTTGCGTGCCGTCATAGCCGCCGACAGCATAGAGTATGCCGTTTATGACACCCGCAGCTGGGGCTGCGAGCGCGGTCGGCATGGGTGCCTTGGTGGTCCAAGTGTTGGACGACGGATCATAGGCTTCAACCGTGTTGCAAAATGAGTGCGAGATGCCGCCGACAGCATAGAGTTTGCCGTTGACGACGCCCGCAGCCAGGAGAAAGCGCTTCGTCGGAATGCGTGCCTTGGTTGTCCAGGAATCCGTCGTGGGATGATAGGCCTCTGTGCTCCAGGTGTCTGTTCCGGACTTGCCCTGGCCCCCGACGGCATAGAGTATGCCGTTGATGACGCCCGCGGCCAGATACTCGCGCGCCGTCGGCATGGGTGCCTCGGTGGTCCACTTACCGATGGCTTGCGGTGCCTCGTGTCTAATAGCTGCAACAGAATGTCTCACAGGCACCGGACTAGAGGCGCTAGAGCATCCAGAGGCGACAGAGCCAAACGCGAATAAGATCATCGTGTAAGCGATGGACAAACGTCGAGACATATGGTGATTCTCCATCATGTCGAACCCTTTTCCGTTGTGCGGGTCCTTCGGTGCAACTTCGCTTCGGATCAGTCTTGGCCGAGGACTCGTCTTGCGATTCTTAAGATGGGTCCATGTTATATGAAGACCGAGAAGACGGCGTGAAGATGTGGTGAAAGACTTAACGGTATGGGTTGTATTTTCGAGGTTGATTAGAAAAAAGTCACACTGCCATTGACTTTAATATAGAACTATCGCGTAGGTCGAGAACGCAATAGACGATCCGCGTGTCTCCCCACCACGGAGTAGATTTTGATTCGTGGTTGCAACGTATCCGAAGCTCCGTCGGCGGTCCATTAGCAAGCAAGACGCCATTTTTGGCTACTTTCGCCAGGTCGCGGGAACGGCGCAAACCCCCGTCAAATGGGCGCTTCCGCTAGTGACGGAGAAGTCTGCGGCTGGTGCCGCTGCCGGTCTTCAAATTCCAGCAGGCTCATATCGCGGCGAATCTTCGAGCGCCACCAAGTGATGCCTCGTTCACGAATTGAGGACACAAGTTCCGTTTGGTCGCACGTCGGATCGTCGGGTCACGGCGAGTTCGTGTGCAATTCGTGGGCACGCTCCAAGACAGGGGGGCGGGGACAAAGTCGCGCGCGCTCGTCGAACAAGGTACCCCGCACTTCGTAGTTGCGCATCGTTTTCGATTTTACGCCGCTACTCGCAGCGTCCGCTTCTCTCCGCCAACTTTGACGTCCGGCATTTGCAGGTCGATTAATCTGACAACATCGGTTACTTAGTTCGTGCTTTGCCTGAGGTAGTCACATGGCGGTGAAGGCGCATGGTCATTGAAGAGATCAATGCCAAACTTCGACCGAATATGTTTCGATATCTTCCACAAGAAGGGGCTCAAGTTCTGCGGGCGGCATTGTTACCTTCGGTACTCAGTTGAAGTAAGGCAGCCGTTGAGATTGACGCAGGCGAAGTTAACTGAGCTCAGGGCGAACGGAATCAGTCCGGGCCACGGTGGCGAGGCGGCGAGGAAGCGAGGAGCGAAGATCGCGGTGAGCAACAGAAGGCGCGCGACTCGTCGGTAGGGGGACGGCGAAATAATTCACTCGCGCTCGACTTGAGCTTCGGATGGCTAAAAGTTTAAAGTCGACTTTGTGTCACCCGCAGCCTGGAATGGGAGGCGCTCTGGGTGGACTTTCGGAAGCGCCGTTTCCTCGAAGCATTGTTATTTATTGACCTAACGTCGAAGTCGGGGACATCATTTCAAGCTAGAATATCGGACTTTCTCGCCGCCGTGTACGGGAATGATTTCGAACGCACGATATCAGCCGGTCGACACGGTGATCGCGGTTGCGACGGCTATAACGCCGCCACTAAGACTGTGTATCAATGCTACGGTAAAGAACGCGGCTCCGGGGTTAACACCGCCTTTATAATTTCCAAGATACAGCACGATTTTCAGGTCGCTCAAACACACTTTGGACAAAGGATGGTGAATTGGGTATTCGTTCATAATCTGGTAGAGGGACTACCAACTGATGTGGGTCTGGCAATCCAGGCTCTAAGGGAGCAGAATCCACAAATTCACATTTCGACCATGACAAAAGACGGAATCGGGTCGCTGTTATTTGCCTTACCGGACGATGCCCTCGACTTACTATTTGCTCCATCTCCGGATAGATCATTTGATGATATTGATCCAGCGGACATCCAACGTTTACTGAAAACGGTTGCAGCAGGCGCGCGCGAAGCGACGCATGGTGAACTCATGCCAGTACCCAGAGAAAAGATTAGCTACAATACCCTAAGCGAGCCAGCGGCGCGTGTAGTACGCGACAACGTGCAGTACGTTGGGCAGGTCGCAAAGTTTGTACGCGAGGATGCAGATCCCATTTTTGGAGAGGCCGTTGCGTCGTCGTTGAACGCGAAGTATCAATCGCTTAGGTCACAAGGAATGTCATCGGACGATATAATGGATGAACTTCTAGGGTTCGTAGTCGGTCGGGACCGTCTCGACTATAGCATAAGCGAGTTGAAGGCAGCTGAGGTTATAGTCGCGTATTTTTTTAATAACTGCGACGTCTTCGAAGACCAGCCAAGGTCTTAACCGATGCTGTTGCCGGGAAAACATATTTCAGCTGAGAGGTCAGTCCTTGGTGTGGCATCGCGTATATTGGAATGCTTAGATACGCCGAGCAGCGTCGGCGAGCTATGGAATCGGTTTCAAGCGCTCCAGTCTGGAGAAAAGAGGGTGCTCGTTGGCTTTGATTGGTTCGTACTGGCCCTGTGCGCGCTGTTCGCACTCGGACGAGTTTCATATTCTAGCATGATCATTCAGCGGAGCCTGAACGGTGATTAGACGAGTTACCAGTAGTCTATCGACGTTCAAGGCATTTTCGCTGCGAAACGGCCTAAACATCATCCTCGCAGACCGGGCGCCGGATTCAACTCTCGGATCAAGTCGCAACGGAGCCGGCAAGTCAAGCCTAGTCGAAATATTTCATTTTGCGCTCGGCGCCAATGCATCCGATGGGTCCAGTATCTTTAAGACTCCAACGTTAATCAACCACAAGTTTGTCGTTGAGATAGACCTGCCCAACGGTACGTGTCAAATCACTCGCTCAGGCAGCGACCAAAATCATGTATTTGTCGAACCTGCGAGTCTAGGCTTCCCCATTAGACCGACAAGTCAGCGCTCTACGGGCCACGTCTACTTTTCTGTGAAGGTATGGAGGACGGTCCTCGGGTCAACGTTTTTCGGCTTGCCAATAAGCGATGCTGAAACCGGTGGCCCCACGTTCCGAGCTCTAATAAGCTATTTAATTCGTAGGGTCGGGTCCGGCGGTCTTATCGAGCCTCATCGTTGTGTGCAAGAACAACAACTTTCAAACAGTCAGACTAATCTTTCATTTCTTTTTGACTTAGATTATCGCTTACCGATGGCCCTTGATTCGGTGAGGAAGCGAGAACGCCAACTCCGCGAGCTGCGAAGCGCGGCTCGAAGCGGCGCCTTTGGTTCGGTGGTGCATACGGTGGCCCAGATTCGGCCACAGCTTGCGGCTGCCGAGGCGCGGGTTAACCAGCTACGATATCGCTTATCGTCATTTATTGTGCTTGACGAATACAATGTAATCGTTCAGGAGATAGCTAGCCTCAGATCGGAGCTAAGAAAAATAGCTGAGGAGAACTTGATAGACGAGGATCGTCTTACGCAACTTAGGTCATCGTTGGAAACGGAACAGGACGTTGATGAACAGCAAATAGCGAACATGTTCTCAGAACTCCAGGATCTTATCCCAAACGCGATTCAACGTCGGTTAGACGCTGTCGCTAGATTTCATCGGTCGGTTATCGACAATAGACGACACGCACTGGTTCGAGAACTTGAACAATCGCAAGTCCGGATTCGCGAACGCACAGAGGCGGGGCGCGCTTTAGATAATCGGCGATCAACACTCATGAGAACACTTGAGGGAAGAGGGGCTCTTGAGGATTTTACTCATTTACAAACGGAGTTAGCGCGAGATCAGCAAGAACTCGCGCAACTGCGTACCCAATTTGCAACCGCCCAGATGCTCGAAGGCGACGCAACCGGACTCGAAATTGAAAAAAGGGAGATCGAACGGCGAACCAGGGAAGACCATGCGATTAGAAATACCAGGCTCGAGCATGCCGCACTTATCGTTAGGGAGCTGGTTCAATCGCTCTACGATGACAGGATCGGCAACCTATTGATAGACGTCACACCCAATGGGCCCTATTTCCGAATTGAGATCGAGGGCGATCGGAGTGAAGGGATCTCTCGAATGGAAATATGGTGCTTTGATATGCTCGTGTCGCGATTGCTAGCGGAGCGCAATCTTGGTCCGCGAATTCTCGTCCATGATAGCCATATATTCGATGGGGTAGATGGACGACAAGTATCGGCAGCGCTCAAACAAGGACTAAGTTACGCTCAGGAATTCGACTTTCAATATATTGTAACCATGAATTCTGACGTTTTTGGTGCTCTCGAAATTGACGTCAACGTCAGGAACACAGTGATCGAACCGAGGTTAAGTGACCAGCGCGCTGACGGTGGCATTTTCGGGACTATTATCGAAGATGTAAGAAGAGAGATGCGATTGACGCCGGAGGCCGACGAAGAGTCTGCAACAGACGAGGAAATTGTCAACAACGAAGCTTAGCCTAGAAGGGCCCTTTTTGTCGACTTCAGTTCCTCCGCTTTATGTATCTGCGCTGATCCTGAGTGGCACTTCGGTCATTATTGCATGAATTACGTAATTCAGGAGCGCGTGCGCGATTGCGCAAGTAAGTAAGGCGAAGGCTATGCGAAGCAAGTTCGGTCAGCTATTGGTGCGCTGGAATGTTTCCTCACGAAGTGCCAATAAGAAGACGCGACTATCACCGTCGGCATCGAGTTAAGCAACGCCGCAGAACAGACAACCTCAAATCGATTAATGACGTAAAGCTAGAGGAAGACTTTGTACATGATCAGGGTGACCTTATCTGCGCTGTTGGTAGTGTTCGTTATCGCCGCGGCGTTTCTCAGCGGCTGCACATCGACTTTGGGTTCTCAAGATACCTCGCCTACCTTGGCACCAACGAGCAAACCATCTCCCGTCGCCAAATGCGCCAAGATGCAATTCATATCGCGGGAGACGGGTCCAATTACAATTGGAGGCATTCTTTCTGACGAGCGGGACTTTCCCTTGTCCCATAAAGTGACTATTTTACTGAGCGACAAATCCAGCGCATCTCGGTTCGCCACATTGGTAAAATCGCGTCGACCAATCCTGAGTGCGGTGATCGACGACCCGGGCGACGGCGCATCGTTCGCGCTACACTCCGTCATTGTGACGAAATTAGGTAAAATACCACCGGCTCTCACCGGAAGTTTGTGGGTTGTTATGAGCGTCGGCACTATCTCACCCAAGCGCACTATCGCTAAATGTAGGCCGAAATGGCCAGCTCATTAGCCTCTCGCAAACGATGATGGCGCACGGCTTCGGTTCTTGCGAGTTACACACTTTGTTGCACACTTTGGGGTAGTTACGAGTAGACTCTGGTGGACAAGCGTGGAATAAACAAGATCTCTGAAACGCTTTAGAATGGGCACTCTTGGGCGGTAGTGGACCTTGATGGAAAATGCCCGAACCACATTGACACTGTAGGGGTCAGAGGATCGAGACCTCTCGTGCCCACCATCGAATTGGCTTGCGCCGCGAGTGATTGCGACGTTTTCACTTCTTAAGATCGCCGTTTGACCACGCTTCGCGCTTTTTCTCCGGTTGTACGTTGAGTTAGAACCACTCAGCGTCACTGCGGGCTATGGCAATCTGGCAATATCATGCCGGCGACTTGACCTGATATGGCAGCCAGTCTAGCGAGCATTTCGCCCCTTTGTTGTAGATGACGATGACCCCCAACTATCTTCTCGGAGCATTTCACAATTCGCGGTTGTGACCAGAAGGGATCGACGGTTACCGTCTCTCTGTGATTTCGCGATCCGCACATATCGCCAGGAAATTGGCGCGTTACCGGGATGTCCGTTTTGAGCCCCACTCCTTATTAACCCCTTGCTTTTGCCGAGGGTTAATAAGGAGTGGGGCTCAAAACGGACACCGGGTGAGGATATAAATCGGCTCGCTCGTCGATTTGTTCACCTGCGTCGGGCGCAACAAATGCCCTTTGCCTGCGGGCTGAATCGCCCTATATACCATCGCGATGAGACCACACCACGATAGGATTTGCGGTGCCTCATTTTCCAAGCGTCGGTAGGCACCATTCTGAGAAATCCTAGTGATGGGTTTGACGTTTGCCAACATGATTTCTGGAAGTTCAATCGCACTAAATCTCGACTGAGATCATGGCATAAACCTTAGTGGACTGCCACACCCCGGGGCGCGTTTAGGCCGCTGCTGATCGTCGGCGTTGTCTGCGTGCCATCGGGATTGTAGGTCGTCACAGTTTGGGTGTTGGCGTTTTCGACGTAGATCTTGCCGGCCGCGTCGACCGCCTCGCCCTCAGGCCCGTTGATCCCGCTGCTAATAGTCGGTGTGGTCTGAGTGCCATCGGGGTTATACGTTGTTACAGTGTAGGAGCCTGCGTTCGTGACATAGATTTTGCCGGCCGCGTCAACCGTCACGCCATTAGGCCCACTCAGCCCACCACTGATCGTCGGCGTAGTTTGCGTACCATCGGGATTGTAGGTCGTCACAGTGCCGCCAGCGTTCGCAATGTAGATCTTGCCGGCCGCGTCGACCGCCACTCCCAATGGGTTGTTCAGCCCGATGCTGATCGTCGGTGTGGTCTGCGTGCCATCAGGGTTGTATGTCGTCACAGTATTGTTGCCTTCGTTCGCGACGTATATCTTGCCGGCTGCGTCGACAGCCACGCCGAAGGGTCGGTTCAGCCCGCTGCTGATCGTCGGGGTGGTCTGCGTACCATCGGGGTTGTACGTTGTAACAGTGTGGATGAATTGGTTCGTGACGTAGATCTTGCCGGCCGCGTCAATTGCCACGCCGAAGGGGTTGCTCAACCCGGCGCTGATCGTCGGCGTAGTCCGTGTGCCATCGGGATTGTACGTCGTCACAGTGCTGTTGCCAAAGTTCGCGACATAAATTTTAGGCTGCGGCACTAGGAGCGCGTCTTGTGCACCACTTGTCTGAATCGAGCCGCCGCCTGCCGACGCAGAAAACGTCGCGATTCCGCCGGGAATCGGGTTGCCGTTGTAGGCCACCGTGATTGCGACGGATGGATCACCGATCGACGTCGCCGACAGCGTCGTCGCCCCCGACGTATCGCTGTTCGAGAGGACGATCGGACCGTTGTCGAAAGATCCTGGGCCCACAATGATATTGCTGTCGGCGTCCATCGCGTTGATCGTAAGTGGGATGGTCGCCGAAGCGCCCTCGGGCGGCGTAGGCTGCGCGAGTACAAGCTGCATCGATGCGATCGCGCCGTTGAGCGTCAGATCCACCTGATTAGCCATATTTTGCACGATGTCGGCCGTGACTGAGTTCTGCGACAATACGTTCCCAGCGCCGTTTTGCGCATCGTAGGCGATGACGGTGAACAGCTGGTTCGTGCCGACAGTGGCCGGGAAGTTCGCCGAGCAGGTGAGCGTTCCGCCTGACGATGAGCAGGCGGGATTCAGCGTACTGAGGTTCACCACGACTGGCGTGCCGTTGTTCTGCGCGATGGTTATCGACGCAGTCGACGGCGAGACGTAGTGCGGTCCGACGCCTTTGTGCTTGGGCTTAGGCGGCACG
>Ga0208849_1001316_pt1 | contig 17732 bp, 17 predicted proteins | sample NGESurdeep072012_10_FD_184470 | JGI IMG/M metagenome (GOLD analysis project Ga0208849, IMG submission 184470) | Arctic peat soil microbial communities from Barrow, Alaska - NGEE Surface sample 53-3 deep-072012 (SPAdes) | ecosystem: Environmental > Terrestrial > Soil > Wetlands > Peat ... | reverse complement strand
CTGTCCCCAATGGACTCACGCGAAAACAACCCCTCTTCATGCGATCCGGCCCTCTCCCCAACATCCCCTGCAAAGCGCTTGACGTCAACCCAGAAGATCAACCCAAACCTGATCTATCGTGCCCGCCACCCCCTATGGATGACATGACCCGACAACCATACGCACAAACCGGTGGGCTTGTCAAGGGCAAACCATCTCGCGCCTGTAAATCGGGGGCTGCGCCTGTGTTTCAACGGCAAACCGCACCATCGGCCGCCGGGAGGCGGCCCCATTAAGTGCTTTACATCGCCGACTAAACCGGCTGCCCGTTGGCCGGTGAGTGATACCAAGTCGCGTCGGGCTGCCACTTATCGCCCCAGAGCGGCGGCGGCGTTCGCGAGGCGATCGTCGCCCCAGAACAGCTCGTTCCCGACAGCGACCGTTGGCACCCCGAACACGCCGAGCTCGTGCGCCCTGTCCGTCGCCGCGCGCAGCGCCAGCTTGACCTCGGGGTCTTCAGCCGCCCCCTCAACCGCTGCCAGGTCCAGGCCCACCTCACCGGCGGCCTCCATGACGTGCTCGCGGAGGCCCAGATCATGGCCCTGCTGAAAAGCCTGGCGGAAGGCCTGCATGGCGAGCTCTCGTCCGCGCCCCACCTGAAAGGCGAAGGTCGCGACCCGCATCGCGAACAGGTAGTCGGTCGGCCAGGGGTTCGGCCAGCGTATGGGCGCGAGCTCGTAGCGCCGCGCGCGGCGCTCCACCTCGGCCATCCCCGCCTGACGGCGGTCGGGATCACCCAATGACCAGGACGAGCGCCCGGTCAGCTTGAACAGGCCACCCAGCGAGACCGGCTGCCAGACGATCGGCTCCGGCAGCACCTCGGCTATGCGCTCCGCCGTCAGGTAGGCAAACGGCGATCCGAGGTCGAAGTAGAAAGTCACCTGGGTCATCGGACCCCGCTACGGCGCCGCCGGAACGACGATCAGCGGACCGTCCGTCTCGGGCAGATCACCGGTGTCGAAGCTCGGGCTCGAGAGCCGCTCGACCTGCCCCGCCGCGTCGAGGAACGCGTCCGCGGTCTCGAGGAAGGAGATGCGCGGCGTGCGGTAGTGCATCGGCACGACCCACCGTGGCGACAGGCGCTCGACGATCGCGGCGGCCTGCTGCGCATCGGCCGTGGGACCGCCGCCAACGGGGACGATCAACAGGTCGACTTGGCCAATTGCCGCGGCCTGCTCGTCGCGCAGCGCGGACTGGCCGAAGTCGCCGAAGTGGCACACGCGGATGCCGTCGAGCTCGAACACGAAGATCGTGTTCGGGCCCCGTTCGGTGCCGGCAGCCGGATCGTGCTCGGAGGCGATCGCGACGACCTCGCCGATCGGCGACTCCAGGCGGCCGGCGGTCGAGCGCAGGATCATGGGATCGCCGCCGATCGTCTCGACGCCGTTGTGATCGATGTGCTCATGCGTCACCAGCAGCAGATCCGCCTCGACGCCCTCGATCGACGGGTAGTCGAACTGCATCCCGCGGCTCGCCGCCATCGCCGACATGTCGCCGAACGGGTCGATCGCCACCGTCGTCTCGGATGTGCTCAAGCGAAACGCGGACTGTCCGTACCACTCAACCTGCATGTTGTTCCTCCCTGGTGGAGATTTGGTTGACGGTGCTCGCTGTGACTCTCGATGTGGCTGCGCCGGCGTGCGCCACCGCCTGCCCGTTCGCGCCGGCGCCGACGGTTGCGGGCGCGGCCGGCGTGGCCGACGCCTCGTATTGATACCTGCCGCCGCGCATCAGCGATGCGGCGGCGGCGATCAGGCAGGCGACGATCGCGAACGCGAACGCCTCGTGCAGGCCCGCGCGAAACGGCGCGGAGATCAGGTGCGGGAAGAACGACTTGCCGACGAGCGCCGCGTGGTTCGATGCCGACAGCCCGTTCAGCGCGTGGGCGCCGACGAGATGCTCGATCGGGTTGTAACCGAGGAACGCGGCAAACAGGATCGACACGGGCGGCAGGTGCGCGACGCCGGCGGCGGTGGCCGCGGCCACGCCGTGGGCCTTCAGGCCGGCGGTCAGCGCGGCGGGCAGGCTGGAGGACAGGCCGAAGATCATCAGCGTGAAGAAGATCCCGATCGAGAGCACCTGGGCGGAGTTCTGAAAGGTCTGGTTCATGCCGCCGCCGGCCCCCCTGTCGCCCGCCGGGAGGCTGTTCATCACGGCGGCGCGGTTGGGCGAGGCGAACATGCCCATCGAGATGCCGTTGAGAAACAGGATCGCGGCGAACAGCGGATACGGGAAGTCGATCGGAAGCAACGCCAGCAGGTAGAAGCTGAGGGCCGCGCCGAGCATTCCGCCGGTCGCGAACCAGCGCGCGCCGAAGCGATCTGACAGGTAGCCGGAGGTCGGCCCGGCGATCAGCATGCCGACGATCAGGGGCAGCATGTAGATCCCCGCCCACAGCGGCGTTTCGGTGAAGTCGTAGCCGTGCTGGGGTAGCCAGATGCCCTGCAGCCAGATGATCAGCATGAACATCAGGCCGCCACGGGCGACCGCCGAGAGGAACGTCGAGAGCGAGCCGAACGTGAAGGCGCGGATCCGAAACAGTGGCAGCCGGAACATCGGGTCGGCCACCCGCCACTCGATCAGCGCGAACGCCACCAGGGAGGCCACGCCCGCGCCCAGCAGGCCGAGCACCTTGGGGCTCGTCCAGCCGGTGGCGTGGCCGCCATAGGGCCGGATGCCATACGTGACCGAGACCATGATCAGGATCAGGCCGAGCGCGAAGGTGAGGTTGCCCCACCAGTCGACCCGTGCGGGTTTCGGCGTGGAGCGCTCCTCGAGCTTGAGATATGCCCAGACGGTCCCGAACACGCCGATCGGCACCGAGATCAGGAAGACCGCCCGCCAGTCGATCGGCGCCAGCAGGCCGCCGAGCACGAGTCCGATGAAGACGCCGCTGACGCCGACGATGTTGTTGATGCCGAGCGCCATCCCGCGCTGGTTGGCCGGGAAGGCGTCGGTGAGGATCGCCGCGGAGTTCGCCAGCAGGAAGGCCGCCCCGACACCCTGGACGATGCGAAAGACGATCAGGTACAGCGCTCCCTCGCGCCCGGTCATCCAGTCGATCGTGAGGAACAGCGAGGCGATCGTGTAGACGAGAAAGCCGAGGTTGTACATCTTCACCCGCCCGTACATGTCGCCGAGCCGGCCGAGGCTCACGATCAAGACGCTTGTCACGACGAGGAAGCCGAGGATCATCCACAGCAGGTAGAAGCTGTTCGCCGGCACCAGCGGATCGAGGTGGATGCCCCGGAAGATCGAGGGCATCGCAATCAGCACGATCGACCCGTCGAGCACCGCCAGCAGCACGCCGAGCGTCACATTGGAGAGCGCGATCCACTTGTAGTTGTCCTTGACGGGCGTCTCCGTGGGGGCGCGCGAGGCAGCGGCGGTTGCCATGCCCCCACGCTAGCAACCTTACGGTCACGTAAGGATCAGTTTCGATCCTGGCGCTGGGCAGAGCCGGCACATATGGTCGTGTCCGATACCCGCTAGATACCGACGGCCACGTATGCCAATGTGGTCGACATGATCTTTGACTCAGACAGGTTCTGCGTCAAAAAACGCACGAGAAATGGGATCAATCCAATGCCAAGTTTAATCGGACAGACCCAGTACACGACGATGGACAGCCCGATCGGCGAGTTGCTGCTCGTCGGCGACGGAGGCACGCTGAGCGGCCTATACATGCAGGCCGGCCGCAAGCCCAAGCGGATCGCAGCGGACTGGAGCGAGTCGGCCGCGCCATTCGCGGATGTGAGGCGACAGCTGGAGGAGTATTTCGCCGGCGAGCGCACGACGTTCGAGGTGAAGCTGGCCGCGGAGGGAGCCCCGTTCGAACGCGAGGTCTGGCACGCGCTCGAAGAGATCCCTTACGGCGAGACCGTCAGCTACGGCGAGATCGCCCGCCGCGTCGGCCAGCCGACGGCCGCGCGCGCGGTGGGCACGGCGAACGGCCGCAACCCAATCGCCGTGATCGTGCCCTGCCACCGGGTGATCGGCGCGGACGGCTCGCTCACAGGTTACGGCGGGGGGCTGGAGCGCAAGCGACTGCTGCTCGAGCTCGAGCGCGGCCAGGGGCGTCTGTAGGATCTTCGCATGGGCGAGCTTCCTCGCATGGGCGGGCTTCCGAATGTGTGCGTGATCGGGGCCGGCGTCAGTGGGCTGACCGCGTGCAAGGCGCTCGCCGACTTCGGGATACCGCACACCTGCTTCGAGGCCTCTGACGAGGTCGGCGGGAACTGGTACTTCGAGAATCCCAACGGGACCTCCTCGGCCTACCGGTCGCTGCACATCGACATCTCCAAGCCGTCGATCTCCTTCAAAGACTTCCCGATGCCCGATCGCTACCCCGACTACCCGCATCACACGCACATCTTCGAGTGGTTGCGTGACTACGCCGACGCGTTCGCCCTGCGCGATCGGATTCGCTTCAACACGCGCGTCGCGCGCGCCGAGCGGGCCCCGGCCGGAGGCTGGCAGATCACCCTGGAGGACGGCGAGCAGCATGATTTCGACGCGCTGCTCGTCTGCAACGGGCACCACTGGGACCCGCGCTTTCCCGACTTCCCCGGGTCCTTCGACGGGCCGCAGATCCACTCGCACGACTACATCGACCCGAGCACTCCACTCGACCTCTACGGCAAGCGCGTGCTCGTCGTCGGGATCGGCAACAGCGCCGTGGACATCGTCTCCGAGCTCGGCCGCAAGACCGTCTCGGACACCGTCTTCCTGTCGACCCGCTCCGGCGCCTACGTCGTGCCGAAGTACATCTTCGGCAAGCCCGCCGACCAGGTCTTCAAGACGAACCCGCGCCTGCCGATCGGCCTGCAGCGCCGGCTCGCCCGCCCCCTGCCGCGGATCTTCTCCGGGCGCATGGAGGACTTCGGACTGCCAAAACCCAACCACAAATTCCTCGACGCCCACCCCACCGTCTCCAGCGAGCTGCTCGGAAGGCTGGGGTCCGGGGACGCGGTTGGCAAGGGCGACGTCGCAGAGCTGCTCGGCGACCGCGTGCGCTTTGCCGACGGCTCCGTCGAGCCGGTCGACGCGATCGTCTACGCCACCGGCTACAACATCTCCTTCCCGTTCTTCGACCCCGAGTTCCTCGCCGCGCCGGAGAACGTCCTGCCGCTGTACAAGCGGATGCTCAAGCCAGGACTGGACGACCTCGCGTTCATCGGCCTCGGCCAGCCGATCCCCACGATCTTCCCGTTCGCCGAGCTCCAGTCAAAGCTCGCCGCGCGCTGGCTCGCCGGCGATTGGGCGCCACCGGCCCGGCCTGAGATGGAGGCGGAGATCGTCCGCGACGAGGAGTTCCACACCGGCCACTTCATCAACAAGCCCCGCCACACGATGCAGCTCGAGTGGTACACCTTCGCGCACGAGCTCCAGACGCGCTCGATCCCCGCGGGTCAAGCGCGTGCGCGCGCCGGCGCGTCGACCGGACGCGCGGTGGCGGGTCGCGCCGCCGCACTCCAGAGCGCAGCGCCCACGGCATAAGCCTCTCTCTACCGTGCCCTGAGATGTCGGCAGGACATAGCGCCTGACAGCGCTGGTGTTATTACGTGGCGCGTTCGGCGGAGCGAAGCCCGGTGAGCAGCCAGATCGCGAACAGGAAGATCAGGCCCACCGCGCACGCGTAGGCGAGGCCCGTGTGGTTGTGCACGCCGGAGATAAGGCCACGCCCGGCGTCGAGGAAGGCGGTCGCGGGGTTGATGCTCGCGACGTCGCGGATCCAGCCCTTGAGCAACTCGAGCGGTACATACACGGGCGCGAGGAACAGGATCAGGAACACGGGCGTCTGCATCAGCGGGCCGGCCTGGATTGTGCGGAAGCGGAACGCCACGCCGCCCGCCCAGCCGTAGCCGACGAGCACCAACAGCGCCGCCAGGCCATACAGACCGACGAGATCAACCCCGTCGCCGGTGATCTGCATCCCCGAGATCAAGGCCACGACCGTCACCAGCGACAAAGTGATCGCCGCGCGCGAGAGCGCCACGATCGCGTAGCCGAGCGCGATCCCGCGCCGGTCCTCGGCCGCCAGCATCAGCCGCCGCGCGAAGCCGCTTTCGAAATCGAACGCCAGCGTGAAGCCCGTGAACAGCCCCGAGAACATCGCCGACTGGCACATCACGAACACGAACTGGAACGCCGTATAGCCCGCCGGGAACGTGAAGCCGGGGACTTTGCCGAGGGCAGACAGCCCGCCGGCGAAGCTCGCGAAGAACACGAGCGGGAAGATCAGCGAAGGAAAGATCAGGTCGGGCCGGCGGATGTACGTGTGCATGCCCCGCCAGGCGACCGTCCACGCCACGCGCCACAGCCCGCCGTGTGTTCGACGTGCTGCGCTCATGCTGCCCATCCTGGGTTCGCAGATGGATTAAGCCCCGCCCACCCAAGACGCAGGGAGCGTGGCGTGCTGCACGTGTGCTGGCCGATCTTCGATCGGTAGGACGCCGATCCGGCGCCGCCATGCGGGCCCAGGATCATGTGCGTTGCATCCTCGTCCGCAACGCCGAGCTGGCCGCGATCAGCGCGATCAAGCCGAGTACCGCCGCCACCGCGAAGCCGCGCCACAGCGCGGTCGCGTCCCAGCCGTAGATGTACAGGCTGCGGAAGGCCTCGATCAGGTAGGAGATCGGGTTCCAGTCGGCGACCGTGTGAAACCAGCCCGTGCCGAGCAGGTTGCGGGGCAGGTTGCTGGAGGAGAGGAAGACGAACACGAAGAACAGCGGGAACAGGCCCTGCACCGCTTCGCCCGAGCCCGTCCAGAGGGCGGCCGCGCAGCCGAGCGCGCCGAACGCGAGCGTCGTCAGCGAGCCAAGCGCGATCACCACCAGGGCGCCACCGAAACCGGCGTCGATGTGGGCTCCCGCGATCAGACCGATCAGGATGTAGACCGCCGACTGCAACGCCCCCACCGCCGCCACCCCGACGAGCAGGCCCGCGAGCAGCGACACCCGCCTCAGGGGAGTCAGCGCGAGGCGGTTGAAGAAGCCGCTCTCGATGTCCTCCGCGAGGTTCGTGCCGGTGTTGATCAGCGCGAACATCGCTCCCTGCAGGAACGCGACGGCGATCGCGAACGAGACGTAGGAATGCGTGGGAAAGCCCGCGAGCAGGGTCGCCGATTTCAGGCCGCTGGCGTTGACGGCCAGCAGGATGACCGGGAAGAACACGATCGGGAACAGCTGGAACGGCTGGCGCAGGGTCTTTCGCATCGAACGCCTTGCCAGCACGCTCACCTGTGTCGAGAGCAGGCCGTTCACGCGGTTGCCTGCGGATTTGAGCAGCGCCGGCTCATGCGACGGTCGCCGCGGCCGGCTGCCCGCTCTCCTCGTCCTGCTCGTCGCCCGCGCCCTCGAGCGAGCGGCCGGTCTTTGCCAGGAACACGTCGTCGAGCGTCGGCGTGTGCAGCCGCAGGTCGGCGATCGGCAGGTTCTCGGCGTCGAGCGTGCGCACGATCTCCGCCAGGTCGCTCACGCCCTCGGGCAGCTGCGCCGCGACGCTGTTGGGCGCGGCCGCGCCTTCCTCGCCGAAGCGATGCAGAACCTCCTTCAGCCGCTCGCGGTCGCCCGGGTCCTGGGGCACCACCTCGACGCTCGAGCGCCCGATCTCCGCCTTCAGCGCCGCGGGCGTGCCCTCGGCGACGATCTTGCCGCGGTCGATGATCCCAACGCGGTCGGCCAGCACGTCGGCCTCCTCCAGATATTGCGTCGTCAGGAACACCGTCACGCCGTCGTCGGCCAGCCGCCTGACCTCGTCCCACAGCGCGGCGCGACTCTGCGGGTCGAGGCCCGTCGTCGGCTCGTCGAGGAACAGCAGCCGCGGGCGATGCACGAGCGCGAGGCCGAGGTCGAGCCGGCGCTTCATCCCGCCCGAGTAGCCGCCGACCTTGCGATCGGCCGCGTCGGTCAGCCCGACGCGCTCCAACAGTTCGGTGCCGCGCTGTTCGCGCTCGCCCTTGCCCAGGCCGTGCAGCGCGCTCTGCAGACGCATGTGCTCGGTGCCGGTAAGGAACGGGTCGAGCGCCGACTCCTGCAGCGACGCGCCGATCGCGCCGCGCACCTCCGCGCCCTGCGTGACCACATCCAGGCCCGCGACGCGCGCCTTTCCGGAGGTGGGCGGCAGCAGCGTCGTGAGCACGAGCACCGTCGTCGACTTGCCCGCGCCGTTGGGACCGAGGAAACCGTAGATCTCGCCCGGCGCCACCTGTAGGTCGATGCCGTCTACGGCACGCACGCCACCCTTGAAGTCCTTGACCAGGCCCTCGACCTCGATCCCGTTCTCGGCGTTGCTCACGATCCCACTTCCGGCGCTCGTCACGATCTGCTCCCTTCTATCGCCATCTCGGCGCTCATCTAAGCAGCTCCAATCGGATCCGCTAGGCCCTATAGACGGGCCGACCGAGATGCGCCGGAGACGCCGCCGCTCAGAACAGTGACGAGCCCAGGCGAGACGACGCCGATGACCGCCAGCCCGGTCTGAGCTGGGCGGCGAGACGACGCGCTTTCATTACACGCCCATCCCCGATGCACTGAGGCCGGTCGCGACGGAGCGCTGAACGGTCGCACCCGAGCGGATCAGGTCGGCCGCGCGCTCGGCGATCGCGATGACCGGCGCGTTGGTATTGCCGCGCGGGACAGTCGGCATCACCGAGGCGTCGACCACGCGCAGGCCCTCGAGGCCGTTCACGCGCAGGTGCGTGTCGAGCACAGCGTCCGCGTCCTCGCCCATCCGGCAGGTGCCGACCGGATGGTAGATCGCAAAGGTAGTGCGCGCGATATGCGCGCGCAGCGCATCCTCGGAATCTCCATCCGGAGTGGTGAACGGCTCCGCGCAATAGGGTTTCATCGCCGGCTGAGCGCAGATCTCGAGCGTCAGGCGCAGCGCCGCGATCATCCGTTGCGTGTCCTCATCCGCCGAGTAGAAATTGTTGTGCACGATCGGCTTGGCGGTGGGATCGTTGGAGGCCAGCCGCACCGAGCCCCGGCTGCGCTCGGTGAGCAGGCAGGGCGAGACCCACACGCCGTGGGCTTCGGGATCGCGCAGGCCCTCGTCGACGATATGCACGGGGGCAACGTGGAATTGCACGTCGGGCGCGGGCGCGCTTTGCCCCACGCGGGCAAAGCCTCCAGCCTCCGCCAGGTTGGACGCGAACGGCCCGGTCTGTGTCGCTTCGTACTCCTGCAGCGCGGCCGGCTCGAGCGCGAGCAGCAGACTCTGCGGCTCGGGCGTTGTCCACACCAGCTGCGCGGCCGGATGGTCGGACAGGTTCTCGCCGACGGCGGGCTGGTCGAGCAGCACCTCGACCTCACGAAGCGTGAGATGCTCAGCCGGGCCGATCCCGGAGAGCATCAGCAGCTGCGGCGAGTTGTAGGCGCCACCGCAGAGGATCACCTCGCGCTCGGCGCGCAGCTCCTGCACCTGACCGAGCTGGCTTGCCTGCACGCCGACCGCGCGCGCTCCCTCGAACAGCACTCGCTGGACCTGCATGTACGGCATCACGGTGAGGTTGGTCCGCTCCATCACCGGATGCAGATAGGCGACGGCGGCGCTCGCACGCAGACCGCCCCGCTGGGTCACCTGATACATGCCCACCCCATCTTGCTCGGCGCCGTTGAAGTCCTCGTTGCGCGCCAGACCTGCCTGCTCCCCCGCGTCCACGAAGGCGTGCGAGATCAGGTTCCCCGAGCGCTCCTCGCTGACCGGCAGCGGTCCGCCGACACCGTGCCACTGCGAGGCGCCGCGCTCGTTGTCCTCGGCCTTGATGAAGTACGGCAGCAGATCCGCCCACGACCAGCCGGGGATGCCCCAGTCGTCGTAGTCGCGGTGGTTGCCGCGGATGTAGACCATCGCGTTGATCGAAGAGGAGCCGCCGAGCACCTTGCCGCGCGGCAGCGTGATGCGTCGGCCATTGCACTCCCGCTCGGGCGCCGAGTGATAGTCCCAGTCGACCTCAGTACCGCCGAGCTTCAGATAGCCGAGCGGGACATGGATGTTCTGGTTTGAGTCCGGCGGCCCCGCCTCGAGCAGCAGCACCTGGACGTCCGGGTCTTCACTCAGGCGGTTCGCGAGCACGCAGCCCGCCGAGCCGGCCCCAACGATCACGTAGTCGTACATCAGCCCCGTCCTCCTCCGTCGCCGACGACAAGCATCTAAGCCGTAGCTTTTGCCACAAGGCAATCCTCCGCTCTCGGCGCCACCAAGTCAAGATCGGGAAGCCGACACTCCTACCGATGGATCAGCCATCGCCTCGGCGATCGCCCGGTCGTCGTCTGCGCCGTATCGCCAAGTGCGACCGCTCGCCGGCCCGGCGAGATACCCTTCAGCGGCGATGCGCCAACGCTCAACGATCATCATCGCCGTACTGGCACTCGGGCTGATGCCCGCCGGCGCGATCGCCACGCCCCGGGACAGCGCCTCGACGCACGCGTATGTCGTGGCGAACTTTGCACTCGCGCGCGCGGCCGAGGCAAGCGTGGCATCGACGGAAGCGCGCGTCGCCCGCCTTAACAAAAAGCTTGGCCAAGAATGTCCGAAGGCCGGCGCGGGCTCTCCCGAGAACGATGAATCACAGAAGGCCAGCTATGAGGTCGCCGGCGCTCTATGGTCGATCAGCTATGGCGCGGTCGCCGGCCCGATCCGCACGTTCGCCCGAGCCGTGAAGCCGCTGCGATGGAGCAACCCCAAGCTCACGCGCCGCGCCCAGGCCTATGCAAGGAGCCTGTCTGAACTTGCGGCTCTGCCGCTGCCCAACCTCTGCGGCGACGTGCGCACATGGAGCGCGAGCGGCTTTCGGACGATCCCCGCCATCACGCTTGCCTTCGATCAGCACGTGGAATCGATCGAAGGGCACACCATCCCGACGAAACTGCTGACCCCCTATGAGCGCCCGGCTGACAAGAGCATCCTTGCACGCACCACCCGCTTGGAAACGAAGCTCGAACACACCGAAACAGTCGTCGGCTTCAACGAGTGGGACACGCTGCTTGAAACTCTCGGGCTCAACCAGTAACGGCTGATCGGCGCCGCCGCTTCGGCTTGGCGGTTGTAGACTCAGCGAATGATGCCGAAGCGGGTTGAGCGTCAGATCGACGAGGCGCTCTTACTGGTGGCGACGCAGGCGGGAGTCCTCTACGTGCATCGGCGTGTCCGCCGGGCGTGCCGCAAGATCGCCGTCGGCGCGACTGTGGTCACTGGCGTAGGCGCGGCAACCGCGATCGTGGCCGCCGGCATTGGCGCCGTTGGCGTGGTCGGCGGGGCAGTTGCTTGGTACCGACACCGCGTGAGATAGACCCCGGCTTGTGTCGATCAGCGCCAGCTTGTGCACGCGGGGCAGCATCTTGATTCTGGCCTCCTCACGACGGGCTGCCGTGCGATCTGCCATTGGCAACGCCAGGGCCAGCTCCACCGGAAGCCGACTAGCGGTGTAGCGACTGGCCTTACCCGCCTGGTGGCGAGCCATTCTCCGGTCGAGGTCACTGGTCCAGCCCGTGTAGAGCGATCCATCGCGGCAGCGCAACATGTACACCCAGGCGTCGGACACGGAGAGGTATTTGACCTGGAGCGAGCAAATACCTCCCCGCACCCGCTCGCGGAATCTATGGAGCGAGGCGGAACGGCGGGTAGCGATCGGTGACCAGCACGTGGGCGTACGCGATCACGCGGTTCGTCCAGCGGCCGACGCCGACGAGGAAGTCGAACATCCCGCGCGGGAAGCGACCGGTGAGGAGGATCACGAACCAAGCGGCGATCACGACGAAGAACGCGGCGATGTAGAGGAAGAACAGCACCACGTAGTGTGGGATCGCCAGCAGCCACTTGACCAGCGGCAGCCAGCGGTTGAGGTCGGTGCGCGCGTTCGGATAGGGAAACTCGAGATGCACCGCCTGATGCTCGTCGGTGGAGGGATAGCGGTCATCCATCAGCGTCAGGTAGACGCCGACCCGGGCGGAGAACCGCATCAGCTCGAGGTTCCAGTCAAACCACCAGCGCGGGTACTTCTGCCGGAACAGGATCAACAGCAGCGTGGGCAGCACGACCAGGCCCACAGCGCTGGCAGTCCCGCCTGCCCTTCCACCGTAGGCGGAGACACTGCCCTCGATAAGGGCGAGCACGATCGCGATCGGGATGACCATGAACAGGCGAAAGAACGTGGTCAGGCGGTTGAGCGGACGGTCCGGGTAGTCGACCGAGTATTGAACGGGATAGGACGCGTCGAGGTTCATGAGATGCCTTTCTGTCAGGTGTACGACGTACACTCGTCCGTGGGACTATAGGTGTACGATGTACACTTGTCAAGGGCAATGACGAAACAGAAGATCGCGAATCGGAAACCGCTGAGCAGAGCTCGTGTGCTGCAGGCCGCCGTCGCCGTCGCCGACGAGGCCGGGCTCGAAGCGTTCAGCATGCGCGGGCTCGCGCAGGAGCTCGGCGTCGTGCCAATGGCGCTCTACAAGCACGTCGCCAACAAGGAGGAGCTCCTCGATGGCATGGTCGACATCGTCTTCAGCGAGATAGAGCTCCCTTCCGGGACCCTCGACTGGCGCTCCGCCATGCGGCGCCGGGCGATCTCCACGCGCGCGGCGCTGCAGCGCCACAGCTGGGCGATCGGGATGATGGAGTCGCGGCGCCCGGGGCCGGCGAACCTGCGGAACCACAATGCGGTGATGGGCTGCCTGCGGAAGGCTGGCTTCTCGTTTGAGATGGCGATCCACGCCTATTCGGTCCAGGACGCCTACATCTACGGCTTCGCCCTGCAGGAAAAGGATCTAGGGTTCGAGACCCCCGACAGCGCCGGAGAGGCCGCGCAGCGGAGGGCGGAGACGATCGGCGCGCTTGAGAACCACCCGTATCTCGTCGAAATCGCCACGAAGCTCCCCAAGTCCGGGTACGACAACGCCGTCGAGTTCGCGTGGGGGCTCGATCTCATCCTCGACGGCCTAGCGCAGCTACGCCACACCGGAGCCGCGCCGGCATGAGCGGCCCTTGCCGTCTCACGGCTCCTCGTGGAGGACCAAGTGGGCAGAAGGCGAACTTCCGCGTTTCGGGCTGAGCGAAACACCGGCGCCATGCACGCTCTGAAGGCTGCTGTATGCTGCCGCGCATGCGCACGGCGTTTCGCTGGTTGACGGCAGCTCTCTTCGCGGCGATCGTCGTGCAGGTCGGGTTCGCGGGATATGGCGCGTTCGACGTGATCCACAAGGCCGAAGAAGCGTCGGTCTCGGTTCCGAAGAAAACGATCGAAGACGCCTTCAACGCGCATGGTGCGCTGGGCGCGATCATCGTCCTCCTGATGCTCGTGCTGTTGATCGTTTCGTTGGCCGGGCGTCTCGGTGAAAGCCACCTCAAGTTCTCGGGCGGGATCTTCCTACTCGGCGTTTTGCAGTTCGTCCTCGGCGTCGTCTCCACCTCGGTCCCGTGGCTGGGCTTTCTGCATGCCGTGAACGCGCTTGCGATCTATGCTGCGGTTGCGCTGCTCGCGCACAAGGTGTGGACGCAGGACCGCCCCAGCACCGCGGTACCGGCGACGTCGCCGAGCGCCTAGCCTGGGCTTGACCTCGGATGTCAGATAGAGTGAGCCGGCTTGAGCATCCTCATGTACCGGCGGACGGTGTGCCGGCCTACAAACACCCGCGACCGGTCCGCTGCAGGGCCTCACGCCTGCGGGAACCGCTGTCTGACGACATTCTTCTTTTCCCTTTCCTCTCAAACGACCCTCTGGAGATCATGCAATGAAGCGACTCACCCTGCTCCTCGCCGTGACCGCAACCTCTCTGCTCGCCGTGAGCGGCACGATCGCCACGGGTTCCGCGGCGGCGTCCTCGCCGCTCCCCACCCTCACGCTGACGATCACCAAGTCCTCGATCACGGTTGGGGGCACCACGCAGTCGGGCGCGGTCAACGTCATCTCGACCGCAACGGGCGTCAAGGAAGCCAACGTGATCCTGGTGCTCCTGAAGCCTGGCGCGACCTTCGAAGAAGCCGAAGCTGCCATTCAGAAGGCCCATGGCGACACCAACGTGGTGGACAAGTACGGCTCGCTCGTGTTCGACGCCGAAGTGACTCCCGGCCATAGCAGCGAAGCCCAGACGTACCTGCAACCCGGCCACTACGTTGCCGTCCTCCCGGGAGAAGGCAAGGGGTCGAAGGCGCACGCGCTCTTCACGGTGACCGCCGCCGCAGCCCCCGCCGCGCTGCCGACGCCGCAGGCCACGATCCGCTCGATCGAGTTCGGCTTTCGCGGACCGAGCACGCTGCACGACGGCGAGCTCGTCCGCTTCGAAAACGAAGGCTTCCTCGTGCACATGGATGTTGCGGCGCCCGTCAAGAACATGAAGGCCGCCAAGCAGGCCATCAAGGACCTGCTCGCCGGCAAGGAAAAGGCTGTTGGAAAGCTGATCGTCGGGCCGCCGGCCGGTTTTGCCGGGCCGCTTTCACACGAAGCCTTCCAGCAGGAGACGATCACCGCCAAGCCCGGCATCTACGTCGAGGTGTGCTTCATGGACACCCAGGACGGGCGCAGCCACTCCACGCTCGGCATGGAGCGCATCATCAAGATCGTCAAGTAGCTCGATTCCGATCTAGCTCCAGTAACTCAATCCCGATAGAGTTCCCGGCCGAGAACGGCCGGGAACTCTATCTGTACGTCGGTAGCGTGGCCTCAGCCGGCGATTGGTGCGTTGAAGACGATCTTGCGGATCGTCACGGTGCCTGCCCCACTCTGGCTGCACTTCTTCGGCGCGGTGATCTTGCCGATCACCTTCACCCGGTCGCCCTTCGCCAGGTCTGGAGGGGTGATTTTGCCGTCTTTGACCCTCCAGTGGAGATCCGATGGTCTTTTCGATCTTGGGTATGAGGCCTTGAGCTTCTGAGAGCGTGACGGGGGGATGCCCGGGTACGGTGTGAGCGAGCGGCTGCTGTCAGTAGGTCTCGGGCGGCTCGTAGGGCGGGCGCTCAACGACCCGTTCGCCACCGGCGCGTCGTGGCCGCCAAGCAAAGAGATACAGCAGCGAGAGCACCAGGCCAAGGATGCCGGCGAGCATCAGGATCAGGCCGATCGTCTGGATGGAGATTCCGGAGACCGTTGCCGTGACTGCGTAGCGCAGGATTGCGCCTACCGCGATGAGAAAGATGGAGCTGCCGATGCTCATGCCCTTGGCTTACCCGCCCCGGCGGGATCGAAAACCGGCATCTGGTCAGCGCTTCTCGTTCTCGACGGCTCTTCGGAGCTGTGCCTTGTTCATGTGGGAGCGGCCTTTGACGCCGAGGCTGCGGGCCTCCTGGTAGAGCTGTCCGCGGGTGCGTCCCCCGATTACCACGTGTGCGGTGTTGATGCAACCCGTCTTCTGCCATCAAGCCAGTAGCCGTCCGCCGTCCACGACGATCTGGCTGCCGGTCATGTAACTGGAGAACTCGCTGGCGAGAAACAGCACAGCCCGGCCGATGTCGTCGGGCTCGCCCATGCGTCCCATCGGGATCATCGCCTCAAAGGCCCTCATATTCACCTCATCCATCTCGCCCGTGCCCGGCGTCTTGATCCCACCGGGCGCGACCGCGTTGACCCAGATGCCATGCGGCGCAAGGTCCAAGGCGACGTTCTTGGTGAAACCCCACGCGCCGTGCTTGGAGGCGTCATAGTGAGCCAGCCCGACCATCGAAGGATGCAGGGCGTCGATCGAGGTGACGTTGACGATCCGCCCACCCCGTCCCTGCTCGATCATGCGCGCTGAGACGGCCTTGGTGCAGAGGAACAGTCCGGTGAGGTTCACATCCAGCACACGGCGAAACGTCGCCGCGTCAAGGTCCGCCAGGGGGACCATCGGGTAGATGCCGGCGTTGTTGACGAGGATGTCGATGCCGCCGAAGCTCTCCACCGCCGCCCGCACCATCTGCTGCACGCTCTCCTCGTCGCTGACGTCGCTGCGAATCGCGAGCGCACTATCAGGACGTGCAGCCACCAGGTCCGTGGCAGCGCTCTGTGCCGCCGCCTCATCGAGGTCGGCGACCAGCAGGTTCGCACCGGCCTCGTGCAGCCGGCGCGCGATGCCGAGGCCGATGCCCATCGCGCCGCCGGTCACTACAGCCGTGCGTCCGGTGAGATCGAGCAACTCAGCCAACGGGGTTTGCTGTTGTGAGGCATATCCAGGCATACATAAACGATCTCATGTCGAAGCCCGCGAACGCCGGTACCCAACCGCATATTGGCGCGGACAACTACCCACCCGTTGTCAGCTTTGGTCAGCTTCGACGGCGTCGCGATGCAACCGATGCCTGGAGGATCCGCTTGCCGGGTGGGGTGTGGAGTAGTACGGAGCGGCTCGCCGGCCTTCTCGCGATGTCAGCCAAGTGCCTGACCCCTATGGTCGTCTAATGCGCACTGGTTCGCCGCGGCGGGGTCACGCAGACCCTCCCTATCGCACCACGGGCGACGCCGTTTGACGTCGACCTCGGCGATGACGGCCACGGCAGGCTGGTAGCGAGCCCGGAGCCCGTTGCACAGCGCGGCGATGCTGCCAGCCGGGCGCCTGAGCGGGCCCACGGGGATGCTCTCCACCCCTGGACGTGGCCGGCACCCTCGCCTGGGGGGAGGCCTGAAGTTCACACGCCCTGCAGTCAGGGTGTGAGGACGATCTTGCCGTGGGTGTGGCGACGTTCGAGCTCTCGGTAGGCGTCCTGGACCTGCTCGAGCGGGTAGACGTGCGCGATCGGTACTTCGAGCTCGCCCTCGGCAACGAGTCCGGCGAGCTCGGCGAGCACCTGGGCGTTTGCCGCTGCGGCGCTGCCCTCGGTCTTGACACCGTACTTTTGCGCGGCCTGGAAGTCGATGATCGTCTCGATCCGTTCCGGCCTCACGCCGAGAGCCAGAGCGAGCTCGACGTAACCCTGTCCGAAGGTGTCGATCAACGCGTCGACTCCCTCCCCGGCGACCTCGCGGATGCGCTCGGTCACACCGTCGGCGTAGCTGAGGGGTATCACCTCGTGCTCGTGCAGCCACCGGTGGTTGTGCTCGCCGGCGAGGCCGATCACCCGTGCACCGGCGTGTCGGGCGAGCTGTACCGCGAGCGAGCCGACGCCGCCTGCGGCACCCGAGACCACCACCGTGTCCCCTCGGGCGAGAGCGACCGCGCGGACAGCCGCGTAGGCGGTCGTGCCCGCGATGCACAGGCCGCCGGCTGCCTCCCAGGAGACGCCCGGCGGACGCGGGACGAGATGCTCGGCCTCCACGAGAACGAGCTCGGCATGACTCGCGCGCCGGCTGGTGAAGCCGATCACCTCATCCCCCACCTCGAACTGCTCAACGTCACCGGCGACCTCCTCGACCACACCGGCGAGGTCGGAGCCCTGCCCGGAGGGGAACGTGGCGGGGAAGCGCTCGTGCATTCGGCCCTCGCGGATCGCGGCCTCACCCGGGTTGATCCCAGCAGCCTTCACTCTTACGAGCGCCTCTCCCGGCCCGGGTATGGGCCGCTCGACCTCCACCACCTTCAGGACGTCCACCCCGCCGTAGTGATCGAACCTCACCGCTCGCGGCATCCCACCCCCTCCTTTCGAGGCGCCTCTACATCAGTTGCGCCAAGCGTAGCCGTGCGCTCGCATGAGCGAGGTCTCGAATGGGGCAGGGCCGCATGCGGCCCTGCCCAGGGTCGTGCATGCACGACCCTGCCGTTGGCGCATGCGCCAACGGTGACCAG
>Ga0208849_1001315_pt1 | contig 17750 bp, 16 predicted proteins | sample NGESurdeep072012_10_FD_184470 | JGI IMG/M metagenome (GOLD analysis project Ga0208849, IMG submission 184470) | Arctic peat soil microbial communities from Barrow, Alaska - NGEE Surface sample 53-3 deep-072012 (SPAdes) | ecosystem: Environmental > Terrestrial > Soil > Wetlands > Peat ... | reverse complement strand
CCGTGGAGGCGCTGGCGGCGGTGCTCGGCGGCACGCAGTCGCTGCACACGAACTCCTACGACGAGGCGCTGGCGCTGCCGACGGAGGAGGCGGTGACGATCGCGCTGCGCACACAGCAGATGCTGGCGCACGAGACGGGCGTGACGAACACGGTGGACCCGCTCGGCGGCTCGTACTTCGTGGAGTCGCTCACGGATCAGATGGAGGAGCGCGCGTACGAATATTTTAAGAAGATCGACGAGTTGGGCGGGATGGTCGAAGCGGTGAAGCTCAACTATCCCCAGCGCGAGATCGCCGACGCGGCGTTCGCGCTGCAGCAGGAGATCGACGCGCGTGAACGGATCGTGGTGGGCGTCAACAGCTACGTGGCCAGCGACGAGCAGCCGATCCCGACGCTGCGCGTGGACCCGGCCCTCGAAGGCAAGCAGATCGGCCGCCTGCAGGCGGCGCGCGCGAAGCGCGACGGCGCCACGGTCGAGCGCACGCTGGCGGCGCTGCGCGAGGACGCGGCGCACGAGGACCGCAACCTGATGGAGCCGCTGCTCACCTGCGCCCGCGCACACGCCAGCGAGGGCGAGATCATCGAGTCGCTGCAGCAGGTCTTCGGCGACTACTCGGAGACGCCGGTGTTTTGAGACCGATAGCTCACGGCGCGATCTTCGTGGCGATGTCGTAGTCGTAGACGAGGAACGTGTAGTTGTTGCCGACGCGGAAGCTTGCCGCCGGCGGTCCAAGCGAGGCGGGCGCGACCTGCATGTAGGGCTGTGTGGTGTCGGTGATCAGGAAGCTGCGCTTGGAGCCATTCGGCTTGTACCAGCTGGCGTCGGTGCCGAGACCGAACTGGCAGATGCCGGCGGCGCATACTTGCGCCGGGTAGGCGAGCACTTGCAAACGGCTGTTCCAGGTGATCGGCGAGGCATCCCAATAGCCGGTGTAGCCGTGGTCGACGTGCTCCTGGCGCGCCAGGAGCACGAATTCGTTGACCGCCTGCTGCGGGACGCCGCTCGGCTGCGAGGCTTCGCCGCGCGCGATCGAGATGACGCCGGCCACGCAGTAGACGCTCGCGGCGACTACGACCAGCGCCACCGTCTCGCGACGACGGGCCAGCAGCGGCACGAGCGCGGCGGCTGCCATCGGCACCCCGACGAGGTAGCGATCGGTGCCCAGACCCACCGGGGTGCTGGACAGGATGAACGCCGCCGAAACGAGCAGCGCCGACATGCCCCAGGCGACCACGAACGCGTCGTGCACGGCCGCACGGGACTCACCGGCACCCGGTGCTCGCACCTCGCGCGGCGCGCGCGCGCCGCTCAGCTCGAGCTGCGCCACACGCGCGATCAGCAACACCGCCGCCAGCGTGAGGCCGGCAGCACACAGGTAGAGGACCGGCACGAACGTGATCGTCCTCGATGAGAAATTGCCCCCGAGCTGCAGCAGCGACTGCCACCATAGGCCGAAGTTCCCCGACAACGCACCCGCCGGCGCGAACGTGATCTTGAAGTCGGGGTCCCCGGTGATCTGGTTCTGGTGCATGAAGTGGACCACGAGCACCGCGCCCACGATGGCAACCGCGCTCGTTGCCATCGCGTAGAACACACCCTCGCGCGTGGAGGCGCTCGGCGAGCGCCTCCACGCGACCAGTGCGCCCGCGAGCACCGGCACGATGCCGCCGGCGTACAGCAGCGGATCGGAGGCGAGGTTGAGCGCGACCAGCAGGCCGAGCCCGATCGCCAGCGGTAGCCAGCGAGCGCGCCGCCGGGGCGAGCCCGGATACAGCATCCACACGAGCCCCGCGATGAGCAGGCTGTCCGACATCCACGTCGGCACGTGGTTGTCGAGCTGGCCGTACTGGGTCAGCAGGGGCGCGCCCGCACACACGAGCAACGAGAGTGTGAGCGCAGCCGCCCACCGCCCTGCCAGGCGCCACACCGACCAGACGATCGCGCTGAAGGCGATCGCCGTCGCGATGAAGGGCGCGAGATCCCATAGCGGCCGATAGAACGGCAGCCCGCGGGTCGCGCGCTCGAACAGCAGCGTCGAGTACCACGCCGAGTCGCCGAGAACGATCGTGCCGCTGTGCGAGGACATCAGCTTCGCGATCTCGTGCGGAACGACGACATCGGCGCTGCCGGCGAGCGAGACGATGATCGCGCGCAGGTGCAACAGGAGCACGAGCAGATACACGCAGGCGATGGCCAGCGGAAGATATGGCCAGTGCGCGGCTGCCTGGCGCGCGAGTCGGCTGGCCCGCGCCCAGACGCCGGTTACGGTCTCTGCGGGCGCCACCTAGGCCGTGACGCCGCCGTCGATCACGAGCTCTGAGCCGGTCACGTAGACGCTCTCGTCGCTCGCCAGGTACACGATCGCGTCGGCGACCTCCTCAGGCGTGCCGATGCGCCGCAGTGGGATGCCCCTGATCAGCTTGTCGATCAGCTCGGGGGTCTGTTCGCGCTGGCGCGTGTTCATGTCGGTGTCGATCTGACCCGGGTGCAGCGAGTTGACGCGAACGCCGAACTGCGCGAGCTCCTTGGCGGCGACTTTGCTCATGCCGCGCACCGCCCACTTGCTCGCCGCATACGCCATCAGGAAGGGCGAACCCATCAGGCCGGCAACCGAGGAGAGGTTGATCACGGACCCCGCGCTGCGCTCGATCATCGCCGGCGCGACAGAGCGCATGCCGAGGAACACGCCCGTGACGTTGATGTCGATCACGCGGCGGAAGTCCTCGACCAACGTGTCGGTCAACGGCGCCGCCAGGAACACGCCGGCGTTGTTGAGCAGCACGTCGATGCGCCCGTGCGCGTCGAGCGCGTGCGCGACGACCGCCTGCCAGCGCTCCTCGCTCGTGACGTCGTGGCCGAGCGCCTCCGCGCGTTCGCGCCCCAGCTCGTCAGCGACGCGCTGCGCACCCCGCTCGTCGGCGTCGGTCAGCAGAAGAACAGCGCCCTCCTGCGCCATCCGCCGCGCGGCCGCCGCGCCTATCCCTCCGGCCGCGCCAGTGACCAGCGCGACCTTCCCCTCGAGCCGTGGCGCCCCCATCGCGCGACTATAACCGCCCACTCCCGAGCTAACGAAGCCGCGTCACCGGTCCCAGGTGCGACAGCGGCACCGGCACCTTGGGCATCCAGGCCTTGGATGCCACGAGTCCATCTTCATTGATGATCAACTCCATCACCGGGATTGCTCTGAGTTTTTCCCTGTGGTGTCTGGGAGGTGGCTGTGGCCCGTTGTAGTGGAAGTGGCCGTGCATCGCGACGAGATACGCGACGCCGTTCGCCTCCGCCGACGACATGTAGGTCAAATTGGGGTCCTGCACCTTCGACGCCCTTTCCACGGTGCCAGCGGCCATGACGATGTCCGTCGGGTGAGCATCACCGCTGCGCCTCGCTTCGCGCAGCGCGATTGCAAGCACCTTCGTCGGGCTGAGCGCTTCGCCCGTACTACCGGCGGCGGGCATGGCGGCTGTCAGCGCACCTAGGACACAAGCTGCCAACGCGAAAAGCCCCCTAAAGCGCACCGAGCAAAGACTACTGTCCGATGGCCGCACGTCGCAATACGACGGCCGATATCAAGATTTGGAGCAAACACGTGCAGAGCGGCGGGCCCTCTGCTGAAGCCCGTATAACGATCGCTATACAGCACTCGGGAGAGAAGAAGAGCTCGCGCGAGCCTCACGGCCCACCACGTCGTTCGCCCCCGAGACCGAGGCGCCGCCGGCGGCCGAGAACGCAGCCTGCCGAGTCATCGACCGCTTGCCCCACGCGCTCGCTCGCGCGTACGCGATCAGCCTCGCGAGGTAGTCGTGCGGGTCGGGCCGCACGACGCCGGCACGCGCCAGCGCCTCACGGGCGCGCTCATCGCCAAAGCGGCAGCGCACGTCGAAGTACGGCACGAACGTCTCGGCTCCCGCGGGCAGCCCGCCCGCTCCGCCGGCGCCATCGTGCTGGGCGACGAAGCGCACCGGCTCGCGGCCGGTCACCGCGGAGTGCAGCTCAACGAGCTGGCCGGCGCTCAGCGCGTGCTCGCCGGCGACGAGGTTGTACGTGCCCGAGGCGGCGTCGTCGTCGAGCAGCGCGAGGATGCCGTCGGTGACGTAGTCGACGGGCACGAAGTCCACGATCGAGTCCTCGCGGGCGGGCACCTCGTCGAGCAGGCCGCGTTCGAACGCGCGCATCGGCCAGTAGAGGACGTTGAAGGCAGAGGTCCAGCCGCTGGCGCTGTGACCGACGACGATGCTCGGCCGCGCCACCGCGAGCGGCAGATCGTCGGCCGCGCGCAGCAGCCGCTCGGCCTCGTGCTTGGAGCGCTCGTAGGTGTTGCGGAACTCCTGGCCGACGTCGAGGTCCTGCTCGCGGAACTCGCCTGCGTGGCGGCCGCTGACGTACGCGGTCGACACGTGCACCATGCGTCGCAGCGCCCCGCCGGCCGCGATCGCGCGCGCCAGCTCCAGCACCCGTTCGACGCCGCGCACGTTGATCGCGCGCGCCTGCTCAAGCGGCAGCTCGAAGGAGATCGACGCCGCGCAGTGGACGATCCGCTCGACCGAGCCGATCAGCCACTGGCGGTCGCTCGCCGACAGGCCGAGTCCGGGCTCGAGCAGGTCGCCGCGCACCGCGCGCACGCGCCTCGCTGCGGCAGGCGCTTCGTCGTACAGGCGCGCGAGCAGCTGGCGCAGGCGCTCGTCTGCACCAGCGGCGTCGCGAGCGCGTATCAGCACCACGATCTGCTCGTCCTCGCCGCCGCGCTCGATCAGGCGCGCGAGCGCGTCCATGCCGAGGAAGCCGGTGGCTCCGGTCAGCAGCACAGCGCCGCTCATGCCTCACCTGTGCCCGACGCCACGCCAGCGGGCGCGCCAACAACGGCGGGCGAGGCGCAGCCCATCGCGTGGTAGCCGCCGTCGACGTGGACGATCTCCGCGGTGATGGCGCGCGCGAGCGGCGAGAGCAGGAAGCACGCGGCGTCGGCGACCGGGCCGGGGTCCCCGGTGTCCCACGCGAGCGGCGCGGTCTGCGACCAGACGTCGGCGAGCTGGGAGAAGCCGGGGATGCCGCCCGCGGCGAGCGTCTCGATCGGGCCGGCGGAGACGAGGTTGACGCGGATCGCGCGCGGCCCGAGCTCGCGCGCGAGGTAGCGCGCGACCGCCTCGAGCGCCGCCTTGGCGACGCCCATCCAGTCATATGCGGGCCACGCGCTGCTCGCGTCGAAGTCGAGGCCGACGACGCCGGCGCCGTCGGGCGCGGCGTCGAGCAGCGGCAGCAGCCCCGCGGCGAGCGCCTTCAGCGAGAACGCGCTGGTCTGGTAGGCGATCACGGCGCTCTCGAGCGGCGTGTCGAGGAAGCCGCCGCCGAGCGCGTCCGGTGGCGCGTATGCGACCGCGTGCAGCAGCCCGTCGAGCGCTCCCCAGCGCTCGTCGAGCTCGGCGCGCACGCGCTCGATGTCCTCGCCGTTGTTGACGTCGAGCTCGAGCACCTCGGCCTGGCGTGGAAGCTGGCCGGCGGCGCGCTCGGTCATGCGCCTGGTGCGCCCGAAGCCAGTCAGCAGCACCTCGGCGCCGAGCTGCTGGGCGCGCGCGGCGGTGGCGAACGCGATCGAGTGGCGGTCGAGCACGCCGGTGATGAGGATGCGGCGTCCGTCGAGCATCACAGCGACAGCGGGGTGAAGTCGCCGGGGGCGATGCCGCCGACGATCGGCTCATACCACGAGCTCGGCTGCGCCTGAGCGTCCGGCGTGGCGCCGGCGCGCCACAGCACCTGCACGCTCGCGCGGGCGACGAGCGCGCCGTCCTGGTTGTCGATGCGCCACGCGAAGTCGACGAGTCCGCTGCGCTCGTCGATCGGGCGCAGCGAGGTGATCTGCCCGGACACGGAGATCGACTCGTCGAGGCGCACGGGGCGCTTGAAGACGACGTCTGAGACGCGCCGCAGTGCGAGCACGCGAGCGGGATCGAGCGGCACGAGCCCGACCGCCAGCGACAGCACGAGCATGCCGTGCGCGATGCGCTCGCCGAACGGGCTGCTGGCGGCCCACTCGGGGTCGCAGTGCTGCGGGTGCCAGTCGCCGGTGAGCGCGCAGAAGACGATCACGTCGGTGTCGCGCACGGCGCGCTCCCCGGACTCGAATTGCTGCCCGACGGACAGCTGCTCGAATGGGTCTGACCAGCGCATCGCTACCTCCTCCTACAGCGGAATGTTGCCTGCTCGGGACTCGGGCCTGTGCACGTCGGCGAGCGCCTCCAGGCACGAGGCGACGCGCCAGCGCGTCGAGTCGGGGGGTATGACCTCGTCGATGAAGCCGTCGGCGCTCGCGCCCTCGACCTGCAGCTGCTCGGCGGAGTAGGCGCCGGCGAGCCTGCGCCGATGCGCGGCGGGGTCCTCGGCGGCGGCGATCTCGCGGCGGTTGAGGATCCCGACGGCCTGCTCGGCGCCCATCACGCCGAGCTCGGCGCCGGGCCACGCGAACACGTAGTCGGCGCCGAGCGCCTTGGAGTTCATCGCGATGAACGCGCCGCCGAAGGCCTTGCGCACGATCACGGTGACGCTCGGCACGGTCGCCTCGGCGAACGCGTGCACGAGCTTGGCGCCGTGGCGGATGACCCCGTCGCGCTCCTGGCGCGACCCCGGCAGGAAGCCTGGCGTGTCGACGAGCACGAGCAGCGGCAGCCCGAAGGAGTTGCACGTGCGCACGAAGCGCGCGGCCTTCTGGGCGGCGTTCGCGTCGAGCACGCCGCCGAGGTACCGCGGCTGGTTTGCGACGATCCCGATCGCGCGTCCCTCGAGGCGCGCGAACGCGCATACGACGTTGCGCGACCACCTGGGGCTGACCTCCATCAGGCGCCCGCCGTCGACCAGCGCGGCGGCGACGTTGCGCATGTCATAGACCTGGCGCGACTGCGCCGGGACGGCCCGGTCCGGCGGCGCCTCGGGCGCCGCGACGCTCGGCCACATCTGCGGCGCGACGCCGTTGTGCTGGGGCAGGTAGTCGAGCAGGTCGCGTGCCAGCAGCGCACCGTCGACCTCGGTGGGCGCGGTGAAGTGGCAGACGCCGTTTCGCTCGTGCACACGCGGCCCCCCGAGCGAGGCCATGTCGAGCACCTCGCCGGTGACCTCGGAGACGACGGCGGGTCCGGTGAGGAACATCGACGCGCGCCCGGTCATGATCACGAAGTCGTTGAGCGCGGGGCCGTAGGAGGAGCCGCCGGCGGCGGGCCCGCAGACGATCGAGATCTGCGGCACGACGCCCGACAGGCGCACGTGCTCGCGGAAGATCGCGCCGTAGCCGGACAGCGCTGCGAGCCCCTCCTGCATGCGTGCTCCGGCGGACTCGACGAAGCCGAGCACGGGCACGCGGGCGCGGCCGGCGAGGCGCAGCACCTCGATGATCGACTGCGCGTGCGCTTCCCCGAGCGAGCCGCCCGCGAACGACGCGTCCTGCGCGTAGCAGTACACCTGGCGCCCGTCGACGCGCGCGTGCGCGGCGAGCACGCCGTCGCCGGCCTGTGCGCGCTCGCCCATGCGCCGCGAGCGCACCTGCGTGCGCAGCAGCTGCAGCGAGCCGGGGTCCGCGAGCACCTCGAGGCGCTCGAGCGGGTCGAGGCGCTCGTCGGGCCGCTCGAGCAGCTGCAGGCTCATGCGCTCAGTCCCCGTGCGGTCATGCGGCCTCCAGGCACAGCACGGCGTTGTGGCCGCCGAAGCCGAACGAGTTCGACAGCGCGAGCACGGGCCGCTCGCCGCCGTCGGCCGACCCATTCGAGCGATCCCCACCCAGTGCGAGCGGGCGCGCGGCGCCGGGCACGTAGTCGAGGTCGAGCCCGTCGTCGGGCTCGGACAGCCCGAGCGTGGGCGGCGCGATGCGGTCGCGCAGCGCGAGCAGCGTGGCGACGGCCTCGACTGCACCGGCGGCGCCGAGCAGGTGCCCGATGGCGGACTTGGTGGAGGACACGGGGATACGGTGCGCGTGCTCACCGAGCGCGAGCTTGATGGCGTGCGTCTCGGCGCGGTCGTTGAGCGGTGTGGAGGTGCCGTGGGCGTTGACGTAGTCGATCTGCTCGGCGGCTACGCCGGCATCGTCGAGCGCGGCGAGCATGGCGGCGGCCTGACCCCGGCCGTCCTCGCGGGGGGCGGTGATGTGGTGGGCGTCGGAGCTCGCACCGTAGCCGCGGATCCGGCCGAGCACGCGTGCGCCGCGCGCGCTGGCGGCGTCGGCGCGCTCGAGCACGAGCACGGCGGCGCCCTCGCCCATGACGAAGCCGTCGCGGCGCGCGTCGAACGGGCGCGAGACGCCGCTCGGCGAGAGCGCGTCGAGGGCGCTGAAGGCGGCGCGCGCGAGCGGTGTGAGGCCGGCCTCGGAGCCGCCGGCGATGACGGCGTCGGCTTCGCCTGACTGCAGCATGCGCAGGGCGGAGCCGATCGCGTGCGCGCCGGAGGCGCAGGCGGAGCTGACGGCGAACGACGGGCCGCGCAGGTCGTGGCGCATCGACAGCGCGCCGGCGCCGGCGTTGGTCATCATCAGCGGCACCGACAGCGGCGATACGTACTGGGAGCCGCGTTCGCGCAGCGTGTCCTGGCCGTCGACGAGCGTGGCGATGCCGCCGATGCCGGTGCCGAGCACGCAGCCGACGCGCTCGGGTTCGTATGGAAGCCCCCCCGTCCCCCCGTCCTGCCAGCCGGCGTCGGCCAGCGCCTCGGCGCAGGCGGCGATCGCGAGCTGCGTGAAGCGGTCGGCGCGGCGCGCCTGCTTGGCGGAGAGGAAGTCGGTCGCGTCGAAGTCCGTGCAGGCGCCCTCGCCGTCGGCGATGCCGCACTCGCCGGCGCACCAGCGCTCGTGCAGCGTGCGCGCGCCGACGCCGAGCGGCGTGACGGCGCCCACTCCGGTGACGACGATCGGCTCCATCCCTACAGGCGCGAAGCGATCAGCTGGACGGCGTCATCGACGGTCTTGACCTCGGCGACGTCAGAGCCCTTGAGCTCGACGCCGAACTGCTCGTGCACGATCTGCGAGAGCTCGGCGAGGTCGAGCGAGTCGATGTCGAGCGCCTCGAACGTCGCGTCGGGGGCGATCTGCGCGGGGTCGGCGCCAAACGTGGTCAACGACTCGGTGACGACCTGCTCGATCTGCTCTGTGGTGACAGCTGTGCTCATGTCGATCCTTTCGGTGGTTGGTGTGTTCTCAGATTTGGGATGGCGCGAGGGTCTACGCGCGGTGAGTGGGAGGGCACGTCAGCGCACGTGTGGCCGCGGTGCGTGGACGCGTGCCGAGCCGTCCTAGGCACTGAGGCCTCCGTCGACGTACAGCGTCGAGCCGGTGACGTAGCCGGCCTGCTCGGAGGCGAGGAAGCGCGCGCACGCGGCGACGTCCTCGGGTGAGCCGGCACGCCGGGCGGGCACCGCGGACAGCAGCTCGCCGTCGAGCTCGGCGGTCATGTCGGTCTCGATCAGGCCCGGCGCGATCGCGTTGACGGTCACGCCGCGGCGGGCGACCTCGACGGCGACGGTCTTGGTCATGCCGATCAGCCCGGCCTTGGCGGCAGCGTAGTTGGCCTGCCCGGCGTTGGCGCGCGGACCGACGACGGAGGCGATGTTGATGACGCGCCCGAAGCGCTCGCGGATCATGCCGCGCAACGCGCGCCTGGTGGCGCGAAACGCGGCTGACAGGTTGGTGTCGATCACGCGATCCCAGTCGGAGTCGGTGAGCGACAGCGCGAGGTCGTCGGCGCGCACGCCTGCGTTGTTGACGAGCACGAGCACGCGGCCGAGCTCACGCTCGGTCTCCTCGAAGAGCTGCTCGACCTGCTCGGGCACGCCCACGTCGGCGCGTAGCGCCAATGCGCGGCCGTCGCCGTCGCCGATCCGGGCGACGGTCGCCTGCGCGGCGTGCTCGTCGGCGCGGAAGTTGACCGCGACGGGCCAGCCGTCGGCGGCGAGCGCACAGGCGATCGCCGCACCGATTCCGCGCGAGGCGCCGGTGACGAGCGCGCAACCCTCTCGCACGCGCGGCGTGCCGTTCGCGGCGACGGTGCTCGATCGCTCGGCGACGCTCATCGCTGCCCCCAGGTGAGCACGGTGGCGCCCCACACCAGTCCGGCGCCGACGGCGCCGAGCACGACCGTCGCGCCGGGCGCCAGCGCGCCGGCGCGGGCTGCCTCGCCGAGGGCGATCGGCACGCTCGCGGCGCTCGTGTTGCCGAGGTCGGCGATGCAGTCGAACACGCGCTCGCGCGGCAGCGACAGCCGCTCGGCGACGGCCGCGAGGATGCGCGAGTTGGCCTGGTGATAGACGAACAGGTCGACGTCCTCGAGCGTCAGCTCCGTGAGCGCGAGCACCTCGCGAGTGCTGTGCGAGAGCTTCTCGACGGCCATCAGGAACGTCTCGTGGCCCTGCATCTCGATCACGCCCCGCTCGCGCGTGGCGCGGATCGCGCCCGCGGCGGCGCCGTCGCTGCCGAGCACGAACGGCCCGATCTCCCCGGCGGCGTCGGCTGAGACGACGAGCGCGCCGGCGCCGTCGGCGAACAGCGGCGCGGTGCGGGGGTCGTCGAAGTCGACGAAGCGCGTGAGGACCTCGGCGCCGATCACGAGCACGTTGCGTGCATGGCCGGCCTCGATCCAGGCGGTCGCATGCGCGAGCGCGGCGAGCGAGCCGGCGCACGCGGCGCCGATGTCGATCGCCGCCACGTTGCCGATCCCGAGCTCATGGGCGACGAGCGGCGCGGTCGACGGCGTGATCTCGTCGGAGGCGAGCGTCGCCACCAGCACCATGTCGATCTCGCTCGCGTCCAGGCCGGCGTCCTCGACAGCGGCGGCTCCGGCAGCGCACGCGAGATCGGTGACGCGCTGCCCGGGTGCGACGTAGCGGCGCTCGCCGATGCCGGTGCGCCGCTGGATCCACTGGTCGGTGACGCCCAGGCGGGCGGCGATCTCGGCGTTGGCGACCGCGCGCTCGGGCAGTGCGGTTCCCAAACCGAGGATGCCGGCGGAGCGCAACGGCGGACGCGAGCGTACGGCGAGCCGTGACGCGATCCGCGGAGCGATCGGGGGGGCGATTGCCTGTCCGTGAGGCGCGCCTTGGAGCGTGGGCGTCTCAGGCGACACCGCTTGGCTCCTTTTGACGTGCGACGAGCTCCTCGCGGAAGTCGAGCACCCTCGCGTCGGGGAGGTTGCGCGGCACGAGCCGCGCGAGCACCTCGCCGGGACCGAAGTCGACGAACGTGTCGGCGCCGAGCTCTGCGAGCGCGAGCATCGTGGCGCCCCAGCGCACGGGCGTGACGATCGCCGTGGCCAGCTCGGCGCGCACGTCCTCGAACGACCGCGCGCTCGCGCCCGAGATCACGGGTATCGCGGGCGCCACGAACTCGACCTCGTCCAGCTCGGCGCGAAACGGCTCGACGGCGGCGGACATCGAGGGCGAGTGAAACGCACCGGCGACGTCGAGCACGATCGCACGCACGCGCTGTGCGCGCGCAGCCTGGGAGGCGGCGCGCAGGCGCTCGCTGGGGCCGGCGAGCACCACCTGGCCGGGCGCGTTGTCGTTGGCGAGGACCAGCTCGTGCTCCTGCGCGATCCGTGTGACGGCCTCCTCGGGGGCCCCCAGCACGGCGAGCATCCCCTCCTCGCACCCGGCGGACGCGCCGGCCATCAGCTCGCCACGGCGGACCGCCAGGCGCAGGCCGGCCGACTGGTCGAGCGCCCCGGCGGCGACGAGCGCGCTCAGCTCTCCCAGCGAGTGTCCGGCGAGCACCACAGGCCGCACAAAGCGTGGGCGCTGCTTCCAGCCGGCGAGGCTCGCGCAGAAGATCGCGGGCTGGGCGAAGCGCGTGCTGTCGGCCACGCGGGCGAACGGATCCTCGCCGACGAGCTCGACGCACTCCGCAGCGAGCCGCGGCACGACGCGCGACACGAGCTCGCTGAGAGAGCTCGTCTGGCTTCCCTGGCCGGGGAACAGGCCGGCTATGACGCGGCTGGACACTGCAAGGAGATTCGACGTGAGCGCGCGGCGGTTACGGCCGCCCGGGCGTCAACCGCCCAAATGGGGGGTGCAGTCCGTGCGCCTGAGGGGTCTCCCGCGGCGAAGGCCCCAAGCCGCACGGCGACCCGCCTCGGCGGGGGTCCGCGCTAGCGGTGCAGCCCGAGCCGTTGCGCGCGCTGAACGGCGTCGGCTCGGTTGCGCGCACCGAGCTTCCGATAGAGCGTGCTGGTGTGCTCCTTGACGGTGTGCGGCGAGAGGAACAGGGTGGCGGCGATCTCGCGGTTGGTGGCGCCGCCGGCGATCAGCGCGAGGATCTCGCTCTCGCGGTCGGTGAGCGTCGGCGTCGGGCGGCCGGTGTCCCTGAACACCTCCTGGCCGTCGCCGACCATGCGCACGAGCTTGGCGATCTCCGGCGCGGGCCAGTCCTTCGAGATGAAGCCGGCGGCGCCGGCGGCGCGCGCGGCGCGCGGCGAGATGCCGCCCGCGCCGGACATCAGCAGCACGCGCGGTGCCGGCGCCTCGGCGCGTAGTCGCTCGCAGATCTCCGGGCCGGACTCGCTGCCGAGGAACAGGTCGACAAGTGCGACGTGCGGCTCGTAGCGCCGGCACACGGCGACCGCCTCGGCGCCGGTGCGGGCGCTGAGGCAGCGCTCGACCCACGGCATCTGGCCGAGCATCAGCCTGAATCCCCAGTGCACGACGTCGTGGTCGTCGACGACCAGCACGCGCAGGCGCTTGTGGGGCTCCTCCTTGGGAGCGTCGTGCGCGGGATCGCTCACTGTCCGGTCGGCACCACGAGCCGGACCTGCCAGGACCCCGGCTCGGACTCTCCGTACTCGAGCACGCCGTCGTGCTGGAGCGCCTCGAGCGTGGCCAGACGCAGACCCATGCCGCCCTGCCTGCCCGAGGGCGCCGGAGCTCCGCGGGCGCCGTCCGGGACCTCGTCCTCGCCGGCCGCGGCCGTGACGCCGTCGTTTCGCACCTCGAGCACGAGCGTGCCGGCGTCCTGGCGCAGCGAGACACGAACTCCAGAGGCCTGCGCGTGCTTGTGCGCGTTGCGCACAGCCTCGACGAGGACCGACTGCGCGAGCGCCTCGAGGCTCGCGGGCACGTCCTTGGCCTCGCCGTCGAGCGTTATCTCGAGGCCCGGGTACAGCGCGCGGACGCGTTCGATTTCTTCGGTGAACGTGACGGCGGTCGGCCGCGAGGCGTGCCCGAGCGGCCGCGTGAGCGCGGTGCGCAGATCGGCCAGCGCGGTCTGGACCTCGGCGGCGCAGCGCCGCTGGCTGTCGGCGTCGAGCAGCTCCTCGCGCGAGAGCGCGAGCGAGATCCCGAACAGCCGCTGCACGACCCCCTCGTGGATCTCGCGCGCGAGATCGATCCGCTGCTGCAGCTGGCGGCTCTGCTCGTCGTAGGCGGTGACCTCGCGTGCAACCGAGGCCATCGCGATCGCCTTGCCGAGGGTCCACAGCAGGTGGCGCTCGTCGTCGTCCATGTCCGGCACGCCCGCTTCGCGCTCGGACAGCACGACGCCGACGTAGCGCCCGGCGGCGGCCATCGGCGTGCACACGATGCGCACGCCCTCGAGCAGCTCGCGCACCTCGGGCGGCACCTTGAAGTCCTCGGCGCCGAGGACCTCCAGAACACGGTCCTCGACGAGCGCGCGCCGCGCGACGGGGACGGAGTCGATCGTCACGAACAGGTCCGCGAAGGACTCGAGCTCGATGCCGTGCGCCCCCACCGCGCGTACGCGCCGGCGGGCGCTGTCGTAGCGCACGAGCACCGCGCGCTTCATCGAGGCCAGGCGGCAGATCGCCTCGCAGAGGCTGGAGAAGAAGGCATCCGGCGGCGAGCCCTCGCCGACGCCCGAGAGCAGATCGGACATCACCTCGAGCACCTCTATGTGCCCGGCTCGCGGTCCATGGCCGCCGCTGCCCAAGCGCCCCTCACGGGCGTCGTCGGCGACCGTGCCTGAGCTGAGGGGAGTGGCGCCGGGCATGCGCCTCAGAATCCCACGAATGTGCCCGCCGGTGCCACGCCGGCGACGTGCACCCCCCCAAACAGGGGGTGAGGAGAGCTTCGCGAACTCTTAGGAGGCGCTTCGCAACTTGTTCGGTCGCCGACGTGTCCACCCCATAGCATTGCGCCCTTCCCGCGTGCAGCCCAAACCGATGTAGGAGCTTCGATGTACCGTCTGACAGCGATGACGCGACTGCGTAGCCTCCTGCTCGGCGGCGGGGTGCTCGTCGTCCTTGCCAGCGCCACGACGCTCGCGCTGGCCTCGAGGCGGATCTCCGCCGAGCAGGCAGCGTACAGCGCCCCGAGCGTGGGGCGCTGCACGCCCACGACGCTCAACGTCTCGGCTGTGCTGCCGGGAACGACGCTCTCCGTGTCGCCGCTGCCCGACTCCTACGACGCCTCGGCGCAGACGCAGATCAGCCTGCTGGGCGCGCCTGCGAGCGCGCTCGCGGGCATCCGCGTCAGCGGCTCGCAGACCGGCTCGCACTCGGGGCGGCTGCGCGGCTACTCGCAGGGCGATGGCGCGAGCTGGATGCCCTCGAAGCCGTTTCTGCCGGGCGAGACGGTGAGTGTGCACGGGAGCGTCAGGACCCACTCGAAGCCCGTGCCGTTCGCCTTCCACTTCGTGATCGCGCACGAGGACCCGGTGGACTATGCGGCGGCGAGCGTCGCTGCGCCGCCGCGCGACTACAACGAGATGCAGCACTTCGCCTCGCGCCCGGAACTGCAGCCACCGGCGCTCGTCGTGAGCCAGCGCTCCTCGCTGACCAGCGCGGGGGACATGTTCGCGGCGCCGTACGCGGGCCCGGGCCCGAGCGGCCCGATGATCTTCGAAGAATCGGGCAACCTCGTGTGGTTTCACCAGCTGGCGAAAGGCGTCGAATCGACGAACCTGCAGGTGCAGCAGCTCGGCGGGCAGCCGGTACTGACCTGGTGGCAGGGTCGCATCCCGCCGCAGGGCTTCGGCCAGGGCGAAGAGATCATCGCCGACGGCACCTACCGCGAAATCGACCACGTGCACGCCGGCAACGGCTACTTGGCGGACCTGCACGAGTTCCACATCACCCCGCAGGGGACCGCGGTGCTGACGGTGTTCAACCCGATCCAGTGCGACATCTCCTCGCTGGGCGGTCCGAGCGGAGGCGCGGTGACCGACAGCCTCTTCCAGGAACTCGACCTCGCAACCGGCCTCGTGCGCCGCGAATGGACGAGCATCGACCACGTCGCCCTCGGCGACTCCTACAGCTCGCCGACGACCGCCAACCCGATCTGGCCGTTCGACTACTTCCACCTCAACTCGATCGACCAGCTCGCCAACGGGCGGACGCTGCTGTCGGCGCGAAACACCTCGGCGCTGTACGAAGTCAACACCGTCACCGGCCAGGTGCTGGAGAGCATCGGCGGCAAGCGGTCGAACTTCAAGCTCACCGCCGGCGCCGCCACCGCATACCAGCACGACGCCACGGCGCTTCCCAACGGCACGGTCAGCGTGTTCGACAACGGCGGCGTGCCGAAGGTCCACGCGCAGTCGCGCGGAGTCGTGCTGGCGGTGAACGCACAGGCGAAGACCGACACGCTGCTCGCCCAGTACGACCATCCGGGCACACCGCTGTCAGCCGGCAGTCAGGGGAACATGCAGCTCCTGGAAAACGGCGACGTGTTCATCGGCTGGGGCGCGGAGCCGTACTTCTCTGAGTTCAGCTCGAGCGGCCAGCTCCTCTACGACGCCCACATGCACGGCTCCTATCAGTCCTATCGCACGTATCGCTTCCCGTGGACGGGCGCGCCGAGCGAAGCTCCGGCGCTCGCCGCGTCGCGCAGCGCCAGCGGGCTGACCGTGTATGCGAGCTGGAACGGCGACACGCGCACGGCGAGCTGGAGCGTGCTGGGTGGGTCGAGCGCGCAGCAGCTGACCACCGTCGCCAGCGCGCCGCGCAGCGGCTTCGAGACCGCCATCGCGGTGCCCATCGCGGAGCCGTACGTCGCCGTCGAGGCGTTGGGCGCGGCGGGTGAAGTGCTCGGAACCTCGCGCACGATCAGCGGCTGAGAAAACGCCCCAATGGTTCGCCGGGAGTCCATTTCTTGGCTCCCAGAGCGGGGCTCCGGTGTGTTGATCTTTTGAGACAGATCGACCTACAAGCCTCAATACTGCGGGCCTGTCCGTGGCCGTAGTTTGATAATGTTGACTTTCGAGAGACAACTGGAGGGCAGCTCTGGATGGCGGCTCGCAATGTCACAGAAAAGCCGCCGCGTGGGATGCGGCGCCCGGAGAAAGGGCGCAGCGGCGCGACGGAAGCAGGCGGTGAGCAGGCAGCTCGCTACCGGCCGCTGCCAACCGGCAGCCACGGCCTCGATCCTGAGCTCGTAAAGCGCGACCAGCGCGAGCGCCTGGAGAACGCGATGATCGAGCTGATCGCGCAGAAGGGCTACCCGGCCGTGCGCATCGTCGACCTGGCAAAGCTCGCGCATGTGTCGCAGCCGACCTTCTACAGGCTGTACACGGACAAGGAAGACCTGTTCCTGAGCGCGTACGACGAGGTCGCCGATCGCTGTGCCCGGACGGTCGTGAGCGCGTACCGCGCCGCCCCGCGCGACGACCGCCTGACCGTGGCGATGCGCGGGTGGGCCGAGCTGGCGGCGGCGGAGCCCGAGGCGACGTCGCTGCTCGTGCTCGGCGCGTTCGGCGCGGGTGCGAAGGCGCTCGACCGCCGCAGGCAGACGCTCGAGGAGCTCGAGCGCAGCATCCAAGCCAGTCGCGACGGTGAGCCGCCGAGCGCGGAGCCGACGGACCTGACCGTCAAGGCGATCCTCGGCGGAATCCGCGAGGTGACCTCGACGCGCCTGCGTGAGGGCCGCGCGCGTGAGCTGCCGCTGCTGGCCGACGAACTGGCGGCGTGGGCCGGGAGCTATCCCCGCCGGCTGCCGACGGGCCTCGACGTGCCGCCTGCCAGGCGCCGCCGCGCGGCCGGCACGACGAAGGCGCCTCGCTCCGAGCGCGCGCGCCGCGCGGAGGGCCGGCTGCCGAGCGGTCGCAGCGACCTGCCACGCCAGTTCATCGTCAAAAGCCAGCGCGAGCGGATCGTCGACGCAACCGCGGCGATCGTCGCCGAGAAGGGCCTCGCGGCGCTCACGATCCCCGAGATCGCACGCCGCGCCAACGTCTCGCTCCAAACCTTCTACGACATCTACAGCTCTAAGCACGACGCGTTCCTGGGCGCGCAGAAGGTGGGCATGCACCAGGCGCTGGGGATCACCGTCGAGGCCTACGAGGCAGCGCAGCCAGACTGGCCGCGCGCCCTGCGCGCGGGCCTCAGCGCGCTGATCGACTACCTCGCCTCCGAGCCGGCCCACGCCCACCTGAGCCTCGTCGACACGTTCGCCGCATGCCCCGAGGCGATCGAGATCCGCAGCTCGATAATGCAGGCCTTCGCGACATACGTGGCCCCGGGATATGAGCTCGCGAGCGGCCAACTTGAGGTACCGCCGATCGCCGCCGAGGCCATCGTCGGAGGCGTCTGGCAGGTCTTCCACCACTACGTCGACAGCGATCGCATCGCCGAGCTGCCCACCGCGGCGGCGCAGCTGACGTACTTCGCGCTGGCGCCGTTCCTGGGGCCCGCCAAGGCCGCGCTCTACGCCTCGCCCGACAGCGCGTAGGCCGCTCTGCCGTCGCGCTTGGCCCGCACGACCTTCCCGGCCGCCAGCAGGCGCCGCGCGCTCTCGCGGATGTCAGCGCCGGACATAGCCGTGACGATCCCGAGCTCGCCGACC